>OBJA01000231.1_pt1 | contig 53151 bp, 53 predicted proteins | sample 1519751 | NCBI WGS metagenome assembly OBJA01 (sample SAMEA3881238, study PRJEB22517) | soil metagenome | biome: lake sediment; feature: soda lake sediment; material: sediment, water from around vicinity | place: India | collected 2013-12-23 | depth 3 m
ACTCTTAGAATTAAGCCATTATTCTAAAAAACAGAATTTACTTTAAGAATTCGCTAAATATGATTGGATGTTTCATTGAAACATCCAATCCTTTAAATATTACTTCCATTACTTGTGCTTTATCACTCTCAATTACGGTTTTTAACACTGACTTTATACAATTGTCCTCTTACCCTTACCACGTTAAGTATCGTAATCAAGATGCTTCTAAATATACAAAACAACTTACTATCCTCACAAGTTGTTTTATTTATCCATTAGCTTTTTCAAATACCTATTTGGTATATTTCAGTTTTTCTATATAATGCATCAAATATAATAATTACCCACTTTATCTACAGACAAACAAAGATTGTTTCCCCTTTGTTTAGCGTTTTAAGTTTCATTTTTATCCGTGGATGCTTATACTTTGAAACAAATGTCTTCAGGCGAGTTCCATGATGAAACCCATGAATAACAACCACTTCACGTGATCCCATGGGTAAGCGATCCATAAATCTGTCTAGCTCTTCTTTTGCTTCAACTACTGTAAACTCATGCAAATCAATTACATCATTCATCAATTTTTCTCTCTTTATATTGTTGAACCCAATACGGAACCTGATTGTTGTTTGTTTTATCTTTGACGACAGAACAGCTTTTGCATGCTGCTGTAATTCCTTCACGATAGTTTTTAACCATACCATAAATAATTGAGACAACAATTACTCCAATTATGGCTAATACTATGAAATCACCCATAAGCTAACCTGCTATCAATGAACCTACTTGATAAAATGCAAACGCAAGCAACCATGCAATACCTGTTTGATAAGTAATGGCTAAGATTGTCCACTTCCAAGAGTTCATTTCTCTTTTCATGGCTGCAAAAGCAGCAACACAAGGTAAGTATAACAAAGTAAAGATCATAAAAGAATAGGCTGATAAAGGTGTGAATACATTTCTAAGTGGAGCAGCTAATAATTCTGGTGTTTCTATTGCAGTTTCACCAACACCATACAATACTCCAAGTGTCCCCACAACTGCTTCCTTAGCAACAAACCCAACGACTAAACTCATGGCTGCGCGCCATTCGCCAAACCCTAATGGGGCAAATACAAATGCAATGGATCGTCCAATGATACCGAATATACTTTCAGCACTATCTTCAACTAATTGAAGCTGGAAGTTAAATGATTGTAAAAACCAAATGACAATCATAGCTAAAAGAATAACTGTACCTGCATTAACAACAAATCCTTTGATTCGGTCCCAAGTATGGATAATAAGATTTTTCAGTGTAGGCCAACGATACTCTGGTAACTCCATGATGAAGTTCGTCGTCTTTCCTTTATTAATGAATCGTTTAAGAATAATTCCTGATAGTATAGCTACGATAATACCAAGCACATAAATCGAGAAAACAATGAACGCTTGATTTGATGCAAAGAAGGCAACTGCAAATATTGCATAAACAGGGAATTTTGCACCACAAGACATAAATGGAATGATAAACATCGTGAGTCGTCGCTCTTTTTCATTTTCTAATGTTCGTGTTGCCATGAGTGCTGGTACAGTACAACCAAAGCCCATAAGCATCGGAATAAATGAGCGCCCTGATAAGCCAAATCGTCTAAACATCCGATCCATGATAAACGCAGCTCGTGACATGTAACCGGAGTTTTCTAACAACGATAACATTAAGAATAAAATACTAATTTCAGGCAAGAAGCTTAGTACTGCTCCTACACCACCTAAAATACCATCAACCACTAAACTGGATACAATATCAGAGACATTCAACCATTCAAGTAGATCGGCAATACCAAAAATTACCCATTCTATAAACACCTCAAAGTAGTCTTTAACAAATGCACCTAAAGGACCAAACGCAACAAAGAATACTGAGTACATGATTGCTAAGAATATTGGAATTGCTAAAAACTTATGAGTTAGTATTTTATCTATTTTGTCTGAAGTTGATTCACTCTCATCTTTTGTTTTTACGACAGCTCCTTTGATCACACTTGTTATGTACTGATATTTCTCATCAGCGATAATCATATCTCGATCAAGTTTAGAACCTGTAAACTGTTCTTCTACCCACTCATTGAGTTTTGCTACAGAGACCACATCAATGTCACAACCAATGACTCCTTCTGGTCCTTCTTCAATAAAGCGAATGGCATGATGAAGTGTACACATTGAGCGATCCTCAAGAGAACGAGAAAGGTAGTCAATCATTGATTTTGTTGAATCACTGTAGTAATCAATTAAATCAGGGACTTGTCCAACTTGTTGAACTGCTTGTTTTAAGCATTCTTTAATCCCTTTTGATTTGCTTGCTACGATAGGGATTACTGGAATATTTAAATAATTTGATAATAGTGCTATATCTATTTCTAACCCTTTTGTCTTTAAAACATCCATCATGTTTAAAGCAACAATCATTGGTTTTCTCATCTCAATAAGTTGCAATGTTAAAAATAGATTACGTTCTAAATGAGATGCATCAATGATGTTGATGATAACATCAACATCTCCTTTTTCGACATACTCACGCGTGATCACTTCATCAACTGACATGGTTGATAAAGAATAAATCCCTGGTAAATCAACGATCGTGGCGAGTTCACCATCAATCTTTGCTTTTCCAACCTTCTTTTCTACTGTGACACCAGGCCAGTTTCCAACATGTTGATTTGAACCTGTAAGTTCATTAAAAAGCGTCGTTTTACCACTATTTGGGTTACCAACCAATGCAATATTCACACTCATAATTTCTCTCTCACAAATATTTCTTTCGCTTCATTTTTTCTTAATGTTAAATGATACCCGCGTAAAAGAACCTCAATAGGATCCCCTAGAGGTGCTTGTTTTAAAACCTTGATTTCTGTACCAATGGTAACGCCCATATCAATAATTCTTTTTCTAATTAGACTTTTGCGTCCAAGGCCTTCTACAATACAACTATTACCAATTGCAATATCATTTAATGTCTTCATAAATTGATTAATTCCTTATCTAATCATACAATACTAATTTTCTATTTCAACTGTCAATTAAACACACATATATATGATAATTTATTATCTATTTGACTCTTTAATGTGATTGAAATCACAATATTTTATAAAAGAAAAAGTCCTATTCTTTTGGACTCTTGCTTGTTTCATTTACTAATTTAATACGCTTAGTCTTTTTTGATGTTCGTTCTCTATCTTTGTTTGATGTATAAGCCACCGCAAGTACTAAGTAAACAATCGTTGCACTTAGACTAAGAAGAAAATATGCGAATCCTCTAGCGAAAGGAATCATCCCTTGATTGAGTCTCTGTATTGATACAATTAAGTAAAATACATTAATAACCACAAGTAATGCAGATGCATATAAATACCTGATGTTGCTTAATTGCTTAATGTACTTTTTACCATAATAGATGGCAAAGAAATAGAGAGCACCACCCAAAACAGCACTTAAAGCGACAAGAACATAGCTAATATATTGTTTCAGTAGTTCGATAATAAGTGACATATGTTTACCTCTTTTTAACCAGTACATTATATCATAAACTAGCAAATCAAATATTATAAATTGTTTTTCTTGCCATGCCAGAAATGTGTTAAGCTTCTTTTTTTATATCTAGCACGATTTTACCGTCTTTTATTTCAATGATTCGATCGGTTCGCTCTGCTACAGATTGATCATGAGTAATAATCAAAAACGTAGTGTTGAACTTCCTATTGATACTTCTCATCAAATCATAGATTTGATCAGTTGTGTCCGAATCAAGATTCCCAGTAGGTTCATCTGCAAGAACAATCTTAGGTTGGTTTATCAAAGCTCTGGCAATTGCTGTGCGTTGTTGCTGACCACCTGATAAATCTGTAGCTAAGTTGTTTTTCTGCTTCTCTAATCCTACAAGCTGAATGAGCTCGTTTGCTCTATTTTTTATGTTCTCATCAACTTTTTTATGCATGATTTGATAAGGTATTAAAATGTTCTCCAATACAGTAAACTCAGGTAATAAATAGTGAAACTGAAAAATAAAGCCTAATGTTTCATTTCTCAATCTTGCTAACTCTTTTTTGCTCATGGTTGTTGTTGCTTGTTGATTGATAATGACATCACCTGATGAAGGATTGTCCAAAGTCCCAATTATATTGAGTAATGTACTTTTACCACTTCCAGATTGACCAATGATACTATTGAAAGTTCCTTCCTCAATAGCTAAATCCAAGTCAAACAATACTTGTGTTTTTATTTTTGTCCCATATAGTTTGGATACTTTCTGTAGTTCTAAAATATTAGCCATTTCTTATCACCTCGATTGGACTTAACATGCTAGACTTTCTTGCAGGAATTAGTGATGCCAGTAATGCTGAAACAATCGCAACAGAAGCAGAAAAACCAATAAACATAGGGTCAAAGTTAATTGGAATAAGTGCTGTCCCATCCGGATTTGTAGCAAATGTTGTAAAAGTGAAAATCAATCCAATGCCTAGAAGCGTCCCTATTAATGCTCCTAAAACCCCAAGTAATAATCCTTGAAATAGAAATATTAAACTAGCTTGACTGTTTTGAATGCCCATTGCTTTAAGTATTCCAATCTGTCTGCTTTTTTGTAGTACTGTAATCGCCAATACAGATGCTATCCCTAAGACTACTGCGATTAATACAAAAATTTGGATCATGATACTTGAAACACTTTGCCCATTCAATCCACTTAGTAGTTGTTCATTTTTTTCTTTCCAATTCTCAACAATGACTTGATCACCAAGTAATAACTCATCGGCAATCACATCAGCTAAAAACACATCATTAATCTGTATCTCAACACCTGTTACTTTATTTCCCATTTCAAATAGTTCTTGTGATGTTGATAGGTTTGTAAATATCCACGAACTGTTGAGAGTTGCTACTCTTAAATCGAAAACACCGACTATTTTAAACTCTTCAATTTTATTTGTTACTGTTTGAATACTTATTGTGTCATTTAGATTAAGATTAAAATCATTTGCAAGCAAGCTTCCAACAACAATCTCATTTTGTTGCTCAGCAAGCCTACCAGCAACAAGACGCTCATCAAGTTTATAGATGTCTTTTGCTTGCTTTGCGATACCTCTAACTAATACAGAAGCATTTTTATCATCGTTAAAAATAAAAGCAGGACTATCAGCGAGAACACCTATCGATACTATTTCATCGACTGATTCCAATTGATTCTTCATGGCTGATGTATACTCAAATAGGTTGTCATCCTTAGTTGAAATAATGTTGATGTGAGGTGAGCTTCCTACTGTCGTGTTTATTAAATCATCTTGAAGACCACCAATTAATAAACCAATGAAGATTTGAACTGACACGCCAATTGCAATACCTAATGTGATAAGAATTGTTTGACCTTTGCTGTACAAAAGAAAACGCTTGGCTATATTAAATGCTAGTTTCATTTTCTTACCCTTTCTAGATAATCAAACAATGCTTGTGTACTTTCAATAACTTGAATATTGGAGTTGTTTTTATAAGTATCAAGATTATTCATGACAGCACGACCACCAACTAGGATTTCAACGTGTTTGTTATGTGCTCTTATCAAATCAACTGTACGATTCACTTCTGAAGTGTTGTAATAGTTGGTCACGCTCATTGCAACAATATCTAAATTCATGACTTCAATCATATCAACAAAATCTTTTCGTGGTGTGTCTCTACCTACAAAGTATGAGTCAACACCACTTAATACTAGGTAATCATTGATCATTCGAGCACCTAACTCATGCTGTTCACCATCAGGACACAAAACAGCTGCCTTAAGATTGAATTGACTCTCTTTTTTCTCTTTTAACACAAATGGATGTGCCATTTCGATAATAGTTCTCACAATCGATGATTGTATGTGCTCAAACCAAATCTTGTGGTTAGGGTCGGATTCTACATCAGTTAAATATCCCAAAGCTTCAACAAGCACATCTTCATAAAGCTCTTTGATTGAAATTTGATCTTCACTCAACCACTGATAAACCATGCTAACACAACTTGATTTATCAAGATTATTAAATGCTTGCATGAAATTCAAAAATTTATTGTTCATAAAGCCTCCATTTGCTTAAGTAGCTTAATTAGTTTGATTCTATCAAAGTAGTTCTATTACTTCAACTTGTTTGCATAAAAAAAGAGCTATTATCTAGCCCTTATCTTAGATTTATCAAAAGCAATCACTTTCATGGGATGGATGACAATCCCCTCAACATCAAAGCAATTTGCAAAGTTCTCTTTTTCGGATGTTACATAAACATGTATCATGGGTACCACAACATTCATAAACATTTCTGAGTCATACGTAACACCATAGCCTAGTATGTCAACTTCTGCTATCTCATTTTTAAGCACCATACTCGATTCAAATAAGCCTAACTCAAGATATGATTGGATTTCTTGAATCGTTAACACCTGATATGTTTCTATTATGCCAACAACATCACTGTTCTTACTCAATCCGACAATACTTTGATTCATAATTGATATGTTAAGTGAGTAGATTGTCTGATATTCATCCACATTCAAAGATTCAACAATGATATAGTCATAAATTGGCTCACCAAATGTGTCATAATGCAAATCATTTAAAACAAGCTCCCAAGATTCTAGTTCAATTAAATCATTAACCCAACTGTTCAAAATCGCTTCATACACATCATCTATTTCATAAGATAACAAAGGAACAACCCCTTCATCATGAAAGATAATGTAGTATGATCCATCTTGAAGCACCTCTAAATATCCTTCATCAAACTGGCATGTCACAAGTAACAATCCATCTTGATCAATGGTTTCACATCTAAGATTACTTATTGAAACTTTTGTCTTATCAAAGATGTGTTGAGCGATGTCAAGCTGTTCTTCTGAGTCATAAAAAGCTTTTTCATATACTGAGTATGACTTTGACTCCCATTGATAATCAACAGTTCTGATAGAAAGCATTTCCTCATCAGACAAGTATAAGGCTACTCGATCAGAATCATCAACAAATGGCATCCAATCAACAATGATTCCATCAAATGGTTCATCATTTGGATCATCATCGTTATCATCTGGATCTGCTATAGGATGTCCTGGAACATCAACCGGAGGTGTTGGAACATAGAAAAACTGATTATAGATTACATATCCAAAAATAACACATATTATTATGAAGGCTATTAATTTAATTTTTTTTATTTCCATTGTTTAACGAAACACAACACAGACAGGTTCATAAGCAACAATACCTTTTTGTAGTAACGTTAATTTCCCACTATAGCTGTCTCTTTTAAATAGTGTAAGATTTTGAGTGTTTAGATTAGCAACTAACAAATAATTTTGGTCTGGACTTATATTGAAATCCCTTGGATGTAACCCAAATGTTGATATGTGTTGGATAAGAATTAAGGATCCATCCTCAAGTATCTTAAATACAGAAAGGCTATTATCTGAACGATTTGATGTATATAGAAATTTCCCATCGTTGCTGATTCGAATGGCTGCTCCGTGTTGTGCCTTTGTTTCTCCTGTTGGATTTGCAGCAATTTTATCAACAATCACAAATTCTTGTTGGTACTTCACAATAAATACTTCATATGACAGTTCACTCAAGACGAATAGAATTTGCTGTGATGGATGACTGACCATATGTCTTGGACCACTATTAGCATCAAATGATAGTGTTTGTCGATGTTCTAATAATTTTTCATCGTTCATTCGATATACATGAACTTCATCCAATCCTAAATCACAAACAAAGACTGAATTAAAATCACGAATCATTTGAATATAATGAGCTTTAGATCCTTCCTTATACTTTATTTTTTGCAAACTTTCCATATAACCATTAACCAGCTGATAACTATTTATCTGGCCTAAATGATAGTTTGCACTAAAAAGAACATTGCTCCCTGAATCAAAACTAACATAACAAGGAGCAACTTTTTGATTTAATACTTGATTGACTAAAAGACCATTACTAAAATATGCTATACCTGCTTTTTCATCTTGTTGGCAAACACTAAATACTCTCTCTCCATCCACAGTAATGTAGGTTGGATTGTCTATCTTTAAATAATTAATTAATTCCTTGCATTCATTTGTTTTTTTATCAACTGTTAACGAATATATTCCCTTGCTTTCCTTTTTTGTATACGTTCCTAAAAGTACTTGCATTAGCGAATCACTTCCTTTCAGGTAAAACAATCCACAAAATAATGTAAATGCCTAATCCTGTTCCATAAACTAAAAATGCAACGGCAAATATGAGACGAATGATTGTTACATCAATTTTAAATTTCTCTGAAAGGCCAGAGCAAACACCACCAATAACAGCCCCATCGCTTGATTTAAACCATCCACCATCTGGATCTTGATAAGCCATAAGTACCTCCTTTTTTTAATTATATCATAGCATTTTAGACTGCTGACATAATTTTGGGTGAACAGCAAATACCAAAGCAGAAATATGACTTGCATGAGGCACGATTAAATTGTAAGCTGCCAACAAAGTACTGCCTGTTGTAGCTACATCATCAATGAGTAACACATGTTTGTTTTTTATTCTATCAATGCTCTTTAACTCTAAAACTTCTGAAACTTTAATTCTATTCTCCCTTGATTGAGATGATTGCTTCCAATTACTGTTTTTGATTAAGCATGATTCATAAGAGATTTTATGGCAATCGAGCATTGCATGTAGATGATGAAATCCTCTTGAACTGACCTTCTCCTGTGAAGAAGGAATCGGTACATTAATTCTGTTTTTTTGCTTCAATAATTTTCGTGATTGATAAAAAAACAAGGTTGCCAAAGGCAAGTCTTTATCTTCTTTGAAGCGATAGATTAGTTTCTCTATTGGCTCATCATACTCAAAAATAGATCTACACGCCATCGATCCAATGCTAAATCTAATATTTTTAGGTTCTAATATTTGTCGACAACTTGCACACAAAATGGTTCTTCTTATAAATAAATCAAATAAGGTTGCATCATGATATAAGTGCTTTAAACACCAAATGCAAATTTGTTCGCTTTCTCTATTTCTTTGATGCACTTATCCACCTCTTTTGATTGCTCATTCATAAGAAAATAGCATAAACCTGTTGGGTAATCTTTATCTCTTCCTACACGTCCACTAATCTGGATCAAACTTGATTCATCAAACACAACATGATTTGCATGTAACACAACAACATGAATATTTGAGAAAGTAACACCTCGCTCTAATACTGTTGTGCAAACAAGATGCTTTATTCTTTTATTAATAAAACTCTGTATTAATTCTTCTTTATTCTTAGTTTTTGACGTCACACAAACAAGATTCAAGAGTTTGCTTATCAACAATGCTTTCTTTATTGTTGGGACAAATATCATGGTTTGATGCTCTGATGTTTTCAAGTATTTGATAAGCCAGATATACAAGACAATATTTAATGATATTATTTTCTTCGGTACTGGTAATCGATTATTAAATGGTCTTTGAAACAGAGTGATGTGTTCGATTTCTTTTTGCTTAATAAGCTTTTTTTGCTCTTTACTAGGTGTGGCAGTCAAATATATGATATTACCTTTGACACTATTATTAACAAACGCCTCAAGCATGGCATCACCTTTGTAAGGAAATGCGTCTGGTTCATCAAGTATCAGTAAATCAAAGGATTTCTCATATCTATAAAGCTGATGTGTAGTGCAAATAATCAAATCACCTTCAACGACACTTGTATGCCCTTGACAAACTGCTATGACTTTCAAGGTTGGAAAGATTTTCTGTAATCTATCCTTTAATTGCAACACAACTTGTCGCCTTGGAATTGCCCATCCAACTTTCTTATTCTCCATCAGTGCATTCCCAACTGATTGTATGACCAGTTCTGTTTTGCCTGCTCCACATACAGCTTCTACTAAAACTGAACTGCTTTTTATAGTGTTTGCTATTTGATCACTAACTTTCTTTTGGTTTATTGTTAGATCAAAAGATAAACCAAAATCATCCTCATTTAATGATATTTCTCGTTTGCTTGTATGATCTTCAATTCTTTGAGCATAAGAAAGGCAGAATCTACACAGTTCTCGATTATCGAGCTTAAAGAATCCATATTCATTTGTGTTATGACATCTTGGACATTGTTTCAAAAAAAATCACCCCTCTATCTTTCGACAGAAGAGTGACTTTCCCTAAAACCACGGCTTTATTTTTTCTTTCTTAACAAGAAATGCTTTTTTAGCATGATATGCCATTGGTGTATCGCTCAAAGAATCTGAATAGAACTCATCCATATCTGACAAATCATAGTGTTCTTGAAACCGTATTGGTTTCTCTTCACCATAACAATTTTCTCTCAGGTTTTTTCCAGTTTTTTTATCAACCATTGAAGCGATTAATGTCACGTTCAACTTGTTGCAAATTGGTTCTAGCAAAAATGTTGGTGAAGCAGAAATAATGACATCATCCTCTTTTCTTTGTTTTAGATACCATATTTGAATATGCTTCTCATGTTTCTTCCAAAAATCTGCAACTCGTTTATCCATATTTGGTATCGATTCAAAGTAGGTATAAACTATGGTTTTCATTTCAGTTTTGGATATCTTCTTAAGCTTATAACGAATCAATGCTGATAACTGTCTTGGAATGTAACGTATCATCATAAAATCCTTTTTTAAGTTATAGAGATAAAAATGTACTGAACTGTCACCATCGTATATTGTTTTGTCAAAATCGTAGACGTTCATTCATGCTCCTTTATTTGTACGCATCAATCATTAGATTCGATAGTTTCTTTGAGAATCCCACCGGATCTTCAATGGTCAATCCTTCAATCAAACAAGCTTGGTCATAAAGTATCCAAGCAACATCATTTAGCTTCTCTGGATTTTTCTTAACTAATGACTTTAAAGTTTCAAGAAGTGGATGCTCAGGGTTTAGTTCTAATATACGTTTCGCTTTTAAACCTTCTTGTGCATCTGGCATTTGAGACAATACCTTTTCCATCTCAAATGATAATCCATCCTCACTCACAAGGCAGACAGGGTGTGTTTTTAGGCGTTGTGATAATCGCACATCTTCAACAACATCCTTCAATACTTCTTTGATTGACGCAAACACATCTTTTGATGATTCTTCTTGTTTTTTAACTTCTTCTTTTTCTTGTTCGTCCATCAAGTCCAAATCACCTTGATTAATGGACTTAAATGGTTTCTCTTTATACTGATTCATAATTTGAATGACGAACTCATCAATATCATCCGTTAAATATAAGATTTCATAACCTTTGTCTTTTACTCGTTCACTCTGAGGAAGTGCATCGCATTTTTCAACTGTATCCCCAGATACGTAGTATATTGCTTTTTGGTCTTCTTTCATGTTGTTCACATACTCTTGTAACGTCGTGTATTGTTTGTCTTTACTAGATACAAACAACACTAAATCCTCGAGTAACTCTTTATGTCGACCAAATTCTTGATAAATACCATATTTAATTTGCAATCCGAAGTTTTTCCAGAAAACTTCATACGCTTCACGATCATTGAGTTGCATTAATGACAGCTCGTTTTTGATTTTCTTTTCAAGACGTGTCGCAATTGCCTTAAGTTGACGGTTGTGTTGTAATATTTCCCTGGAAATATTTAAGGATAAATCAGGTGAATCAACAAGACCTCTTACAAAGCGAAAGTGATCCCCAATTAAGTCTTTAGCCTTATCCATGATGAATACGCCTTTGCTATATAACTGTAATCCTTTTTCATACTCATTAGAGTAAAAATTAAACGGTGTTTTCTTTGGTATGAATAATAATGATGAGAATGTTATGTTACCTTCAACTTGCATATGGATAACTTTTGCTGGATCTTCAAAATCAACAAACTTATCTTTATAAAACTGATTGTAATCATCTTCGCTAACATCTGATTTGCTTCTTTTCCAAAGCGGAATCATGGAGTTAAGTGTTTCTAACTCATCTTCTTCATCTTTCTTCATTAAAATTGGATAACGGATGTAGTCACTGTATTGCTTAACCAATTGTCTTACTTGGAATGAATCTAAGAACTGATCATACTCTTCTTCATTCAGGTTTTCTTTAATACGACAGATGATTGTCGTTCCATGTGTTTCTTTTTCTATTTCATTGATTGTGTAACCTTCAACACCTTTAGATGAGAATTGATAACCTGTTGACTCATTGATTTTCTTAGTCTGAACGACAACTTCATCACTAACCATAAACGCGGAATAGAAGCCTACTCCGAACTGACCAATGATATCAACATCTTCTTTACCAGATTCAATTGCTTCTTTAAAAGCAAATGACCCACTTTTTGCAATCGTCCCAAGATTGTCTTCTAGTTCTTCTTTGTTCATACCAATACCATTATCTGAGATTGTTATGGTACGATCCTCTGGATTTAATGTGATTTGAATTTGTAATCCAGTCCGATCAATGACGACTGAATCATCCTCTAAGGATAGAAAATACACTTTATCTAACGCATCAGAAGCATTAGAAATGAGCTCTCTAAGAAATATTTCTTTATTTGTGTAGATTGAGTTAATCATCAAATCAAGTAATCGTTTTGATTCTGCTTTAAACTGTTTTGGTCTTGCCATATACCCTCCTTCAAATATTAGCACTTATATAATTAGAGTGCTAATACTATTGTAGCGATTTTTATATTTTTTTCAAGTGTTACGAAAAAAAATGCCGATTATACCGGCACTTTTCTAATGTATTGTAGTCCAACGCAGTTTAACCCTGTATGTACACCCACAGTTGAAATTAAATCTGTAAGGAACATCTCTGTGTTAGGAAACTCTTTCTTCATAACTTCGAATAATTCTTTTCCTTTATCTGGTGCCTTCACATGTGCAACACATATTAAACAGTTTTCATCAACGTTCTGTTCTTTGAAATACTGGATGACTACTTCCCATGCTTTTCTCATGGTTCTAACTTTTTCAAAGGCATCATTTTTACCACCAGTTTCTTTTGAAACTCTCAAAATCGGCTTAATATTTAGGAACCCACCTAATTTTGCAGCCATTGGTGTGATACGCCCACCACGAGCTAAGTGCTTTAAATCATCTGGGATAATAAATGTCACACTATCATCAATGGATTTTTCCAGTAGTCTTTTAACTTCTTCTAATGGAGTTTGCTTATCAAAAAGCTTTCTTGCAGAAATAGCTAAGTGCAGTTGATTACTCGCTGTTGCAAAACAATCAACATAATCAAAAGGGATATCAAATCGCTCTGCTGCTGTATGCATAGCAGAGAGTGTTGATGATAAACCTGAACTAATCATAACTCCAAATATTAAATCAACACCTTCATCTTTTAGTTTCTCAAATAGTTCTTCAATACGACCTACGGGCGGAAGTGAAGTTTTTAATAATTTCCCCTGAGCAATTAAATTATAAGTATCTTCTATGGTTATTGTTTCACCTTCAAGATACACTTGGTCTCCATCAATTATTTGCAAAGGTAACGCATATAAACCTGCCATTTCAATATTTTGATGATAAATATTGCTCCCACTATCAGTAATCACCGCGACTTTCATTTCATCACCATCCTTTAAGAGCATTATACATTATTAGAAACAAAAAAACCCACTAAAGTGGGTTTTTATAACACCAATGATGCTTGAACTGCAATACTTTTAATTCCTGCATGTGCTGCCAACACTGCTGGAAGTTCCGAAATTTCTACTGCAATATCACCAAATCTTGTTTTTAAGTTAGAAATGAAGCTTTCTGCAACATCTAATCCTTCACAATGCAACACATGAACCTTATGAGTACCTGCTTTGACTTCTTGGCTTTCAAATTCATCAAGCATTAAATCGAATATTTTTGTCTCTGTACGAGCTGTGTTGAACTTCTCGATTGTAGTTCCACCATTTTTCAAGAACAATAATGGTTTAATTTTCAGCAATGAAGATAACGCTGCTACCGCTGGTGAAACACGTCCACCACGTTTGAGTTGATCCAATGTATTTGGAAATAGAAAACTTGTTGTCATTGAGAAAACAGTTTTTGCCATAGCAAGGATTTCGTCTTTTGAAGCTCCTGCTTTTGCCATCTCTGCTGCTTTTAGCACAACATCTTTTAATGGCCCTGCAATGGTTAATGAATCAACAATATCAATGTTCTCAATATCATTGTCAGTTGCAGCTAATCTAAACGCTTGATTTGTACCTGAAAGAAATGAAGAAAGTGTAAACACAATAATATGGTCAAAATTCTGTGACTTTAAGTTTTTCATCATCCCATCAAGTAATCCTAAGTTTGGTTGAGACGTTGTTGGTACTGCTTTTTCTTTAAGCAGCGCAATTAATTCTGCTGGTGACATATCAACTTGATCTTGATATTCTTTGTCATTCACAATAATTGAAAGTGGTGCAATTTCTATCCCTAATTGTTTAGCTTGTTGTAAATCTATGTTGGTTGACGAGTCAGCAACAATGCAAATTTTACTCATATGATTTACCTCCTGAGTCATTATAGAATTATAAGGTTAATTACTTTGAATGTCAAACAATATGTTCTAACTTATAAGTTAAACTTTATTGCTTTTCATTTTAACTTTAATTGCTTACAATATTCTTATGAAACTGTTAAAAGAACCAATTGAAGTAGAAATAGAAATAAAGAAGTCAAAATTCATCACTTATCTTTTTTATGTGGAAGATGAGGCAGAGATTATATCTTTAATAAATGAAATCAAATCAAAACATCCAAAAGCTAACCACTGTTGCACTGCTTATGTTATATCAAAGTCTAATGTTGCACGTTTTGATGATGATCATGAGCCTTTACATACAGCAGGAAAACCAATGCTGAACGTTTTAATCCAACAAGGTGTTGATCAAGTACTCGCTATTACCGTACGCTACTTCGGTGGAGTAAAACTTGGAGCAGGTGGATTAATTAGAGCTTATACAAAAGGTGTCGCACTTGCATTATCAAATGCAACATATCAAGAGTTCAAAGAAGTTACCTATGTTGTTTTCTCTTGTCTTAATCAATACGCTTCACAAGTTGAAGCATATTGTCATCATGTTGGTGAACTTATTGAATCTTCATATGATGATTCGACAAGCACATTTAAAGTAAAACTAACTCATGAGGATGATTTGATACATCATTTAGAATCTCTAACAAAAGGGTCAATAACTATCAATGAAATAAATAAAGTCCTCGAGTAATGCAAATGCAAATGATTTGCATTATTTGTTTTTATTCGTATAATATAAAACATATGGAGGAAACTAATGAAAAAAATAGTTGCATTATTACTTGGCCTTGGATTAGTCCTTGGTGCTTGTAGCCCTGCTGAAACAAGCAGCGATAAACCAAAAATTATCACATCACTATTCCCGCAATATGATTTCGTAAGAGAAATTGCACAAGATAAAGTTGATGTTACGTTATTATTACCACCAGGTGTTGAGTCTCACGCTTTTGAACCAACCCCATCACAAATCATTTCTATCACACAAGCAGATTTGTTTATTTATACAAATGCGATGATGGAGCCTTGGATTGACAAAATTGTTGAAAACGTAAAAGATGGTGGATTAATATTATTGGAAAGCTCAAAAGGAATCCAATATATCGATCATGACCATGACCACGATCACGATGATCACGACCACGATGACCACGATCACGATGACCACGACCATGATGATGACCACGACCATGATGATGACCACGACCATGATGGATTAGATCCACACGTCTGGCTAGATCCAATAAATGCAAAAATTATGGTTAACAACATTTTAGAAGCATTGATCGAGATTGATCCAGAAAACGCTGACTTCTACACATTAAATGCAGAGGTATACTTAGAGAAGTTGGATGATCTAGATGCTACCTTTAACGAAGTATTCAGTTCAACTGGAAATGATACCATTATATATGGTGGTCACTTTGCCTTTGGATATCTTGCAAATCGTTATAACATTAACATCTTATCTCCTTATACTGGGTTCTCACCAGATTCAGAGCCAACTGCAAATGCTATTGCACATTTAATTGAAACGATTAATCGTTTAAACATAAAAATCATTTTTTATGAAGAACTTATTGATCCACGTGTTGCACGTGTAATTTCTGAACAGACAGGCACTGAAGCAATGTTGCTGCATGGTGCACACAATGTTACAACCCAGGAAAAAAATGCAGGCATCACCTATTTAGAAATCATGTATGATAATGCAGAAAAACTAAGAGCTGCACTTGATTATGAGCCACTTGATTAAAGCTACTAACGTCCATATTTACTATGGACGTTTAAACGTTGTTAGAAATGTCAACTTTCAAATCGAGGAAGAAGACTTTTTAGCTATTGTCGGGCCAAACGGATCTGGTAAAACAACACTCATGAAAGCATTGCTTGGGCTAGTGGAGGTCAGTGAAGGAAAATTTGAGTTCGATTCTAACTTGAGTATTAAAGATATTGGCTATTTGCCACAGACTACGTTTGCTCAAGACAAACATTTTCCTGCAACAGTCAAAGAGATTATTGCAACAGGATTGCTGAATAAATCTTTGTATAAAAATAAAAAAGAAGAAGAGAAAGCAATTAGGCAAATCAGTGGTTTATTCGATATCAAACACCTCTTGAACAAGCGTGTTGGTTACTTATCTGGAGGACAACATCAGCGAGTATTGATGGCTAGAGCTTTAATTGGGAAACCAAAAATGCTTATACTTGATGAACCTACTTCAGCTCTTGACCCTAAGATTAGAGAAGAATTCTATACTCTAATACAACATTTATACGCCCATGAACATGTAAGTATTGTTCTAATATCTCATGATTTACAATCTGTGAGTGAACACGCGAAAAATATTCTTTACCTTGACCAAGAAGTCGTTTATTTTGGATCAACTGAAAACTTATGCACATCAAAAGCACTTATCAATCAACTAGGAGCACAAGCAGTCACAGCTTTGTGTCAAAAACCAAACCATGAACATCACATCAATTCTTGAATTACTATCTTACACATTTTTACAACGAGCGTTTATCGTTGGATCATTAATTGCAATTAGCAGTTCCTTTTTAGGTATCTTCTTGGTCCTTCGCAAATATTCAATGATTGGAGATGGTTTAGCACATGTCAGCTTCGCCACAGTAGCATTATCCTTACTACTTAATCAATCACCTCTTGTAGTATCTATTCCAATTGTTATTTTTGCATCACTATTAATCTTAAAGCTTAGTGAAGAAAACCGAATTGGTGGTGATGCTGCAATCGCGCTTGTATCATCAACATCAGTTGCTCTAGGTGTATTCATATCTTCACTTGCTAAAGGTTTTAATGTTGATTTATTTAGTTATCTATTTGGTAGTATTTTGATTATCTCGCAAATAGATGTCATACTTTCGGTTATTTTATCAGTAGTTGTCGTAGTCACAGTATTGTGGTTCTACAATGATTTATTTGCTGTTACATATGACATTGATTTCGCTAAAGTCCGTGGTATAAACACAAATAGAGTCAATCAATTGATAGCTGTTTTAACATCAATAACGATTGTATTAGGTATCCGAGTTGTTGGAACAATGCTAATTTCAAGCTTTATTATTTTCCCAACTGTTATTGCTCTTAAGCTTGGAACAGGGTTTAAAAATACAATCATCTTTGCTGTATTTATCTCGCTTTCTAGTGTTATTGTTGGTATATTGATTTCAATAATTTTTGATTTCCCAACAGGTGCGACCATTGTTTTGCTTAATGCACTACTATTTACAGCAGCTTCATCCTACTCGTTCATCGCAAAGAAAGGATAATTTATGAAAACAAACGCAAAAAAAATACTTGAAATCAATAACTTAAAGTATTCTCGACAACGAGAAAGTGTCATTGATCTATTGTCGGAACTAGATCAACCTGTTTCTGTAGAAAGTTGTTATGACCTTCTGAAAGAAAAAGGTGAGTCTATGAACTTATCGACTGTTTATCGAACTGTAGACACGTTACACCAACATCATATTATTGATAAAGTTTACAACTCAATAACAAACACAACAATGGTTCAGATTGTTAAACACCATCATCAACACTACATTATTTGTGTTTCTTGCCATAAAATGATTCCGATTGACTTTTGCCCAATGGAGCAAATCTTAGAGAATGTAGAAAAAAAATACAATTTTAAAGTCACTGCCCATCAGCTTGAAATTAGTGGATACTGTGAAAACTGTATAAACACGTAAGTAAAAACACCCCTACACAATTGTGAGGGGGTGTTTATTACATTCTCCACATTTCACTCAAAGGTACAAAGATTAATGAGTCTGCGTTTTCCTTCGCTCTTTGTCTTAACTTCTTAATATCGTTATCAAACTCTCTTAGAAGGTTTTTATCAACCATTGTTTGTACATAAATCATTTTCTTAAGCAAAAACCATTTTAGAATGGTTTGGTATATTAGCTCTTGTTTATTGGTTGTTTCTGGAACCGTTGCCATGACATAGTCTTTGAGCTCATTTGATATTTCTTGAGTTGTAGACGTTAATTCTTGATTGTTGGTAAACAATTTTGAATCCAACTCTCGTTGCAAGGCTCCAATACTTCTCTCCTCTGAAAACATTTTGTTCACTAGTTCAACTGACAGAAATTCAGGAGCTAAACTCAGTGTAAGCACATCATTGCGATTATCTGAAAAAATTGAATCTTGGTCAGTTAAACTATAATATGCCCCTTTGGCATATAAATAATCCTGAAAACTCTCACCAAAAATTATTAAAGCAACATCACGATCCCGCACTGTTTTTCCATAAATAATATATGGGCAAACTAAAGCTCTTTTTGGTATTTTAAATGCATCCTTGTAACGTATAATTTGATTTGCAATAACTTCTTTATTGATTCTAAAGCGATAATTGACAATAATTCTTAAATTTGGTTGTTCTTCAAATATCTGGCTGAAAATCTGCTTTTGTGGATGATCTTCATCAAGGTCAAAAACAAAGTCTTCAAGATAACCATTGAAATCACTTTCGTGTGAACCACGTCTTAAGTCTAAAATTTCTTCCATCATCGCTGTAATACTCATAATTTCACCCCTTGGTGTTGGTTATAACTGTTACTCTTAAAATAACGCGAATGAGGCATAAGCTCAAGTATAATAACCGAACCAACGAAAAGATAAAAACTCTTTGAAGAAAACAATTGATGCACCAACTTCAATATCACTTTGATTGTCATGATTACTGAAGCACTTGAAGACGCCACTAGTTTTTGGCCATAATTCTGTAAGAAAAGGCAAGTCCACTACTATCAATCTCTAACTATATTATAAACACAAAATCATTAAAATGCATTGATGAACTTGAAAATGATAAAAACGTACTACCTGTTTAAGCCATTGTAAAGAATCATATCTTTGAAAATGATAATATATCATCACAATAGGTGATACTCTGATTGTATAAATTAAACAATAGCATCGGTTTTCTACAATAAGCATAACATCTCCATGTTCTAACAACAACATCCACCAAAGCAATTATGCCACCGATTTGTTCTACCAAAAAAGCTAATATCAATACGCAAGACCATTATTATGACCATGTATCTCATTCTTCATAAAAGAAATGACATAAGCATAGGTATTATCTATGTAGACTTTAATTTGTGCATGCATCTTTCCTTTTCTTCGATATAATGATAAGTGAGGTACTTTCATTATGTTAAACTCTAAAATTATCATAGCACCACTAAGCATCCATCAATCTCTTATGGCGCAAATGTTAGATAACCAACAGGCTCTTGTTGGTGTTTCTTTAGTAACATTCAATACTTTTCTTCAGAATCTTCATGAAACACAGACAAGCAAATACTTGACTTTCGCACATTCATACCATACTATCCAAAAAATCAAATCCCAATGTCATTCAATTAAAGAGAGCTTGGTTTATCCCACAATCGTCAAAGACATGGTTTCTTTTACTCAATCACTTATTGAACTAGCAATCGATTTAGACAAACTTCCAAAAAACACTAGTAAAGAAAAGGATATTTCTTTATGTGTTGAAGCACTTACTCCAATACTCAAAAACACTCCCTCGATTGCTTCTATAAAGAAACTAGTAAAAAATGCCCATCATATTGAAATCTATCCGTTTCTTATGAATCCTTTTGAAAAAGAAATAGTTGATTATCTTATCTCTATTGGGGCTACTTACAAACCTTTACAAAACTCAGAAGTAAAGCACCAAGAAGTATTCTATGCCCTTAATCATGCTCATGAAGCAGAAGCACTTGCACAACATATACTTGCACACCAGAATGAGTCCACACTGATTGTTTCATGTGACACTAGTGTATTACCAGATTTGATTAAATCTGCTTTTAGCCGCTATCAAATACCTTACAGTTGTGATTTAAACAATAACCAACCAATAGTTATTAGTCAGTTTTTATCACTTTATCGTCTGTTAGCAAACCCAAGTATTCATTTTTTCAAAGATTGTGTTCATAATCATGTCTTTGATTTTACAGATGTCACATCATTTTTAGAGTATATTGATTTGCTTGATATTGACTTCAATCACTTGTTTAGTCCTTTTGTGGTCATTAAGAATCAAAAACAGTGGCACACTCTAGACAGTCGAGATATTCAAAAACTTCTTAAACTTGAGGAAACTGCAGAAATGCAGCGAATGCTGTTTGTTCCGTTCTTTGAAAGACTCACTAATGATCATTTGGTCGATACCTTTAACTACTTCAGTAATAATTTCAATAAACTAGACCGTCTCAATCAACAAGCTTTACACCAAATAAAAACAATCATTGAAGACGTTAGTACATTAAAGCTAGAAGAAGAAGACTTCCAATTGATTATCGATTATCTAATATCAAATACAATTGTTAGCACAACAGTAAATCCTGGTCATATTCATCTTACTGGCCATCATAATATCATGCATCTTAACTATGATAAAACGATTATCATCGGTGCAAATCAACATAATTACCCTGGGTTCTCTAAGCAAAATGGCATCATTGACGAGAACTACTTAAGCTTAATACCTTATCCAACATTAAATGAACGCTTAGATTTATACACCCAACAACTTCATAATCTAACTGCTCTCTCTCCAACGTTTATTGTTTCTTATGCAACGAGTACCTTTGAAGGTAAAACCATGGCCCCAGCACACGATTTAATCCAACACTTACAATCCCCAAAAAAATGGCCAATCAGTCTATATGGTCATCAGTTTGAGCGAGACTATACGTTGAGTTCCGACATTGCGCAAGACATATTTTTCAATAAGAATGAACTTTTTGGAAGTGTTTCCTCTTTTGAAGTGTTCTTTAATTGCCCATATCATTATTTCTTAAGAACTGGCTTAAAGCTTAAAGAACATCATTCAACAGTGAACTTGACAGCATTGATGGGTACTATCGTTCATGCAATCGTCGAAAACCTTATAAAAGTTGATCCAAAAACATATGCAAACCAAACTGTTGAGGAACTATCTGTTATTATTCAACCTTACTTTGATGATTTAAAAACGCTCATGCCTAGAAAAACTGAAGTTTGGAATTTTGTCTCTGATTTACTCGCTAATAACTTATGGCTTATGTTTAAGCGTCTAAACGATATGGAACAAAACACAAATTTTACGTTTTATCAGGCCGAACTAAAGTTTAACCATGACTTCCAACTCAATAATGATATTATGTTGAAACTCAAAGGATTTATAGACCGCATTGACCAAAATTCAGAGTTCTTTCGAATTGTTGATTATAAAAGCAGTTATAAGAATTTATCTTTGCCTAAAGTTAAAGCAGGATTACAGCTTCAGTTATTAACATATCTTGTTGTCGCTGACAAACTACTTGATAAAAAACCATCTGGCGCATTTTACTTTTCTTTCTTAAATCAGACTGTTGATATAAGTCAACAACGATTAAGTAGAAATAAAATAACAGCTCATAATACAGATGACTATTATGATTTATTCATTAAAGCACACAAACTTTCAGGATGGTTTGTGAATAGTGATGCCTCCATGTATTACAGCGATAAATTTGTTAAACATGTATCCAACACGTTTAATGTCAATAAACGTGGTTTGTTTGATCTTGATACTATTACAGAATTCTTAATTCATTTGTATACGCATTTGAGCCAAGAACTCAAACAAGGAGTGATTGATCGCACACCTGTTGCAGGTGCATGTGATTACTGTGAGTTTAGACATATTTGCATCTTTAAAGGTAACTATAAAAAACCTGAAGATCTTGGAGAACAGTTTGGAGAGTTGAAAGGAGCCTAGTATGCTAGAAAAAAACACAAAAATAACAAGCACTGCAATCAACACGCTTAATAAGAATATTCTAGTAAGTGCTTCTGCTGGCGCTGGTAAGACAAAGCTTCTCATAGATCGCTTAATCAAACGTATCATGATCGATAAAATCGAAGTTACCAAAATCTTAGCATTAACATTTACAGATGCTGCTGCTAGTGAAATGAAGCACCGCCTAAGAAGCGAACTCACAAAAAACATTCAAGAGAATGACGATGCCTTTTTAAGAAAGCAATTATCTTTAGTGGAAACCTCCTCTATATCAACCATTCATTCGTTTTGCTTGTCAATCATAAAAGACTACTCTTACGTTTTGCATCTTGACCCTGAGTTAGTAAATAACTTACTGGATGAAGCAACAAAAAAGAATATCTTTGATAACTGCCTGGATGAAGTGATTCAAGAAGCAATTAATGAAAATAACGAACACTTCATGCAATTAGTCTCTGTCTTTTGTGATCGTGCAGAAAATTTTGACCCCTTAAAGAAAGCTATATTATCTGTTTATAATGTGAGAAATTCTAAAGTTGACCCATTCAAGTGGGATGGACATGTTTTATCTTATTATCAGAAGGTCAATAAGTTTAGTGCACTACCTGCTGATTTTAAGCAGCTCATTATAGAAGAGTTCATCATGAACATAGATCAATTACTCAAACCAGTTATTATGATTCTTACAGATTACGCTGACACACTTGATGATACGCAAAAAGAAGCTTGGCTAGCTATAAGAACTTTCATTTTAGAAAGTGAAGTTCTAATCAAAGATGGATTACTGGACAAAGCAAACCATATGATTTATCGTCTGAGTGAAATAAAGACTAAACCGATTAAAGATAATGACCACTTTAATGGGATAAGAGAGCAGTTCAATATTGCATTGAAAAAACAAGTTGAGAAATATTTCAGTGAACACATTATGCTTGATGACTTAAACAAACAAGAACCACTTGTCAAGCAGCTTCTCTTACTAAGTCATAGACTTAGTAAAGCCTATTCTAGTGCCAAGAAGAAGCAAAAGGTCATGGATTATGATGATATGGAGAAGTTTGCATTAGCTATTCTTTCAAACGAATCATTTAAGATTTATAAGATTTATCAATCACAGTTCGATGATGTTCTTGTTGATGAGTTCCAAGATACTAATGACATTCAACATGAAATCATTCAGAAAGTCAGTAGAAAAGATAATGTTTTTCGTGTTGGTGATATAAAACAATCGATATATCGTTTTAGAAATGCTAAACCGCAACTGATGAGAGACTTGATTAATTCTAAATCTTCAAGCAATCTTGTTTTGTATTTACCAAATAACTTCAGATCTAGTGAGGAAATTGTTGAGTTCAATAATTTTGTTTTCAGTCATCTAATGAACATTCAAACGTTTGATGATTGCTATCTTGATAATGATCATGTGAGCATTGGAAAAATTACCCAACAATCAAAAAATGAACCTGTAGAACTACACATGATCGATTTTACGCTACCAGTTGCACCAAAAAATGAAGAGGACGATGATAGCAATGATGAAATCATCGAGTATGAAGAAACTACTACGGAGAGTTTGCTAAAAGCCAGACACATCGCACATAGGATGTTGCAATTTAAAAATGAAGGTTATCATTTCAAAGATATGTGCGTGCTAGTTAGAAAACACGCGATTAAAGCATCATTAAAACAAGTCTTTGATGAAGTAAATATCCCTTATTTCATTGATTCAAAAAGTGGATTCTACCACTCACAAGCAATCCAAGATGTTTTAGCTTTCTTTAGAGTTCTCGTTAATCACAATGATGAAATTTCATTGACTGGATTAAGTACGAGTGCGTTTTATCAGCTTTCTTTTGATGATCTCTCAAAAATTGCAATATACAAAAAACAGCATAACGTGACAACTTGGGATGCATATCAAATTCTACACCCCAACATAACATCAACCATCACACAAATCAAATCCAACTTAGGATCAATGCAGTTGTCAGATATTTTACTTATGTTATACAAACTTAATGACTACTATCAAGTTTATTGTGATGAAAAAGCGAAAATTAATCTTGATTTCTTATATGAAAAGACATTAGGATTTCAAAAAAATGGCGTCCATGGAGTGACTCAATTTCTAGATACCATTAAGAATGTCCAAGATGAAATAAGTTCTGAAGCAATACCTATCGGCAGCGATGAAGATGTCGTCAAAGTAATGACCATTCATCAATCAAAAGGACTTCAATTTCCTATTGTATTCTTTTGGACTAACAACTCAAACTCGATTTTAGACTCAAAAGAAAAAATTATTGTAGATCCGTCTTTTGGAATTGGAATGCATACATTATTGATGCCGTTTCGGTATCGAAGAAGCAATCTGCTACGTACTGCCATCGAGTTTTACAATGTTAAGCAAGAACTCCAAGAACAAATTAGACTCTTATACGTAGGGTTAACACGTGCAGAGAAAAAAATGATTTTGGTTGGTTTAAAGCAGAAAGAACCTTATCCATTTGATGTTGATCAAAACATGATTTACAAAAAGATTGGGAATGGTGGTTGGTTATACCATTTGTTTTCAAATCATAATTTGCCATTTATGAAGATGACTGTTGTTTCTCCTGTCAGTTCATTAGAAAAAATACCAATTGAAGATAAGCCACCAATCAAACTTCCTACAAGTCAGTTTATCATTGAAGAAGATGATGATGTTTTACCATTAGTAAAACCTGTGCTTGATTTCTCCACAGATTTAAAACCTATGGAACAAGGTTCTCTAATCCATTTAGCACTGCGAAAGATTATTGAATCTGGTTGGACTATTGAACAACATGACTTAATCGATATGCCTCTTAATAAGCAACATATAGAACAATTAAGTCAGTTCTTAAATCACCCCATGACAACCTCACTTCAATCTATGAGTGCTTATAGTGAATTACCAATCATCATGTACTACCAAAAGAAGTATCGCAAAGGATATATCGATTTACTTCTTCAAACGCATGATACAAACATAATTATCGACTTTAAGACCGATGTTGTTGATGATAAAGAGATATTGATCGCACGACACCAACAACAACTACGAGGGTATCACTTTGCGATTAGTCAGCAATTCCCTAAACATCAAACTAAAACATTTATTTATAGTTTACACCTAGGTGATTACATCGAAATTCATGCATAAAAAAATGCGCACTGCGCATTTTTTAATCGTTGAATAGATTATATAACTCACTAACTGGTCGGTGATTATAAATTGCTTCAATTGTCTTTGCTAGCATGAACCCAATCGATATTTGCTTGATTTTGGGTTCTTTTCTTTTATCTGGAGGTAATGTAATTGAGTTTGTGATAACCACTTCTTTAACTCTAGAATTATGTATTTTTTCAACAGCATCATGAGATAAGATGCCATGAGACACAGCACAATAAACTTCTTTAGCTCCACGATTGTATAGCAGCTCTACACCGCCTATCATCGATCCTCCTGTGTCAATAATATCATCAACCACAATACAAATTTTACCTTCAACATCCCCAATAATATTGAGTGACTCAGATACATTTGGTTTTGTTCGTCTTTTGTCAATAATTGCTATTGTTGACGAAGGTATTGAATCAGAAAGTTTTCTGGCTCTCGTTGCCCCACCATGATCAGGTGAAACAACAACAACTTCCTCATCAAAGTGTTTCGCTCTAAAGTACTGCCCAATCATGGAGACAGCTGTTAAATCATCAATCGGAATATCAAAGAAACCCTGAATTTGAGGTGCATGTAAATCTAATGTCACGATACGATCAGCACCAGCAACTTGCAACAAATCTGCCATTAGTTTTGCTGTAATCGGTTGTCGTGCTCTTGATTTACGATCTTGACGGGCATAACCATAATATGGCATAACTACGGTAACTTCCCCAACTGAAGCTCTTTTAAACGCATCAAGCGCTATAAGAATCTCCATGTACGTCTCAGAAACCGGTTTGCATGTAGACTGTACTAAAAAAACGTTTTTACCACGAACTGATTCCTCGGGTTCAACAATAATCTCACCATCCGCAAAATGGCGAACCGCTATCTTTCCGCGTGTTAACCCTAAATACGAACAAATTTCCTCTGCTAAATCTATACTCGCTGTTAATGCAAATACAATTGTGTTTTCTACCAATGTGTTCACTCCTACCTATTTTTGTATTTTTGCCCATATCCAGGCTTGTTTTCTTGACGTGATCGACCAATAGCCATATCACCTTCTGGAACATCTTTGTTAACGGTTGTTCCTGCAGCAATTACAGAATTTCTTCCTATTGTAATTGGTGCAATAAGATTTACATTACTACCAATGAATGCTCCTTCTTCGATAATTGTGCGATATTTATGTTTACCATCATAGTTAACGGTAACAACACCACAACCAAAGTTGACATCTTTACCAACTGTTGCATCACCAACATAAGTTAAGTGTGCACAACGACCATTCTCACCAATCTCACTATTTTTTACTTCTACAAAGTTCCCTATACGACTCTTATCATGAATAACTGATCCATTTCTTAAGTGTGTAAAAGGTCCTATTTTTGAGTAAGTTCCTACCTTACTATCAGTTATTCTTGATGAATCAACAGTCGTGTAGTCTCCTATCTCACCATTAATAATCATTGTCCCAGGGTAAATGATACAACCTTCACCTATTTTTGTCGACTTTTGTAAGTAAACATTTGGATAGATTATCGTATCTTTACCAATTTGCGCATCAGGATCAATGTATGTTTGCTCAGGATTAATAAGTGTCACACCTTGTGTCATCCAAGATGTGTTTATTTTGTTTTGCAGCCACTTACTTGCCTCAAAGAGTTGGATACGATCATTTATTCCCATAACTTCTGCCACATCATCAATAACAACTGTCCCAACGTTATACTTGTTCTTATTAAATATTTCAACAATATCTGTGATATAGAATTCACCTTGTGCGTTGTTGTTTGTTATTTCAAATAAGTGCTTAAAAAGTAGTTCATTATTCACACAATAAATGCCGGTGTTAATCTCACTGATACTTTTTTGAGAATCATTAGCGTCTTTATACTCAACAATTCTTTCAAATCGACCTTGCGTATCACGAACAATTCGTCCATACTGTTGAGGATCATCTAGAACAGCTGTAGCAACTGTTAAATCATATGATTCATTATGATTAAAGAGTAACTCAATCGTCTCTGGTTGAACTAAAGGAATATCTCCATAAATAATGATTGTACTACCTTTTCGGTCTTTTACAACATCAGCAGCTTGCATCACAGCATGGGCAGTGCCTAGTTGTTCATGTTGATATGCAAAGGTCACTTTATCTTTAAAATAGGCTTCAAACTGATTTGCTTCATGTCCAATCACAACAACTTTAAAGTCAATATCGCATTGATCTAAACTGTCGATAACATGCTCAATCATTGGCTTGCCCAATATCTCATGCATGACTTTATTCTTGCTAGATACCATGCGCGTACCCTTGCCAGCAGCCAAAATTATTGCATTTCTCATAATCTTCCTCCTATAAGTATTGTATAAGATAACTCACTATAAAAAAAGAGTTCATCCTAAGATTCTGCTCTTTTTAACAAATGCAACTTTGTTATAATACGCTTTCACTGCCTTCTCTGCTAAGTCATCATTTTGAGTGACTCCATAAACTACTGAACCTGACCCACTCATCATTGCTTGATCAAAACCAAATTCAAGCAGGTCATCAATCATTGACTTTATTTTTGGATGTTTTTTAATCGCAACTTGTTGTAAGTCATTGGTCATATTATTTAGAAATAGATTGTAATCATCTGATTCGATAGCCTCAATCATCTTATCGATCTGTGCTTTTAAGTCTGTGTTATCAATTGGCTCTGAAAATAATTCTTTTGTCGATATCCCAAATTTTGGTTTCATCAAGAACAAATAAAAATCCAGTGTCCTATTAATAGGTGTGATTCTCTCACCAATCCCTTCAACTTTTGCACATTGATTTAAAACGCAAAATGGCACATCAGCCCCTACTTCAAGAGCTAAATCAAAGAGTTGTTGTTGTGTGTAACCTAGCTCATATATATCATTAAAGTAATTTATAAGTGCCGCAGCATCAGCACTTCCTCCAGCTAATCCTGCTTGTGAAGGGATATTCTTTACAAGATGAATTTTTTGCTGTGGTAGTTTGTTATCCTTTTGCATTAACTGCAAAACTTTCCAAATCGTATTACGATCATCAGTAGGTATGTATCCTTGATTACATGTAATTTCATTAACATGATGTTGGACAACATGAATACTATCAAACAAATCAATGGGTACATTTACCATTTCTAATTCATGATATCCGTTTTCTAATACTCCCTTAACTTTCAAAAAGAGATTAATTTTGGCATATGCTTTAATTCTCATAAATCACCTCGTAAAGACGCTTAAACTCTTGAAAACTCAAACTCTGAGAACGGATGTTTTCTGAAAGGTTTGCTTGTATTAAGAGTTGACTAATATCAACATCCTTACCAACAATTTCTTTAAGGTTATTATGTAATGTTTTCCTACGATAGGCAAAACACTTCTTAATAAATTCAAAAACAGGTCTTAACTCTTCTATGTTTACTGACTCCTTTTTGACAAATGAAACCACACTGGAGTCCACAGCAGGTTTTGGAATAAACACATGCTTTGATACATCAAACTCTATTTTTATATCAAAGCAAGTTTGAACAAATATTGAAAGTGAGTTGTATTGTTTTGAATCTTTTTTTGCGTTAAACCTTTGGGCAACTTCTTTTTGAACCATCACAACAATTTTATCAAAGGTACAGTTACTCTCAAAAAGTTTAAAAAGAATTGGTGTTGTCACATAGTAAGGCAAGTTAGCGCATACCGTTAATGACTCTTTGCAAAGACTGTTGACATCCACATCTAGAAAATCTGCATGAATAATTTCTAAGTTACTCAAATTTCCACAAGTGTCTTTCAAAATAGAAACCATGTGAGAATCAATTTCAACAGCCACCACATGTTTTGCCTTCTCACATAATGCCTCCGTTAAGCTGCCAATTCCTGGGCCAACTTCAAGAACATGACTATTTTTATTAATATCGCTCACTTTAACGATTTTATCTATGATATTTCGATCAACAATGAAATTCTGTCCAAAAAATTTCTTCGCTTGAAGATTGTTTAGTTTTAGGATGTCAGTTACACGAGCGATAGAAGCAATTGGAGTTTTCATAGGATTTGTTCAATGTCTTTCTTTGTTAAAGATAACATATTCATATATTTATATAGTTGCTTACCATTTGCTAAAGGCAAGTGATAGTTTGTTGTTATTTTTTCTCTTTTTTGTTTACTATCTTGCCTTCCTGATAAACCTAACTCTAAATATTCATCATACGATATGGATGGCATATCCTTCTTTATCAAAGGCTTCACAGCTATAAGGGCATCTAAAATTGATGTGTCTGATGCATGTTCAACACCAGGTTTCTTTTGCTTTTCAACTAATATAGCATGTTTTGCAGTTGGAATATGCTGATGAATTTTATGCCGTAATTTTTTGCCTTGTGTATCAGAATCAGTGAATATAATAATTCCTTGTTTATCTTGCAAAGTCTTTAGTAATTTGATTAATTCAAATGAAAGATGAGATCCATTTGTTATTAAAATATGTGCCTCAACAAGAGTTTCTAACCTTGCCAAATCGTGTTTGCCTTCAACAACGATTACTTCATTTATTTTCATTTTTTCCATCATCAGTATTATATCACAAAAGAAAAGCAGCTAATTTGCTGCTTAGTCTATTCTACATATCCGTTGACGATTAGCATTGACAGTTAACTGTCCTTGACCAATAATCGTAACTTTTGGATGTTGTGTTTGTGTTAAACGAACTACGTTCAAATTTGATTGCGTCCCAACAAATAAATCTAGTACCCTACCAGAAACACCACGGTCTAATACAATTGCTTTAAATGGGACCCCAGGGGTTAAGCCCATTCCAGAAAACTTGTGGTTTTCAATTTCTACAATGGTGCAAAATGGTAGTGATCGATCAGATGCAAGAATGTAATAACCTTCATAAGTAATTCCATCAAGGAATGTTCCGTCGGCTTGTCTTACTTCTGGTTTAGTTCCAATTCTAATCATTGAAGCAATGTTGTGTCTACCTTGCTCATCAGGATTACAGCCACCACAGTCAGCACCGTAGCGGAATATCCTAGTTGGAAAGAATACAGACCCAATTTCTGGTTTTGCTCCATATTCATAAACTCTTGGTTGTGACTCAATAATCTCAGGAGAATCCGGTATAAGCGTTCGGGAAAGTTCATTTCCTGCTAAGTCATAGGCAACCGTGTATTGATTAATTTGTATTTTTGGTGAGCCTTGGTCTACCATACCGGCAATCCATGAAACACCACCTGGTTTAATTGGTCCATTTTGGTAAACCGTTTTAGGTCTCGCAAGAACAATTTCTTCAGTCTCAATTTCTGTTGTGTAAGGTTCTCTTAGAAAAGTTGGTTGTGCAGATAGAGTTTGTAAAACGATAGGACTCGATGAATCTACCTTAGGTGCACAGGAACTTAAAATCACAATCACAATGATTCCAAAATATTGAATCATGGTTTTGATCATCTTATGTCTCCTTTCTTTAAGGACTTTGGTAGTTTAACACAATCAATCGCATTTGTCTATTTTTATACTAAATAGCGATTCATAGTTTATTGCTAGTAATCTTTTAAGCTCATCTTGAGATATTTCTTTAATCTTACTCAACTCTTTGCCTACATAGCTCACAAAAGCAGGTTGATTTTGCTTTCCTCTAAATGGATGAGGTGTCAAATATGGTGAGTCTGTTTCAATTAATAGACGTTCAATAGGAACTGCTTGGGCAACTTCTTTTGGTACTCTTGCATTCTTAAATGTCAGGGGACCAGCGAATGAAATATACATGTTTTGCTTTATAAACTCAAAAGACATATCGACACTACCACTATAACAATGCATCACACCCCCATATTGAGCAGGATGTTGTTTTAATATATCAAGAACATCTTGCGTTGAATCTCTGTTATGAATAATTATTGGTTTTTTATAAGTGTTTGCAAGTTCTATTTGATAAATGAATAATTCTTTCTGCTGATTGATATATTCTTTATCCCAGTAGTAATCCAATCCTATCTCTCCTACTGCAACGATGTTTTTATCTTGAACAAGAACTTTAAGTTCTTCTAAATCTTGTTTGCTAACCACATGTGCATCAGATGGATGAAATCCTGCAGCAACATCAATCATCTCGTATTTTTGACGTAGTGAAAGATTCAGCATTGCTTCTTCAATGGATGTCGAAATACTTAATATCCGATTTACTTGATGGCGCTGTGCTTCTAATAATATATCATCAGCATGATCCCATAACGACTCATCAACTAAATGAGCATGTGAGTCAATCCAACCTAAGTTTCCCATACTGATGTCCCTGCAATCAAATCATGTAAACTTTTGTGTTGATTATGGCCAAGTGCAATCAACATATTAATAATAATCATCCAGAAGAAATATCCTGTCACAAACAGTACTTTCAGAAAACTTCTTAGCAAAATTGTCCAAAGTTCTAATGGTTGTTGGTCATTTTGTCGAATTCTAAGTCCCATTAAAGCTTTACCAATTGTTGTTTGAAACAATGTTAGTGCAATTACTTCATATAACAAGTAAAATAGAAACCCAATAGACGATAACCAAATCAAATCGCTAAGCCTGTTTAAAATCGGTATGATACTTAGTAATAATTTAATCACACCAAAAACAATGACTACTATTGTTGTTGGTAACATGATGATTAGGTAGTCAATGACAAATGCAAATCCTCTTTTAACAAATAGTTCCATAATCCTACTTTCCTAGACAAAATCGTTTGAATATTTCATCAATGAGTTGAGTTTTTTGCTGACCGTGCAATATTGTTGTTAAAGCTTCATATGCCTGTTGTAAATCTATTGTAATTATATCAACTTCAAATCCTTGTGCAATAGAATTCAATGCTGACTCCATATGAACACACGCTTGTCGAAACAACCCAATTTGTCTTTGATTGTTTAACAAAGGTTGTTTTGTTGCGAGCAGATTCCTTTCAAACAATTTCTCAATAGCATCTATTAGTGGTTGTATATCTTTGTTTAAAGCTGAAATCTGAAGCGAATCATTCTTTGATACTAAATCACTCTTATTATAGACAATGAGTCTATTTTTATCCTTTGTTAATTCAAGCAATTGTTGATCTTTTTCATCGAGCGTTTCACTCGCATCTAAAATAAGCAGAATTAAATCAGCAGAATCTATTGATTTTAGGGTTCTTGAGATTCCTATTTGCTCAACAACATCTTCACTTGATTGAATACCAGCAGTATCAATCAAATGAAGTGGTATATTCTTAAGTCTTACCCATCCTTCTACTAAATCTCTTGTTGTTCCGGCAATTGGTGTGACGATGGCTTTCTCTTCATTCAATAACGCATTAAGTAAGCTGCTTTTCCCAACATTTGGCTTTCCGAGAATAACTGTTTTAATTCCTTCTTTAATTATCTGCCCATCTTCTGACATATCTAATAGTCGATTTGCATGATCTAACCATTGTTTAATATTAGGCATTATCTCCTGAGTTGTTAGTTGGTGAATATCCTCATATTCTGGATAATCTATATTTACCTCAATATGAGCTAACATACCAAGTACTTCATCAATCATTGGTGTCAACATATCTTTGAGTGCTCCACTCATTGAATCTAAGGCAATCTTAGCTCCTTGATCACTCGTTGCAAGAATTAAATCGTTTACTGCTTCAGCTTGAACCAAATCGATACGTCCATTTATAAATGCTCGTTGAGTAAACTCGCCTGGTTGTGCTAAACGCGCACCTAAACCAAGTAATATTGAAACTATTTTATTTGTAGGTATTGGTCCGCCATGACAGTTGATTTCAACTATGTCTTCTTTCGTGTAAGTTTTTGGTGCTAAAAAAACACTCACCATTACTTCATCGACAACTTCATTATTCTTAGGATCGATTACATGTCCATAAGTGATGGTATGGCTTTTTTTATTCTCTAGTGATTGGGTAAATATTTTTGAAACCATATCAATGGCTTCCAATCCACTCAAACGTACAATTGCAATAGCTCCAGTTGTTGTAGCTGTGCTTATCGCAACAATGGTATCTTGAATCATATAACTCCTACTTTCATCGATATTATATCACTTTTAATTAATTTAAAAAAAACATACAACTTAAGCTGTATGTTAATCCTTTTCAATTAAATCTAAAACTTCCAAAATTCGATTCAAATCATCATCACCATGATAATGAATTTGGATTTTATTCTCATCGATAACCACTTTAGTTTGTGTTTTCTTTTCAAATAACTCTGTTACATATTCAAACTTAGATAAGTCTTTTTTAACGTTCGGTTTCGGTTCTTTTCTTGAAACCAACTTTTCAACAGCACGAACTGATAATCCTTCTTTTACAATTTTTTTTGCGATTGAAACAATATCATGAGTTTCCATTAAAGGAATTAATGGTCTAACATGTCCCATGCTTAATTGATTATCTGATACCAATTTTGCAACTTCTTTTGGAAGTTTGTTTAAACGTAGCGTATTGGCAATATGTTCTCTTGATTTTCCAACTTTTTTGGCTAATGACTCTTGAGTGTAATCAAAACGAGTCATCATTTTTTGATAGGCTTCTGCTTCTTCCATTATATTTAAATCTTCTCGTTGAATGTTTTCAATCAATGACACTTCCATCATTTGGTCATCATTAAAATCGACAATGATGGCATCGATCTTATCAAGTCCCACTAATTTTGATGCCCGAAGTCTTCGCTCACCAGCAATCAGTTCAAAACCAATATTAGACTTTCTTACTAAGATTGGTGTTACAACACCATGTTCAAGAATTGAAGCAGCAAGTTCTTGAATTTTTGTCTCATCGAACTGTTTTCTAGGTTGATATGGATTATTGACGATTTCGCTTATTGCAATCTTCGTCTTATCACCAACAAAGATATCACTGCTGCCTCTTTGGATTTCTTCTAAGACTTCACTAACATCATCACCAAAAATTGCTCCTAACCCTTTTCCTAGTCGGTTTTTCTTGTCACTCATTCATTGCCTCCATCATTGCGTCTTAGCACTTCTTTAGCTAGCGCAGCATACGCTTTTGCTCCTTCTGAGCGAACATCGTATTCAAATATGGATTGTCCTACCGATGGTGCTTCGGTAAGTTTGATATTTCTTGGAATCATACTTTTGTAAACACGTTCTTTGAAATACTTTCTTACTTCTGATGAAACTTCAACACTTAATCTTGTTCTAACATCAAACATCGTAAGTAAAACACCTTCGATATAAAGTTTTCTATTGAATAGTTTTTGAACTAAGCGAATGGTTGATAACAGCTGCGTTAATCCTTCAAGGGCATAGTACTCACATTGAACTGGAATAATCACACTATCTGCTGCAGTTAAAGCATTTGTATTTAATAACCCTAATGAGGGTGGACAATCAATAATAATGTAATCATAGTCGTCTTTAACAGTATCGATTTTTTTCTTTAGAAGACGTTCTCTGCCAATTTTAAAGTCAACCATTTCTAAATCAGCTCCTGCCAAATCAATCGTTGAAGGAACTAAATCTAGTGGTGGTTGTTTTATGTTCTTAACAACTTGAGCAACCTCAGCATCATTTAGTAATAAGTCATAGGCACTCAACTGAAAGCTAGCTCGATCAGCTCCCACACCTTGAGTGGTATTGCCTTGAGGATCAAAATCAATGAGTAAAACTTTCTTTTTTAGATATGCTAACCCTGCAGCTAGATTAACGCTTGTAGTTGTTTTCCCTACACCGCCTTTTTGGTTAGCAACGGCAATAACTTTCCCCATGGAAGCTCCTTTCATTTTTTTAGATGAACAACAATGGAATATTCATCCTCCGAATCTATCTCTTCTTTCCTTACTTTAATTCCGCTTCTTTCAATCATCGCAATTGCTTGCAACAATGTGTTTTTGGCAATAAGAACCTGCTTGGTAACCCCTTTTGTTTTTTGCTTTCTCTTTTTTGTTTTAGAAATATTAACATCATCTATTAACTTCTCTGTTTGGGCAACATTCAATTTCTTGTTAATAATCTGTTGGTAAATAGGTAACTGTTTTTCTTGATTCACCTGCAACAATGCTCTTGCATGACGTTCACTGATTTTACGATTAATAATACCTAGTTTAATTTCTTCTGGCAGTTGCAATAAGCGGATTTTGTTCGCAATCGCAGACTGTGATTTCCCCATCGTTTGTGCTAATCGTTCTTGTGTCCATTTTTTACTTCTTAGAATTTGCTGATAAGCATCCGCCTCTTCAATTGAAGTTAAATTCTCTCTTTGAATATTTTCAATCAATGCCATTTGTGCCACTTGATTGTCATCCGTATCCATAACCAAACAAGGGACATTTGTAAATCCTGCAAGTATCATTGCTCGATACCTTCTTTCACCAGCAATGATTTCGTAATAATCTTCTTGTTCTCTTACAACTATTGGCTGAATCAAACCATTCTCTCTTATCGACTGAGCTAATTCAAACAATGAATCTGCATTAAACTCTTTTCTTGGTTGATAACGGTTTGGTTTTATCTGATCGATCGCAATATCAATCGTTTCTTTCATCTGAATTCTCCTATAACGGCTGTTTCTTTATTTTACTATACATGCGCGGATATTTGTTAGGTGTTTTCGCCACTTTAGAGATGACGATGTTCTGTCTTATTGCTTGTTCACCTTTGACATCTAATAAAACCTTCTCTATTGTGGTTATTGAAGCTTTCAGTTCTTTTAGTGCATTTTTCGAAATATCTACCTCGTCAGTGCCGTGAGCCCCTTTTAAAGCAATAAAAATCCCCTCTACTTTGATCAATGGCACGCACAACTCTAATAAAATATCTAGTCGAGCAACAGCACGTGAAAGAACGACATCAAAGTGTTCTTTGTATGATTGTAAATCTTCAGCACGCTGTTGAATGATTATAACATTTTTTAAGTTTAATTTCTCCACAACTTGATGCAAAAATACAACTCTTTTTTGAGTAGGTTCTATTAATGTAAATGTACAGTTAGGCAAAAATATTGCTAGAACTAAACCTGGGAAACCAGCACCTGTGCCTACATCTGCTACTAAACTTGAATCCTTAATGTACTTTAAAACTAACAAACTATCGAGAAAGTGCTTAATAAAAATTTGATCAAGCTCAACAATCGTGGTCAAATTTACATGTTTATTATAATCAATGAGTGAGTGAGCATACACTAGTAAATCGTCATATTGTTGCTGAGATACTTCAATTTCATACTGATTTGCTAGTGTTTTAAAGACTTGATATTCCATAGAGCCTCCGCAATCGCATTATATCAAATTTAACTATTTATAAAAAGGCAAAAAAAGACTGATTATGTTAAATCAGCAACTTTCTTTTTCTGTGTTAATACCATTAATAGCACTTGAATATCAGATGGATTGACCCCTGATATTCGAGATGCTTGATCAATCGTTAACGGTTTGATATCTTTCAACTTCTGTCTACCTTCTAATGACAACTGTTTGACACTTTCATAATCGAAATCTTCAGGTATTCTCCATGTTTGCAATACCTTCATTTTATCAGCTTCTCTTTTAGCCTTTTCAATGTATCCTTCATACTTTATATTAATTTCGACTTGGTTGATACAGTCATGATCAACATCACATTCAAGGTAACTGATTAGATCAATGATATGGACATTAGGACGCTTTATAACGTCAATGAGTCTAATCCCATCTTGTATATTTGGATATCCTTTATCGATAAGAATTTGCGCTATCGGGCTCTTGCTCGTTATACGAGTGTTTTCTAACACCTCAACTAACTTTGCTTTTTGTGCTTCTTTATCTAAATATATGTTGTGTCGCTCTTGTGATAATAATCCGATTTGATACCCAAGATCACTAAGACGCACTTCTGCATTATCATGACGAAGCAGTAGTCGATACTCTGCTCGTGATGTTAATAAACGATATGGTTCTTTTGTTCCTTTAGTAATCAAATCATCAATCATTACACCAATATATGCTTGATCTCTTTTTAAAACTAATGGTTCTTGGTGATTTAATGCAAGAACAGCGTTTATGCCAGCCATTAAACCAAGACCAGCTGCTTCTTCATATCCTGAGGTTCCAATAATCTGACCTGCACAGTACAATCCTTTAATCCTTCTTGTTTCAAGTGTTGGATAAAGCTGTTTTGGCTCAATCGCGTCATATTCAATTGCATAAGCATATTCGGTAATGACACATTGCTCAAGTCCTGGTATAGTCTTAATCATTCTCTCTTGAACCTCAATAGGTAGTGATGTAGAAAACCCTTGCACGTATGTGGTATCTAATCGCGCTGATTGTGGTTCTAAGAAGATTTGATGTCTATCCTTATCAGAAAAACGAACGACTTTATCTTCAATTGATGGGCAATAACGTGGCCCCACACCTTCAACCACACCAGAATACATACTTGATTTATGTAAATTTAACCCTATTATGTCATGAGTGTATTGATTCGTGTATGTTAAATAACATGGGTACTGATCAACAATCGTATCTTCTTGCTTTGTTGTGGTGCTAAAGAAGAATCTGTTATCATCCCCTGGTTGTATCATTGTTTTTGAAAAATCGATTGAATCTGTTTTTATTCGAGGTGGTGTTCCTGTTTTCAATCGAAGCGTTGTAAACCCAAGTTCTCTTAAATGGCTAGAAAGTGTGGTAGTGGTTGGTTGATTCTCAGGTCCAGATGCCCTTACTTGGTCTGAGATCATAATTTTTGAACTCATGTAAGTTCCTGTTGTAAGAATTACTTTCTGAGCTCTTAATTCTTTTCCATCACTAAGTAAAACGCCCTTCACTTCGTTGTCCTCAATGAGTAATCGTTTTACCATGACTTCTAATATATCTAGATTATCTTGTTGTAAGCACACATCGCGCATCATCTCACTATATGCGAGCTTATCTGATTGCACACGTAAACTCCTAACACCAGGCCCTTTATTTGTGTTAAGAAGTTTAAACTGCAAAGCTGTTAAATCTGCTGTTATTCCCATCTGACCACCAAGAGCATCAATTTCTCTAACGACAACTCCTTTGGCAGGACCACCAATGGATGGATTACATGGCATCATAGCAATTTTATCTATAATCAGCGTACATAGCGCTGTTTTTTTATTCATTCTCGCTGAAGCGAGTGCAGCTTCTACTCCTGCATGCCCGGCTCCAACTACAATTATATCGTACATATTACCGCTCCTTGTGTTGTTATTTTAGCACAATCATCATAAACACTAAAACAAATAAACATCAATGTTGAGAAAATGTGTTGACAACCGTCTTAATTGGGTTTATTGTATTAGTGTAATTAATACAATTGGAGGACAAGCTATGTTCGTACTCGATTATAAGACAAAAATCCCCATTTACGAGCAAATACAAACCCAAGTTGTTAGCTTCATTGCCTTAGGTTTACTTAAACCCGATCAGCAATTACCTGCCGTTAGGCAACTAGCAAGTGACTTGGGAGTAAATCCGAACACCGTTTCAAAAGCTTACCAAGAACTGGAACGATTAGGTTACATTTACTCACACACCGGGAAAGGCTCATTCATTAGTCCATTACAAGATTCTCTTGCATTGGTTAAGCAAGAAAAAAAGAATGAACTATCAGAACTATTAGCGTCATTAAAAGATTTAGGAATAACGTATCAAGAAGTAATTGCACTTGTTGAAAAAACATACAAACAAGGAGAAAGAACCACATGATTGAACTTAAAAAAGTATCCAAACGATTTGACACAACACATGTTCTAGATCAAGTCGATTGGTTGGTAAAAAAGGGTAGTGTGTTTGGTTTGGTGGGACCAAATGGTGCTGGTAAATCAACTATTCTGAGGTTGATAAGTGGTGTCATCACACCTGATGAAGGTGAAATTCTTTTAGAGGACCACCCAGTTTATGACAACCCTGAAAACAAAAAAAGAATTCTGTTTTTAGCTGATGAACCATTTTTCCTTCACCAAGCAACGATTGATGAAATGAAAGATTTTTATCGTATTTTTTATACATCATTCAATGAAGAAATGTATGAACGATTATTAAAAAACTTTCCAATACCTAGAAACAAGAAAATCAATGATTTCTCTAAAGGAATGAAAAGACAGGTTGGTTTGATTCTAGCATTATCTTTAAATCCGGATGTTTTGCTACTTGATGAATCATTTGATGGGTTAGATCCAGTAATGCGTTTAACGCTTAAACGTTTTATCGCAAGTGAAATGGAGTCTCGTGAGATGACTGTTATCATATCATCTCATAACTTACGAGAGTTAGAAGATATTTGTGATCAAATAGCACTCATCGACAACTTGAAAATTGTAATGAGTGGTGAAGTGGACTCAATAAAAGGCGAGTTTCATAAGTTTCAAATTGGATTTAGTGAACCACCATTGGATGACGCTTTCAATGAACTAAACATTATTCACAAAGAACAACTTGGAAACGTCTTCACATTAGTTGCAAAGGGAAATCTTGAACAAGTTAGAAAAACACTTGAGAGCTATGAGCCTGCTTTGCTTACCGAATTACCTTTAAACTTAGAAGAAATATTTGTTTATGAAATGGAGGCTAGAGGTTATGGAAAATCTATTTGAAGCCAAAATCAATTTAAAATACTTGAGTTTTTTACTAAAACGCAACACAAAACTAATCATACTTATTAGCGTTTTAATGTTGGCACTGTATCCATTATTAGTTTTTACCGAATTTGTATTAGGGAATAACAGTTACTCTGCTCAAGTATTCACAGTCGGGCAAGTGTTTATACTATTAATCCTCGTGGCTTCAATATTTATCGTGCCACTATCATTATTTTCATACTTGAACTCAAAGCGTAATTTAGATGTATATCATGCATTACCTATTACAAGAAAAGATTTGTATTTATCAACCCTATTGAGTTCTATCATAATCATATTGATTCCATACACTATCATATATGGTTTAGGCACAATCTACTATGTTTCCGTCATTGAAAATGTTGATTTGATGAGAGAAATCTATCAATACATCTATACTGTGGTGCTATCCATTGCCGTATTGATGCCAATTATATTTGCGATGATGAACACCGGAACAAGTATTGATGGGCTTTTATACAGTGCGATGGTTCATGTGCTTCCAGCAATTGGATATGGCGCTTATGTTTTGTATGGTGAAGCAATCCTTCTTGGATTTAGAGTTGGTGCTGATCAACTATTCTTAATCTTCAGCTCACCAATATACACGATATTTGATTTAAACTTTAATTTAGATCGTGTGTATCCAAACTTGTGGTTGATTACACTTTATTGGTTAGTGTTCTCATTTACGGCAACATGGATTGTGTTGCAGCTATATAAATTTAGAAAAAGTGAAAAAGCAGAAAATCCATTTACAAACAAGTGGTTCTTCCCAATCATTACGACATTATTCACAATCATATTCCAAGTCTTCCTATTCTCAACGTTTGTTGCTTTTACAAATGGACGATTGCTAGACTTTAGAACCTTGTTGTTCCCTGTTGTCTTTACTTTCGTAGGATACATGGTATTGGATGTGATTGCCAATCGTGGATTCAAACACTTCTTTAAAGGATTACTCAATTTTGTGATTATTACAGTAGTGACTCTTACAAGTTTTACCATTAGTGCAAGTACAGGTGGATTAGGTTATGTAACCAAAGTCCCAAAACTAGATGATGTTAAAGAAGTTTCAATTCTGCTTAATGACCAATTTGGTTTAATTAATGCCAGCCCATACTCTTATGAGTACTACATGTTTGACCATGTCAATGGATCTATGACATTCAAAGACACTACCCATATTGAAGCAATCATTAAAACCCATCAAAGAATCTTAGATGGCTATAAAAAGGTTGACTATAACAAGAATGTTTGGGAAATTCAAATTGAGGACAACCCATTCCCGTTTGAATCTTCACAATACTTTGATTCGAATATCAGGATTGAATATACACTAAAAAATGGATCAACCATGCAACGTCAATATCAGATCTCTTCAACTTGGATGTATGACCTACTACCGCTGATTCCAACAGAAGAAGTGTTTAAAAACAAGTATCCTGCATTGTCTTTGCCTTCATATGATGGTTATCGACTCGATACGTTTAGATTTAGTGATCCTTTACTTCAAACTGAAAGAGGTCTACAAACGTTAGATTATCGTGGTTTCAAGGATGTATACAAGCAAGATTACATTAGTAAATCACTCCAACAACATCTCGAAGGTGCTCCAATTATCGGCTTTGTGAATCTAAGTATTTGCAAACTTCAGCCTCAAGGATCTTGTTCAAGCAGATCATATCTTATTGATGAAAATGACGTGAACACCATTGCCTACTTACAAAGTAATGGATTCTCTTTAGAACATACTTATACTGGTGATAATGAATACATGTTAATACTACCTTCAAACAATGAAAAACGTATGCTATTCTATTCATTTAATAACACCATGAGAGAACCAATTTTCCGCTCAGAAGTTGAAAGTAGAGTAGATTATGTCGTGATTAATCAGGAGGAAATTAATCAATTATTACCTCATTTGAGAACCAATGTTTTATTAAATCAAGCAACTGGTGTCGTACGAGTGAGTGATCCAACTCCATTCCAACAAGAACGTGTATCACCTCATGCCTTCTTTATGCTAAGTCCTGAAGCTAAGAATATTGTGGAGCAGCTCAAACAAGGCAAAGAAGTCAGAAATACGAGTTACTATGATTTGTTCTATGTAGATTTCGGATATTAGATACTTAAGCGGAGCCCTGCTCCGCTTTTTTTGTGCACATTCGTTGCATGAACGTTATTCTTTAGTATAGTTTAATCGATAACCTAGGAGGTCCATGATGGATTTTAACTTACAAACACCAACATTAATGTTTTCTGCAATTTCACTTTTAATGCTTGCCTACACGAATCGTTTTGTTGTGATTGCAGCTTTGATTAGAGAACTATATGCCCAACACAAGCAAAATCCTACACCTATTACTGCTGACCAACTTATTAATCTAAGAAAGAGAATGAGTATTATAAGATACATGCAAGTTTTTGGTGCTGTTTCTTTCTTCTTTAGTGTTTTAAGCTTGTTCTTTATGTTTTTTTCGTTCGATTTATCTGCGAAAATTAGTTTTGGTGCTAGCTTAGTGTTAATGCTCGTTTCACTTGCGCTTCTAATCATTGAACTTCAAATCTCAGTAAATGCTTTAAATATTCAACTAAAAGATTTCAAGAATTATCCAACATCCTCCAACAAATAAGCGATGCTAGCGAAGCATCGTTTTTAAATTGCTCCTTAAAACTAAGACCTAAGTCTCTTGTGTATGGTTGATTCATAATTCTTTCTATTGCTTTTCTAATTCCATAGTCATGCAAACAAAAAATATCCTCACGTTCTAGACTAAACAAACATAACATATCAATTGTCCATGGACCTACCTGTCTAAGACTGCTTAGTTGAGCAACTATGTCATCATAACCCTTGTTTTTTAAGTCATTAAAGAAGTCATGATTGTGATATTTAATCTCGGCTAATTCTAAAATAGCTCTCGCTTTTTGGTGGCTAACACCAATATAGCGTATTTCTTCGATAGACATCTGATGTAGTAATTCAAAACCATTTCCTGTTTGAACATTGAATCGATCAATTATCGAGTTTGCTGCTTGAATAGAAATTTGCTGTCCTATAATCGCTTCCACTAAAGCGACATACGCATCTGATTCTATCGTATAGTCAAACTCATCATTGTTTATGATGTGATTTTCAAACACAGGATACCGATCGACAAACTGATTGATTACTTCTTTTGTTACGATTTTCTTAGTTTTCATAATTCAATATTTCTGGAAATAACACTTTTTTAAAGTTTTGTATTGTTGTATGTGGTGCATTAATCTGTAGTTTAACATTTCTAAAATATAATGTTAAAGTATCCTGATCGACACTGTATTCTCTTATCGAGTCGATTGGAAACACATGAATGCGTTTTTTTATAACATACAATGCCTTATGATTTAGTAATAGTTTGTTCGATTTAAATAGCAGTTTCCCGCTACTTAGATACATATACTTTCTCTTTTTAGCTGTAAAATCACGATACTCTTTCAAAAAATAACCCAACAAAGCACCAAATAGACATATGGCAAAAATCCAAATAGCAACAATAGGAATATCTGATTTAATCCTTCCTCTTACATCTATAAGTACTTGCGGATGAAAAACAGAATTAATCTCTTGTAGTGTTAATCCTTCCGTTACCATGATTTGGTCAAATACATTTGTTTTAAATAGCAAGTTGTTATCATCAGAAAAAAACGAAGGCATCAGAATCATTGTGGATTGATTATCGATATTATCTTGTCTAAAAACCAAAAAGTATCGGTTATCAAAAGCAGCAACATAACCGTTGTATCGTTTGGTTGATAATGGTTGCTCCATAATGATGTCTATCTCTGTATAAGTAAGTACTTCAGGTTTAAGATAGCTATATTTTCTATTATTATTATCGATATTGCTTAACTCATCAAATGTCTCAATCGTTTGAGCAAACATAAGATGCCAACCTTCTTGAATAATTGAAAAGCCTGCAGTAACAACAATCAAAAAGATGATACTTGTTATTACCAATCTAACCTGCAAAAACCGCTTCATCTGTTTCATAGCTACTCCTAAAAAAACATTGCACGATGTTATTATCGCACAATGCTTCCTTTAGGTAAATTCAAGACTTCTATAACTTCATTTTGCTTTTTGTTTTCAGCAACAAGAAGCATTCCTTCTGATAAAACATCTCTTATCTTTATTGGCTGAAGATTTGTTATGACAATAACTTTCTTACCAATCATAGCTTCTGGTTCCATAAAATCAGCAATACCACTAACAACTTGATGGACTTTATCTTTGCAATCAATTTGTGACACCAATAGTTTATTTGCATTGGGATGCTTTTTACATTCTAATACTTCACCAACTTTAAGTGTAAGCTTAGAAAAATCATCTATTGTTGCATATGTTATTTCTTCTTCAACTGTTGGATTTACAAGCTCATTGTACTTATCATTTGCTTCTTTTCCATTAATACGATCAAATAAAATGATATTTTCATGATGTAATGAGCTATTCTTCTCTAATAACCCGAAGATTTGCTCTTTTTGTAACTCGATTTCTTTTGTGTTTAAGATTGTAGCTATTTTATCAGCTGTCTCTGGAACAAAAGCCTTCAAAGCAACACCACAAATACGTATTGTTTCCAATAAATTGTATAGTACTGTTTGCAATCTTGGTTTATCTGATTCTTCTTTTGCAAGTGCCCAAGGTGTCGTTTCATCGATATACTTGTTCGCACGTTTGCATAATGAAATAATGGTTTCTAAAGCATCTGACACTCTTAAGTTTTCCATTTGTTGAATGATGGTTGGATGACAAGCTTTTGCTTGATTGATAAGTTCTTCATCAATAATCTCGTGTTGCACTGGTTCACATGTGTTTCCATCGAAATACTTCATTGACATTGCCCATGTGCGATTGACTAGATTTCCTAAAATATTAACCAAATCGGAGTTAATTCTTTCTATCATTGAGTTCAAGGTTACATTACCATCTTGTGCAAAAGGCATTTCACGCAACATGATATACCGTACTGCATCAACTCCAAACAACTGCACCAATTGATCTGAGTACATCACATTACCCTTTGATTTACTCATTTTACCTTCTCCAACAAGTAACCAAGGGTGTCCAAATACTTGTTTAGGAAGCTCTACATCTAATGCCATTAACATAATAGGCCAATAGAGTGTGTGAAATCTTAAAATATCTTTTCCAATTAAATGAACATCTGCTGGCCAATATTTCTTAAATAGCTCGTGGTGATCTCCGTCAACATCATAACCTAATCCTGTAATATAGTTACTTAAGGCATCAATCCAAACATAAACCACGTGCTCAGGATCAAAATCAACAGGAATCCCCCATTTAAAAGATGTCCTAGATACTGCTAAATCCTGTAACCCTGGTTTTAGAAAGTTATTGATCATTTCATTTTTACGCGAAGGAGGTTGGATAAACCCTGGGTTCTTCTCGATATGATCCATCAGTTGATGCTGATACTTGCTAAGTTTAAAGAAATATGACTCCTCTTTTTCACGGTGAACATCGCCATGACAATCTGGACATTTACCATCAACAATTTGAGCATCTGTAAAGAAAGACTCGCAAGGTGTGCAGTACCACCCCTCATAAATATCTTTGTAGATGTCTCCTTTTTCATACAGTTTTTTAAATATTTTCTGAACCTGTTTCTCATGATACTCATCCGTCGTTCGAATAAAGTAATCATAAGAGGTGTTCATCATGTCAAATATTTCTTTTATTTGGCTAGCAACCTGATCAACGTATTCTTTTGGTGTTTGATTGTTTTCTTTTGCTTTTCCTTCGATTTTTTGACCATGCTCATCTGTTCCAGTTTGAAAATATACATCATAGCCTTCTTCACGCTTAAATCTTGCAATTGCATCAGCAAGAACAATCTCATAAACATTCCCTAAATGAGGTTTCCCCGAGGTATATGCAATTGCTGTTGTAATGTAGTATGGTTTTTTCATAGTTGAACTCCTTTGAATAAAAAAACGACTGCCTAAGGACGCAAAAGCGCGGTACCACCTTAGTTCACAATCGTGCACTTGTATCTTTAACGCAGAATAACGGTTTGTTTTACATATCAGACAAACAGCTTCAAGACCATTTTCGTTATGTTTAAGGATGTGTTTTCACCAACCACACACTCTCTACGCCTCTTAGATAACTACTCTTCTCTTCATCGCTTATATAATCTAGATTATACGACAGCACTTTGAATGTGTAAAGAAACTAACAAATGTTTGAATGATAAATTTCATAACACTTATTTTTCGGTAATCCTGTCTTAACTGATATTAATGCAATCGCATCGCGAGCACTCATTCCTGCCTTAACAAGTTCTTCAATAGATTCTTTGACTTCATTCAAATCAACTGGCATAACTTTAAACCCATCATCTCCTTCAATAATTAGAACCATTTCGCCCTTTAATGTTGATGCAACACTCAAAATATCAGAAATTGATCCCCGAATAAACTCTTCATGAAGTTTTGTCAGTTCTCTTGCTAAGCATGCTTTGCGATCACCAAGCATTTCCAAACATATTTTTAGTGTTTTCTCTATTCGGTGCGGTGCTTCATAGAAAACTAAAGTCGACTGATAGTGACGAACTCTTGTAAGCAACCCCTTTAACTCTTTCTGATTTGTAGGTAAAAATCCGTGGAAGTAAAATGGGTGTGTTACAACACCAGAAGCTACTAACGCATTTAATAGGGCACTACTACCGCTTACGGGAATCACATTGTAACCATGTTGTATTATATTTTGAACTAACACATGCCCAGGATCAGCAATTAATGGATACCCCGCATCACTAACAAGTGCAACGTTATAACCTTGGTGTAAAAGCATCAATATTCCTTTGACACTAGAATGCTCATTAAACTTTTGATGAGCTATGCATTTAGTATGAATATCAAAATGCTTCAATAATTTTGAAGTATGTCGTGTATCTTCACAGGCAATTACATCAACTTCTCTTAAAATGGCAATCGCTCGTGGTGTCATTTCTTCTAAATTGCCTATTGGAGTTGCCACAATATAACATTTAGGAAACTCATTGGCAAAACTCTTTTGTCGATGCATTTGCATCACTCCTTACTTTGTTGCAAAACTGGTATCATTAATTAATTGCTCAAGAGTAATATGAATAGCTTCTTCTCTATTTTCTAACTTCGCTGTCTGACTAATGATGTTCATAGATGTTACTCGATATTTTTTACCTTGATACTCAAGCTGTTCATTCATCTTAGGTAAATTCTTTCTTGCTTCTTTATAGATGCAATCCTCATATTTCAAGCAACACATAAGTTTTCCGCATTGACCTGACAATTTTTGAATATTTAATGCCAATAGTTGGTTTTTTGCCATGTTTATTGATATCACATCAAACTCACGTAAATACCTTGAACAACAAGTCTCAAGACCACAGGTCCCAATACCACCAATAAACTTAGCTTTATCACGAGGCCCTATTTGTCTTAACTCAATGCGACATTTGAAAATAGCTGCTAACTGTTTTAGCAATTCTCTAAAATCAACTCGCTCATCGGCAACATATGAAAATATGACTTTTGCGCGATCCAATGTATATTCAGCATCAATTAGCTTCATATCTAAATTTGCTTCTTCTATACATTTCTCGCAAACTTCTTTTGCATCTTCTGCAAGTTTTAAGTTCTCTTCAAAAGTATCAATATCTTCAAGTGTTGCTTTTCTAAGAACAGGCTTAATTTCACTTGTTAAGTTAACTTCACTCATTGGAATCAACTTAGCAATAACATCACCTAGTTCAATACCCCGAGCAGTTTCAACAACCACTTTATCATCAAATGTGTAATTATCATCATTTGTTCCAAACGTATATGCTTTTTTTATCCCCTTGAATCGAATGATACATGCATATTTATATAAATCTTTGTTACTTACTTCTTCCATAGCATGTTCCCCTTCCTAATCTATCTTATCTAATGCAAACAGCATCTGATCAACTAGCAGATTCATATTTGCATTAGTTTGTATTTTGTCTTTTCCTTCATTAAATATCGTCATTGCATTTAAACTAATCTTATGCAGCTTTTGGTTTTCAATAGCTTTGTCCCACCAGTCTACGCCGTGTTTATACTGATAAGCACTATCCTTAAAGAAAATATAAGCAATTTGGCAAAATAATTCAACGACTTGTTTAATATCTTTGCTCTTGTAGTTAAATCCTTCTTTGTGTAGATAAATATTAGCTTCTAATAGTTCAGAGCTCGCGATTGAAATAAACTCCTTAAATGTATCTCTCGCTTTTTCAAAAGATTCATTAACACTCAAATCTTTAGCACTTGTTACATCAGAAACTATATGAGAGACAAGATAACGATCAAGCTTATCTTCAATCATGTCAGTTAATAGCGGTTCGAGTTGGCTGACACTTTGCGATAAAAAAGGAATAACCTGTGTTCTTGATAATATTGTAGGAAGCAGTTGATCAGGATTTTCACTTGTAAGAATAGCCAACATATCAGATGATGATGGTTCCTCTAAAAACTTAAGTAAACTATTCAGTGCTTCTGTAGTTGCATTCTCGATTTGATGAATGATATACACCTTTTTCCCAGACTTCTCTAAACTCGTTTGTAAGAATCGTGATTGCAAATCAATCATCTCTTCTTTTTTAATGTTTCGGTTCGTTCCATCAATAACAATTAAATCAGCATAGTTGTTTTCTTGTACTCTTCTACAGTTATTGCAAGTTTCACAAGCAAAAACACCAGTTTTTTCTTCACAAAGCATTGTTTGTGCTAAAAAAATTGCAACCTCTTTTGTGAGTGATCCTTTTTCTCCACTAAAAAGATAAGCATGGCTTAATTGCTGCTTTTTCAATGAATTTTCCAATATTTGAATTGCAACTGGTTGCACTCGTTTTAATTCATTGTAAAACATCAATCACAATATCCTTTTCTTAATGACATTCACCGCTTCATTAACAATATCATAAACTTGTCGATCAGCATTTACAATAACATATCTATCTTTAAATATTTCTTTTAGTTGATTGTAACCCTCAGCAACGAGTAAGTGAAACTGCTCTTTTTCTCGATCAAGACGATCACGATAATGACGATCCGCAATTCGGCTTAACCCTTTCACTGGATCTATGTCTAGAAAAATCGTTAAATCAGGATATTTCCCTTCAATGGCAAACTCATTAATAAGTCGGACTTGATCAATGCCTATCTCTCTGCCAACCCCTTGATATGCCAAAGAACTATCTACAAAACGATCACATATTACAATCTTGTTATCATTCAAAGCAGGTAAAATCTTCTCAACTAGATGTTGTCTCCGAGAAGCCGCATACAATAATGCTTCTGTTTTTTTATCCATGGCTGTATTTTTTGGATCTAAGATTATTTGTCTTATCTTTTCTGCGATCTCAATGCCACCTGGCTCTCGAGTATATATAACATCAAACCCTTCGGTTTTTAATTGTTGATAAACATTCGTACTTATTGTTGTTTTGCCACTACCATCTGGCCCTTCAAAAGTAATAAACCATCCACGCTTCATAAAGTACTCCTTCTTGAGTCATTATATCATGATAGTACTCTTTTCTTTTGCTTAATTTTATGTATCATTCACAAAATAGCGTATAATGAAAATGAGGTAAATTATGAAAAAACTTGAAAAAACGTTAACAAAATCAACTAAATATTTAGGTCGCATCATTAATGTGCGCGTTGATCAAGTGGAAGTGAATCAAGAAACACGTACACGTGAGATTGTTGAACACCCAGGAGGTGTTTGCATTTTAGCAATAAACCACAAAAATGAAGTATTAGTTGTTGAACAGTATCGTTATGGTGCACAAGCATTCTTGTTAGAGCTTCCTGCAGGTAAAAAAGAGGTCAATGAAGACCCTCTTGTTACTGCAAAACGAGAATTATTAGAAGAAACTGGATTTAAAGCGTCTTTTTGGGAACCATTTGGTTTGTTTTATCCTTCTCCTGCTTATTTGGATGAAGTCATTCACTTCTATGTTGCTACTGGACTAGAAGCAAAAAGTCAGCAACTTGATGAAGGAGAGTATTTGGATACTTTCTTTCTCCCTTTAGAAAAACTAACTCAAATGATTATTAATCATGAACTTATTGATGGCAAAACAATTGCTCTTTTATTAAAATATCGTTTAAAGCATTTTGATTAAGTACTTTTAAAGATTTGTTATAATATCAAAAAGGAGAAGAAACATGAACAGACTTAAAGCACTTCGGATTGTAAATTTATTATTGATTATTGTTTTCTTTGCTATTGCATCAAGTGGCCTGCTCTACTGGGCAGGTTGGATAAACATTCCTTATTCAACATTTAGAGTCGTCCATCCAGTAACAGGGCTTGCACTTGTTATATTAGTTATCATTCATTTGGTGCTTAATTACAATTGGATTAAAGCAAACTATTTAAAAAAGCGGAAGTAATCCGCTTTTAGTTTGATTTTTTAAACGGTAGGTTTAGCACAATGGCAGCACCTGTAATACCAAGCATCATTAACAATGTTGAGTTTTGCATCAATGATGGCAAAGGTATCGTGAAGTATAAACCATATGCTTTTAATACACCGTCAAATATAGATGGATAAACAAACCATAATAATAATTGGATCATCATAAGCACAGTTAATGTAAACATTAAATATTGATTTGTTCGAATTTTTCTGTGTACTTTCGGCATAATACCTACTTGCTTAAGCAGTTTATCATCCTCTTGATTCTCCATATGATTGATGAAACCATAAGCATAAACATTCATAATCAGCACAAATAGTAATAATCCACTAATAAATACAATAAAATAGAAAATCTCTCTTTGGTTCTCGATGTTAGCTTGATTAAGAAGATGATTGACGTCGTCTTTTGATATGTAAGTCATTTGACGCTCATCCATTGCTTGTTCTATCTCATCGCTACTTACACCTTCGTCTACCTGAAGAATATACATCTCCATAAAAGGAACACCAATATCTATCATTTGTCGATACCGATAAACAAATGTTATCCATCCATTATCAATCAAAGTATTAACAGTCCCTGATATAGTTGCTGCTGTTTCATGACTCATAGATAAACCGAAACTATGAGGCATTGTATAGAATAAGTACCCGCGTTCAGGGTTCTTATATTTCGCAAGATTTTCATCTGTGTAAACATAGCCATCCGTCATGTCCATATGCTTTCTAGATGCTGCTGTAAAACGATATGCATGTCGATTCTCAAGGAAAGTAGGACTTAAATCAGGAGGAGCTGATCCCTCAACGACTGATACAAAAGGAGCCATATCAGAATAAAACTCTAACGCATTTGATTTGTAGTAAGTGCGAATGTACTCTGAGTAATTAATCTCAATAAAATATAATCCCGATGTTTTAGACAACATGGTCTGTGCTTTTGCGTATGATTCTGTCATTGCAAAATCATCAAATTCAGCATTAGTTACAAGATAATCAAACTCAAGTCCTAATGTGTCTTCATTGTGGATGCGTGCCATTTGGAAATACACAAAACAATTGGTTATCAATGTAAATAAGAGCACTGAAGTTATGATAACTGTTGAACCAAAGAAACCTATGTGTGCAAAAATCGATTTGAATGCGACTACCACAGGCATCCAAGGTTTATTGCTTATTAGATTCTGAACATAATGCCTTTGCTTTGTCTTTACACTACTTAATGATGTTGCTATTGTCTTTTGAATTTGAATGTAATAAATCCCATATATAAGTAAGAAGTACAAAATTGCTCCAAATACTGTCAACAGTAGAATGCTTCTATTAATATCAAATACATTTGCCAATGACCGATCATTTTTAAACCATATATAAACTCCACTGTTAACAAATACAAGTAGTAATGTTGCAATCACAAAAATGATTCCCAATCGAACTAAAAATACTTTGATGATATTTTTATCGCTAACCCCAACAATACTCAATAAACCAATATTCTTTGAGTTTTGAATGAGTTGACGTTTAATATAAGTCAAAAAACTATAAGCTGTCGCAACCATAAAACTCAGCAAACCAATCAAACTAAGATGTTTGTATAGTTGCTCATTGGTTGAAAGATAATCTGTTATCTCATAAAGAGGCAATATTTGCTCACTGGTTGAATCAAATGCGTGTGTATCAAGTATGAATTTAACTAGATTTGACTCAGCTAAACGTGAATAATCCATAAATCTTGCTTGTAGAACTACCTTGCCATAACTTGATGGTTCTTTAGCAAGCTGTTGAATCGTATTGTAATTACCTAACGCTACTGATACAAATGGATAGTCAAACAAAGGAATATCTTTCAATCCTTTATCACTAACATAAGCATCATTAAAATTAACAAAATCTATCACACTTACAACTTCAAACTCAACTGGATAAGGAAGAATATTCTCGTATACAATTATATGCCCAATAGGATCAGTTCCTTCATCAATCAGTTGTCTAGCATAACTTTCACTGATTGCGACCTCATAACCCACCAACTCACTTAGGCTTTTACCCTCAATCACTTCATATTGATTTGAATCACCAATAATATGCCCCATAACAAAAATATCGTGACTGCTTTTTCCTGAGGTGTAAGGAAATGCATAAGATTTCTTTACATCAATCTCAAGACCATTTCTATCTGCATATGTTCTAATTAATCCTCTAAAAAAGTCAGCGCGCTCATCACTGAACGTATAAATAAATGAATGTGCACCATTAACTTGGTTAACACGCTCAATTAATGTTAAGTTTTTTACCCACACCGTGGTAGTTACTTGAATAGCTATTAAAACAAGAAAGCTTAGTATAATCAACAATGAAATCGTTTTAAGTTGTTTTTGAATAAACGCTTTGTATAAAAGTCTCATAAGATATCAATCGCAAGTGACACGATTTTGTCTATTCTTTCCTGTTCATTGCTTTGATTTAACTGTTGATCAATACCAAAAATACCGTTTGACAATAA
>OBJA01000232.1_pt1 | contig 52845 bp, 41 predicted proteins | sample 1519751 | NCBI WGS metagenome assembly OBJA01 (sample SAMEA3881238, study PRJEB22517) | soil metagenome | biome: lake sediment; feature: soda lake sediment; material: sediment, water from around vicinity | place: India | collected 2013-12-23 | depth 3 m
TCAAACAACAGCTAAGTCAGGAGGCAATATAACTGATAATGGTGGTGGAGCAATCTCAGCTAGTGGAATTGTCTGGCATACCACAGAAAATCCAAGATTAGACAATAATTCCGGCATGACAAACGATGGAGCAGTACTTGGAGAGTTTATTAGCATAATAACAGAGCTTATCCCCAGCGAAACCTATTATGTGAGAGCCTATGCAACAAATAGTGCAGGAACTGCTTATGGGAACCAAATTGTTTTTCAAACAGAGGAAAATCCTGTTTTAGCAATTTTAACTACCCTGGAAATATCTCAAGTAACTACAAACTCCGCAATTAGCGGAGGAGCAATTACTTCTGACGGAGGTGCTGAAGTTACTGCCAGAGGTATTGTATGGAGTACAAATAGTAATCCTAATATTGATGAAAATGAGGGACTTACTGAAAATGGTAGTGGTATCGGCAATTATACATGTAATTTAACCGAACTGGAACCACAAACAACTTATTATGTGCGAGCATACGCTACAAACAGTATTGGTACAGCATACGGGAATGAACTTGAGTTTACAACAGAAGGAACTTCATTCCAAACTTGCCCCGGTATTGCTCAAGTAACTGATGTTGACGGAAATATATATAATACTGTTTTGATTGGAGACCAATGCTGGTTTATAGAAAATCTAAAAACAACAAAACTTAATGATAATCTTATCATACAAAATTTAACCGATGCAAATGATTGGACTGGAGCAACTAACCCCGCTTATGTCTGGTATGATAATGATATTGCCAATAAAGACTTGTATGGTGCAATTTATAATTATTATACAGTGCAAACAGGAATTCTTTGTCCGCAAGGCTGGCTTGTCGCAGGAGACCTTGAGTGGAAAATTCTTGAAGGAACGGTTGACTCTGAACATGGAGTGGGAGATTTAATATGGAATGAACAAGGATGGAGAGGTTCTGATGCAGGGAAAAAACTCAAAGCCGAAAATGGATGGAATAACCAAGGACATGGAACAAATGAATACGGCTTTACTGCACTTCCGGGTGGTTTTCGTAATGCCATGACAGGAGATTTTGAAAGAATCGGTGATTGGGCAAACTGGTGGGCTGCAGATGAGTCAGAGCCGCCTCAAACATTTAGACGATATATAAATAATCAAAATGATGATATCAGTAAATATAATAGTAATCCAAATAGTGGATATTATGTGCGGTGCGTAAAACATACTAACGGGAATTAATAGTCTACAGATAATTTATTGAATTATTGTTTTAAGTTTTGATTTTTGTAGCATTTAATTTGATTTTTCTAAAAATTCTGAACATTATGAAAAAGACTTTCCTAGTCTCAGTTTTATTGCTTTGTGGGATGACCGTTCTTGCTCAGGACTGGAATATAACCCTTAGTCCAAGATTCCGTTTTATTCAAGATATATATATTCACAATCCTGATAACATTTCTATAGTTGGAGGACATCCATTTAATGATTCTATTACATATATGGCGTATTCCGGTGGGACTGATATTCATTGGACTCCTTATCAGGATATTTTTCCGGGCAAAATGCTAAGGACTCTAGTTTATTTGGATTCTGATAATGGTTTTGCTGCTGGCGACAATGAAACACTATATAAAACAGAAAACGGAGGGAGATTTTGGACATTATCGAACTTTAATATTAATCTGAATAATAAGCGAATTAACAAATTAATAAAAAATAGCAATAATCATTTGTTTGCTCTTGGAGGATTAAATAATGCAGCAGGATTTATTTTGATTTCTAATGATGCCGGAATTTCATGGACTATAATCAACGAATGGGAAAATAATGAGATATACTCTGCAGGAGTAAGCGAAAATGGAAGAGTTATTATTTGTGGAAATAATAATTTAATTCAATATTCAGATAATCAGGGGAATAATTGGCATGATGCAACTCTTAATGGAGAGGTTAATAATCATGATGTAATTCTTAAATCTGTGAGATTTTATGATAATAGTAGCGCTTATTGTGTTGGAGGAATACATGGTGCTGATTCAATCGCTGTAGTTTTAAAAACAATAGATGGAGGTCTAAGCTGGAATACAGTTTATCTTGCAGAAAATCCTTGTTTAAATGATATTGATTTTATTGATGCCGAGAATGCATTGGCTGTTGGATACCATGCATTTAAAATCAATACCGCAAATGGGGGAAATTCTTGGCAGGAGTACATTATTCCGAATGCTCCGGTAGTTGATTTGTTTTCAGTTATTTTTAAAAATAGGTATTGCGGGGCAGTTGGAGGAAGATCAGGATATGTATTTCTATATCGAGATTCAGGTATTAATTTTCCAAAAGCGACAACAAATGAGGCAACAAATATCACACATAATTCCGCCAAACTTAATGCTATAATAAATCCCGGAAACGTCACAACTAAAGTTTATTTTCAATACGGAGAAACCGAAACTTGTGACAATGAATCGCTTGTTGGACTGTTCGAAGGCGATGAAGATATTCAGATTAGTTTGGACTTAAACAACTTGGAATTACTTACCGATTATTTTTTTAAAGTTAAAACTACAAGTAGTTATGGCGAATATATTGGAGAAATTAAGGACTTTTTTACTACGCCGGAAAATTTCTTTTTTGAGAATCTAGATGCTGTAATGATATCGCAAACCACTGCAACACTAAGAGCAAAGTTAAACCCAAGTGGTGTTGATACTCAGTTGTTTTTTGAATATGGTACAGATTCGAATATGGAAAATCATATTTATGCCGGGATGTTTTCAGGAACTGAAATTCAAGAGGTAGAATGGACTATTAGTGACTTAACTCCTAATACAAAATATTTTTACAATATCAAAATTGTAAATGTGTTGGGAAGTTTATACGGTGAACAAAAGAGTTTCACTACTCCGGATTTGCCCGAAACTATTTTTGTAAATACTCAGGATGCCACACAAATTACAGGAAACTCCGCAATTCTTAATGCGAAATTAAATACAGCAGACTTTGATTTTGATGTTTATTTTCAATATGGAACAACAGAGAATACTGAAAATGAAATTTTTGTTGGTACTTACAACTCAGTGACAGATTTGCATGTTAGTAAAAGCATTGGTGGATTAACTATTGGAACTTTGTATTATTTTAGAGCTAAAATGGTAAATGAATATGTCGAATTATATGGAGATACAAAGATATTCTATTCAGGAAATCCTATTCCTAACTGGGATTTTGAGCTGTGGAATATGATAGAATATGAATACCCTAGTTATTGGATTACTAATGGGGCTTTTGTTAAAAAAGAATATGAAGATTTTACTGCAATTGGACTTTATCCAAACTCAGGTGATTATGAAGATAATGTCTCTGTAATCTTAAATGCTTATTTTGAACCGGATGTAGTTGATGGTGAGTTTGTTTTTTTGACTGACATAGAGGGAGGTTATGAAACATCTATAAAACCAGAGTTTTTTAATATTAGAATAAAGTATGATATTGAAGTAGAAGATTCTGCAATGATTGGTTTTTTTGCTTTTAATGGAAACGATGTTATAGCAAATATTATTAAATATTTAACCGGCAGTACAAACAATGAGTTTGTCGATTTGCAAATTCCAATTACATATTTGTCTGAAATCCCACAGGAAAGGATTGTTATGGCTTTTACGAATTCATACCCATTTCATGAAGATTTATCTGTTGACTTTAATAGCTCTGTTGAAATTGCTGAAATAGGCTTTGATAAACCCGAAATCCAAATTCCAAATAGCAATTTTTCAAGTTGGAATAAAGAAGAATTCGAAATTATTGAATCTTGGCATTCTGATAATGAGGCATTAATTTTCGAATCTGAAATTTACCTTCCTTATTTTAAAACTACCGATTCATACCTCAATCAATTTGCAATTTGTTTACAATCTGTAATGAGCTCTTTTGGACCTTTGTCAGGGCATATATATTCCGGAAAGTTTCCTGTAAACTACAGACATCAGAGTTTTGATGGATATTTTAAATACTTGCCTGATGGAGTTGATACAGCTTTAATTGTTGTAAACTTTTATTATGATTCTGAAATTATTGGATCTGCTTTTATCTATATTGACGAGGAGTTCAACGAATGGACAGAATTCAGCCATTTTGTACAATACTATGTGCCCGACATTACTCCTGATAGTGCAGACATCAGGTTCAGAACCCATGTTTGGAGCAACGATTTAAAAAATTCTATTTTATGTCTTGATAAACTCAGTTTTGACGGAGACTTTATTTTGGTTGAAAAAATTGAAATGCCAATAATTGAAGTATTTCCAAACCCATTCTGCAACTATTTAAATATAAGCTTCGCCGAGAAAAAACTGGATTCATCGTTTATGCTTGAAATATTTAATGCGGATGCAAGACTTATGCATAAAGAAGAACTATCTTTTCAAGATGTCTTAACAATTAATACTGAAAATTTAGACGCTGGGCTATACTTCATGAGAATAACTGACAACAAAGGATTGCCTTTAATAACTTCCAAATTGATTAAGTTGGATTGACAGTGAAAAAGTTAATTAGATTTAAGGAATAATTTGCCTTGAAAGGATTCTTTTTCCATAAATTTCTTTGCTATAATATGACTTACCTCAAAGTTTTTCTTTCCTTGCCAGTTTGGAGCAATTAAAAGCTCTTTAGGGGATTCGCTTGTAAATCTTTCGATTATAATTTCAGGATTTAGTAATTCGCAAAAGTTGACTATGATTTCGGCATATTTGTCAATGTCTGACAAAAGAAATATTTCAGGATTTTTATAGTAGAGTTCTTCTAATTTTGTGCCTTTTAGCACTTGCATTTGGTGAATCTTTATTGAATTTATAGGCAGTCTATTGATTTTATTAGCATGTTCATAAAAGTCCTGTTCTTTTTCACCCGGTAGTCCGATTATCATATGAAGGCAGGTTTTTATACCATATTGATGAGCTATTTCAACTGCATTAAGTGTGTCTTCCCATGAATGTCCTCTATTTATTATTTTTAAAGTATGATTATTTGTTGACTCAGCTCCAAATTCAAGGCTAACAAAATTACTTTCTGATATTCTTTTCAAAAGGGCGAGAATATCATCATTTATGCAATCGGGTCTGGTTGCTATTACTAGTCCAATGATATTATTAACTTGCAAAGCTCTTGTAAAAATGTCTTCGAGAACTGATACTGATGAATAAGTATTAGTATATGACTGAAAATATGCCAGATATTTTTGAGACTTATACTTCTTTCCAAAAAACTCTATCCCTTTAATCAATTGTTCCTCAATTGTGTGCTTGTCGTTACAATAAAATGGGCTGAAGCTTTCATTAATACAATATATGCAGCCTTCCAAACCTTTTGTGGAATCTCTGTTTGGACACGTAAAGCCTGCATTAACAGATATCTTTTGAACTCTCTCCCCAAAAGTTCTTTTAATGTAAGAAGAGTAGTCGTTCCAATATTTATTCCTCCTTGTCAATTTTTGATGTGCTGATTATTATCATCATAAGTGTAGTAAATCTCAATGTCGTCCGAGCAGTCGATACAGAAATCATCATCGTCATCATCAAATATATCTTCTTCAGGAACTCTTTTGGGTCGAAATATTGATGCAAGAATAACTCCTGTAACAAAACCTGCAAGATGTCCTTCCCAACTAATATTTGTGTTTTGCGGAAACATCCCCCAAATCATACTTCCATACATAAAAACTACAATTAGAGAAATTGCCATTAGTCGAATATTCTTACTCAATAAGCCACTAAAGAAAATAAATCCTGCGAAAGAATAAATAATGCCACTTGCACCTATATGAACACTGTCTCTGCCAATTATCCATGTTAAAACTCCAGTTAATAACCACGATAAACCCAGTACTTGCATACTTTTATTACTATAAAAATAGAATAGCATAGAGCCTAAAACCAAAAAACTAGTAGAATTTGCAAAAATATGTTTAAATCCACTATGCAAGAACGGCATTGTTATTATTCCAAACCATTGTTTAGTATCTCGAGGCCTTAATCCATATTCAGCAAGGCTCATGTCTAAACTAATCTCCATAAGTTTTATCAGCCAGAAAAAAAAGACAAAAAGCGCCGGTATTACCAATGCTAAAGAAATTCTTTTTAATTCTGTTTTTATTTCCTCATTTTCTGCCATAATGCAAACCTACAATATTTTTTTATAATCTTAATTAACATGACAGATTTACAAGCGAAAAGTTCAAAAAATCTTTTGTGGCGATTCACATCTTAGACAATAAAATTGAAAATGCATCCAGACTAACTTAAAAATTTAATAAAAAGCATTATTTTTGACATAAGTTAATAATCCTAAATGATGAAACTGAAAGATATAAAATTTGATTGTAGGCACTTTAGAGGGGGTATTCCTTGTAAACCAAACAAACAATATGATGTAGAATGTATTAATTGCAATTATTATGATAAAACAGGAAAGAAAATCCTAATAATCAAGCTTGGAGCAATGGGTGATGTAATCAGAACTACTCCGCTACTTGTGAAATACAAGGAACTTTATCCTGATGCTCATATTACATGGCTTACTCAATTTCCCGATGTACTCCCAAAGAAGGAAATCGACGCTGTATATAAATGGAATGAGACTTCTCTATTTATTCTGTCAAACAAACATTTTGATATTGCGATTAATTTAGATAAGGAGGAAGAAGCTTGCATTTTACTTGACAAAATTGTAGCAACAGAAAAATATGGTTTTATTTGGAGTAATAATCATATTAGTTCCGCCACTCCTGCAGCAGAGCAGAAACTTATTACAGGATTCTTTGACCATATCTCAAAAGAAAACAAAAAAAACTATCTCGAAGAAATATTCGAAATATGTCATCAAAGTTTTAATAATCAGGAGTACTTGCTTAATTACGACGAAGAGCTAGCAAAATTATGGAAAACTTTATTTGCCGAAAAATCCGAAGGAAGGCAAGTGATTGGTCTTAATACAGGTTGCGGAGAAAGATGGTTAACCAGATTGTGGCCTGATGAATATTGGATTGAATACATCAAACTATTGCAAAAAAATAATTTTTATCCGGTAGTCCTTGGTGGTCCACAGGAAGATGAAAAAAATAAAATGCTGGCACACGAAACAGGATGTTATTATCCGGGAACTTTTTCCCTCAAAGAGTTTTTCTCGATAACAGCAGCTTGCGACATAATTACTACCCAGGTATCTATGATGATGCATATTGCAACAGCCTTAAAGAAGAAAATGATACTTCTCAATAACATATTTAACAAACATGAGTTCTACTTGTATAATAGAGGAATAATTATTGAACCTGAGTCAGGTTGCGACTGCTATTATGGTAATAAATGTAAACGAGACGTTTCATGTATGTATGATATAAAACCCGTAAAAGTTTTGGATGAAACAATAAAACTTTTTCTAAAAAAGATTTAATGAAAATAGCATATTTATCAACTTTTTATCCTTTCCGTGGAGGCATTGCCCAGTTTAATGCTTCTGTTTTTCGAGAACTTGAGAAACTTGGGCATGATGTTAGGGCATATACATTTACAACTCAATATCCAAAAGCTTTTTTCCCTGGTGAAACACAATTTGTAACTAATATTGACAATGTTGATTCTATTCCTTCAGAAAGAATATTGAATTCCGTAAACCCACTTACATACATAAATTCAGCGAAAATTATTAAAAAGTTTGAACCAGATCTCTTAATAATGAAATTTTGGATGCCTTTTTTTGGTCCTTCTCTGGGATATGTTGCCGGAAATCAAAGCAAAAAAACAAAAGTCATTACAATTCTTGATAATGTAAAACCTCATGAACCTAAGTTTTTTGATAAAGCGTTTGCGAAATATTTCTTAAAACGTAATAACGGATTCGTTGTTATGTCTGATAAAGTTGGAGAGGATCTAAATTCATTTCTTCCGAATGCTAAATATGTTAATTTACCTCACCCTTTATACAATCATTTTGGAAAAATAGTAAGTGTAAATGAGGCTAGACAAAAGTTGAATATAAATCCCGATAAAAAGACTTTACTATTTTTTGGATTTATAAGGGAGTATAAAGGTCTTGATATTTTAATAAAAGCAATGAATCTTCTTGACAACTCTTATCAATTGGTAATAGCTGGAGAGATTTATGGAAATTTTGAAAAATATGATTCGTTAATCAGTGAGAATAAAAATGCAAGCAACATCCATAAGCATGTACGTTATATAACTGATGATGAGGTTAGTAACTATTTTTCCGCATCAGATGTTTGTATTTTGCCATATAAATCTGCAACTCAAAGTGGTATTACCGGTATATCATATTATTTTGAACTTCCAATGATTGCAACAAATGTTGGTGGTTTGTCAGAGATTATCATCCACGAAAAAACAGGACTTATTGTTGAGAATCCCTCAGAAACTTTACTTGCAGCTGGAATTGAAAAATATTTTGCTGAAAAAAAGATGGATGTGTTTGTGCAGAATATAAGAAACCTAAAAATGGATCTTAGTTGGGATAAGTTTACATCGGAACTGATTAGTTTTAGCAAAAACTTGTAAACTATGAAATTTTGGATTATGAAAAACAAAACAATTTTATTTATGGCATTGATTAGTCTAATTTCGATAAGCGCATGCAATTCAGAAAATGAAAAACAACTTATTACTACTAATGAACCCGGGGAGTTCTTTTATCAAACAGAACAATTTGCAGAATACCGAGTTTTACGTTATCAAATTCCTGATTTTGAAAACCTTAGTTTGAAGGAAAAGAAACTATTATTTTATCTTTATGAAGCCGCACATGCCGGTAGAGACATTGTTTTTGACCAGAATTATCAATATAATCTTCTTCTTAGGAAAACATTAGAAGAAATTCTTAACAATTACAAGGGAAATAAAAATGAAGAGCAGTTTCATAAATTCACAGAATATTGCAAACGATTTTTTGCTTCAAATGGAATACATCATTCATATACTTCCCAAAAGCTTAAACCTGATTTTTTAGAAAACTTCTTTAACGAATTAGTTTTAAACTCGCCTAATGCATCTTACCCAGTAAATGATTTCGAAAATTTAGAAGAATATTTTGTACTTATAAAAAAAATTATTTTTGATGAGCAATTTGATGCAGTGAAAATAGCTTCTGGAGTTGGTCAGGATATTATTGCCGAGTCGGCAACAAATTTTTATCACAGAGATCTTACTTATAAGCAAGTTAACGACTTTTACAGTAATAGGATTGATAAAAATGAAAGCAGACCAGTGATGCACGGATTAAATTCTAAATTGATGATTGATAAGCAAACAGGTTCGATTTATGAAGAGGTTTGGAAATACGGTGGAATGTACTCTGATGCAATTTCTGAAATTGTTAAAAATCTCAATTTAGCACTAAATTATACTGAAAATGATAAACAATCTAAATCTATTCAAAAGCTAATTGAGTTTTATAAGACAGGAAATCTTAAAACTTTTGATGAGTATAGTATTATGTGGATTTTAGATAAAGATTCAAAAATAGATTTTGTAAATGGCTTTATCGAGGTTTATGACGATCCTGTTGGTAGGAGAGGAGCATTTCAATCTATGGTTTCAATTAGAGACGAAGAAGCGAGTAAACGCACAGAAATTATTTCCAGAAATGCTCAGTATTTTGAGGATAATCTTCCGATTAATACTGCATATAAAAGGGAAAAGGCAGTTGGAACAGATGCGAAAGCTATTAATATTGTCACAGTTTCAGGAGATAATTCTCCTGCTCCACCTATTGGTGTTAATCTTCCAAACTCTAATTGGTTAAGAACTGAATTTGGATCAAAATCGGTTACAATTACAAATATTTATGATTCTCATTTAGAAGCTTCTAAAACATCAGGGGTAATTGATGAATTCGCTTTTACTGACGAAGAGGTGGAGAGAGCCAAAAAATATGCACGAACAGGTGGGAATTTGCATACTGATATGCATGAGATAATTGGACATGGTTCAGGAAGATTGAAAAAAGGTGTTGCAGATCCTACCACAAGTCTTAAAAATTATTATTCTCCGTTGGAAGAAGCTCGCGCAGATTTAGTCGCTTTGTACTTTTTTATGGATCCAATGCTTATAGAATTAGGACTTGTTGAAACTCTAGAGGTAGGGAAGTCACAATACGATTCTTATTTTAGAAATGGAATGTTGACTCAATTAGTGAGAATCCCGAGGGGGGGAAGTATTCAGCAAGCACATATGCAGGCACGTAAGCTTATATCAGAATGGGTTATTGAAAAAGGAAGAAAAGACAAATGTGTAGAAAAAATTATTAAAAACGGAAAAACATATTTCGTTATAAGAGACTACGAAAAAGTGAGAATGCTTTTCGGAGATTTGCTAAGAGAAATTCAGAGAATTAAATCAGAGGGTGATTACAAAGCGGCTAAAGACCTGATTGAAAAATTTGGGATAAAGGTTGATTCTGAGTTACACAATGAGGTGCTTTACAGATGGGGAAAGTTAAATATTGCAGCTTATTCGGTTTTTATTAACCCACAGTTAATAGCTGAATATAAGGATGGTGAAATTATTGATGTAAAAGTTGAATATCCAGTCAATTTCCTAGAGCAAATGCTATATTATGGGAAAAAATATAGTTTTCTCCCAACAATAAACTAGTCTTCCTTTTTGCTAAATAATTTACAATCTTCAGTTTGTTCAACTATAAAAGTTTCGATTTCCCATGAATTTGCATCTGAATCGAAATCTTCTTTTGTGTCAGTTTTTACTTCAAAGTTTAGACCATGCATTTTCCCGGTTCTTGCAGTTTTTGCAGGTATGCATAATTCGATAACTCCGCTTTTATACATGTCAACAATATTCAAATAATACACGAGTTCCATTTGAATTTTGACAGGAAAATCATTTGTATTTTTTAATTTAAACCTTAGGTTTAATGGGCTGCTTTTATCAAAAAATGAGGAGTTTGCAAATTTATATTTGATCTCTATTCCATCAACTGCTTTGAGCTCATTCTTATAAAACAACTGAGAGAATGAGTAAAAACTAATAATTATTAAAACTAATGTTACGAATATTTTTTTCATATTATTTAATGGATTAAGGATTAACTAATTTTCCCATGAAAAGAATTGAATTTCGCGTATTTTCTTTAATTATAAAAACAAAGGGTCTGTTAACGTTCATAGCTATTGATTTCGGCGCAGATTTTTCTCTCATAATTACTGCAGTAGCAGCAGCAGCTTCTGTTCCTTTTTCGTCAACTTCGATAAAAGCCTTATGTATTACCTCATCAATCATTAGGTCAGTTTTACCTGTCATCCCTGAGAAATTAGCATTTACATTGAAAGCCCGAACTATGCCCATTTTTATCAAAACATCTTTCAATTCGTAATCTGTTTCCATTTTAAATTTTGGCAAACTTAGTTCTACGCTTACATTCTTCTTTTCTTCCAAATAAAAATTAAAACTTTCAAGACTCAATTTATTTATAAAATCAGCAAAATCAGTCTCTGCAGTTGGCAGCAAAATATACATGGAAGCAATATCATCTTTGTAAGGTAATTCAATAATTTGTATTTCATCATTCTGATAATAGTTGAAGTTGTTTCGAATATTCATAAAATCAACTGTAAAAGTATTTTCTCCCGAAAAGAAATGATTCTTTGTTGTATAATCTTCGGAAAATTCAGTTTTCCAGTCTGCTTTAAAATGAATCGCATTCAATAAAACCAAACGAGTTAATTCATTAAGGGCACTCTCATCAAGCAATTCTTCAATTTTGTCGTTAGTATTTTCTGCAACCCATTTGTTTATTTGTTTTCTTGCCAATTCTCTGTCATCAGTCAATCTAAAATTTGCAGTCTTCAGAATAGCTCCGTATTTTTCAACTTTATCGAAATACTCTGTCTTAAAATCATAGTTTTCTTGAGCCACGGCAGCATTTGCAATGCTCAAAAAACCATGTTTCAAATTTCTGTAAAATTTTAATAATTCAGTAAACTCTTCGTGCGATACTTTTCTGTCTCTGTGATAGTGAAGAACTCTTCTCATTTCAAAAGCAGTCATCCACATTGCTCCATCGTAAGCCATCGAAAGTGCTGTTGTGATACTAAATGGACTAATGAAAATGTTGGAATCTTCTGATTCATTCATTTTTGAGAAAATTGAAAAAGAAAACTTATTATTTCTTTCAATAATATCTGGTCCTGAATCCGAGGCAAATGCATGTGTTGCAAGTGCTGCAGTTAGCAAAATAATTGCGGAATATTTTATCATAATGAAATAGTTTATTGTATTAGAACTAACAAAAATCGTACTAAAATAATTAGATTATTTGTGATAACAAAAAACTAATTACCTCGATCTATTTATCCTATAATTTGAATGTTTTTCTGTCCGGTAATTTTTTCGCAGTAATGACATTTTAAATTGATCTGATTATTTTTGTTTATTACTGTAAATCGGGTTTCTACACTTTCAAAATTAGTAATGCATTTAGGATTGATACATTTTACAAGCTTTTTTACTGTTTTTGGTAGTTCTACCATTTTTTTCTCAACAACCTTATAGTCTTTTATAATATTTATAACTGCATTTGGATCAACAAGGGCAATTTTATTGACATCTTCCATAGAAGGGAATTTATTGGCAATTTTTATAATTCCTTTTGAACCGTATTTTTTACTCTCAAGGTTATTCCCAATAAATATTTCTGTTTCTAGATTTTCGATTTCTATAATAGAAAGAACTTTAAATAATTTATCGGCTTCTATATGATCTATAACTGTTCCGTGTTCGATTGCTTTTACTTTTAATTCGTTTTTCATATTTATAATATTTTCAATTAAATAAAAAATTATTTTAACCCCAGAATTATTGCCATAAGTGCCATTCTAGCATAAACACCATTTTTAGCTTGTTGAAAATAATAAGCATATGGTGTAGAGTCAACCTCAGGATGAATTTCATTTACTCTTGGCAGTGGATGAAGAATTTTAAAGTTTTCTTTTACATTGCTTAAATGGTGTTTACGCAAGATATAAACGTTTTTAACTTTTTCATAATCCATCGGATCTGAGAATCTTTCTTTTTGAACTCTGGTTATATACATTACATCGGCAACAGAAATAATATCAGTAAAGTTATCATGTTCATAATATTTAATGCCTTTGTCATCCAGATAGGCTTTATATTCATCAGGCATTCTTAAAGATGGTGGAGAAATAAAGTTGAAAACAGGATTGTATTCCGACATTGCCATCATAAGCGAATGTACAGTTCTTCCGTATTTTAAGTCTCCTACCAAAAATATATTTAGGTTTTCTAAAGTCCCTTGAGTTTTACGGATTGAGTACAAGTCTAGCAAACACTGGGTAGGATGTTGGTTTGTTCCATCACCTGAATTTATTACCGGTACTGTTGCTACCTCTGCTGCATATCTCGCACTTCCTTCAATAGGATGACGCATCACAATTAAATCGCTATAGTTACAAACAGTTAAAATAGTATCTTTAAGAGATTCTCCTTTTGATACACTAGTATTACTTGCTTCACTAAAACCAATTACTCTGCCCCCAAGTTGTTGAACTGCGGTCTCGAAACTTAATCTTGTTCGTGTAGAAGGTTCAAAAAACAAACTAGCAACAACATATTTGTCCATAATGTTTTGACGAGGATTCTTCTCAAATTCTTCTGCGAGGTCTAAGATTTTTTTATAGTCCTCTTTAGTGTAATCCGTAATTGAAATCAGACTTTTGTTTTTCATTTTTTTTTAGTTAGTTTATATAATTATTATTATTAAAAAAATTGCATAAAAAAACCGAAGTAAAACTTCGGTTAATTTTCAATGTCAAGTAACTCTACTTCAAAAATGAGAGTTTCGAAAGGACCAATTAATTGACCTGCACCTCTTTCTCCATAAGCAAGATTGTAAGGAATGTAGAATCTAAATTTTGACCCAACATTCATAAGTTGAATTCCTTCTGTCCAACCTGAAATTACTCTATTTAAAGGGAAAGATGTTGGTTCTCCTCTGTCATATGAACTGTCGAAAACTCTTCCATCCAATAATGTTCCTTTATAATGTGTTTTTACTGTTGATGTTGCTTTTGGTTTAGGTCCGTTACCCTGAACAAGAACTTCATACTGTAATCCACTAGCTGTAACATTTACTCCTTCTTTTTTAGCATTTTCTTTCAAAAACTTTTCACCCTCAGTAATTTTTCCGGATGATTCTTCTTTTTGTATTTCAGCAAAGAAACCCTGAAGAAGGGCATCTGTATTATCGAGCTCTAATAATGATTCTCCGTTTACAACATCTTTCAATCCTGCAAGGATTAAATCAAGATTCATTTTCTTGTCAAGCCCTTGTTGTGCTAAATTGTTCCCGATTTGCATTCCTAAGGCATAGCTTGCCGAGTCTGCTACATTTGTCAATTCAATTTTTTTATCCACTTTTTCTTGAGTTTTGCATGATATTACAGGTAAAACTGCAATTATTACCATGCTGATTATTACTAAATAAGATTTCATAACGCTTTGGTTTTTTTGTTTGTGCAAAATAAATATATATTTCTCAAAATACCAAGAAGTTTTTGAATATGCACATAATAGTTATTAACGAGTTATTAAGAATTGTTAAAATAACTTAACGAGTTAGATGTTTTTATAATAAAATGATATTGTGTTATTTATGAAAAGTATATTTTGAAGAAATCTCAAATAAGCTTTTTTATTATATTTAATGAGAAAGAATCCCGAAATATTCCTTACGATAAATTGTTGTAAGTTAACTATGAAATAGCTTTCCTAATAATGTAATCTATGAGTTTTTGAGGAAATAAGTATAGAATAATTTTTATTAGACGAGCTTCTTTAGTTACTAAATATCGAGTTTTTGGATTTTTTTCCGTTGCTGCTTTATAAATTTTTGCTGCGCACATTTCTGTGGTTCCTCCGGGTGACTTTGCTCCGGTACTTGTTAGTTTTTCTACGATATTTCCATACGCACTGTTTAAATTTGCTGCGTGAAGATTTTTCTCTACAGCTTCAGAAAATTTAGTTTTTATTGGTCCTGGCTGAATAACAGAAACTTTTATTCCAAACTGATAAACTTCCCACCTTAAAGAGTCGGCAATAGCTTCCAGTGCATGTTTACTGGCAGCATACCAGCCTCCTCCAGGAATAGAAATTCTGCCGGCAATTGAAGATACTATAATTATCCTGCCCTGGTTGTTATTTCTCATTTGAGGTAAAAATTGTCTTGTAATTTCTGTAAGTCCAAAAACATTAACATCAAATTGTCTTCTAGTCAAACTGTCATTAGTTTCTTCAATAGTCCCAAACTGTCCATAGCCGGCATTATTTACAAGAACATTAACAATATGTCCATTATTGTTAACTAAATCTACAAGTTTTTTTATGTCGTTATAGCTTGTTACATCTACTTTTGAAGGAATTGCCCCTTGGTTTTTCAGGTCTTCAAGAGCTTTCTCATTTCTTCCGCATGCATAAACAATCCATTTCTTTAACAAAAATAATTCTGCGGCTGCATATCCAATGCCACTTGTAGCGCCAGTAATAACTACTACTTTATCCATAGTTTCATTGTTTAATGTCGAAAGAGTAAATGATATACTTTTCAGGTTCGTACAAAAAGTTTTCAACTTGATAAGAAATTGTTACGGGATGCTCTTTTTTTGTTTCTACAAAAAATCTAAAATTCCCTTTAGGTGGAATCTCTATGTTTTCAGGGCTTGATAATCCTCTATTTTTATCAATGCTTTTTAGCTTAATCGGAACTGAAGAGATATTTGTAAACTCTATTATTTTTCTTCCTGATTCTGTAAAATATGATTTCTTTATTAAGCATTGGTGAAATAATTGTTCAAGTAAGTCTTTTTCTCCCCGAATAGTATTCTCTGAATAAGTTAGAGTTCTGCCTGCAAATAATGCATCCTTTATATCTTGAAGATTTCTACTTCTAGAAAACACCAAGGTCATAGGTCGATGATCTTTAAAACTGCTTATTTGCGTGGTGCTATGAATATCCGAATTTGAAAGAATCGTAAGTTTCTTTTCGAGCGCCCATAGCCATCCTTCATTACAAAACCATGAGAAATTATGAATTTCGATTCCATGTAAATATTCTTTATTATACCAATCGGTATGTATGTCAAACCAATTTATTGTGTCTGGCTGTTGTGCGGGCCAACAAGGATGATTCCAAAATATAAATGCTCCCTGTTTAGATGCTTCTTCAATAGCCTCATTCACATCCTCTACATTAAGTTTATTTGCATCAGTTATGAATAAGACATTAAGATGTCCGGGAGGCATTGAACGGGTTATTTCAGCTCCAGGAATTACCACAACTCCTAAATTATCTCCGGTTTCTTTGGCAATTTCATATGCTCTGTTAAAATCAATGTTTATGTCATTTTTATGAGGAGTATATTCAATATGATCGGTAATAGAAATTACATCTAAGCCATCATGTATTGCTTCAATTACTCTATACGAAGGCCAAACTAAGCCGTCAGAAAAAACAGTATGAGTATGAAAATCACATTTCAGAGTATAATATCCTTCAATATCAGGGAAGTAAACATTTGACTCCTTTAAATAATATTGAGAAAATATGGAATAATAGCAGAAAATCGCTATTAAAAATAGGAATAATCGTTTCATATTATTTTAACTATTTTAATTCATATACTTCGTATTCAGGAGATGATAAACTGCCTGTAATCTCAAGTAGTAAACGCATGATATCCTTGTCAGGAGGACGTCCTGTCTTTTTTGTCTTTATGAATGTGCTTAGTAATAATGTCGTTTTAGAAGATAATTCATTTCGAGGAATATTTACTAAACTTGCAGAATGAATGGAATCTTTAACAATAAAAAGCTCTGCGGCTGATGTAAGTTGGATGTTGTTAATAAATGTTGTAAATGGTTTTATTGATATATTTTCTCCGATTAATTTAGCAGAAAGATCTAAACTGTCAATAGAAATATATTCAGAGTTAAAACCGTATTGTGATGTAAACTTATTTTTAATTCTAAAATTTCTTAAATTCAAATATGTATTCCCATAGGATTTATTAATAATATTTGGATTTGTCGCTGAGGAATAAATCTCATAATATGTTTTCATATTTATTTCCCCCGATAGCAAGTCTTCTGTTTCAGCAAATTCTGATAAATCGATGTTTTTAATTGTTATGTCACTAGATGAATATGACTCATTATTTTTATTCCTAAAAATAAGTGAACATTCTGCAAAACCTGTATTAGTTTTGATAAATATTCTGCGAATATGTAATTCTTCAGGCGAGTAATGAATATTTGCGAAGTTATCATATATCTTTTTTGACCCAACACTGATTGTATCCACACTAACTTGAAGATTCACAATTATTTTTTTATTAAATAAATTAAAATCTTTTTCCTGTTTTTGAATTCGTGATATTTCTGAATCTTTAGGCTTTGGATAAGGGAAACTCAATTTGCTGATATATAGGAACATATTAATTTCAATCGGTTCTTCTTTAAAAATATTCTGTAAATCTTTCAATTCAATTTCCGAATTGGATATAGTCTTATTCCATTGAAGATCTTGTCTTAAATTAGCCATACTGTTAATCATTTCAAAGTCAAAGGACTTTAAAATCAAATTATTATTACAAATATTTGCGTTTAAATCATCAATCTTGAAACTGAAAAAATCTTTAAAATTTATTAAATCCTCGGTAAGTTCTGCTTGTAATTTTGAGTTAATTGATAGTAATCCTGAGTTTATATTTAACCAAAAAGGAACAAAATGATTTAATTCTTTTAGATCTAATGAACCTTCAATATTATTATTTGCAAAAAATCCATTTTCACTTAGATGAATATTTATATTTCCATCAATAATATCTTTATTTGTTTTTATCACTATTTGTCCAGATTGTATTTTTAAAGTATAGTCATTCGAAAAATCAGAAATAATTTGAAGGTTGAAATCTGCAAACAAATTGTTTGTAGCATCGGAAAGATTTACTTGATCTGCTATTAAGTTTATTGTGTATTTAGTGTTTTTTTCTGTGTCAAAAAGTCCCGAAACTGTCAGATTTAATTCTGCAATTCCTTCATTTACAATTAATTTTGAATTTGGATTATTTTCAAAACAGTATTTTACTTTCAGGTAAGAATCTATATTATTCGATTTGTCATAATTAATGTTCAAAGCATTTTCAAAATTAGTCCCATTCACACAAATATTACTCAATATCTCAATTGATTTATTTGCTGAGGAAAAATCTGAATCTCCCTCAATTTTAATATTTACATCCCCAAAACAAAAGTTTTCAGGATTTACAATTTGACAAGAAAAAATGAATTTCGATGAGGTAATCAAACTATCGGAGTCTGAACTGACTTTAGTGTTAATGTTTTTAATCGTTATTATTTCATTTGTTTGTGGATTCGACATTCTTATAATAGAATTTTTAATTTCAAAATCAGCAACAAAGAAACTGTATTGGTTGATTCTAGATATTTCTTTAGTTACGTCATTTTTTTGTTTTTGAGGTGTTATTTGATTCCAAGGGTTATTGCCATTTTTATCATTTGTAAGGTTTATATATGCTCTGTCGATTAAAATATTTTCAAATTGAATCAAATTGTTTGCTCTATCGAGGTCTTTAAATTTGATAGTAATTTTTTCGGCAAACATTAAAGTGTCATTAATGTCTGAATATGCTGATAAAAACAGTATTTCAGATACCTCTATTGTTGATTTAAATATTGAAATTCTTAGCTTTCCAATTTCTAGTTCAGCCTGAAAGCTTTCGTTGAATGAATTGATAATAGTTTTCTTAACGTAATAGTTAAATAAAGGGATTATTGATAATATTAGCCCTATTAAGATGCCTAGTATTATGATTAGAATTTTATGTTTTTTTTTCATTCTCATTTTGGCTTTTTACATATTATCAATGGACAATAACTTAATACATTAGATTATCTATATGAACTTATAAAAATACACAAAATTTATTACTTAATAGGGTCGAAAAAACTGAAGCAGACTTTACCATATTTTTTACGCATTACAAAATGCTTGTAATTAGAAAAATCATTTGATTCTGAATGCTCTATTACTAAAAAAGAAGTGTCAGTAAGTAAGTTATTAAGAAATACAAGTTCATAGATTTTATTAATATCAGGCATGTCATAAGGTGGGTCGGCAAATATTAAGTCGAATTGTTTTCTACACCTGCTCAAATATTTGAAAACGTCTGATTGAATTGCCGTTGCTTGAGCAAAACCAAGCTCCTGAATTTTTTTATTTATATAAATATAATTGGATTTTTGCTTTTCAACAGATATCAAGCTTTTGCAATTTCTACTGCAAAACTCGTACGAAATGCTTCCCGTACCACTGAAAAGATCAAGTACATCTATATTTTCAAAATGAAAATTGTTTTGCAAAACATTAAACAATCCTTCTTTGGCAAAATCAGTAGTTGGTCTTGCCTTAAAATTTGTCGGAGGATTGAATATTTTACCTTTGTATTTGCCTCCGATAATTCTCATTTATTTATGTTTAAAAAATTGTGAAAATAATGCGGTAGTATTTCCTGAAATTTGTAATAATAATTGAAATCCATACTTAAAGACTCAAAATATACAAACCTTACGAATTTTTTAATATTAATAACAGAAATGTCATTTTTCTCGATGAATCCCGAAAAAATAATTTCTGTTTTTTCTTGATTCAGTTTGAGTTGGTCAAAAACGTTTAAAACGTAATAAACTAGTTCATTCTTATCATTTATTTCAAAAGTATTGTAAAATTTTAATTCTTTATCGTGTATATGCAAAATATCTGCAAAATCATCAAAAACTTGAATGTACATTTTATCCTTAATGTCGCGCTCGTCAATAATTAGCTTTGTAGTTTTAATACTTATTAAACTTGCAGAATGTGGTAAAACCTCGTATGTGCCAAAGTGTTTAGATAAAAGTTCTTGAGTCCTTTTGCTGTAAGAATAAATGAGATGAGTTTTTACTTTTGAGACATGATAAAAACTAATAATATCATTTACATTCTCCCCAAAATTAAAACTATAAAAGTCTTCAAAATTGTCGTAAGAGCAGAATGTATCGGGTATAATACATGTTTTAGGAGTTACAATCTGAATTTTAATCTGTTTAAACTCTTTACCTATTAATTGATTTTCTATTAGTATTTTCTCGATAAAAACCTCATATTCAAATTGAGAAGGCTTTAAAAATTTTGCAATTGCGTAGTATTTGTTTTCCTCGGGATGATATAAAGAAAAAGAAAGTCCATTCTTATACAGAAGAATGGACAGAATTATTTTATTTTCCTGAATGTTAAGGACTTCATTATCGAAGATTAAAAAATCTTTCATTGTAACTATTCCCAGTTACCGGCGCTATTATCGGCTTCGGTTAAACTTCCTACTCGGAGTATATCTTCATTTCTTAATGCCAGATAGTTGATAATTAATTGTTTATCTAGTCCATCCAATATGTCAGTAATATTTGCATATGCTGAAAAGACTTTAACCATAACATTTGATCCGGTTAAAACAGATGCAGTATCCATTGTCCATTCAACAATATTGCCGCTAGCTGTGTATCGAATTTTTTCCACAGGATATTTAAGGTGTTTAAATAGAGAGTCTTTTATTGGAACATAAAAAGTATCCCTAATTACTATACCTCTTTTGACTGCCTCAAGTTCTGTTAATGTGTCGGGGACAAAGCCTATTGCTTTAATAACTCTAATATTTCCAGTTTTTATAAAATTAATCAGAGTGTCGAAGCTGGGTGTGAAAAATCCGTTAGCTTCTCTGAAAGAATTTTGAGCTGTACGTATATCTACTAATCTCTCAATATTTAATTTAAATCTTTCTGACCGTGCCTCTTCAAATTCTATCGGCTTTTGAATGCCGGTAACAATAAAATAAGCCAGAACAATAATTGCTGCAAACAGAGCCACTTTAATTCCAATATTTAATGCTTTCATTTTATTTTATAATGTTTAGTTTCAAAAAACAAAATTATATATATTTTTTAAAATAAAAAGCTATTTTTGATTGATTTTAGAAAAACAATAAAAAATGTTATTTAAGAATACAATACTCGACAACTTAAATCATCCTCCTACAAATTGTCAAATTATTGCAATAGAGAAACTTATTGAGTTTTTAGAAAATAAGGATAGTCTCTCAATATTTGTTATGAAAGGTTATGCTGGTACAGGAAAAACAAGTTTGATAAGTTCTTTTATTAAAACATCTAGTATTTTGCAGAAGTCGCCGATTTTATTGGCACCAACAGGAAGAGCAGCCAAAGTACTATTTGCATATTCAGGCAAACCTGCTAATACTATTCATAAACAAATCTATCGAAAGAAAAATACTAAAGATATTCAAGGACGCTTTGTATTAGATTATACTAAATATAAAGACAGAATTTTTGTGGTTGATGAGGCTTCAATGATTTCTAATGAGGATTCAGGAACAGGACTTTTCGGTTCGGGTCGCCTACTAGAAGATTTGCTGCAGTATATTTATTATAACAATGAGGGCTGCAAATTAATTTTGGTTGGAGATACCGCACAGTTGCCTCCTGTAGGTAGATTGCTGAGTCCAGCTCTCGATAGGGACTATTTGGAATCATTGGCATATAAAGTGTTTACAGCAGAGCTTTCAGAAGTGGTTCGCCAGGCAGATGAATCGGGAATTCTTGCAAATGCTAATATTTTACGTCAAAATATTAGTAGAAATGATTGCTCTGGATTTCCTAAGTTAAACATTGTTAAATATGAAGATATTTCTGAGGTTTCAGGAAATGAATTAATTGATAGAATTGAGGATTCTGTGTCAAAATTTGGATTAGAAGAAACTAAAATTTTAACTAGATCAAATAAATTTGCCAATAAATATAATCAGGGAATTCGTTCGAGAATATTATGGAAAGAAGAGGAATTGTCTGCTGGGGATTTAATTATGGTCGTAAAAAATTCCTATTCATGGCTAGAAGAAAATTCTCCAATGTCGTTTATAGCAAATGGAGACATTCTGGAGGTTCGTAGGGTAATTTCTCGTAAGGAAATATACGGTCATAGTTATGCAGATATTAATGCTGTTTTCATTGATTATCCGGACTATGAAATAGAAGCAAGAGTGTTGTTAGATTCAATAAATGTTGATGGTCCGGCAATGCCTGAAGATTATTTGCAGAAACTTTATGCCGAGATCAGTCTTGATTATTCTGATATTGAGGACGCAAATAAGAGGCACGAAAAGATTCTCGAAGATAAATATTTTAATGCTTTACAAATTAAATTTGCTTATGCTGTAACTTGCCATAAAGCTCAGGGTGGTCAATGGAAATCTGTATTTATAGATTACGGTTGGCTTAGAAGTGAAATGATTGATTGTGATTTTTATCGTTGGCTATATACTGCAATTACAAGAGCGACAGATTCAATACACTTGGTTAATTTTGATAAGGAGTTTTTTTAAAAAAAAGCAGCAATATGTGTTTATATATTGCTGCTTTTTATAATTATTCTAGATTTATTTTACTTCTTCGAAATCCACGTCAGTTACATCATCATCTTTTTTAGATTCTGAACCCGGCGCTTGTCCTTCGTGCTCTGCACCTGGCGTATTTGGTTGTTGCTGCGCATTGTACATTTCTTGAGAAGCTGCCTGAAACTGCTTGTTTAATTCTTCCATAGCAGTATCAATTGCAGGAATGTCTTGATTTTTATGCGCTTCTTTAAGTTTATTTAATGCTTCTTCAATTGGCTGCTTCTTATCAGCAGGAAGCTTATCCCCAAATTCTTCGAGTTGCTTTTCTACTTGAAAAATTAAACTGTCTGCCTGATTTATTTTGTCAATTCTTTCTTTTTCTTTTTTGTCCGCTTCCTCATTAGCTTTTGCTTCTTCTTTCATTCTGTTTATCTCATCATCTGTTAAACCCGACGAGGCTTCAATTCTGATGCTTTGTTTTTTACCTGTTGCTTTATCAAGCGCAGACACATTAAGAATTCCATTTGCGTCAATGTCAAAAGTTACTTCGATTTGAGGTATACCTCTTCTTGAAGGCGGTATTCCGTCGAGATGAAACCTTCCAATTGTTTTATTATATTGAGCCATTGATCTTTCACCTTGAAGTACATGTATTTCTACTGAAGGTTGATTATCAGCTGCAGTTGTGAATGTCTCTGTCTTCTTTGTTGGAATAGTTGTATTTGATTCAATGAGTTTTGTCATAACTCCTCCAAGCGTTTCAATACCTAATGATAATGGAGTTACATCCAATAGGAGTACATCCTTAACTTCTCCAGTAAGTACACCGCCTTGAATCGCAGCTCCAACTGCAACAACTTCGTCTGGATTAACTCCTTTAGAAGGAACTTTGCCGAAAAATGCTTGAACTTTTTCTTGAATGGCTGGAATTCTTGTGGAACCTCCAACAAGCAGAACTTCATCAATGTCAGAAGTGTTAAGTCCTGCATCTTTTAATGCTTTTTTACATGGCTCAAGAGTTGCTTCAATTAGTTTGTCGGCAAGTTTTTCAAACTGGCTTCTAGATAGTGTTTTTACAAGATGTTTTGGTATACCATCAACAGGCATAATATATGGGAGATTAATCTCAGTGCTTGATGAACTTGATAATTCTATTTTTGCTTTTTCCGCTGCTTCTTTTAATCTTTGAAGTGCCATAGGGTCTCTTCGTAAATCTATGCCTTCATCTTTTTTAAACTCATCTGCAAGCCAGTTTATTATTGTATCATCAAAATCGTCTCCTCCTAAATGAGTGTCTCCCGCAGTAGATTTCACTTCAAATACTCCATCTCCAAGTTCAAGTATGGATATATCGAATGTTCCACCTCCTAAATCAAATACCGCAATTTTCATGTCTTTGTTCTTCTTATCAAGACCGTATGCAAGTGCAGCAGCTGTAGGTTCATTTATTATCCTGCGAACTTTAAGTCCAGCAATCTCACCTGCTTCTTTAGTAGCTTGTCTTTGTGAGTCGTCAAAATATGCCGGTACTGTAATTACAGCTTCACTCACTTCCTGTCCAAGATAATCCTCCGCAGTTTTTTTCATCTTTTGCAATACCATAGCAGAAATCTCCTGAGGTGTATAAGTTCTATCATTTATTTGAACTCTTGGAGTATTTCCATCTCCTTTTACAACTTTATATGTAACGCGTTTTACTTCATTTGGAATATTATCATATTTTTCTCCCATAAATCTCTTAATGGAATATATAGTTTTTTCCGCATTTGTGATTGCCTGTCGTTTTGCAGGATCACCAACTTTACGCTCCCCATTTTCGATAAATGCTACAATAGAAGGAGTCGTACGCTTACCCTCACTATTTTGAATTACAACAGGTTCATTGCCTTCCATTACAGCAACACATGAATTCGTTGTACCTAAATCTATTCCGATAATTTTACTCATAATTTTATATTTTTTTTACAGTTAATTTTTGACATGTTTAATCAATACTCATGCCAACGAATATAATCGACATTTTATGCACCTTTGTCTTGTTTTTTTACAAATACTTGAATAATCATGTCATAATTTATGACAAAAAGACAGTAACTGTTTTTTAAAGATAGGTTATGGCAACTTGTAGTTTAACAGATGTCATTTTTTGCCGGCTTATAAATTTGAAAGTAGATATTTTTTAGTTGTTGCAAAATCCTTAGCCAATTCCCATTTTCAATATCAATTCCCCAACTTCCGGGAAGCATTTTTTCTAGACTTAACATTGTTGCAAGGGCGATACGGATAAAACTGAGATTTGTTAGTTGAATAAGATCATCAGAACTAATGATTTTATTCATATCCTTTACCCATAAATTAAAGCAAGAGCACTTTTCGGTCTTTATACAATCATATGTTTTTAAAAATTCTTGAACTTGCTCATGTGTCGCAACTAAATCTGCTTTGTATAAAACTTGGATGAAAGAATAAAACTGTGGTGTGTATTCAAATTTTCTATTGTCATGATAAATTATATAATCTGTTTCAGTTATCTTTTTTAAATATGAGATGTAGCAAATTACTGAATTATAATAACTGAAGTCCTTTTCATAAATGTTTTCTTCATTTAGGAGTTTTAATATAGGTTTTTTAAAATCTTTCACAAGTAATTTTATTCTTTTCTACACAAACAATTTGTTTTGAGTATTGTTCAGGTACGTATGAGTTTTTTTAAAAATTGATTTTGCTGCCCATTATGAAATAATTTTGGTGTGGTTAAAAAAAAATATATTTTTGAGCGAAACATTATTATGTATGATGAAGCAAAAGCGAAGTTTATTATCAAGATTTTTGGGTTTTGTTGAAAAAGGTGGAAATGCATTACCCCATCCTGCAAGTTTATTTGGGATTCTTGCAGTATTAGCTTTACTGCTTTCACTACTGGGATTTCAATTAGGTTGGAGTGCTTTACATCCCGCGACAGGGGAAAATGTAGAAATAATTAATTTATTATCACGCGAAGGTTTTCACAGAATAATTCTGGAGATGGTCGACAATTATACAGGCTTTGCTCCGTTAGGGATAGTTATGGTTGCACTGTTAGGTATTGGAATTGCTGAAAGCAGTGGATTGATTAGTGCTGCAATTAGGCTATTAGTTATTAAATCTCCTCGAAAACTAATTACATTTGTTGTTGTATTTGCCGGAATATTATCAAATATTGCATCAGATCTCGGTTACGTTTTAATTATACCATTGGGAGCAATAATCTTTCATTCTTTAGGCAGACATCCAATCGCTGGTATGGCTGCAGCTTTTGCAGGAGTGTCAGGTGGATTTAGTGCGAATATTTTTATTGGGACTATAGACCCATTATTGGCTGGGCTATCAACAGAATCAGCCAGAATTCTAGATCCAACTTATTATGTATTGCCAACTGCAAACTATTATTTTATGCTTGCATCAACTTTCGTAATAGCTTTTGCAGGAACCTGGGTTACAAATAAATTCGTTGAGCCAAGGCTTGGTAAATATACGGGAGACGTTGAGGCAGATCAAATTGAAAAGCTAAATCCGAAAGAAAAAAAAGCATTGTTATGGACAATTTTTACTGTTTTAGTATGGGCTATTATCGTTTTTATAGGAGTTTTCCCTGAAAATGGTTTTCTGAGAGGTCCGAATAATTCAATCTTACATTCTCCGGTACTTAAGGGATTTATCGCTTTTTTGTTCTTCGTTGCCGGTACAATGGGTATTGTTTATGGGTTTATTACAGGGAAATTTAAATCCGATGCTGATGTTGTTAAAGGGATGGTACATAGTTTTAAAACTTTAGCGGCATTTCTTGTTTTAGTTTTTTTTGCAGCACAATTTGTAGCATATTTTAAATGGAGTAATCTGGGACTAGTGATTGCTATTAAAGGAGCCGAAATACTACAACACTTAGATTTAGGACTTATTCCTCTGTTAATCATGTTTATTGTATTATCAGGTTTTATTAACATGTTTATGGGGTCGGCATCTGCAAAATGGGCAATACTAGGTCCTGTATTTATTCCAATGTTTATGTTACTTGGATATTCTCCTGAACTTTCACAAGCTGTTTTCAGAATAGGAGACTCAGTAACAAATATTATTTCTCCAATGATGAGTTTCTTTGCCCTAATAATCGTATACTTCGAAAAATATGATAAAAAATCAGGAATAGGAACTTTAATATCAACTATGTTACCATATTCTATTGTATTTTTTATATTATGGTCATTACTTTTAATTGGATGGACTCTCTTAAATCTTCCTTTAGGTCCAGGTGCTGGTATTTACTATACACCATAAAACAGCTATCTATGATGTAAAAATATTCTTGAAATGTTTGTGGCATGCCTTATAACAGCATTGTAAAGACCAATTAATTCTAGGTGGACTTCTGAACTTGAAAGAGATTTATCATATTTTTGAATAAGTCTGCTATAATGCATTTTCTCATATTGGTCCGACAATTGAGTATATTTTTTTAGTTTATGCTTTACTTTTAAAGCTTTTTCAAGATTTAAATTGTGAAATACATCCATTGATCTGCTAATCTGTTTCATAGCTTTTAAATGCAAAGACTGCAACTCATCTTTACCCTCATCTGAGAATTCTGAATCAGAGGACAACCATTTATTTGCCTGATGTCGGAGATTTGTGTTTACAATGTCTGCAATCATTTCCAGTTCTTTAACAACATACATTATTTGAAAAGCTTCGTGCAGACGATCTTCATCTGAGTTTTCTGAACTTACCGTTATTAGATATTTGTTTATGTTTTCCTTTAGAAAATCAATCTTGTTTTCTTTTTTTTGCAATTCTTCCAGTACCTTAAAATCACGATAAAGAAATGGCTTAATTGACATTTTGAGCATTTCCAAAACATTTTCGCTCATTCTTTCAGTTTCTTTCTTTGCTAGACTCATTGCCATAGCAGGAGAATTGGTAACTTGCATATTTATATGCTTTAATTCAAAAACTTCTCCAGTCTTTTCCGGTATTACGGGTAAAATCCAATTAATAAATCTTGCAATTAGGTTTGTAAACGGTAATAGTAATAGTGCAAGACTTATACTGAATACTGTGTGTGCATTTGCAATTTGTCTGGGCACTTGTTTGGTCAAAATTTCCGGATTAATTATTGATGCATCAGAATTTGCTCCTGAAATAAATCTTAATAAATCAGCAAATTCAGGAATCCAAAAGATGAAAATCAATACACCAATACCTTTAAACAATGTATGTGCTAGTGCAACTTTTTTTGCTTCACGTCCAGAATTTAGACTGGCAATAATTGCGGTCATTCCTGTGCCGAGGTTTGTCCCCAATACTAAGGGTATGCTAGCTTCAAGACTAATTAAACCCTGAGAGGCAAGTGTTATCATAATTCCAATAAATGCTGCACTGCTTTGTATCAATGCGGTAAAAATAAAGCCTATTAGTATTCCAAGTATAGGATTTTCAAGATTAATCAGAAAGTTTATAAAACCTTCATAGGAGCGCAAAGGAAACATTGCTTCAGACATAATCATCATTCCAAAAAATAATAATCCGCATCCAAGAATGGATTTGCCAATATTATTAATTTTTGTTTTTCTTGACAATATCATTACTGCAAATCCCATAGCAATAATCAGTAAAGAATACTCTGCAATATTCATCGCAATTAATTGTGCAGTAATTGTGGTTCCGATTCCGGCTCCTAATAGAATTCCAAGGCTTTGAATGAAACTCATCAGTCCTGCCTGAACGAAGCCAACAAGCATAACACTTGCAGCACTGCTGCTCTGAAGCATAACAGTAATAATAATGCCCGATAGTAATGCGAAAAATCTGTTGTAAGTAAGTTTCCCAATTAAAGACCGCATTTTATTACCTGCTGAGGCTTGCATACCTTTACTCATTATGTCGAGACCATAAAGGAAAATTGCAAGTCCCCCAACAAGACCAATAAGTAAAAATACAATCCATGATTTTTCCCTTCCATAAACAGAGTATACTAGAATGTTCGCTTCAGAACATTCTGCAGATTTTACTATTATTCTGTACTCTCCTGGAAGATCCCCAATTTGGAAGTAGTTTGTGGCAATTCCTAATGAATCGGTTTTTAATAAATGCTTTTCTAATTTATAATCTGCTGCATTTTCAGGCTTATTGTAAATAGCAAATTCTAGTTCGTGATTAGCCACAGCTTTATTATTTCTGTCGGTAACATAAACTCTAAGAGGAAGTTTCTCATTATTGCCAATAGTAAGAGTTTGCCCATTTCCAGAAAAATTGTGAAACTCTAATATGTAATTGTCATTCAAGAATACTTTCACGCTGTCATTTGATAACCCGTACAGACATAGAAATGCAGTTATGAGAAATGATATAAGTCGTTTCATGAAAATATTTTTTGCTAAATTAAAGTAATTTTGATTGTTTTGCAAATACTTAATTGTATGTTTATAGGTATGTTTTAATTATTTTTATTGTATTTTTAATATACTTATTTTTACAAATTAATTATTGATGCCAGATGAATTATAAGACAATCTCAATTGAATATAAAAAAAGTGTTTGCATCATTAGTTTATGCAGACCTGAAAAAATGAATGCATTAAGCCAGATTTTTTTTGACGAGTTTGAACATGCAATCGAAAGTCTATTTCAAAATGAGGAAGTAAGAGTCCTTGTTTTAAAGGGAGATGAGAATGTTTTTTCAGCAGGTGGAGATTTAAAGGAAATTGGAGAAGCATCAGACTCTGAAGTTAAGCTTCTAAGCATGAGAGTGCAGGCAGCATTTGCATCACTTTTATCTCTAGATATTCCGGTTATTGCTGCAATTTCAGGAATTACTTTTGGCGGAGGTCTGGAAATTGCTCTGCACTGCGACATAAGATTTTGTTCGGATAATACAGTTTTTAGATTACCGGAATCTGATTTGGGACTTATACCCGGAGCAGGAGGAGTCAGTTTATTTTCAAAACTTTTTTCTCCAGCTGATGCTGCATATTTTTTGATGTCGGGAAGGGAAATTCCTCTCGAAACTGCCCTAAACAAAGGCTTGGTACAGAAAATTTTTAGGCAAGAAGAACTTTTGCCCGAAACTATTAAATTTGCTCACGAACTTAGCAATAAAAGCAAATCAGCTTTATCGTCAATCAAGAGAATTCTTATTGCCTCTTACTTCGAAACTACCGAAGAATGCCTGAATATGGAAGTGGAAGAGTTTGCATCTGCACTACAAAATGGAGGAAGAATAGGAATCGAGCAGTTTTTCGAATTCAGAAAGAGTAAGTAAAAAAAAGGCTGTAAGTTGTTTTATCACAGCCTTTATAATTTCAGTATCTAAATCGAAACTATTGTTTCAAGATTTTATGTGTTTCCACACCATTAAAAGTATGAATTCTTACAAAATATAAGCCATTTGGCAAGTTGCTGATATTTAGATCTAAATTGTTAGAGTTTGCAGTATTTCTATGTATTAACTGACCGGTAAGGGAATAAAGTTCAACCGCATCAAACTTTTCATCACTTCCCATAAAAACATGAACAATATCGCTAGCCGGGTTAGGATAAACACTGGATTTGAACTCATGGAAATAGAACTGTTCATTTGCTAAATCAATACCATCCTCATTAAAAACAACTAATCCATTGTAAGCACAGCTAATCCACTTATTTGATTTTTCATCTATATAAATTGCAGTAATTCTATCGTCAGTTATAGGAGAGTTATTTTCATTATAATTTGTAAAATCTGTTCCGTCAAATTTATAGACACCTCTTTTTTGAAACGAGAATGTTCCTCCTGTTCCAATCCAAAGATTACCATCATTGTCTGGTGTGATTACGCTTATGGCAACCTGGCCTAATGTTGAGTTGAGATAATTATAAACTGTCCAAGCATCATTATAAAGCTTTGCAAGACCATTATTTGTTCCAAACCAAATCATATTGTCGTCTTCAACATAAATTGCATTAACTCTGTTATCAGGAAGTTCATTTTCTGATTGATAATAAGATTTCCACGTAACACCGTCATAACTGAATAATCCATTGCTTGTTCCAACCCATAATTTACCGGAGCTTTCCATTGCAATACATAATATGTCATTTAAGGCAATTCCTGTGTTATCCTCATTATAAATAACCCAGTTTTCACCTTCAATCTTTACCAGACCTTGCCAAGTGGCTAGCCAAATGTGTCCATTATTATCAGTCAAAAAATCTCTGACATCATCTGATGGTAAATCAGAATCACTTGCCCTATAAAATGTCCAGTTCTCTTCTTCATCAAAAGTGTATAGGCCAACAGAGCCCATCCATTTTGTATTATTCTGATCAACATATATGCTAGTGATGTAATCGTATATTACTCCCTCTTCGGTGGGGTCATATAAATTCCAGTTTAAATTATCAAAACTAACTAAACCTGAATTAGTTCCTAACCATTTCTTGCCATCATTGTCGGCGGTTAAATCATAGATTAAATTATGTGTTAATCCCGAATTAGCAACTTCGATAAATGTCCATTCGTTTGATGAGGATAATCTGTCAATACCTTTCTCTCCACCGATAATTATCCCTCCTTCATTGTCACTGATAACAGAAAAAATTCTGTTTGAATTTAGTTCTGAGTTCGAATTGTTAAAAATAGTCCATTCTGTATCGTCAAATTTTGCAAGCCCATAACCAATGCTTGAGTAATGTCCGCCCGTGCCAAACCATTTATTGTTATCGGCATCAATGTAAACTGAACTTACCCAGTCGTAAGATAAATCAGAGGTGTGTTGTCTGTAGTTTGTCCATTCTTCTCCATCAAATCGCGAAACTCCTCTACCATAGTGAGTAAACCAAACAACTCCGGATTCTTCAACTGCAATATGACAAACAGTATATTCACCAATACCTGAGTTATCTGAAGTGTAAACAGTCCAGTCGTCTCCGTTTATTTTAACAGCTCCGGTTTCTGTGCCAATCCAAACATCTTGGTCATTGCCAAAAGTAATACACCATGTATGGTTATTAGGCAGGTCTGAGTTTGAAGTAGTATAAACAGTCCAAACACCATCTTTGAATTTTGCCAATCCGCCTTGTGTCGCAATCCATTTATAGCCATCAGAATCTATGCTTATTCCATAAACCACATTCGAAGGCAAACCTGTGTATGTAGTCCATTCGCTATCTTTATACGAATGAAGTCCTTCACGTGTTCCTATCCACTTTGTGCCATCTGATTCTATTGTAACAGCTGTCACTCTATGATTTTGCAATTCTGTATTTGCCTTGCTGTAAAAGACAGAATTTCCTGTGTTTTTGTCCAAACTATATAAACCTCCAATTGTTCCTGCCCATATTGTATTATCATGTAAAGTCATTGACTGAACATTTCCTTTTGCAGAGTAATAATGCCATTGTGCATCCTGTGAAAAAGAAAATAAGGAGAATAGAATTCCGGCAATAATTAAAAATAGTTTTGTCCTCATAAATTATAATGTTTAATTAAAGAATATTGATTATTCGAACCGCAAAAATACGTATTTTATAGTTTTAGTCCAACTTTGATATTAAAAACCATGCCAGTTTTTGTATGTAGCTCAGTGAAATATTACAACTTGCAAAAAGGGTAAATGCCGAATCGTATCTAATTTTTTGAGTTATTGCAGATTACTAATCATGTTATGATTCAAAGTCGTAGTATGACGACTGAGTAATTACCTTATGGCTTGTTGCCCTTAATTTTTATATTAATAAACACATAAAGCATGAAAATGCTTTTGGTTTTAAAGTTTTAATGAAAATGTTTTTATCTTAGCACCTGAATAATTGCAAATAATGAACACCTCATACATATTTTCAGGAATAGGATACTCCCTAGGGGAACATAAAGTCTCAAATTCAGACATTCTCCAATATATCCAAAACTCGGGTCTAACAGGATTTGATGAAAAACGTATCGAAAACTTCGAAGATTACCGTAAGGCAAAAGCCGAAAACGCAGACTTAAACCCATTTAACTGGTTAGTTGAAAATCTGATGGGATTTAAAACCAGATATCATGTTGTCCCATTTCCGCCTGCAGAACAGCAGTACAAACACGCCGAAAATAGCATTCATCTTTGTGTCCAGGCTGTTGAAAATGCTTTGCAGAAAAGCGGAGTCTCGCCTCATAATATAGATGCATGGTTTATTGGAACAGCAACATCTCCACATCCAACTCCAGCAATAGCTGAAGAGGTTAAGGCTTTTTTTACAAATTTCGAAAATAATACACCAACTTATTCGCTTACATCTGCTTGCGTAGGATTTAATCTTAATCTACAGGCAGCAATTGCTTTCTTTAAGGCAAATCCACAAGCTAAACATGTTGTTGTTGCTCATGCTGAAGTTATGTCACGTTTGTTGCTTAACGAAAAAGACTTTGTCCCTTTTGCAACTTTTGGTGATTCTGCCTCAGCGGTAGTTTTAAGTAAAATTGAAAGTGAGCAAATTGTAGGAATTACCGAAATAGAAAATTTTGAGGATATGCAAATGCTAGATTTTCTCGGTGCAGACAAAAAAGGCAATTTGTATATGGACGCACGCATGATTAAAAGCCGAGCTGTTCCAAATATTGCAAAAATATTTAAGTCTTTAATGGATAAGAACTCTTGGACTTTTGATGATATTAAGATTTTTGTGCCGCACCAAACCGGTAACGCAATCGTACATTCGGTTGCCGAAAAGGCAAAAATCCCACTTTCGAAAGTTTTTCAAGAGGTGCAAAAAAATCTTGGAAATCTTTCAGGCTCATCTGTTCCTGCTTCTTTGACAATGTTAATGGAACAAAAATCTATTATGCCTGGAGATAAAATCCTTACTGCTGTTGCAGGATTGGGTGGTGAGTATGGTGGATTTAGTTATATTGTACCACAGAATACAGATTTTTGTGCAGATAATCATGACTTAAAAGGCAAAACTATTTTAATTACAGGAGCGAGTGGAGCTTTAGGTGGTGCCGTCGCAAAGTATGCGGCACAAAAAGCCGCGAACCTTATTCTTCACTATAATTCAAATTCTAAACTTGCCAAAGAATTAAAAACAGAGATTACCGACAAGTACAAAGTGAAGGTAGGTTTAATTAAAGCCAATTTCTTAAATCTCGACGAGCTTGAGGCAATGTGTGATAAGATTGAAAAAAAATATAAATCAATAGATTATCTTGTAAATACTCAGGCTATTACAGGAAGCCTAAGCAGGGCTTCAAAGCTTTCTAATCAAGAAATTGAGCAGGTAACACAGGTAAATTACATAGCTGCTAAATATATTTGCGAAAGACTGAAATGCATTATAAATGATTGCGTTTTGTTTACCGGATCGGTGGGAGAGGATGCTCAATTTCCGGGTTCAGCTTCTTATGTTGCATCGAAAAGAGCCCTAAGAGCTTATGCCAGAAGCTTTGCTGCAAAAGTGTACGAGAAAAACATTAGATGTATTTATTATATCCCCGGGATAATAGACGGCGGAATGGCAGATAAACTTGATGAGGCTCAAACAAATGCTTCAATGATGATGGCAGGACAAAAACAACTTATTCCACTTAATGATATTGCGCAAAGAATTGTAAAATCATTGTATATCCCAAAAGTTCTAAAAGTCAGAAACTCATACGAAGGTGTGCTTTTAGTACGGAAGGATGGGTATGTGAAGTATTGAAGGCAAACCAGTCAGTACTCTCAGTCAGGGCTTCACTCAAAGTGAAGCCCTCTTTTGTTTGTAACATTAAAATTATTGCATTATTATTATAATTTACTAATGTAATTACAGTTAATTATAAAAAAGTGAATATTGTCAGTCTTTATGCAACGTTTTTTGATAGATTATTGTCTTTATATATAGTTTTTAATAAATTATATGTGATTATGAACAGAAATCTTCTTTATGGACAATTTAGGATGAATTTTTATAAATTGTTAATGATTTTATCTGCTTCTTTTTTGTCAGCAACATCATTTTCTCAGAGTAATTGTTTCAATGCTATTGATTTAAGTTTTGAAAATTTTTCAACTTGTGGGTTAATGGTACTGGAAAAAATTAGCTTTGAGAGTGCTGTAACATCAGTGAATTTGCCTTTGCCAGAATGTGGAGATTTCTCGTCTGAAACGAAAGATTTATGGTATAAAATAACAGTTCCTCAGGAACTTACGGCTTTGGCTTTTCATGTTTTTAATGCGCCGAAACCTATACCGGATTTCCCTCCATTTATCCAGGGGTCTCCTCCATCAAGTCCTGGATTGGCTGTTTATACCGGGGAGTGTGCAAATCTTGAACTTATATCTTGTTTCTATGAACAAGCTATCGAATATGAAAGTGGCGAAATACGTTTTGCTGTTATAAATAACTTGGAATCTGGTCAGGTTCTCTATCTACGTGTTTGGGATATGGAGAATGAAGCTCTGCCAATTTTTATTGCAGTGTCAGAACGAATAGATTTTCCCGAGCATTCATGTGAAAATCCTCCTTTACTTGGAGACGGTGCTTGCAATATTCTCGCACCTAAAGGAGAAATTCTTCCTCCGAAAGATTGTGGATGGAGTTCTTCTGACAACACCATTTATTATATATTTACGGTCGAACCTGAAGATTATCAGCCATTTACAATTCAAGCAGAATATGTTAATTGTTTAGGACACGATGGTGATGGAATTTCTCCGCCTTTAGTGACAATAGAACTTCAGATGGCTGTTTACAGTTATAATGGTACAGACTGTGATGGAATAGGGGGTAGTCCATATTCTGATCCGCCAAATAACGAAACCTATCATGGCTGTGTAAATGGAACTGGAATTGTAACTTTTTCTGAACACCTCCCCCCGGGAGAATATGTACTTGCTTTCGATGGTTTTAGTGATATGACCGGAAATTCATTATGTTATTTCGGTATTCAATCAGGAATTAATCTGCATAATTCTAGTAACAATATTTCACAAGCAATTACAATATATCCAAATCCTACGGAGAACTATATAACTGTTAAAACCAATCATTCCCCATCTGAAATTTCTATTTTTGACAATCTTGGACGAGAGAAAATGAAAATCAATTATTATTATGGGGAGCAAATTGATATTTCTAACTTGTCGAAGGGAGTTTATCTTGTTGGTGTAAGAAATCATGAGGGGTTATTCAATCAAATTTTTATTCGTCAATAGTAACTTGGATTACATATAAAAAAATTACTTTTGTTCGTATTTTATAGTATTATGAGCAATGAGTAAGATTGTATTTTGTTTGTGTTTAATATTCGGATCTTATTTTAACAATCAGGATAAAACTTCATATACCGAAACTGAAAAGATTGATATTCTAATAAGGTCAGTTGAAAATCTGAAAGATGCTAAGTTTTACAGAAATGGGGCATATCACTCAGCTTCGGAATCTGCAAATCATTTACGCATGAAGTTGAATAAAGCCGGATCAAGAATTATAACAGCAGAAGATTTTATTGAAAAAATTGCATCTAGGTCATATCTTTCAGGTGAAAAATATCGAATTATCTTTAGTGATGGCAAAGAAATGGATTCAAGAGATTTCTTTTATTTGATATTGAGAAATATTGAATAAATTGATTTTTTTGCACACTAAATTTTAAAACAAAGAATCAAAACGGTTATTTGTCGTTCATTATTTTTATATTTGCCATTGAGCATATATGCTTGTTAATATAGAACTAACTATGTTTGAGAATTTTGTTTTTACCGGATTTGGGCATTCTTACGGCAAGTATAAGATTTCAAATAAAGATATCGAAAATGCTGTTGAGAAAGGATTTTTGGGAGGATTTAGTAAAGATAAAATTTCTCGAAATAAAAAGTATATTGAGTTTTGTAATGAAAATGGCAATATTTCTCCTCTTGAATATTTCGCCGAAAATATTATGGGTTTTAAGGAAAGACATCATGTGACTCCCTTCCCCCCCACAAAAAAGAAATTGCATTATGCAGAAACATCACTAGATCTTGCTGTGAGAGCAATTGATGAAGCTTTGAGTGATGCATCAATAAAAAGTAACCAGATAGCAGCTTGGTATATAAGTACTGTTTCTCCACATGAACAAGCTCCTGGAATTGCTGCAACTGTAAAATCACATTTTGTCGATTCTGAAAATCAAACTCCGTGTTTTTCATTAGCATCGGGATGTTCAGGTTTTAATACGAATTTGCAAAGAGCAATCGAATTTTTTAAACAAAACCCCGAAGCTGAGCATATAATTATTGCACATACTGAAACTATGTCAGGCTTTCTCAGACAGAGAATCAAATTTATACCTTTTGTGACTTTTGGTGATGCAGCTTCTGCAGTAGTGTTGTCTAGAATTTGCGATGTTGTGAAATTTGGACTTATTGATGTTGTAAATTTACATGATATGCACATGCTTGATTATGTTGGGGTTGATGCAAATCAAAATCTATACATGGACGATAGCCTGATAAAGGATAGAGCTATAATAAATATACCTTATGCTGCATCAATCTGTTTAAAAAAATCTGAAATTAAAACTTCCGAAATTGATATGCTGGTTCCCCATCAGACAGGAAATGTTATCTTGCATCAGGCGGCGCAAAAATTAAATATTCCATTAGAGAAAATTTACTTGGAGGTGCAGAAAAGATTTGGAAATGTGTCAGGAGCAACTGTACCATTATGTTTTTATTTTCTAAACCAATCAGATATGCTAAAGCCAGGTATGAAAATATTGAGTGCTACCGCAGGAGTGGGAGGAACATATGGAGCATTTACCTACATTGTTGGTCCAAAAGCATCAAAAAATAAGATGTTTTATAAATATAAAGATGATCTCAAGGGAAAAAATGTCATAGTATTTGGTGCATCCGGAAAATTAGGAATTAGAATTACTGAAGAACTCGAAAAAAGAGCTGCAAATTTATTTCTACACGGAAATAAAAAATTCTGTAAATTAAAGCAGTTTAAATCAGCCAAAATATATAAGGCAGATTTTCATAATGAAACAGAAGAATTAATTGCCAATATTAAAAAAGATTTACAAGAAATTCATTATGTAATATTTGCCAATTCTGATAGTTCTGCAGAAAGTGCTTTTGATATAAATTTTTTGAAAAATAGTTTTATTATCAGACATTTATTCCCAATGATTAAGGGAACTTTGTTGATTATTGGAACCCCGACAGAAGAAATAACACTCACCGGAGATGAAGAATGGACAGAGTCGTATCGAAGTTTGCATGGTTATTTGTCTTCTGCCAGCGGAGAGTTTTTAAAAGCGGGTGTCAGGATTGTGTACTTTATCCCCGGCTTTACTAATTATGGAATAACTGAAATATTTGAACCAAAAGAGAAGTTCCGGTTTATGCAAAAAATTGGACAACCAAATTTTCTTAATATTACTCATGTAGCCAAAAACATTGTGAAATCTTTATATATTCCAAAAATTTCTGAGACAGAAACTTCTTATGAAAATGCGATGATTGTAAGAAGAATGGGATATAAATTAGACGTGGATATTTAGTTTAAATAAATTTTATATTGAAATGAAAAAAAATCTTATCATTATCTTTCTTTTAAGTATTGTATACTCAGGATATTCTAATGAAACAAGACTACTTAGATTTCCTGATATTCATAACGAAAATATTGTTTTTTCATATGCAGGAGATTTGTATATGGTTGGTATTTCAGGAGGAACAGCTAAAAGATTAACCTCGCACCCGGGCAATGAAATGTTTCCAAAATTTTCTCCCGATGGAAATACTATCGCATTTTCTGCTCAGTATGATGGTAATACCGAAATATATACAATTCCTATTACTGGAGGTCCTCCTAAAAGGCTAACTCATACAGCTACATTAGATAGAGATGATATTTCTGATAGAATGGGTCCAAATAACATTGTAATGACTTGGACTAATGATGGTAAGAATATCATTTATCGCTCAAGACAAAGGACTTTTAATAGCTTTAAAGGACATTTGTTTAAAGTTCCTGCAAATGGAGGAATGTCTGAACAATTGGAACTTGCAACAGGTTCATGGTGTTCATATTCTCCAGATGGGACAAAACTTGCGCTGAACAGAGTATTCAGAGAATTCAGAACATGGAAGTATTATAAGGGAGGAATGGCTGATGACATTTGGATACATGATTTTATAACAAAGAAGACAATCAATATTACAAACAATTTAGCTCAGGATATTTTTCCTATGTGGCGCGATAATAAAATTTTCTTCCTATCTGATCGTGACCGAACAATGAATTTGTTTGTATATGACATAGAGACTGAAGAAACCTCTAAACTTACAAATTTTACCCGTTATGATATAAAGTTCCCTTCTTTTGATAATAATAATATCATTTTTGAAAACGGAGGCTATTTATATTTGTATAATTTGGCAAGTTCACAAATTGAAAAATTGAATATCAGAATAAATGATGATTTTACTGAACGAAGACAAAAATATATTGATGCATCAGATTTTATCGCTAATATTAGTATAGCTCCTGATGCTAGTCGGATTGTAGTTTCTGCTAGAGGAGAAATATTTTCTGTCCCAGTAAAAGAAGGAATAACCAGAAGATTAACTAATTCATCAGGTGTACACAGCCGTAATGCCGTTTGGTCGCCAGATGGTAAATATATAGCCTTTATTTCTGATAAGTCAGGGGAATACCAAATATATATTCAAAACCCGTTAATCCCAAATACAGAACAGAAAATTACAGATATCAAACCAACCTATATTTATAGTCTTAAATGGTCACCCGACAGTAAAAAAATTCTTTGGCATGATAAAAAACTAGGTCTCTATTACACTAATATAGAAACAAAAACAACAGTTCGTGTGCATTTGTCTGAATTAGGTGAAATGACAGATTACGACTGGAGTCCGGATAGTAATTGGATTGCATATACAGACAGAAATGAATCCCGATTTTTAATCATTTTCCTATATAATCTTAAAACTGAAAAGAAATTTCCTGTGACATCAGAATGGTATCATTCCTATAATCCAAGATTTAGTGACGATGGTAAATACTTATTCTTTGTTTCAAATAGAGATTTTAATCCCATTTATAGTATGACCGAATGGAATATTGCATATAGAGATATGAGTAAACTATATTTTGTAGTCCTTAATAAGGACTCGAAGTCTCCATTTGCACACAAAAATATTGAGGTTTTTGATGATATTAATATTGATAAAGAAGATTCTAAGAGTGCAATATTATCTATTTCTACTGATGGAATAATTAATAGGACAGAGGTTGTACCCGGAGAGGCAGGAACATACTCTAATCATGTTTTTGTGAAAAATAAGCTATACTATATATATCATAAACTAAATCATCAGCCAAAATTATATATGTATGATTTTCAAAAAAATGACAGTAAAGAATTGGGTGATGTAAGATCATTTCAGATTAGTGCAGATAAAAAGAAGATGCTTGTAAGAAAAGGCAGGAACTATCATGTGATTGACTTGCCAAATTCAAACTTAAACCTCAAAGAATCTGTGTCATTGGATGGGATGAAAATATGGGTTGATTTAAGTAATGAATACGTTCAAATCTTTAATGAATCATGGAGACAAATGCGCGATTATCTTTATGATCCTGGAATGCACGGAGTTAATTGGGAAAATATAAGATTGAAATATTCAGAGCTTCTAGATTTTGTTAATAGCAGAGATGATTTAAATTATATAATAGGAGAAATGATTGGAGAACTAAATGTAGGTCACGCATACATAAATGGAGGGGATAGACAAACTATTCAGAAAATAAAAACAGGGTTATTGGGCGCTCAGTTTTCAAAGGACAAGAAAACCGGATATTTCAAAATTGAAAAGATTCTAGATGGAAAAAACTGGAATAATGATATTGTATCGCCTTTGAGAGCAAGTGGATTAAATATAAAAGAAGGCGATTATATTATAAAAATTAACAATGTTTCAACATCTGGAGTAAAAGATATTTACGAACTACTTACGGGTATGGCAGATAAGTTGATCGAGATTACTGTAAATACTAAGCCTGAAGAAAAAAATTCTGTAAATTATGTCGTAAAACCAATATCAGATGAATCTGAACTATATTATTTTAATTGGGTTCAGGATAATATTCGCAAAGTAAGCCTAGCATCTGATGGCAAGGTTGGATACATTCATATTCCTGATATGTCGAGAGTTGGATTAAATGAGTTTATGAAACATTATTATCCACAGCTTTCAAAACAAGCTTTGATTATTGACGACAGAGGTAATGGAGGTGGGAATGTTTCACCAATGTTAATCGAAAGGCTAAAAAGAGAAATTTCTATTATGGTTATGTCTAGAGATGTGGCGATTCCAAGCATTAAACCGGCAGGAATGCATTTTGGTCCTAAAGTTCTTTTAGTGGATCAATATTCAGCATCAGACGGTGATTTGTTTCCATATCAGTTTAAAAGGCATAAATTAGGCTATATAGTAGGAGTAAGAACTTGGGGAGGAGTAGTGGGAATACGTGGAAGCCTTCCATTTATTGATGGAGCTGATATGAGAAAACCGGAGTTTGCACACTATGACGAAAGAGGTTGGATTCTTGAAGGTGTTGGACTGGAACCAGATATTATTATAGAAAATGATCCTTATTTAGAGTACATTGGTGAAGATTCTCAATTGGATAGAGCAATAGAAGTAATTATGATAGAATTGGAGAAGTTTCGTAAAACTATTCCTCAAATACCCGAGTTTCCAAATAAATCTCGATAAAAATTTCTTTTGTAAGCTTAAGGTAGTCAAAAGTTTCTGAACTGTTGCTTTTATTAGTTTACAGTTAAGGATAATTATTTTAAATATTTTGAAACAATATTTGTGATTTAAATAATAATTATTTACTTTTACATCGTTAAGTATATTATTAATTAAAAATGATAATCATGAAAAAAATCTTAGTTTATGTAATTACAGGAATTATTGCGTTGAGCATGGTTTCTTGCGGTGCAAAAAAAGCCGAAACTCTTGAAGACCTCAAAGCCAAGTATGATGGAAAAACATTTAAAAACTGCGATGATTTTTTGGCAGCTGGAGAAGAAATTATTGATGTTTTCGTTTTGATAATTGATAAAGCTGCAGAAGGAGACGAAAAAGCAATGGAAGAGATTGAAGCTATGGAAGCATTCATGGGACAATTTGATGAGCAAGCGGAAAAATTTGAAGAGGAATGTCCTGAAAAATTTGAAGCTTTCCAAAAAACTATGGAAGAAAAAATGGAAGCAGCGATGGAAAAACTTTTCAGTTTAATGTTCGGAGATATGGATTTTGGAGCCGATATGGATTGGGATGAAGATTATGACTGGGATGAAGATTTTGATTGGGACGAAGAAGTAGAAGTGGAAGAAGTAGAGTAATTCTTATATTGTTTATTTATATTAATATTTTAATCAAATTTATTTATGAAAAAAATTGTTTTTTATTTATTTGCTGTTGTTATTACGCTAAGTATTATCTCTTGTGGTGCTGACAAAAAAGCAACAAATTTTGACGAGTTGAAAGCCAAATATGATGGCAAAGAATTCAAGAATTGTGATGAAATGATTAAGTTCGGAGAAGAGTATATTGACGTTTTAATCGCAACTATCGATAAAGCTGCCGAAGGTGACGAGAAAGCACTTGCTGATATCGAAAGTATGGATGAATTTTTCAGTCAATTTGATGCAAAACAAAAAGAGTTAGAAGAAGAGTGTCCGGAGCAGTTTGAAGAATTTGGAAAAAAAGCAGAAGAAAAACTTGCCCCTTCTATGGACAAACTAATGGAAATCCTTTTTGGTAACATGGACTGGGATGATTATGAAGATGACTTCGACTGGGATGATGAAGATTTTGACTGGGAAGAAGAAGAACTAATTGACTAATCATTTAAATTTTTGTAAAATATAAAAAACTGTCAGTACTAATAAAATTTAGTATTGATGGTTTTTTTTTGGAACATTGTTTGTTATGTAATTAATATGGTGATTCGAGTTAATATATTCATTATAATCGTTTTCTTTGCTACTATATTGTCATGTTCCGGCGATAAAGAAGAGTTAAGTGTTGAAATTGAAATTCAGCATGAACTTAATTATAAAGATTTACTAATTAAATATGATAATTCTGATTTGAAGGATTGTGAGTCCTTAATTATAGCAATTAATGAAATGCTTGAGGTTTATATATCGATTGTCGAAAATGCGATATCTAACGAGGATAAATTTTTAATTGCAGATGCTTATGAATTAGAATTTTTTATTGAATCTTTCCTATCTGAAAATGAATCGTTAAGAGGCTTCTGCCCTAATGAATTTGATGCAATGGTAAATAAATATAAATCAGTAATAAAAGACAATCATAATTTGTTGAACGAGCTAGACTCGAAGTTTAAGCTCAAATCTGAGTGGGACGATACTTTGCGGTTATTAGAAAATCAAATTGATAAAACTTTATTAGAAATTCAAAGTAAAATGTTAAATTCTATAATAAATGTAGATACGTTTCCACCATCAATCTATCAAGGCACAATCGATTAAAAGTAAAGATTATTAAGATAATGCTTTCAGTATGTATCCCAATATATAATTATGACGTTACTGATTTTATTAGGTCTTTACATTCCCAGTGTATACATAATAATATTGATTTCGAAATAATTCTATTTGAAGATGGTTCTGACGATGATTTTGTTAAACTGAATATTGAATTAGGTAAATGGCAAAATGTAAAGCATATAATAAACAAACAAAATATTGGGAGGTCTGCGGCACGTAACAGGCTTGTATCAGAGTCTTCTTATGAGAAAATCTTATTTATAGATTGTGATTCAAGTCCGGTAAGTAAAGATTATATAAAAACATATGTGTTAGAATTTGATTATCCAGTAGTTTGCGGAGGGACAGAATATCAAATTGGAGATAAAAGAAAAAATCATGAATTAAGATATAAATATGGAATAAAACGAGAGGCTGTAGGATGCTCAATGCGAAACATTAGTCCAAACTCATCATTTACAACAAATAATTTTCTTATTTCTAAAAACATTATTCAGACAATAAAGTTTAGAGAGGTATTAACTAATTATGGACATGAGGATACACTACTTGGGATTGACTTAAAGAAAAATAATATTATAATTCGGCATATAGATAACCCTGTATATCATCTAGGCTTAGAGTCGAATGCTGTATTTATTTCTAAAACAGAGACATCAGTAAGAAATTTGATATTTCTAAAAGATAGATTAGAAAACTATAATGAACTAATTACTGAAATAAAATTACTTAGAGTCGTTAAGCAAGTTAAGTATTTTTATCTTTCCTCAATTATTAGATTATTTTCTTTAATGTTCATTAAAGTGATTAAACGAAAGCTCGAAAGCTCATCCAATCCATCTTTATTCTTATTTGATTTATATAAACTAGCATATTATTTTGAGATTGAAAAGAATGAAATAATCCTGTCTTAATCGCTGTATAATTATGATGGTTTTTCATTAGCTCATTTTTCATAAATAAAAAGTGCAAGATTATAAATAAAGTTCAACCTGATTTAATGAAATATTTATAAAAATAAAAAAAATGTTATTTTTGTAACAAAATAATAAATAGAATCAAAATGGAAAAACTTGCAACTAAGTATTTGGGATTAGAATTAAAATCGCCTGTTATTGTCGCCAGTTCTGGCTTATCTCGAAAAATTGACTTTCTAAAAACTGCGGAGAATAATGGAGCCGGAGCAGTCGTGATAAAATCTTTGTTTGAAGAACAGATTGCTTTTGAAACTCAAAAAACAATTGATGCTGGAGGAGATTACCCCGAAGCTGCAGATTATATTAAAAATTATTCGAGAAGTAATAGTCTTGGAAACTATCTCGATCATATCAAATTATGTAAAAAAGAGTTAAATATACCAGTAATTGCGAGTATAAATTGTACAACTGATGCTGAATGGGCGTCCTTTGCAGGTGAAATTGAAAAAGCTGGTGCTGATGCGCTTGAACTAAATATGAATGTCTTTTCCTTCAGAACTGATGTTTCTACGACACAAATCGAAGAAACATATTATAAAATTATCGAGCATGTTAAAGACAATACAAAACTGAATGTCGCAGCTAAAATAAATAGGAATTTTACTAATCTACCATATTTTATTAAACAGTTAAAAAATAGGGGTGTAAATTCATTCGTGTTATTTAATAAGTATTTTGATCCTATTATTAATACCGATACACTTGAATTAGTAAGTTCTGCTCCATTTAGTGAATCAAAAGATATTAAAAACTCAATTCGTTGGATTGCTGTAATTAAAGGTTTACTAAATGATATAGATATCTCTGCTTCAACAGGTGTTTATGATTATGATGGTGTTGCCCAAGCAATCCTTGCAGGAGCTTCATCGGTTCAACTGTGTTCAGTATTGTATAAAAATGGCATGAGTGAGATTGCAACAATTTTAACCGAATTAGAAGATTGGATGGATAATAATAATTTTAAATCAATAGAAGATTTTAAATCCAAACTGTGTTACAAGAATATCCAAAATCCTAATTCATATGAGAGATTTCAGTTTATAAAACACATTTCCAGTATAGAGTAGAGTTTTAATTCATTGAATATTGCAGGCTGTAAATAATATAATTTGCAGGCTGTTTTGTCTTGTTTGTACTTTTTTCTCAGTATTTTTTATTAAATTTGAAAATATCGAATGAATTTTTAAATAATTAAAATAATAATATAATGAAGAGTCACAATTACAGAGCTTATAATCTGAATAATTTTTTGAAAATTCCACAAATTAAAAGATTATCAAGAGAAGAGATAAAACACATTGAAGTTGTTGGAACAGTCTTGCCTTTCAAAACAAATAATTATGTTATTGATGAATTGATTGATTGGAATAATTATAATGATGACCCATTGTTCCATTTAACATTTCCTCAAAAGGACATGCTTAAAGTAGAAGATTATAATAAAATGAAAAATGCATTGGACAATCTTACTAATCCAGAAGCAATAAACGCCGTAAGTAACGAAATCAGACTTAGTTTAAATCCTCATCCTGCTGGGCAGGCGAAAAATGTTCCGATGCTTGGTAATATTGAGCTGCCTGGAGTTCAGCATAAATATCGTGAAACTGTTTTGTTTTTTCCATCTCCAGGTCAGACATGTCACGCTTATTGTACATTTTGTTTCAGATGGCCTCAGTTTGTTAAGATCGATGATTTGAAATTTGCAGCTAAAGAAACAAATTTACTGGTTCGTTATCTTAAACAACATCAAGAAGTTACAGATCTTTTGTTTACAGGAGGAGATCCAATGGTTATGTCTTATCCTGTATTTGAGAGATATATTAATCCATTATTAGATAATATCGCAAAAACCAATATTCAAACTATTCGAATTGGTACAAAATCATTATCTTTTTGGCCCTATAAATTTACTTCGGATAAAGATGCAAATAGTTTCCTTGATTTGTTTGAATCAATTACAAAGAGAGGAATAAATCTAGCAATTATGGCTCATTTTAGTCATCCTCGCGAGTTGGAAACAGAGGTTGTTCAAAAGGCAATAAGACGAATTCGAAATACTGGAGCACAAATTCGTACTCAGTCACCTGTATTTAGACATATTAATGATAGTCCTGAGATTTGGGCTGAAATGTGGAGAAAACAAGTAAATCTCAATTTAATTCCTTATTATATGTTTATGGCCCGCGATACCGGAGCAAAAGAGTATTTTGAAATTCCAATAGTTGAAGCATGGAATATTTTTAAAGAGGCATACAGTAAAGTTTCCGGAATATGTAGAACAGTTAGAGGTCCAAGCATGTCATGTTCTCCGGGGAAAGTTATGATTTCTGGAATTGCTGAGATTAGAGGAGAAAAAGTCCTCTCCTTAAGATTTATACAAGGACGAAATCCTGACTGGGTCGCCCGACCATTTTTTGCAAAATATGATGAAAATGCAAGTTGGATGAGTGACTTAAAACCTGCTTTTGGAGAAGACAAATTTTTCTTTGAAGATGAAATGGAACAAAAATATCATCAAAAGTATTATGAGGATGATGAAAACAAATTTGAATAAGAAAAAAAGGAGGCTGTTTTAATGACAGCCTCCTTTTTCTTTAAATCAATCCTTTATCAAACTTGATTTGAATATTCTTAAGCATATCCTCTGTCATTGCATCCAAATTATAGTCAGGTTTCCATCCCCATTCTTCTCTGGCAGCCGAGTCATCAACGTCATTGGGCCATGAGTCAGCTATAGTTTGGCGAAAATCAGGTTCATAACTAATTTCAAAATCAGGAATATGTTTTTTGATTGAATCTGCTAATTCTTTTACACTAAAGCTCATTGCTCCAACGTTAAAATCGCTATGATGTTTTAATTTAGAAAAATCTGCCTGCATTAAATCTATTGTAGCTTTAATGCAATCTGGCATGTACATCATCGGTAAACGCGTATCCTCTTTTACAAAGCATGTATATTTTTTATTTTTAATTGCTTCGTAATAAATTGCAACAGCATAATCGGTAGTTCCACCGCCGGGTAGTGTTTGGTGACTTATTATTCCTGGATATCTCAAACCCCTAACGTCAAGACCATATTTATTTACATAATAGTCTCCTAATAATTCTCCTGCAACTTTTGTCAGTCCGTACATTGTAGTTGGTTTCAAAACTGTTTCTTGCGGAGCTTTGTCTAGAGGAGTTCCAGGTCCAAATACTGCAATAGAACTAGGCACCATAACCTGCTTCATCTTTAATTCGCGGGCAATTTCCAAAACATTTATCAATCCATTCATGTTGACATCCCATGCTAGCATAGGATTTTGCTCACCCGTTGCAGATAATATTGCTGCCATATTAACAATAATATTTATGTCATACTTTTTACAGACACTGAAGAGTGAATCTTTATCGAGAATATCAAGCAATTCAAAATAACCGCTTTCTTTTAATTTGCTGCAACAAGGATTATTTTTATCAGAACAAACCACATTATTTACACCATATAGTTCTCTAAGAGCATAAATTAGTTCAGAACCAATCTGACCGGCTGAACCTACAACAAGAATTTTTTTCATATTTATTATTTAATAATTAAGTCAGTAATATTTTAGTTAATTCTATTTTATCAACCTCCGGCAAAAAAATGTATGACCATAACATTATCTCCCTCACTTATTCTGACAATGTCATAATCTTTTTCTTCTATAATTTTACCATTAACTTTCACGAGAATCATTTTATATGTAAACTTTTTAATTTGAAGCAGTTCATTGACTGAAAAAGATTGCTGTTCAAATTCTTCTATTTTATTATTCAAAATTATCTTCATTTTATTTATGATATTTTTGATTTTTACTTTTACCAAGCAATAATTCGAGTACAATATTTGCTTGCATATTTGCGACTATTCCGACTCTCGGAGCAAGAGGAGGATTTTCGTCACACACTTCATTAATCTCATCTCCACATACATAAACATTCCCATAAATACTTGTATGAAACAAATCATTTGCTCCCCATCCCGCTAATCCCATACCCATTACAAGGGCTTTGTCAGGGAAATATTTATGTACTGCTTGAAATATCATTTGTTTCATTTCTGCTTTATCAAATGCTTCTACGATAATTTCAGCATCCTTATAAATTTCAGCAATAATTTCAGGTCTAAGAAAAATATCATAATCAACCACATTAGTTGTGGGATTAATTTTACTTATATTTTCTTTAAGAGCCTTAGCTTTTGGTAACCCAATTTGATTATGAAAGAAATATTGTCGATTTAGGTTTGATTCCTCAATTTTGTCAAAATCTACAATTATTAGATTTCCTACACCAACTCTTGCTAAAGCGACTGCACAATTTGATCCGAGTCCTCCACAACCTGCAATTCCGACAGTTCTGTGTTTTAAAGATTTTTTTATTTCTTCAAAATTCATTTTACGATAATCTTTCAGTGCAAATTTAATTAAGATTTTTTCTTTACAAAAAGATTGATAATAATTCCTTAGTAAACTCTTTAAAACAAGAGGCTGTCTGAACAGACAACCTCTTGTAAATTGGAAAGTTTATGATAAGTGTGGTTTCACAACTTCAATTACTTCAGGGAGATCCATTCCTAAATCTTTTAAGTGTTCTATTGTCGGAACTCCATTTTTTGTCCAGCCTCTTCTTGAATATACAGCATCGAGAAGTTTTTCATATTGTTCTTCTTTGTATTTTCTAAGAATAGCCATTTTTTCTTGAGTAGATTTTCCTTCCGGATTAACTCCAAGAATATCTTTTAATTGAGCATCGTATCTTTCTTGTCTTGATAGATATTCTGTTTCTGTTACAGGACCTGCAGCTCTATATGGTTGCGCATCATGTATTCTTAAACCGTATCCTCTTCTGATATTAAAAACTCTCTGGAAGTTATAAACTCTTTCTGATTGTCTGATTAATTCAGCTTCATCAATATTTTGTCCGGTAACTCCATTGAATACTTCAACATAATTTCTTACGTGTTTAGGGATTTTATGTGGTTCATCTTCAAATTTATTATCCTCAGGGATGACATCATTCCAAACAATTTTGCATAATCCTTGCAATCCGAACCATGTTCTGAACATTGGGAACCAATGAAGCGCTTCAGCTTTATCTTCGAAACTTGGAATTTGGTTATTTACCATATCAATAAAAATTAACCATGCTTCGTCATGCTGAGGACCTTTGTTTGTCATTGCATATCCACCTTGTTGAGCTAAAGATTCTTTTGAAACATATTGTGAATATTCCAATCCTTTATTTTCCATTCCAATGTCAGTAATAAACTTAGGATCAGCGCCATATTCTTCAATGAAAATCTGTTTAAGTTTTCTTACTCCCAATCCTGCCATTTTACCAAATCCTTCTCCTCTAGCTAGTTGATGTAATAATTCTAGTGAATCATCAATATTTCCAAAATTCAGTTCAAGTCCACCGGTTATTTCTTTGTTTATTACACCAGCTTCGTAGCACTCCATAAGAAAACCAACAATTGTTCCCCATGTAATTGTGCATATTCCATAAGTATCGCAGTAGAAATTACATTCAATGATGGCGTCATAATCAAAAATTCCCAAATTAGAACCTAGTCCAGCTGCTGTTTCGTATTCTGGTCCGTCAACAATTACTTTCTGTCCTTGGTAAGGTCCAGTTTTTAATTCAAAATCATCAACACCTTTAGCGCATTGCATTGCACAACCTATCCAGCATGCGTCGTTAATTCCAAGGGTGAAATATTTGTCGCGTAATAAGTCGCTATGAATCTTAAATGCATCTTTATGACTACCATACTGGAAATTATGAGTTGGTAACAAATCATAATCGCTCATTACGTTAACAATATTTGCAGTCCCCTTTTTCTTCATTTGATTTTGTTTGTCATCAAGATCTCTCATCTCAATAGCATATTCGCGGCCTACCTTCATAATTCTTTCCAAATCCGCAACATTATTAAGATTACCTTTAACTCCTGAAGTTTTACAAACAATAGCTTTAATTTTCTTATCTCTCATTAGTGTTCCAAGTCCACCTCTGCCAGCTTGTTTTAATCTTACTTTTTTACGCTTTGTGTCATAAAAAGTAAAGTTTATCATTCCAATCAAGGAATTTTCGGCAGCTGCTCCAGTTGAAACAATTCCAATATTTTTATAATCTTTTTCATCATCAGCAAACTGCTCAGTTAGCTCTTCAGCGAGTATGTGCGAGTCAGTTTCAAATCCTGGGTCATCAAAAATCTGAATTTTATGATTTACTCCGTCTATATATATGATTACATCCTTATCAGATTTACCTGTTAGCTCAAGAGCATCAAATCCTGCGAACTTCATAAAAGGACCGAAGAAACCTCCAACATTAGAATCCATTACAGAATCTGTTTGTGGAGAAATTCCAACCAATAATGATTTTCCTGCTCCTGAATATTGAGTTATCCCTCCAATTGGACCCGGAGCAATAACAAGTGTATTTTCGGGGTCGTTCCATTTTGTGTCGGGTTTGGTCGCATCCCAAAGAAGTTTTAATCCAAAACCTTTCCCTCCAATAAATTTATCTTTCATCAACTGAGAAACTGGTTTTTCTTTTATCTCGAGGTCGCCAACATTAATATATAATGTTCTATTATTATATCCTCTTTCTACCGGATGCCACTCATACTCCCAATTCTTAAGTAAGGTTTGTTTAGAAATCAAATCTTTAAGTTTAGTGTCCATGTTTTTTTATATTAATTTTTACTATTTAAATTTCTTCATTACGCATACAAAACTAAATAATATTATTATGAATTCAAAGATTAAAAGCTATGATATGTTGTTTAGCAGAAAATCAAATTATTGTCTAAAATCATATTTTTAATCTTTAATCATCTTAGAAAAATCTTATGATTATTCTAATATAGGGCTTCTCCTTTTTTTCTCCATCTAACATCATAGTAACCTGGTTTTTCTTCTATTGCTTTCTTTAAATGATCTTGAGGATATCCAACCCCTGCTGGCCATGGACGATGTTCTGTGGAAGTGCGAATATATCTGTCATTATATTTGGAGAAAATGTAGTATCCAAGTTCTCTCCATCTTTGAACAGTGTATTCTGCATTATTTACACTGAAATCGGTTAAATATTCGAGCATCAATTTTTTGTCGGTTTCGTAAAGTTGCAGAGCGGCAACATCAACTGCTTTAGTCATTGCATAAGCTCGAGACTCAATTTCATCTTGAACTTTTTGAATGTCGACTATGATATGACTATAAAGTCCATAAGCATAATTAGCTACAAGATTAAAAACCCAGAATGCTGAATTCCATTCAAATTCGAAGATGTTTCCTGTTATTAGCGATTTTGGGGCTTTTGTTGTTCCTACATATAAAGGCATATAGGCATTTGAGTATGTGTCGTCAACTCCATACCAGAATATTCCCCCTATATGATCAGGTAACCAGCTTCTTGATTGTGAAATGAATGAAAATCCCGTCTGAGACTGAGAAATTGTACGTTCCCAGCTATACTGCATTTCAGATTCATCATCATCAAGTTTAAAAAGTAATGATCTCCATCTATAAGGATTTTTGTATGGTCCTGCTGCAAATCCTTCTCCGGTATAATATGGTGTTCCATGAAAGTGGTCTCTAACAAATCCAAACATGTCCTGCAAAGTAACTTTTTTGTCAGGCTTTATGAATAATGGATAAGGCTCTGCACCTTCAACACATCTCCAATAGTCGGCGGGGAGTTTTAAAGAAGGGGCAGCCCTGTTAAATATGCTCCAAACTCTGCCTTCACATAATAAGAGTGAGATTGGATCAGCAGGTCCATAAACGTCTGCAAAACTAAAATCTTTATCTTTCCCGTCGAACCATCCTCTTTCTCTGGCAAAACTTATTACATCATCTGACCACATGAAATTTTCTTTGTCTTTCCAATCAATTTTTCTAATTCTTGCCTGATTTGCATGAGCAGAAATATATCCTTCAGGGACTCTTGCAGCTACCCATACTCCACCTTTGCCATATTTACCTTTACCAATGAATTCCAAAACCCATGCTTCGTTTTTATCAGCGATAGAAAAGGATTCTCCTGTTCGTTTATAACCATATTCATTAGCCAAGTCAGTCATTATTTTTATTGCTTCACGAGCAGTTTTTGCTCTTTGAAGTGTAATGTACATCATAGCTCCATAATCGATTATTCCATTAGGGTCGTGTAATTCCTCCCTGCCTGTAAATGTAGTTTCACCAATAGCAACCTGATGCTCATTCATATTTCCAACAACTCTGTAAGTTTTTCTCACTTGTGCAATATAACCATTCAATTTGCCTGTATGCCATGAATAAATTGGAAGTGAGTCTCCTTCTTCATATTCTCCTCCGGGATAAAAATGAAGAGGGTCCATTAAGCCTCCAGCATCAGCTAGATAGCTAATCATAACACTACCATCAGCACTAGCTCCTTTCGAAACCAAAACATTTGTACACGCAAATAAATTATTATTCAAGAAAAACAAAAGAGCAATAAACGAAATCGCAATAAAGATTTTTTTCATTTTTTTCATTTTAGTTCATAAACTATTAAATATCATTACAAAACTAACATATTTTTTAAATTTACAAAGAGTTTTATTTGATAATACGATTTGTATTATAATACTTCATATTTGATTTATGAAAATCTATATTAAAGATTTTCTAAGTACCAATTTTAAAATTTTTCCATTTGAAAAAAATGTCATTGT
>OBJA01000233.1_pt1 | contig 52770 bp, 50 predicted proteins | sample 1519751 | NCBI WGS metagenome assembly OBJA01 (sample SAMEA3881238, study PRJEB22517) | soil metagenome | biome: lake sediment; feature: soda lake sediment; material: sediment, water from around vicinity | place: India | collected 2013-12-23 | depth 3 m
CACATCGCGTCTGATCGACAGGCCCATACGGCCGCTTTTCCCCAAAGGATACCGCAACGATGTGCAGGTTATCTGCACCGTCTTGAGCGTCGAGCAGGATGTTTCGCCAGGCTTGCTTGGTATGATCGGCTCGTCCATTGCGCTGAGTATTTCCGACATACCGTTTATGGGCCCGACAGCTTCGGCGGTCGTTGGCATGGTGGATGGCGCGTATGTCGTCAATCCTGATGCGGCGCAGCGTGAAAAAAGCGTGCTGGATTTGACCGTATCAGGCACAAAGGACGCTGTGATGATGGTTGAAGCCGGTGCGGATATTATCACCGAAAAACAGATGCTTGACGCGATATTGCTCGCTCACGATGAAATCAAAAAGGTTGTCGCGTTCATCGAAAGCATCGCGGCAGAGGTCGGCAAAGAAAAATTCGAGCCCGAAATCATCGAGATTGATCCCGAGCTTGAAGAAAAAGTGCGTGAATATGCTATGGACAAGGTTGCCTACAGCGTTGATACGAATGACCGAAGTGTGCGCGAACAGCGTACCCAAGAAGTTACAGCCGATGTGCTGGCCAATTTTGCCGAGAGCTATCCCGATAGTGCTGCCGATATCGATGGCCTGTTGTATACGATGCGAAAAGAAATTGTACGCGATCGGATCATCAACAAGGGTATACGCCCCGACGGGCGCAAATTCGATGAAATCCGTCCGATATCGTGTGAGGTGGGCCTATTGCCGCGCACACACGGCAGCGGCATGTTTACACGCGGTGAAACGCAGGCACTGACGATCACGACACTTGGCTCAGTCAGCGATGCGCAGCGGCTGGACGGCATTTCCGATCAGGAAAACAAGCGCTATATGCATCATTACAATATGCCGCCCTATTCCACCGGTGAGGCGCGTATGCTGCGCGGTACAAGCCGCCGCGAGACGGGCCATGGTGCGCTTGCTGAAAGAGCGCTGATGCCGGTGCTGCCGAGCGAGGCGGAATTCCCTTATGCGATTCGTGCGGTATCCGAATGCATCAGCTCAAACGGCTCCACATCGCAGGCAAGCGTCTGCGCGAGCTCACTGTCGCTGATGGATGCGGGCGTGCCGCTCAAAGCCGCGGTTGCCGGTGTTGCGATGGGGCTTATCAAGGATGAGGATACGGGTAACATCGCGATACTGACCGATATTCAAGGGTTGGAAGACTTTTTTGGTGATATGGACTTTAAGGTCGCGGGCACAAGAGAGGGTATCACCGCCATTCAGATGGATATCAAAATCAAAGGCATTGACGAGCAGATACTCACCCGTGCGCTCTCGCAGGCACATGAAGGACGTATGTTCATACTCGACAAGATGGAAGCTGTGATGCCTGCGCCGCGCGATAATCTCTCGAAGTATGCGCCGCGCATTTACCAGTTCACCATTGATCCCGAGAAGATTCGCGAGGTCATCGGCTCGGGCGGCAAGGTCATCAACAAGATCATTGCCGATACCGGCGTGAAGATCGATCTTGAGGACGACGGGCGCGTGTTCATACTGTCTGTGGACGAGGCTGCCGCAGAAAAAGCCAAAGCGGCTATTGATGCTATCGTCAAGGATGTTGAAGTGGGCAATGTGTATTTGGGCAAGGTTGTGCGCATCATGAATTTCGGTGCTTTCGTCGAGCTCGCACCCGGCAAGGACGGCCTTGTGCATATTTCCAAGCTGTCCAATGAGCATGTCAAAAAGGTTGAGGATGTGGTCAACATCGGCGACGAGATATTGGTGCGTGTTGTCGAAATCGACCGTCAGGGCCGCGTGAACTTAACGCGTAAGGGCCTGCTGCCGGAGGACAAAAAGCCGGACAAGCAAAGCGAGCAATTGCCCGAACAGGAATAACAACGAATACATAAACAGGGGCTGTCGAAGATATCGGCAGCTCTTTTTTATGCCAATGAACGCGCAGGCATCACGAACCCGCATATTTTCGCCTTCATCACAATACTATTTACTGTATTCCATTTTGTACTTTTGAAGGCGGTGTTGTTATGCATATATTTGTCGTCAAAAAAGCCACCATCATCCGTGCGGCCGTTTTTGTACTGCTTGTCGTCGGAGCCATTGTGTATACACAGGTGGCCCTGGGCGACGCGGCACCTGTGATGTCAAAAAACGAGGCCATGCCCATATGCCGTGTGGAAACGGACGATATGACGGTTGCGCTCACGATTGATACGGCATTCGGTGAAACGGACTATACGGTCGAAATTTTGAGCGCGCTCGAAGATGAGGGTGTGCGAGCCACGTTCTTTGTGATGGGCTTATGGGCGAAGGAGAACAGTGCGGCGCTGGACGCGATTGCCCGCGGCGGGCACGAGATTGCCAGCCACTCGATGAACCATGAGCGATATCCGGATTTAACTCAAAACGAAATGATTGCCGATGCCGACGAAGCGGCAGATCTGATATTGGCCAAAACCGGCTATGATACACGTATCATACGCATGCCGTTTGGCGCTTTCGATACGCCCAGCATACTGGCGCTGCAAAACGAGGGGTACATACCCGTCAAATGGAGCCTTGATTCGAAAGACTGGAAGGATTATGACGCGCAAAAGCTGATTGACAGCGTATTATCGGATGTGCAGAGCGGCGATATCATCATGTTTCAGAACAACATGGAGCAAACACCCAAAGCATTGCCGCAAATCATACTGGGCCTGAGAGAACGTGGCTTTCGTATCGTGACGATATCCGATTTACTCCTGGATACGGATTATGTCGTAGACGCAAAGGGTGCGCAAAAACGCATACAGGAATAACACGAAGAAGCGGCGTTTGACAGACGGCAGGCAATGAGAAGAAGATAGACCCGCTGAGCCGTCTGTTCAAACGTGCAGTGAAAAAGCAGCATCAGAAACGTTGGAAAATAAACAGAAAGCCAATCAGAAGGGCCACGATATGCAGGAATCGACAAACAGCGTAAGCTTGGCCGGCAGAATATGCAAGCTCGAGCTTTCGCACAGGATTTACGGAGAAGCGTTTTATACATTCTATCTGCAATGCGGCAGACTCAGCGACAAAAAGGATGTGCTGCCCGTCACAATATCAGAAAGACTGCTCTCACGCAACCCGCTTTGCGATGGTGCGGCTGTGCTGGTAAAAGGACAGCTGCGCTCATACAACAAGCTTGTAGAGGGCAGAATCAGGCTGTATTTGACCGTGTTCGCACGCGATATCGGTGAAATGAAATGCGAAGTCAACGAGATTGAGCTTCGCGGCTTTTTGTGCAAGCCGCCAGTGTTTCGCGTCACGCCGTTTGGGCGCGAAATCGCGGATTTGCTCGTGGCGGTCAACCGTGCTTACAGCAAATCAGACTATATACCGTGCATCGTCTGGGGACGCAATGCGCGCTTTGCCGCCGGCTTTGAAGTGGGAGACAAGGTGACGCTTTGCGGGCGCGTGCAGTCACGCGAATATGAAAAGATACTGGAAAACGCAGAGAAAACAATACGAACCGCTTATGAGGTATCCGTATCACGCATATCAAAGGAATGGTAATGTAAACAAATCGCAAAATATGGATTTTCGAATCAAAAAAGCTGCACGGCAGCATCAAATGGTGGTATAATAAACTGTTTGATAATGTGCCACACCGGAGGATTCATGAAAAGCAAAAGGACAAGCTATGATGTTGCGATCATCGGCGGCGGCATCAGCGGCTTGATGGCGGCATACCGTCTCTCGGTCATGCGTCCATCGCTTCAGATTGTGATGATAGAAAAGGGTGCGGCGCTTGAGAAGCGGCGCTGCCCGATGATTACCCATAAAACGCCAAACTGCCAGAAATGCAAGCACTGTGCCATCATGGAAGGCCTTGCGGGCGCGGGCGCTTTCAGCGACGGTAAATACATCATTTCCACAGAATACGGCGGCTGGCTGACGGAGTATTTAAGCCACGAGACGGTGCTTGATTATATTGAGCAGGCGGATGGTCTGCTGGTGGGATATGGCGCGCCCACAGCCCATTACATGCCCGATAACGAGCTGAAAAAGCTCTGCCTCATGCATGATCTTCATATGCAGCAGGCGAAGCTTAAGCACCTTGGGACAGATGCGAACTACGAGACAATGCGGCGCATGATAGCAGACATATCGCAGCGTGTTGAGATACTGACGCATACCGAAGTCGTCGATGTGGATAAAGATAACCATACGATATCCACGCAGGATGGGCAGCTTAACGCAGAGATTATTCTGTTTGCGGTTGGGCGTGTGGGCAGCCGCTCCTTTGCCCACTGGTGCCGCAGCAACGGCATAGAGATGACCAATAACCGCGTGGATGTGGGCGTTAGGGTGGAGCTGCCCGCGATCGTATGGGATCATTTTTCGTCTAAAATATACGAGCCGAAAATTTGGTACCGCAGCAAGCGTTACGGCGATGTAACGCGCATGTTTTGCTTCAACGAGCGCGGCAACGTCGTGATGGAAAACACCGACGGCGTTTTGACCGTGAATGGGCATTCGTATAAAGGCGAGGATAAAAAGACGCTGAACTCAAATTTTGCGCTGCTGTCCACGATACGGTTCACAAAGCCGTTTGAAGACCCGATCGAATACGCGCGCTATGTGGCGTCATTGGCGAATCTGATCAGCGGCGGCAGCGTGCTTGTGCAGCGTTTGGGGGATCTGGAGAACGGACGCCGTACGGACGCGGCGCGGCTGCGTGCATCGACAACGGTTCCGACAATGAATGTGGTGCCGGGAGATTTAAGCCTGTGTATGCCAAAACGGCAGCTTGATAATATCATTGAAACGCTGCATGCGCTTGATCAAGTGGCACCGGGCACGGCGAATCATGATACGCTGCTTTACGGTGTGGAATGCAAATACTATTCGGCAAGGCCTGCCACCGATGACGGCTTCGCGCTTCGAGGCTGCAAAAACATTTATGCAGCGGGGGATGGTGCGGGCTTCACGCGTTCGCTTTCACACGCGGCAGCGCACGGCCTATGCGTGGCGGACAGCATACTAGGTGTGCTGCCTGAATAGATTGAGTCAAAGATGAGCGAGGAGCAGATGAGCGTAAGAAGAGACAAAGAGGTTAGCCATATGCAGAACACTCAAAACAGCGGGCAAGACTGTGATTTTGACAGCTATCGTCTGACGGTTTCGAGGCCTGTAATCAAGTTGTTCATCATGATTGCGAGTCTGTTCAATCTGCTTTTGCTGATTCCTGATTTGATTAACTTGAGCGGTCAGCAGGCAGTATTGGTTATTGTTGTGCGCGCCGTCTTGGCAGTCATGCTGGCGGCAGCATTATTGCTGCAAAAGCGCATACGGTCATTTCTTGCGATGTCGGTCGTTGTGACGTTGCTTGAAGTCATAGCGATCGCGCAGTTTCTGATTGTGTTCAAGCTCTATGCGTCGCCTGATTTTCTGATTCAGATACTGGGCATGATGATTCTGATCATTGTGGTGTTTCTTGTACCCAATAAGCTGCTGCTGATGCTGATCACAACCGTGGTCGGTTCGGCGTTGTTTCTTGTTTTCGCATCGATGATATCAATACAGCCCGCTCAAATCATTGCGGGTGGGGTTTATCTTGCGGGCGCGATCACGCTGTGCATGGCTTTCGCCATCTATCTGCGCGGCTATCAGAGGCGCGAATGCATCGCGCGTGCGCAGCTCGAATACATCAGCGCAACCGACCCGCTGACACAGATGGGAAACCGCAACATGCTGGAGGATGAAGGGCAAAAATGGGTGGAGAGCTTAAGCGAGAAGCGCAGGCCGCTTTCGCTTGTGCTAATGGATGTGGATAATCTAAAGCAGATTAACGACACCCACGGCCATGTTGTGGGCGACGGCGTATTGCAGATGATTGCGCAAATCACACGCAAGCACCTGTGCAATCATGATATCTGCGTGCGCTGGGGCGGAGACGAATTTGTGCTGCTGCTGCCCCATGCCGACCCGCAGCAAGCCCGAAAACTGATGGAGCAAATCCGACAGGCCATTTACGGCCACGATTTCGGCGTTGATTTTAAGCCGACATGCTGTTATGGCATTGTACAGCAGATGCCCGGTCAAAGCCTTGACGCGCTGATTGCGCAGGCAGACGCATCCATGTATGCGGCCAAAAGCAGCGGTAAAGATGTCATCGTTGTGAATGGCGGCGAAGGTATAGAGCCAAACACACAGAGCTAAACATTGGATAAAAAACAGGAGGATTCATATGATTGAGGTTGCAAGTGTTTCTAAAACGTATGGAGGCAAAGTCAAGGCACTTGATAATGTGTCACTAAAGGTGGAGGCAGGCTGCATTTACGGCTTTCTTGGCCCAAACGGCGCGGGTAAAACCACGATGATCAAGCTGATCACAGGCATCATTCAGCCAGATGGCGGAACGATTACTGTTGACGGCTACGACATACAAAAAGAAGCGCTGTCGGCCAAGCTGCGCATCGGCTTTGTACCGGATGATCCCAATGTGTTTTTGCGGCTCAAGGGCATCGAATATCTTGCGTTTATGGCGGATATGTATGGTGTGAAGTCAGGCGAGCGCGGCAGCACCATTCAAACACTGGCGCAGCGTTTTGATATGCAGAATGCGCTGACTGACCGTATTCAAAGCTATTCGCACGGTATGCGCCAAAAGATTGTATTGATGGGCGCGTTGATTCACAAACCCCGTGTGTGGATACTGGATGAGCCAATGACAGGGCTTGATCCCAAATCCGCTTTTGAGCTCAAAGCAATGATGCGCGAGCATGCCGATGCGGGCAACACGGTGTTCTTTTCCACTCATGTGCTTGAGGTGGCCGAAAAAGTTTGCGACAAGGTGGCGGTCATCAGCACGGGACGCATACTGTATGCGGGCAGCATACAGGATTTAAAGAAGAGCAGTGATGCGTCTCTCGAAAAGATGTTTTTGGAGATGACTCAAGATGCGTAAGATATTTATACTTGCGAAAACGCTGTTGATAGGCGGCATAGGCGCAGCTGATAAAAAAGGCAAGCGGCGCTGGTGGCTCGCGATTGTGCTGTTGTTTGCCTTTGCCAGCTTTGCTTTTTCGATTGGCGTACTGGCTTCAGGCTTGCATGATGTGCTGAATATGATGGGTGCAGGAGAGGCGCTGTTGCCGCTCGCGCTCGGTGCGACATCCATCGTCATATTCATGTTCGGCATATTCTACACGGTTTCGGTGATGTATCACGCGGATGATGTGCCCATGCTGCTCTCGCTCCCGCTTCGGCCATATCAGATACTGGGGGCTAAATTCTTGACGCTTGTGGTATACGAATACATCTTTGAAGCGTTCATTTTGCTGCCGGTGCTGATTGTTTACGGCATCAAGACAGGAGCAGGGGCGCTGTTTGCCGTGTATGCGGCGCTGATATTTCTGATACTGCCAATAATCGCGCTTGTGATGGCATCGGTGCTTGTGATGCTGGTGATGCGCTTCACGCGCTTTGGTAAGAACAAGCAGCTGTTCAACTATATCGGCGGCATTATCGCGATGGTGCTGGCGATTGGCCTTAATCTTGGGATACAATCGTTCTCCAGAGGTCTGGTGAGCGGTCAAATGGACTTTGATCCTCAGCAGCTTACGGTATTGCTCAGCAGTATTTTCCCGGGCATCGGTTTTGCTTCGGGCGCATTGATCAGCAGCGCATCGGTGACGGGCCTTGTCAATCTGCTGATTTTCGTGCTGTGCTCAGCCATAGCAACGGCTATATTCTTGGGCTTTGGGCAGCTTGCGTATTTTAAAGGCCTTGTTGGTGTTACCGAAGCTTCCGCAAAGCGCAGGCTGATATCAAGCCAGGAGATGGGAAAAAAAGTTGCTGTCGCGTCCGTGACCAAATCTTATGTGAAAAGGGAGATGCGGCTGCTGTTCCGCTCACCCATTGCTTTTATGAACTGCGTGCTGATGAATTTCATATGGCCTATTTTGATGCTGATTATGCTGTTTGGATCGGGCGAGTCGCTGGACGGCATGCGTATGTTGGTCGCAACCATGGACGGCGGTGCTCTGATCGCCATATTTGTGGGTATCAGTGCGTTTGTATCATCGGCCAACGCCATCACCAGCACAGCGATATCCCGCGAAGGCAAAGCGCTGTTTTTCATGAAGTTTATACCGGTACGCATCACAACGCAGCTGTTTGCGAAGATATTGACAGGTATTTTGCTGTCGGGCGTGGCCATTTTGATGCTTGCTGTTGTGTGCCTCGTGCTGGGCATAGCTCCGGCTTTGGTGCTTGTGGCGTTCGTTCTTGGAATCGGTGCGGCGGTGGTCAGCGCATTAATCGGGCTTATGATTGACGCGGCCAACCCCAAGCTGAACTGGATGAATGAACAGCAGGCGATCAAGCAAAACGTGAACGTGGTGCTGCATATGCTGGTAGGTTTGTTGTTAGCAGCTGTTATTTTGCTGCCTGTGCTTCTGCTCGGCTTGCCGTTGCTGCCGTCGGTTTTGTATCAGATTGCTGTGGTTGGTATCGGCGCGTTTTTACTGAGGCTTCTGGTCAGTAAAAAAGCCGCGGTAAAAATTGAACAGATGGATGTTTAAGCGGCATTTTAAAGCAGCAAGCAACAGCAGTGGCTTACCAAACTGATGGGGTTTAAGGAATTTATCGAGAAAGCCGAGAAAGACAGAATCAAGTTGCTTGCAGACCAGAATCCGTCATATTTATAACGTGCTGCCGTATGCCTATGTGTTGGGCGTAACCGATAAATGGGCGAAAAAATTCGAGGGTATCGGTATGCGTCCGCCAAACTGGTATCACGGCCATTATGGCATGACGGCGCTTAACACCATCATATTCACCTCGGTGATATTGCGCAATATGTCGAGCTTCCAAAGCACGATGGTATCAAGGCCAAGCTCCGGCAGCGGCGGTTATGGCGGCGGTGGCTTTGGTGGCGGCGGTTTCAGCGGCGGAGGCGGAGGCGGTGCCAAAGCTGGCAGAAAACAAAAAACGGAATAAAAAATGCCGTGTTGACGCTTTGCCAGCACGGCATTTTCGATTTTAGGTCTTTATTCAGCTTGTTTGCGTGGTTAAGAATAGTGGCAGCGTCATATGTGATATCTGATCTTTCAGCTCCTCGATTTCATCAACATGACGGTCTTCATCATACAGTATTTTTTCCAGCAGCTCTCTTGTTGCAAAATCTCTGACCTCGCCCGCAAGCAGTATGGCATCGTTATACGCTTTGATTGCGCCCTCTTCTGCAGCGAGATCTTTATCCAGCTGTTTGGCGACATCGCTTCCAATGCTGATGCCCACCAGCTTGTCGACCACGGGCGTACCTTCAAGAAACAGTATTCTGCCGATCAGTTTCTCGGCGTGCTTCATCTCATCGATAGCCCGCTTTTCAAATTTTTGGTGCAGCTTCTCGTATCCCCAGCTGGCGCACATCTCTGAATGGACCATGTATTGATTGATGGCACTGAGTTCGTCAGCCAAAAGTGCGTTCAACGCGTCGATCAATTTCTCGTTCCCTTTCATTGTGATGCTCCTTTCTGTTTGTAACGGCAGCTTATCATGCCTTTATGTTATTGTTACATAATGGGCAAAGGAATTCAACACCGTGAGCCAAGAATTAACAAAGCGTTTAAAAAGGCAGGAGATGAAGAGCAGCCATAGCGCAAACATAATGCCGATGCAGGTATGGCTCGGCTTGAGATGGCAAGTGGGTAATATTTTTCAGCCACACGGGCGATTTTACACCTGTAAGTTCTGCATCGTAGAAGGAATGAATAATAAATATAAATATTCTTATAGAGGACTATCTAATTTTACAAAGTCTATTTGAAAGTTCATTAAACTCAATTTCAAACACTTGTTCAAATACATATTTACTTGCTATAGACACCTCTTCGCAATATTCCGGAAGAGTATAGACAAAGCCTTGCCATTTATTCTCGGAAAATGCTCTCGCCCAATCATCAGTAGGAAATACTTCGCGAAGAAGCAAATAATTTTTTTCTGTTCCTTCGCTTTTTATTATACAAGTTGTTGCTTCTTTAAATTTCGGTGTCTTGGGAGAATCAATCCATATATGCCATTTTGATATTTTTTTATTTAGGTTATCTTCGATATATAATGCTATGTTTTCAATAATGGCCTTCCTAGTATCTTCATCCTCTAAAGCAGACATAATATTTTTTAAATCAGAAACCCTTTTTAAAGTTCTAGAAGAAAAGCAAAACGCTCGTTTGGGAACATTGCGATTTTTAAGCATTAATAAATGGCTTTTTATCACTTCATTAACATTATCCAAATTTAAAACTTGATCATCAGTGTAATTCAAATAATCAACAGGCAAATGGAACTTATCAGAAAATCTGAATACATCCTTTAAAATACAGCCTGCTGCTCTTACCTTATGATGATGATATAAAGCACTTGTTAACATCATTTTATTAAATACAATCTCTTCTAGAGCTGAAACCCCACTAATATCAATTGCAAGACGAATTAATCCATCAAGATCTTTTATAACATCAAGAGTATACATCAATCTTGGTAAATCAAGAGCCATTCTTATTCCTGTTGAATGAGAATCCCGTAAGATATAATCCAATTTATCAGCATCAAAAGCCCCGTTAATTATTTCAATAGCATATGCGTAGGTGCTTTTTTGGGATTTATCTATGTATCCCACTATCATTTCTCCAATAAAATCCAAATCTATTTCTATCTCGTAGATTCCTTTAATAATTCTTTCATTAAATTCCTTAAGTGGCTCACTAGTTGCAATATAATATGATAGAATTTCATGAGCCGATGCTCCGCTTAGTATGGGATTTTTTTGTCTTATTGATTCAAAGCTCTTTTCATACACATGCTCCGATAAATGGGAAAAAGGCCCATGGCCGCAATCATGTAAAATAGCAGCAACGCGGCAATTATTAAATATGAAGCTTTTGTCCTGTTTTAAACAATCACGATGCTTTAAAAAAATTGCATCAACCATTTGTCCAGCAATGGCTGTTACTCCGATAGTATGCTCAAATCGATTATGATTCCCTGCGGGAAAAACGTATGATGCAACATCTGTTTGCGAAATTCTTCTTAACCTTTGAATTATTGGCAAATCCAACAGAGTTATTTCATGTGGATAAAATATATTTGTTCCATGTACTGAGTCGTGAATAACTTTAGGTGCTTTAATAATATTCGCCTTGCAATCCTTAAGCTGTGAATAAACATATTCATTAATTAAGCCCCTATAATCATTTTCAGTTAATTCAGGCATTGAAACCTCTATGTTTAATGACTTTGATTATTAACCAATTGAGAAAAAACTTCAGCCATTTGATCAATTTTCTCAACCATCGAGCCGTTAAACTTTTTATAAGATAATTCTAATTGATCAGGTGAATTGGTAATTGTGTAATTTTCATATGTTGGATTTAACGTTGATAGTATGGCGGAAGCTTCTAATCTAAATAAAATAGAATCTAATTTGTCTGAAAACGGAGTTAAACCTGACTCATCAAAAATAAAATCAGAAAAATGTTTTGGAAATTTATTTTTAATGGTTAGAAAAGCTTGTTGTAAGAAAGCTTGTGATTTAGGAATACGAACCTTATTTGCTCTAAATATCACAGCACTTATCAAGTCATCAGAAGTTGTTTGCTTTTTAATCTTATCTTGTAAATCTTTTATACTCATCATAATATAAACACCTCTTAATAAATATATATTCCTTCAGGTGCCAATCGTCTCTATAATTGATATCGGTAGAGAATTAAATTTTTAAAGATCTTTTATACTAGTATTAGTAATTAATTATGAATATATCATGAATTCTTAAAAAAATCTATAGTTTATTAACAATTATTTAAATAATTGCACGCAGAATTTGATAAATAGCTATTTTTCATTATGACTAGGTATAAGGTGGTCATTCATTCAAATTAAACGGTTGAGATTTTCTGCTTATTAAAAAAACTTTTAATATTTGTATACCGGCGCCTCCAGAAACCACCTATTCAGGCGAGGCATGCTGAAGATGACATCCATGCTTTCAAGTGCCGCTTAGCTCTTGGCACACTGTCCCCCTTCCACGAATAGAGTAAAACAAAAAACCAAAGGACAGTGCTATGAACCGTTATTCGAATACACCCAATATGTTCACCCGAACGCCTGCGCTTTCGGTGCAGACCAGTACAGTTGGGCTTGGAGATACAGCGCCTGATTTTACGGCGAGAACCACGCAAGGCGTTAAAAGCCTATCGGACTACCGCGGCAAATGGGTGATTTTCTTCAGCCACCCGGGCGATTTTACACCTGTTTGCACCACAGAGTTCATCGCGTTCACGCAGCGATATGAGGATTTTCGCAGCAGAAACACCGAGCTGCTTGGCCTCTCGATCGACTCGAACCCGTCGCACATAGCTTGGATACTCAATATATCGCAACATACAGGTGTGGACATACCGTTTCCGATCGTAGAAGACATCGATATGTCGATTGCGAAAATGTATGGCATGATACAGCCGGGCGTTAGCGCCACAGATACGGTGCGATCCACGTATTTCATTGATCCGAACGGCGTGATTCGCGCGATACTGGTTTACCCGCTGACAAACGGGCGCAACATCGGCGAGATATTGCGGCTGCTTGATGCGCTGCAAACCACAGATGCGCAGAACGTGGTGACACCGGCCAACTGGCGGCCCGGTCAGCCCGCGATATTAAGACCGCCGCAAACGGTATCCGGCGCGCGCGAGAGGCTGGATTCGGGGAAAAACTGCATGGATTGGTATCTGTGCTATACGAACGACGAGAATCAGCGGTAAGCTGAAATATGCGTTTGGCTGCTGCTGATCACGTTTTGATGATTGGCAGCACGCTATACGTGGCCAAAGCATTAAAAAAACTCAATTATATGATTCATTTCCAGATTAGCACTTCCCAGTCTAATGCATGGCCGTCAACACTCGTTTCCACACTGCCATCAAAAGTGACTGCAACAGTAAAATTAGCACGTGCAAAAAAGAAGGCCACTTCCTTCCAGACCGCTACATTGCATTGTCCACGGCTGTTAGAACCTGTAGCAAAAAGATTGCCCATATCGTCTTTGGCTACGATGTGCGCATGGGAGGAACTTGCACTGGTTATATTCGACCAAGATAAGACGCTATTTTTAAGCTCTTCATTGTATACGCCATAAATAGTAAGCTTTCCATCCGTAGATATCAACATAGTGCGGTAAGGCCCGCACGAAACTGAAGAAATACCGCTAATCTCTGTAATATCGCATTGCCCATATTCGTTATTGCCCGCAGCGAAAACGTTGCCAGAATGATTAACTGCCACGACGTGATCTTTTCCTGCGCTGATTGCTGAAATATGAGTCCATTCCGATAGAGCATCATACTGCCCAGACTCGCCGCCAGCAAATATAACGGTACCATCACGTTGCAAGCCAAATAGAGCGTTATCAGACGCGCACAAAGCAATGATATTTGTCCAATCTGATACATTACACTGGCCAAAGGCATTAGAACCGGTGGCAAGAACTGTTCCGTCGTATACGAGCGCGTAAGTGTTAAGCTCAGAAGCACATAATGATACAACACCACTCCATTGTGTTACATCGCATTGGCCATGAGAGTTACTTCCATCTGCATGAACTTTGCCGTCAGTCTTTAAGTATATGATATGATTTTGGCTCACAGCCATAGTTTCGGTACTTCTTGGATCGATATGCATCAATGACACTGCAGCCTCGTGCGCACGCTCGTCGTAATTAAGATAGTTTAATTTAACCACAGCAGCATAATGATTGCTTGAAACCGCTTCATTGTAGGCGATTTCATATTCTGCTTGCGAGATTCTTGTATCAATTTCAACACAACCTGAAAATGGCTTTATTAAGTTGATGGCTCTGGTATAATCGCAATCCTTATAAAGCTGATCCGCCCATGCTATGCAGGTCTTTTTGATACCATCAGCATGATTTATTTTCGAGAAATAAGTCACAGCGTTATCGTAATCGCCATTCTGATAATAATCATCAGCCATGAGATTATAGCATTCGTCAAGTAACACTTTTGAGTCGGAGAAACCATTTAGTGAAATGAACAGATTAACCGCGCTGTGGTAATCTCGTGACGCCATGAAATCGCATGCATCGGCATAGAGTATTTGTGTCATATAATCTTGAGAATTATTGTAATCACCAATGCTCAAAAACACTCTTTTCGCCCCGGCCCAATCGCCACTGTTGAAACGCCATTGTGCAAATGCGTAGGCCAAGTCATTATAGAAGACGCTAACAATCAAAGATGTGATAACAACGAAGGATCCAATAGGGATGACGATACGCCATAAGCATTTTACTTTTTGTGACTTCTTTTTTTTGCTTGCGGCTTCTTTAATATCCATCTTAAGCTTGAAGATATTTCTAATCCGTTTGGTTTTTATTTTATCCATAAACTGTTTCACCTGCTTCCCTTATAAACGGCTTTTTCATTTTCGCTGGGAACAAGCGGGCTTTTACCAAATAGCAAAACGTCAGGTATTGGGCGTTGTCGAATGGCAACATCGCCTCCTAGTATATTATCAGCATTATGAGCGTTGACCTGCTCTCCCATGATAATCATCGCAGCAGAATGTCCGCCATCCAGATTATAGGCCCATTCACAGCCATAATTGATAAACATCTGAGCATACTCTTTGAATGTGAATTTGCTGCTGGAAACGATCGCAACATAATGTCCTTCTTCAACCTTGCCGATTCCCGCACGACGATTTTGTGGCTTTAAGTGGTGTGTCGATGCTGCTTTCGTTATTTGTTTGTCCAAAACAATAATAGGACCAAACGCGAGCGAATCATGTACACCTTTGGATAAAAGCTCTTCTGCAGAGATTGTACCCTTTGTATAGACCTCCATCTCACCGGATGGCAATATGGCAAGCGTATCAGCGTCTTTTTTATCATGATAGACGATTCCGTCACGAATCATGACACCTTTATTATTGCGGCTGTGAGAAATATAATCGCCTGTTATCGCAAAAACAGCATCGTACCTGCGGGCAATGATATGGGGTAGTTCTGTTTCGCGTGTAAAGCGTTTCATCTTTGCCCAGCCCGTATATGCTGTCTCGTTTTGGCGAATATAGATATCTGCTATGTAATAGACTCGCTTATCCACATAAGATTTTTTTATGTATATTGTTAAATTATCAGAATGGTAGACCCAAGGGCCATTAATTATGTCTGGCTCATAAAATTCTTCAGAGTTTTCAAAAAGAAAATCAGCAGACGATTCCGCAAAAGAAGTTGATGAGAATAACAGTTGCAACACAAAGAGTGCAATCAAAACGAGTATCAGTTTTTTCATATGACCCTCATGATATTTTGAAAAGTATATAATACAGTATTATAATTGACAATTACGGTATTATCAATATAATTTAATAAATAGGAAATTAGTATTTTCTTTAAATCCCAATACAAACGATTGTATTTGTGATGAGGACATGATGAAGAAGTTTTTTCTGGTGTTTATTATCATTTTATTATTTCCACTAACCGCTTTTGCCATTGAATCAGAATTTTCTATATCATTTCTTTTTAGCAATTCAAGTCCATCGCGCCTTACAGATAACAAAATCAGCACAACAATATCATTTTCGCAAGATGAGCACATTTATATTAACTGTGTTGGCTATTCAGCAATAATGCTCAAGTGGAATGAGCCAGCACAGTACAACATCAAATATTTAAATGCAGATGGGGAAAGCATCGGATTTGATACCATTAATAACAATATCCTTAACCAATATATAAAACTTCAGAATGCAGCAAAACTCGATATACATCTGCCTTTGGGCGGGATACTTTGTGATGTTATAGTTTATAAAGACGACGAGGAGGACAAGGAAACTCAAGTTTGGAAAGAACCATACGATAAAGCAGATATCTTGGTGATATCTGCGCATGCCGATGATGAATACCTCTACATGGGTGGAACAATTCCCTATTATGGCACTGAAAGAGGGTTGAAAGTTGCCGTTGTATGGATGTCGCATCAGAAGCGGTTAAGACAGGACGAAGCTTTAGCGGCGCTTTGGGCAATGAAGGTTGAGCATTATCCTGAGTTCCTTGGTTTCCCTGACAGATTATCAAAAACTTATAGAGATGGCGCAAAAGTATGGGGAGGAGAAGAGAAGGTTCTCGGCTCAATTGTTGAGTTATATCGCAAATACAAGCCCGAGGTCGTTGTCACGCACGATCTAAAAGGAGAATATGGTCATGGAGCCCACATGATCACCGCGGCAATGGCTTTGGAGGCCGCCACTGTAGCATTTGATGAAACACAGTTTGTTGAATCGGTACAGGAATACGGAACGTGGCAGATTAAGAAGCTTTATTTGCATCTGTTTCATGAAAATAAGATTACGATGGATTGGAATCAGCCACTAGAGGCTTTTGGAGGAAACACAGCTCTGGACATGGCAAAAATAGGGTACTCATACCATAAGTCTCAGCATATTTGGAATTTTCGGGTTTCGGATACATCCAAAAATTCGTGCGCAAAATTTGGCCTTGCATTCTCAACTGTAGGCATTGATGTTGAAAAGGATGATTTTCTTGAGAATATACCTGATACAAGTCTATCAAACTATGCTTTGCCCGAGCTTGATACTATAATTGACGCCCCAACCATAGAGCCCAATTATGACAAAAGGGAGCTTGCTTCTATGCCAGAACAGGAGTGGATGCCAGCTCATTCAGACGAGTCAGTAAAGCAAATATCATCAGAACCAAATGATATGTATATTATATTAATTTTAGCTGGAACAATAATTTTGGTGACTGTGGTTATTTTAATTTTACTTTTATTAAAACGGAAATCTTAACGCTAAATCCACAAGCATTATGTCTATTGAGCTGACCAACATACTAGAGGATTAGTATGTTTTTTGTGCATGCATAGTCCTTTTTTCATGGCAATCTGCGCACTGTAAATTAATAATTCTCAAAAAAGCAATTGACACATTAGGCGTGTGTATGCATATAATAGCATATAGATAATCATCTATAACATAGATAAGTATATATGTGCTGAGGTGACACATGAGCGATTGTTACAAGAACTATGTGCCGGTGCTCAAAGCGATTTCTGATGGCATAAGGCTTAAGATTATTGACATGCTCTCCTGCGGGCCTCTGTGTGCGTGTGATATTCTCGATGCTTTTAGCATCACACAGCCAACGCTGTCGTATCACATGAAGATACTGACTAAGTGCGGCATCGTTATCGCCACGCGCGACGGCGCATGGATGAACTACTGTTTGAATCAGGAAAACGTCATTCAGCTGCTTGGCTTTTTGCAGCGGATCACCACCGAAAAGCAAGACTGCATCTGCCGTCAATGTAAGGGCAGCTCTAACAACAAAAAAGAATGTTTAAGTGAGAAGAAAGGAAATGAAGATGAGTAAGCAAAAAGCACAAGGCATCGGTTTTTTTGAAAAGTATCTGACACTTTGGGTGTTGCTGTGTATGGGTATCGGCATCGCCATCGGTTTATGGCTGCCCGGCGTTCCTGATTTTCTGGGACAATTTGAGTACTACAATGTCTCTATACCCGTGGCCATACTGATCTGGCTGATGATCTACCCGATGATGCTGAAAGTGGATTTTGCAAGCATCAGAAATGTGGGCAAAAACCCCAAAGGGCTGGTTGTCACCTGGGTGACAAACTGGCTGATCAAGCCGTTTTCGATGTTTGCCATATCCTACCTGTTCTTCTTTGTGATTTATCAGGCCATTATACCGCAGGAAACAGCCAAAGATTATTTAGCGGGTGCTATACTGCTGGGCGCGGCACCCTGTACGGCGATGGTGTTCGTCTGGAGCCACTTAACAAAAGGCAACCCTGCGCACACGCTTGTGCAGGTGGCCACCAACGATTTGATCATACTGGCTGTGTTCGCGCCGATCGTGGGTCTGCTTTTCATGCTTGGCGGCATCAGCGTTGAGGGCGTGGGCATACCGTGGGCAACGCTGTTTCTTTCGGTTGTGTTGTTCGTGGTGATACCGCTTATGGGCGGCTGGCTGACGCGGGTACTGATCACCAAAAGCAAGGGCAAGGAATATTTTGAGAACAAGTTTATCCCCAAGTTCAACAACATCACTGTTGCAGGGCTGCTGCTCACGCTGGTGATCATATTCTCATTTCAAGGCAGAACCATCGTTGAGCAGCCCGTGGATATCTTTCTGATTGCGATACCGTTGATCATACAAACGTTCTTGATTTTCTTCATCGCTTACCTTTGGGCAAAGCGGTGGAGGCTGCCGCACAATGTGGCTTCGCCCGCCGGTATGATCGGTGCCAGCAACTTCTTTGAGCTGGCTGTGGCTGTGGCCATTTCGGTGTTTGGCCTGCAATCGCCCGCTGCTTTGACGACTATCGTGGGTGTGTTGGTAGAGGTGCCCATCATGCTGACGCTGGTTCGTATCGCGAACAGGACGAAACACTGGTTTCCCGAGCCGCAGGCACAGCCTGAACAGCAAAATAACATGATATCACAGGATGAGGGAAAAACAGAATAAACGTGATTAATAATAAGGAGTAAATAATGATTAAAATGCAAATTTTCGAGCCGGCTATGTGCTGTTCGACTGGCCTTTGCGGCCCATCGATAGATCCAGAATTGTTGAGAGTTTCGACTGTGCTCAGCAACCTTCAAAAGAAGGGGATTACTGTGGAGAGGTATAACCTTTCCAACAATCCGCAGGTATTTATGCAAGATCAGGCCATCAGCACACTGATATCCCAAGATGGACCCGCCAGCCTGCCTGCCACCGTCATCGACGGCAAAGTTGTCAAAAAACAGGCATACCCGACGAACGAAGAGTTTGCGCAGTGGCTGAGCGTGTCGTTAAGCAGCATCGGCGCAAGTGCGCCCAAATCCTGTTCTTGCGGCTGTGGACAAAATGGCTGCTGTTGATGGATTAGCAGTGAAAGGAATGACTAGAAATGACCCAGTTTGATGTCAAACAAATAGAATGGACAAAATATTTGTTTTTTACTGGAAAGGGCGGCGTGGGGAAAACTTCTGTCGCCTGTGCCGTGGCTGTTTCTCTGGCTGATACCGGCAAAAAGGTGTTGCTTGTGAGCACCGATCCGGCATCCAACCTACAAGATGTATTTGAAACAGAGCTCAATTCAGAAGGTGTACCGATAGATGCCGTGCCGGGCTTGCTTGTGGCGAATCTTGACCCCATACAGGCAGCTGCCGCATACAGAGAAAGTGTTGTAGCGCCATATCGAGGCAAGCTGCCAGAGTCTGTGATTTGCAACATGGAGGAGCAGCTCTCAGGTGCGTGTACAGTGGAAATCGCTGCATTCAATGAGTTTTCGTCATTTCTAGCGGACAGCAAAACGGAAAAAGCGTTTGACTTTATCGTGTTTGACACCGCACCCACGGGGCATACGCTTCGTATGCTCCAGCTGCCGTCTGCTTGGAGCGGCTTTATCAGTGAGAACACGCATGGCGCTTCGTGCTTAGGGCAGCTGTCAGGGCTTGAGAGCAAAAAGAATTTATACGCAAAGGCCATGGCTACATTGTCAGATGATGCACGGACCACGCTTATGCTCGTATCCACGCCTGAAAGAACGGCGCTTCTTGAGGCGCATCGGGCATCGCAGGAGCTCAAAGAGCTTGGCGTTGTTAATCAGTTGCTTGTACTCAATGGTGTTCTTGGCAGTGTCGATGGGCAGGACGAAACAGAGACGGCATTCTACCACAAACAGCAAGCCGCTCTTGCAAACCTGCCTGACAGCTTTGCAGACACACCCGTTTATCAGATACCGCTGCGCTCATACAATATCACCGGCATAAAGAATATCAGACGGTTTTTTAACGCGGATGATGTGAATGCCGAGAGTATAAATGAGCAGATTGGCGATCATTTCTCGCTTGATGATGTTGTTGAAGATTTGTATGCGTCGGGGAAACGCGTGGTATTTACGATGGGCAAAGGTGGCGTGGGCAAAACGTCGATCGCTGCTGCTTTGGCATGGGGGCTTGCAAAGAAGGGACTCAAGGTGCATTTGGCAACCACCGACCCTGCTGCGCATCTTAAATATGTGGTCAGCCGTAGTGAGAATCTGTCGCTGAGCCGCATTGATGAAAAAGAAGAACTTGCCAGGTACAAGCAAGAGGTGCTTTCAAAGGCCAGAGAAACTATGAACGATGACGACCTCTCATATATCGAGGAGGATTTGCGCTCTCCGTGCACACAGGAAATTGCCGTGTTCCGCGCCTTTGCCGATCTTGTGGAGCGCAGCGAAAACGAAATCGTTGTCATTGATACCGCGCCTACTGGGCACACGCTGCTGCTATTGGATTCGACGCAAAGCTATCACAAAGAGATCAAACGCACCAAGGGCGAGACAAGCGGTTCTGTCGGTAAGCTGCTGCCACGTTTACGAAATGAGGCTGAGACGCAAGTGATTATTGTGACGCTGCCTGAGGCCACGCCTGTGTATGAGGCGAAAAGGCTGGCGGAAGAGCTAAAGCGCGCCGGAATCAAAAGCAAATGGTGGGTGATCAATAAAAGTATATATTTAACAGATACAAAAAGTGCCTTTTTAAGAGCCCGGGCAGATAACGAGGTCGTCTGGATTAATAAGGTCCGCAATATCTCAAGAGGCCAAGTCGCCGTGATACCCTGGATACGCGGCGATACAGAAAATGAAAGTTTAAAGGAGTTTTTCAATAAACGCAAATAGCGATGGGATCAAATAGTGGAAGAAAGCCATGAGTGTATAGCTGGTTTCAAAAATGTTTACATTTAATAGATTGTTTTTATTGACAATACATAGCGCTATGCTTAGAATGTACCTATTATATTATTCTAATATGCTTATCAGAAATTCTGATCTTAGAGAGGAGTTTTCAAATGGACAGGCCCAAAGTTGCATTCATATGCGTGCACAACTCATGCCGCTCACAAATGGCCGAAGCCATTTCCAAACTAAAGGCTTCCGATGTTTATGAAGCTTATTCGGCGGGCACGGAGCTTAAAGCACAAATCAACAGCGACGCGGTTGCGGTTATACAAAAGCTTTATGGTGTGGATATGCAGGAATCGCAGAAACCCAAGCTGCTTGATGCCCTGCCTCGTGTGGATTATGTCATCACAATGGGCTGCAATGTCAGCTGCCCGTTTTTGCCTGCCAAGCACCGTGAGGATTGGGGATTAGATGACCCTACCGGCAAGGGTGAGCAGGCCTTCGTCGAAACGGCAAAAGCCATTGAGCAAAAGGTATTAGAGCTCAAATCCAGAATACAAAAGGAAGGAACGTCGTGATGAAAGAGAACAACAAAAAAGCCTTGCTTGTCAAAATTCTCGTGCCGGCATTAATCGTTGTTGTTATCGCGGGTATTTATCTGTTTAAAAACATGCCCGAGGAGAATATTGAGACTACGCCAAAGCCGAAAAATCCGGATCAAACGGCAGCTGCGAACAATAACGACGAAGGCGACGATAACGGTTCAATCGATTACTTTTCCTCGAAATTTGATCTTGATGCCACCGAAGACTTTGACTATGACGAAATACTCTCGTATGGATTGCCTGTGCTTATTGATTTGGGTTCAGACAGCTGTTACAGCTGTTTGCTTATGGCACCGTTGCTTGAGGAGCTTAATCAGGAGTTGAGAGGCAAAGCCATCGTTAAGTATGTGAATGTCAATAAAAACAGTGCGGTAGCAATCGAATTTCCGCTTATAGGCATACCCACGCAATTCTTTTTCGACAAGGATGGGAAGCCTTATGTACCGAATCAAAGCAACGAAGAATTAAGTGCGAAGCTGCAGGGAAAGCAATTTATCATGTATGCCGATGAGAATGATGAGCATGTGCTGACAGCGCATCCGGGCTTTATGGATAAAGATCAGATGCTGGCTGTGCTCAAGGAGTTGGGTGTCAATGATTGATCAATGGCTTGTGGACTTAGGTAACGCAATACAAAACAATTTCTGGCTTGCGCCGCTGCTGGCGCTGCTCGCGGGTTTGCTGACGTCATTCACGCCGTGTGCGCTCTCCAGCGTACCCCTGATCATCGGCTATGTGGGCGGATACGCGGGTGACGATACGAAAAAAGCATTTCGGTATTCGCTTGTGTTTTGCGTCGGGCTGGCCATCACATTCACGGCGCTTGGTACGGCAGCATCCTTGATGGGCAGATTACTGCAAACGGCCGGTTCGTGGTGGTATATTGTGTTGGGCGTGCTGATGGCGCTGATGGCGCTTCAGACATTTGAAATCATCAACATCATTCCCCAATCCGCAGTGATGAACAAAAACAAAAAGAAGGGTTATATTGGCGCGGTTTTGATGGGCATGCTCGGCGGGTTGTTTGCGTCTCCGTGTGCGACGCCGGTTCTGATTGCGCTGTTGACCATAGTCGCCCAGCAGGGCAATTTGTTGTGGGGTATTGTATTGCTGCTTGTCTATTCGGCCGGGCACAGTGTATTGATTATGATCGCAGGTACATCCGTCGGCTTTGTTAAAAAGCTTTCTGCCTCTGAGAAGTATGGAAAATACAGCAAGGTCTATAAAGTTGTGATGGGCAGCGTTATATTGCTGCTGGCGTTTTATATGTTTTATCTTGGGTTTTGATAATACGGGATAAAAGGAAGGTTATTTACCCTCAAGATTTCGGTTCATTCTGCCGATCTGATGTTTGATGATGGTTTCTGTATATTTGAGAAGGCTTGTGATTTCATCGTCGGTAATGCTGTACATGATGCGAATGCCTTCTTTTTCGGACTTTAAAATACCCGCATCTTTGAGTATCTTAAGATGCTGTGAAAGATTTGACTGGCTGAACTCCACGCTTTCGTTGAGTACGCAGACGCATAATGGGCCATCCATCAGCTTTTGGACAATTTTAATTCTGAGGGGGTGAGCCAGCGCTTTGTATATCTTAACATGCATATCTTCAAACGTCATATAAACTCCATTAGCATTTATAGATTTGATAATATAATCATATTATAGGCTGCCAAAAGAAATGTAAAGAGGAATCGGCGAATCCACAGCCCGGGGATATTGACGAACAAAAAGTGTACAGATATAATGATATTAGACTTTAATTAATAACTAATAGGCTCGTAATGCTGCAAGTCTGGAGGCGATTTTATGTCCAAAGACTGGTATCCGATCATCAACCATGAAACGTGCACCGGATGCGGTGCGTGTATCAAAAAATGCTCGCACGGTGTGTACAAACAAGGCTCGAGTCGTCCGGTGGTGGCTTATCCCGAGGGTTGCATACAAGGCTGTCGCGGCTGCGGGAATCTTTGCCCCTCCGGTGCCATAGAATATTTGGGTGAAATCTGTATCGGCGATAGTAACAACGGCTGCTGCTGCTCATAATGCAACAAGGAGAGGTTTATGAAAGAGTGGAAAAAGTTCGTTCTGATCGTATCGGTGTTCTTAGCGGCTTTCTTTATACCGTTCTCCGATACGCGTGTGAGTGCGGCTATTCTCGAAGCCTTCCATATGCTGCAGGAATACGCACAGGAGCACGTGTTGTTTTGCCTGATACCCGCATTTTTCATCGCGGGCGCCATATCCAATTTTATCACACAAGGCTCGGTGATTAAGTACTTTGGGAGTGAGGCGAAAAAATGGGTTTCCTATGCGGTGGCATCGGTTTCCGGCACCATATTGGCGGTCTGCTCATGTACGGTGCTTCCGCTGTTTTCCGGCATTTACAAAAGAGGCGCAGGCATAGGCCCCGCAATCGCTTTTCTGTATTCGGGCCCTGCCATCAATCTGCTGGCGATTATTCTGACTGCACGGATATTGGGCTGGGAGCTTGGTTTGGCCAGAGCCATAGGTGCTGTGTTGTTTGCCGTTGTGATCGGCGTGATTATGGCCGCGCTTTATAAAAAGGAAGACAAAGCACGTGAAACGAAAGCCATGCAGCTTTTTGATGATGTGAAAGAAGAGCGCAGCGGGTGGCAGAATATCGTCTACTTTGCATCGCTGGTTTTTATACTGATATTTGCCGCATGGGGCAAGCCCGATCAGGAAATCGGCTTTTTCATGGCGGTATATCATGTCAAATGGTATTTAACGGGCTTGTTTTTAATGGTGTTGGCATATGCTCTTATCAAATGGTTCAAGAAAGAGGAAAGAACAGCATGGATCAGCTCAACATGGGGCTTTTCCAAGCAGATACTGCCGCTTTTGTTTGCGGGTGTGCTGATAGCCGGTGTGCTGATGGGACGGCCCGGTACCGATAACGGCCTGATTCCATCGGAGTATGTAGCCGCTCTTGTCGGCGGGAATTCGCTGCTTTCCAATCTGCTCGCTTCTGTTTTGGGCGCGTTTATGTATTTTGCGACACTCACGGAAGTGCCGATTATACAGGGGCTTGTCGGCCTTGGTATGGGTGAAGGCCCGGCGCTGGCATTGCTGCTGGCAGGTCCGGCATTAAGCCTTCCCAATATGCTTGTCATCCGCAGCGTATTGGGCACAAAAAAGACACTGGTCTTTGTGTCTTTGGTGATTGTTTTCGCAACCGTAGCGGGTATGATTTTTGGCATGATTGTTCAATAAGGAGGAGAAAAATGGATATCAAAATATTGGGTACTGGCTGCCCCAAATGTAAAACGCTCGAAAAGAATGCCATAGATGCCGTCAATGAGCTGGGTATTGATGCGAAGGTTTCAAAGGTGACAGACATCAACGATATCATGGCATACAATGTGATGCTGACCCCAGGCTTGGTGATCAACGAAAAGGTGAAGGCATCCGGAAGAGTGCCGAATGTGAAAGAGATTAAAGCGCTGATACAGGATGAACAATAGCGGTTATTCGCTTTCAGCGGCCCAGCAGCAGGCGTCTCCATATGTAGCCGGATAAGCCAAGCTTTTGGCGCAGACGCTTTTCTAGCGCCGTGCTGAATGCGCACAAGCGCATCACATCATCTTCTGAAGGCGAATAAAGCGCAAAACGTACACGGATGATTGTTTCGCATGCCGCAGTCATTGCATCGCCGCCAAGCTGCCTGTCTATTCTGCACGCAAAGCTGGTTATCGTATCGTCCGGCTGCATTTTAAAGCCAAGAAAGCCCATCTGGCGTATGATTCTGCCATAGCAGGCGTTCATCATCTGGCTGTATTCTTTGTATTTGCGGTACAACCGGTTAAAATAGCCCACGGTGCCGTGGAGCAGAGAGATTATTCGAATACATGCAAATAGCATTAACGCAGCCAAAAGAGTCAATATGACACCGATTAAAATATGTATACCGGCATCGCTGCCATCGTCAACGTGCAATTCACCGTCTGATGAATCAGTCATATTTACGTCTGCGGGCAGTCTGTCAGTATCATTGCTGCTGGCCGTTATTTCATTTGTAACGGCGTATTCGCTAAAATCCCACCCTGTTGGATCAAAAGACAGCCAGCCAATTCCCTGAAAGTAGATTTCTGACCATGCATGTGCCGTTGCGTTCGTTGCCACATAGCTCTCGGGTGTGCGCGATAAGGGATCTTGATGCAGCGCAAAGCCTGTCACATAGCGTGCAGGCAGTCCGGCACATCGGGCGAGAACAGTCATCGCGCTTGCATAATAGACACAATAGCCCTCGCGGGTTTGGAGAAAATGAGCGACGAAATCCTGACCTTCCGGCGGATCTCCGGGAGTGAGCGTATAGGCGCAGTTTGCAGCCAGCCATCTCTCGATCGCCAATGCTTTTTCATAGGGCGTGTGATAACCTGCCGTTATTGATTCGCAGGCTGCAAATACCGAATCCGGCAGTGATTCGGGCAGCTGAAGATAAGCATCTTTGATATCATCCAATAGATGATCCGGCTTATTGATGGTGAGGCTTTGCAATGTCAATATGTTCTGATCAAAATCATCCAGCTGTCTGTCAAAGATTCTGGTTTTAAGCATATAGCGTAACGAGCGCCGGTGTGCACCGGCAATAAAGATCTCGGATTGGCGGTTAAAAAACAGATCCTCAGTATCCAAGCTTGCACTTTCTATAGCTTCAACCTGGCCAGCATGGAATACGGTGGTGCCAAAAACAAGCGATGTGATGTTCATTTCAAGATTCAGCGTCAAATCGGCATACAGCTCGTCCGCTTCGGCATTGCCGAAAAGCTTGTCTGATCCGAATACTTCCTGGCGTAATCCCTGCCAAAGTATGCTGTTGAATCTGTGGCTTTTCAGCTCATGGGTGTCGTGCCAGCTATACCCGCTGTAAGCATCAAAAACAGCGCCTTTTAACACAGTAGGCATGGCGGTCTTGATACGCATCACGACGTCGTAATTGAGTTCAACATTGCCGCCGAGCCTGTGCCCAAGTGGCGAAAAACCAGACATGGCATATGTGCTTTGCGCACGAGAAGAATTACCGGACAATTCGAGCAAGTCGCCAAAGTCATCGACGATGCGGACAAAGCCTTTTGAACGCCATTGACCGTCTTGACTCGGGCCAAGAATAAATGCAAATAATAAGATGAACGGGAGTATTATGATCGCCGATATCTGATGAAATACGCTCGATGTTTCTTGATCAGACAGGCGCTTTTTGATTCGGTTGCCTGTCATCTTGGCCAATGAGATAAAAAGTACGCCAAGAAGCAAAGCCAGTGCGGCAAAAAAGAGCTGTGATTTGCCAAAGTACATGTAAAGAATCAGCGAAATGACGATAGGGGGAATCACAGGGAAGAAGAACAGCTTTTGAAAATACAGATATGCAACAGCGGCAACAGGCAAAGCAAGAACAAGCCGAACTACGGTGATGCTGTTGTCAGCAGAATACGGCAGCGTATCAGAAAAGCCGGTAAAACTCCAGCGAATCAGCCCTTGCAGATACATGAAAACAGTATCGAACAGCCCAAAAATGATTCCGATCAAAACGAAAATAAAACTGGCAGAGGCCAATACAACAGGGAGCACCCACCATTTTCGCGTGAAAAGAAAAACAAGTGCGAGATCGACCGTCATAATCAGCAAACAATCGCCCATTCCCAGATCAGGAGAAAAGACAGGCAGAAAAGCCGCAAGAACAACTGCGCCCAACAAAGCTGCGCAGATTAAGTCGGATATATATGCCGCATTTTTCGTGTGAAAGAATTTCATAATGTCCTCACTTAGCCTATGCTGCTCAAGCTGTCCGCTGCATTGCTGCCAACCTGCACATAAAGCGTATGAATGCGTCCGCCGAACTGCCTGCCGCCAACAAGCACCAGCGTGACGGATTGATGCGATGTAAGTGCTTTTTCCAGCGCAGAAATAAGCGTTGGTGTCGCATCGTTTGTCAGCACAAACAATGAACGTGCAGATTCCGCTTGATTGAAGGATTCAATCAGCGATTCTTCGGCACTCCTATCGTCAAAGGGCAATTGCGCAAGGTAATGCCGCAGCTTCTCAAAGCTGGACATGTTGCTTGATGCGATTGATTCGCTGCTCGTTGCTGTGTTTGTTATGCGTACAGATCGGCCCCGCAGCAGGCTGTGCAACGCTATGCTGGCTGCGCATTCGCATACCGTATCGGCGTAAATCAATGCGTTCTCGTCCTTGAGGCCATGTAATGATGTATCAATTACGATTGTGATGCGCTCTTGCTCAGGCAGCTCGTACTGCTTGACATACAGCGCACCTTGCTGCATTGATTTTTTCCAATGTATGCGCTTGATGGCATCGCCCGCGTGATAAAGCCGCGCGCTCGACATACTGTCTCCCTGCTCTGCATGCTTCAAATAGGCAGTGCCAAAAAGCTTGGCATCAACCATATCAGTCAGCACGGCAGAAGGTGCCTGCGCTCTGGGCAAAACGGTCAGCTGTTTCATATGGTAATACGATAGCCGCCTCATATCAAAACGAAAGGTCACAAGACCAAAAATATCGGTTATTCTGATTGTGGTCATGCCCACGTCAAAAAGTCCTCTGTACGGAGCATGAATGGGTACTTCGATTTTTTTGCCGTAAAACGGCGCAAGGCTGAACATCAGGTTTACATTCTCATGCAAAGACACAACATCCACATGCACTTCAAGCAGCGACAGCGGAACAGGCCGTTCGTTGACGAGCTCTAGCTGTAGAATAGTTTGGTCACCCTTTACACAACTTTTGCAGTTCAGCAGCTGCTCAAACCGAAAAGAATATACCGTCCAGATATTCAGCGCAAGTACAGTACCGATCAATAAAAGCTGCGTGATAAACACAATGTAATAGACCCGAAGGCCGGTGTACATGCCGGCGAACAGACAGAACCCCATGATTGTGTAAAAAATCCACCGCAGCAGCTTCATGAGACGCCCGGCACCTTGACAGCGTGCAATATATCACTGAGCAGCGTTTGCGCAGAGATCGAATGATGAATCTTTTGATCCAATACAAGCCGATGAGCCAGTACAGGCTGAGCCATAAATTGCACATCATCCGGCAAAGTGTAATCCCGACCGCACAACAGGGCATGCGCCATGGCCGCGTTCATGAGCGCAAGAGATCCGCGCGGGCTGACCCCAAGAGCAATTTCGGCATGGCTGCGTGTGGCGTTCGCAATTGCGACAATGTATTCCATGATTGGCGGCGCACAAAGAATATTTGCGTGACGGGCACGCAGCTGCATTATATCTTCAGCGGCTGCTACGGGCTCGAGCGCGTCGAGCGGTTTTTTACCCTTATGGCGTTCGAGAATGGTCATCTCTTCGTCATTCATTGGGTAGCCGATTGAAATCTTCATGAGAAAGCGGTCTAATTGTGCTTCGGGGAGAGGGTATGTGCCCACATGCTCAACGGGGTTTTGAGTCGCCAAAACGATAAAAGGCTGCGGAACCGGATAGCTTTCGCCATCAATGGTCACCTGGCCTTCCTGCATCACCTCAAGCAGACTGGACTGCGTTTTGGGACTGGTGCGGTTGATCTCATCGGCCAGCACGATTTGTGCCATCACACCGCCGAAATTGACCTCGCGCTCACCGGTTTTCAGATTGTAGCTTGTAAAGCCTGTGATATCCGATGGAAGCACATCGGGTGTAAACTGAATGCGCCGGAAGGATAGATTCAACGAGCGCGCAAGTGCAGAGACCAACGTTGTTTTGCCAAGGCCGGGTACATCCTCGATCAGCACATGTCCTCCGCATATCAATGCCGCCAGAAGCATATCCTGTGACGATTCTTTGCCGATAATAACCCGACTGATGTTATCCTTAATGCGTTTGAGAAGATTGAGAATTCCGGTGTGTTCGCTCATAAGCATACCCCTTGAAAGTTTATTCATTGTATCAGTTTCAGGTTGGATGTGGCTTGTGTCTATCAAAGAAGTTATATGATTCTTTATACCACATTTAAGTCATTATGAAAAGGCATCAATTGGCATTGAATTAATATGTTAATTTCTGTTCTTTATTGATTGCGGTGCAAAGCCAAATGCTATATAATCGATTTGTTTGGGATAAAAATAACAATCATTAAGAACAAATAGATATGAATGTATCATAATGGAGGCTGTGCGATGGATAAAAGGGCGCAGATACTCGAGGAATCGTTTAAGCTTTTTGCGAAACATGGATATGGGTCAACAACAATGCAGCAGATAGGAGACGCCGTTGGTCTTGATAAATCGTCTATTTACGCGCATTTTGGCAGCAAGCATGATATTTTTATTGAGAACTTAAACTTGGAGCACAAAGCATATATAGAATGTGTGATTGATCGACTACCCCAAGCATGTGACATCAAATCCATGGCGCATATCATGTTTTTGAAAACGATGGATTACTTCGATAAAGTCAAATTGCTGTTTTGGAAGCATGCCTACTTGCATTTTTGCAGCGGAGTCGAAACAGAGGTCAGTGCACATATTGCGCAGGTCATGCAAGATGTCAATTTGCGAATCAAAATAAAATTCGAGCCGCTATTTCAAGAAAATGACCCCAATAAGCTGATAAAAACAGTTCTGGCTTTGTTCTTTTTTATACAAGGCGCTTTAGACTGGCATATGCAGCAGGATGCACTTGATCATGAGATAATAAACCAATCTATAGATATATTTGAGAGCTTACTTCACAATAGTAAAATTTTTAGTTCTTAATGAGAATCATTTTTATTAATCCTCTATTTTCCTATTAAGATTTTCATGAAAAATGACGATTGTATTAATAACCAAACAACCGTTTGTTTGAGATTAATTAGAAAGGTGTGGAATCATATGGGTGAACCTGAGGCAGCCATCAAAAAGAGAGAAGACACGCAACACGGGCGCTACTTGACCTTTTCTTTGGATAAAGAGGATTACGGCATTGAAATAAAGCGCGTGACCGAAATCATCTGCATGCAAAGAATCAATAAGCTGCCCGAGGTCCCAGCGTATATCAAGGGTGTGATTAATCTGCGTGGCAAAATCATACCCGTTGTCGATGTGCGCTTAAGGTTTGGCAAGGAGCCCCTCGATTATGCTGACAGAACTTGTATTATCGTCATAGAAGGTGGAGATTCCTTTGTCGGTCTGATTGTGGATGATGTAGCTGAAGTGATGAGAATCAATGATGAGCAAATTGTACCACCGCCAGATATCCAAGGCGGTACGAAAAACAAATTCATCAAGGCAATCGGCCGAATTGACGATCGTATTAAACTGATCATTGATTGTGAGAAGCTATTGATTGATGACTTTGAAGAAACAGAAACAAATAATGATCGCGCAAAAACAATCGTTTTATAAATTGAAATAAAAAAGGGAGAGTGTCGAATATGAAATCTTTAAAAACAAAACTGACTGTCATTTTTGCATCTGTCATGGCTGTTGTGCTGGTGGCTATTTGTGTTATCACAATTACAAACGTCAGAAATATTGTGGTGCCATTGAATAATGATCTGACTGCGCAGGTTGTGGATGCAAGAGCCGATGAGATCGGCAAATATCTTGAGGGTATACAAGAATACATGGCATCATGGGCGGAGACAGATGAGATTAAGTCAGGTGATTTTAATAAGAGTATTCCTTATATCGAAAGCAAGCATCACATAGTACGGTCTGACTTCAGCAGCATCATGGTTGCCAACCTCGAAGGAGAATTTTTTACTTCACAAGCCACATCTGGAAATATCGCAGACAGAGCTTATTTTCTGGATATCAAAAATGGCGCAGCAAAATTTGCATTTAGCAATCCTGTTATTTCCAGAGATACGGGTCAGGCTGGATTTGTGGCTGCGCATGAAATCAGGGGTAATAACGAACAACTTGTCGGCGTTTTGTGCGCATACATATTACTCGATACATTTAATGAAATAGCGGGTGGAATAAGTATTGGCAATTCGGGCTATGCGTGGATAGCAGATTCAACGGGTCTAATCTTTGCCCATCCAAATGAAGATTTTCGAGGACAATTGAATACGCTCAAGTCGGAAAGCAGCGGGTTTGTTGGGCTAGACAAAATAGGAGATAGAATGGTTTCCGGAGAAAGGGGTATGGGTGAGTACGAGAAGGAAAATAGCAAAGCGATAGCCATCTATTCACCGATACCAAACTCGCCAAATTGGTCGATTGCGTATTCACTTTTCGAAAAAGAGCTTATGGCGCCCATCAATAATCTGATATTGATTATTGTGATTCTTGTCATAGCAGGCATATTGATCAATGGCGGTGTTACCTACTTTATATCTGCAAGAACAGTCAAGCCTATAAAGGCCACGGCTGATTGTGCCAGAGCACTTGCAGCGGGTGACTTGACAGTTCAGATGGATGAAAAGAAATTGACCAAGGATGAAGTCGGCAGCCTTGCAAGGGCAATGAATAAGACGATGGAGTCACTCAACAGCGTGCTCTCGGATATTAACACGGCGGCAGGTCAGGTGGCATCGGGCACATCGCAGGTATCCGACGGCAGCCAGGAGATTGCGCAGGGTGCCAACGAACAAGCCAGCGCCATTGAGGAGCTGACCGCAACGGTGACGCAAATCGCGCAGCAGACCAGACAAAACGCGCTGAATGCGGATAAAGCCAACGAGATGTCGCTGGAAACAAAGAACAGCGCAGTGGCGGGCAATGAGCAGATGAAAGCGCTTCTTACGGCAATGAATGAGATCAACGAGTCGTCGGCCAATATCTCGAAAATCATCAAGGTTATCGACGATATTGCCTTCCAGACAAACATACTTGCATTGAATGCGGCTGTTGAGGCGGCCAGAGCGGGCGAGCATGGCAAGGGCTTTGCGGTGGTAGCCGAAGAGGTGAGAAGCCTTGCCGCAAAGAGCGCAGGTGCCGCCAAAGAAACGGCCGATTTGATAGAAAGCTCAATCAAGAAGACAGAAACGGGCACGCATCTTGCGGATGAGACGGCCAAGGCGCTTGACGACATTGTACAAGGCATTGAGAAGTCAGTGCAGTTGGTGGGTGATATCGCGATCGCATCCAATGAGCAGGCATCAGCCATTGTGCAAATCAACACCAGTACAGATCAGATGTCCAAGGTTGTGCAGTCAAACTCCGCCACATCGGAGCAGGCAGCGGCTGCCGCCGAAGAGCTGTCCGGTCAGTCTGAGATCTTAAAAACATTGGTGAAGCAGTTCAAGCTCAGATCGGATGATGAGATTGCGGGTTTTGAAACAAAGCCAGAGAAAAAGAGCAAGCCTGATAAGCAGTCACATATCAGCCTGAACGACAACGAGTACGGCAAATACTCAATGTAATACAAAAGGCGTTCAGAGCCGGGGCAGACCAGCGTGTTTGCCCCGGTTTTATTTTTTATAAATTTTTTTTCAATGGGTGATTCAAAGTTATATTTGGTGGTATTTTATAAGCAGGAAAGCAATATTCATAAGGCTGTTGAGCCGATAATGGCAAAACTGATGAAAATCAGTGACGCAAAGCTAAGGGGTCTAAATCCAAAAAGGATATGACAGCCCGGCTGCCGAAGATCAAGCCTTTTTGTTTTCCAAAAATACGAGCCTTAACCCTGCTGTGCAGGGAATCAATACAAAGGGGGCAACACACCTAAATTTTATTAAAATTTGAACATGTGTCTTGCCACTGAGCAGACCATTCACACCAATACTGATGATCAAGGTCAAGCCGTTTGGTGTGCAGATGCCGCCAAGCGGCCCCCCACCGTATCATTAAGGCAAAGAAAAGCCACAACCGGGCGTTGCGGCTTTTCTTCGTATTTCGCTTATTTATGGCGATAGGTCAGGCAGTTGCATATCATCACATCATGCGGATCATCAATTTGTACTTTATCAGCGTGGCAGTGAAACGATTTGTTGTAGGCACACTGCGACACATTGCATGTGATGCGAGGCGAATCGCTCAGCTCGTCTCCAAATTCGGCATCGTCAGCGTGAATATGCGCAGCGGCTACAAAGCTGTCTTCATTTGTGTATGTATCACAAAACGTTTCATCTTCAGTGTTGCTGACAAGTATGGCATGAGCCGTGCATTTTTCATCGTGATTATACACGCAATCGGCTGCTTCACAAAGAAGTGATCTCATCGGCTTAGTCCTTTCGCATAAAACTTTGGCACATGCTGTCTTCTGCCGATTGTGCATCATTTGTCAGCGGACTGACATGTATACTCGAAAGACGGCACATATCATGCTGATCATGATACCTGCACGCATCGACTGTGCAGTTAATATGCTGAGATTTTTGTTCGCTCATTAATAATCCTCCTTATCAGTTTGCGTTATGTTTAGTATGCCGCTTTAAAAAAAATGTATGCCGCTTTGCATTCTGAACTGGCAACTGTCTGTTTTTAAATGTTTATAGGTATTATTGTCGTTCAAATGCGCAGACTATTGACAATGAGACGAACAAAATAATATAATGAGCATGGTCAAAGTGGCTGGAATTTCTTTAGGTACGTTGATTCCCAATATTTATGATAATTTTTTATGGGTACGCGTTTTAACTGTGTCTGGCATTTTATTTTTGGTGGATTAAAGGAGATTGGTTTTGGATATCAGTTTGCTCAAAGAGAAAAGTTTAATGGATTTGCGCGAAATTGCCAAGATGGCAGGCATCAAGTCTGTCACAAAGTACCGAAAGGGCGAGCTTTTGGACATGCTCTATGAGCTAGACAGGCAAGCGCGCGGCAATCAAATGACGCCGATGCCCAAAGCTGCGTTGGATATGCCAGAAACGGATGATTACAATCCATATAGTGATGAGCAGGACCAAAACATTATTCCGGATTATCAGCACGATATTTCTCCTGATACTGAGCATACAAGCATGATTGAGGATGATAAATCCCAAAACGGCGAAGGCAAGAAAATCATTGAATATGTGATGGGCAACGATGCCGTCAACGAGCTTTTGAACAAAGGTGACTGCGGCGAGGCGCTGGGCATATTGGAAGTGCTGCCAGAGGGTTACGGATTTTTACGCAGTGAGAATTATCTCCCAGGTAATAAAGACGTTTATGTCTCGATGGCGCAGATTCGCAAATTCAATTTAAAAACCGGCGATAAGGTTAAAGGCAAAACACGTCCCGCGAAAGACGCGGAGAAGCTCAATGCGCTGTTGTATATCGAACAGGTGAACGACGACGCGGTTGAAAAGTGCTTGACGCGCAGGCCTTTTGAGGATTTAACCCCCATACATCCCGACCAGCGTTTTACGCTGGAGCGCCCTGAATCGTCCCGTGATCTGGCAATTCGTCTGATTGATCTAATCTCACCCATAGGCAAAGGGCAAAGAGGGCTTGTGGTTTCACCGCCCAAGGCAGGTAAAACCATCATGCTCAAGAAAATTGCCAACAGCATCACCACAAATTATCCGGAAGTCAGCTTGATCGTGCTGCTGATTGATGAGCGCCCCGAGGAAGTCACCGACATGCAGCGCTCAACAAAGGGTGAAGTGGTGTATTCCACCTTTGATGAAAAACCCGAAAATCATACCCGCGTTTCCGAGATGGTCATCGAGCGTGCCAAACGGCTGGTTGAGCAGGGCAAGGATGTGGTCGTGCTGCTCGACAGCATCACGCGTTTAGCACGTGCCTACAACCTGATTATTCCGCCCACAGGGCGCACGCTTTCGGGCGGCCTTGACCCGGGTTCACTCTACAAGCCAAAGCGTTTCTTTGGTGCTGCGCGCAATATCGAGTTTGGCGGCAGCCTGTCGATTATCGCAACAGCGCTTGTGGATACCGGCTCGCGCATGGACGAAATCATATATGAAGAGTTCAAGGGCACCGGCAATATGGAAATCCACCTTGATCGCCGCTTGTCGGAAAAACGCATATTCCCCGCGATCGATCTTCATAAATCGAGTACGCGGCGTGAGGAGCTGCTGCTGCCAAGAAAAGAGCTCGAGGGCATCTGGGCTATCAGAAAGGTGATGGCGGGAGGCAACACAACCGAGGTGACAGAGCAATTGATCGGTATGCTGGCCAAAACACCTACCAATGATGCTTTTTTGGATAAGCTGAAAAGCTGGCTGGGCGTGTGGGATAAGGAAGGCTATATCACACCCAAAAGCAGGGGGTATTAAACAACAAACACCATGGCTCGCGACATTGATACAAAAACGCTGCTTGCTAAAGTTATCTACATCTATTTTTGTTTTTTTGCAATGGCGGCGGCCGAGCGCTATGGAATGAGTATTGCCTATGGCGCTGCCACTTTTATCTCTTTGTCTGTGTTGTCAAGAAGCGTCGGGTTTATCAAAAGAAACAAGCAGGGCATGCAGCCAGCAAAAGCACTGGTCTTCGCGCTTGCCTTGTTTTTTTTATGCTGTACCGTATACATCTTTGTGCTGTACCCATTTTTATATACCAATGTGCAGTCCATTGCAGCGCTGGCGATCATCATACTGCCATTTATCGAACGTGGTGCGGAAAATGCTCTGCTGCGCCGAAAGAGTGGGCCACTTTCGCGCCGCGCAATTGCGGCAACGATTTTGCCGCTGGAGGCCGGGCTTGTGGCGCTGACGGGTTTGATCGTATGGATATCCGGCCGAGCGGCTTTTGAATTTATTATCGCTTCAGCACTGGGAATGGGGCTGTTTCTTCTGCGCCAAACGGTATATTTTGATTTTGCGGAAAATGATGCAGGACAGATTCAGCAAAGCACCCGACAAATCAGAAGCGTGCGTCTTTATGACGGCATGGTCATCACATCCGGCGTGGCGCTCAATATGTTTGCATTTGCCTATGTGCTTTATATCGTTTTTTCACGCAGAATCGTATTTTTTCACAGCTTTTTTATCGTGTTTATCATTGTCGCGCTTATATTCGGCGTGATGGTGGTGGGGATACGACGGTTTTTACGCGCAACGCTGATTCGTCAGATCGGCAAAAATGCCGTGTTTGCACTGGGTACTGCCATTGCGATATTTGCGGCCTATGGTTTGCGTGGCAGCTGGCTTCTGGGCGGTGTGGCGATATCAATGCAGGCTGTTCTGCTGCTGATTGGGCTGACGCTGCAGATGGCCGGCGCGATAGGATTAAGTGAGGATATCGTCTATGTGATCAAGCTTGGCAGCAAGGATTTTGACAAGAGTATGATTGACTTTCGTTCCCGTCATTTGAATCAATGGACGGCATTGATATCCGAAACCGTGATTCTGATCGTATTGGGCATATTCATCAGCTCTCCTTTCTTTGTTGAAGCGGGCATAGATGATTATATCGAGCTGGCACCGCATATTGGCGGCAGCATTGTGATCATACCGATCGTCTTTTTGCTGTTGGCACTGGTTTATGCCATCAAGCAGCCCTTGACGAAAAAGTATACGCACAGGCTCAAAAGGTATGTGCGTATCAAAGAAGCAGGGCAAGACAATCCGGAAATGGAAAAGCGCCTTAAAAATGTATTGTATAAGAGGTACAAAAAGCGTATCGGCGTTTATATCATTCGCGCCTTTCTAAAACCCGTTATGTTCCATACGATTGAAGGGCAGAACCATGTGGATGCGCTGCCTGGCATCTTTGTGTTTAACCACCGCGAAGTATACGGCCCTGTTGCCGCTGTGGTGTTTCTGCCATATGATATGCGCCCATGGGTGCTCAGCGTGATGCTGGACAAAAAGCAGATCAAGCAGCACATGTATGAAGGCACCTTCAGTCGGAAAAAATGGCTGCCTGTGTTCATAAGGCGGTTGCTGCCGTATATATTAAGCCCGTTTGTGGTGTGGGCGCTCAGTTCTCTTGAGCCCATCCCTGTTTTCCGCGGTACGGCGCGCAACGTTATCAAAACCTTCGAGCTGTCTGTCGCGTGCCTGATGGCGGGCGATAGCTTGCTTATTTTCCCCGAGAATCCGCAGGAAAGGTATACGCAGACGGAGCAGATTAGCGCATTCTACAGAGGCTTTGCGCATATTGGCCGTTTATACCATAAAAGGACGCAGGAAAGCATCACGTTCTATCCGGTTTATGCCAGCCGTCATGCACGTATGCTGCGCATCGGTGAGGGTATCGTCTATGATCCGGCAAACGGAAGAAAAGAAGAGCATCGCATTGTTGATATGCTTGAGTCGCGTATGCGTGCTTTGCGGCAATTGGATGAGAGCTAAGCTATATATCGACAGCCATGCGCCTGCTGCCTGATAAAACAGGGACAGTGCGTCCCAGCGTCAAGCGGGTGATGCGCTCAATAAAGTCTTCTTCGCTGCCCGAGACGACACTGATCGTGGCGCATACCGCGCTGCTGTAGTCGATATTGTCGAACAAACAGCCTGCAGCGGCAAGCGGTGCCTGAACGCGCGAAAAGGTAGAGAAATCAAAAGCGCATTGAAAGGTACTGCAAGCTATCAGCCTGATCTTGGGTGCGGCTTCAAGCGTCTCTGCCGCACTTTGCGTGTAGGCGCGCATAAGACCCGCCGCACCCAGCAGCGTGCCGCCGAAATAGCGCGTGCTGACAACGAGCGCATCGCAAATGCCTGATTTCTTTATAACTTCAAGCATGGGCAGACCGGCTGTGCCCGAGGGTTCGCCATCGTCACTGTATCGCATCGTGCCGTCTTCTAATACAAAGGCAAAGCAATGATGCCGTGCGTCATGATGCTTCTTACGGCACAATTCAATTTCACGTTGCGCGTCCGTTTCGCTCTCGATGCGGCATGTCAGCCCCAAAAACCGTGACTTCTTCACGATCAGTGCTGTTTCTGTTTTTTGCTTGATCGTAATCATATGTGATAGCGCATTTGAATGTTTCGTGGTACAAACCCGAGTGAACGCCAGAAAGCCTTGCCGCGTTCATTCCAATCGAATACGTCAAGGCTCATTTCTTTGGCTTTAAGTGTTTGTATCAGCAGATGGAAGAAGGCTGTACCGGCGCCTTTTCGGCGCGCGTTGCGGCAAATATAAAAGTGGTGCAAATACAAAGGCGCGCAGTCCATCATCACCAACGCATAACCGATTGTCTGACCGTCTGCAACCGCGATGAACGCCTTTTCACCCTTGCGCAAAAAAGTATCCATCGCTTCACGGTATTGTGCGTCGGTTCTTGGCGTATCGGTTTGCTCATCTTCGGCCAGCTGCTTGAAAAGCGCCGTGAGCATATCCACATCTTCACAAGCAACAATTTGTAAACCGTCAGTGGATTCGGCCATTTTTGCTACCTCTCAAGAACGACTTTGTGGTATATTTTCTTTCCCTTTTTTATCAGCATTTCGCCACTATCGAACATCGCCTGTGAGACTGCGGCGAACTCATCGGTTATCTTTTCACCGTTAATCGTCACACCGCCCTGCGCGATCAAACGCCGTCCCTCTCCGCGCGAAGCCGTCAGGCCGCACGTTTGAAGCAGATCAACCAGCAGCAGATCTGAAACATCAGCAATGGTTGTGGTGGGTATCGAGCCGCCCTGTGTACCGCCTTCAAAAAGCGCTTCGGCGGCAGACTTGGCTTTATCGGCCGCGTCGCGTCCGTGAACCTGCGATGTCACCTCATAAGCGAGTGCGATTTTGGCCGCGTTGATGCGTGCATCCGAAAAGCTGCACAATTGCTTGATCTGCGTCATCGGCAAGAATGTGAGCAGCGAAAGGCAGTTTTCCACATCGCTGTCTGCGACATTGCGCCAGTACTGATAGAAATCATAGGGCGAGGTTTTCTCGGGATTCAGCCACACGGCGCCTTTCTCGGTTTTGCCCATCTTGCGCCCGTCGCTGGTGAGCAGCAGCGCAAATGTCATGCCGTACGCTTCGCGCTGCTCCTTGCGGCGTATCAGATCTGCTCCTGCGAGAATATTCGACCACTGATCGTCGCCGCCAAGCTGGAGCTTGCAGCCATGCAGCCTGCTCAGCACCAAAAAATCATATGCCTGCATCAGCATGTAGTTGAATTCGAGGAAGGTTAATCCCTTTTCCATGCGGTTTTTGTAGCATTCGGCAGTCAACATACGGTTGACGGAAAAATGCGCACCGATCTCGCGCAAAAACGCGATGTAATTCAATTGGAGCAGCCAGTCGGCGTTGTTGACCATCAGCGCCTTGCCTTCGCCAAAATCAAGAAAGCGGCTGATTTGTATTTTAAACTGCTCAGCATTGCGTTCAATGTCATCCTTAGACAGCATCTTGCGAAGATCGGCTTTGCCGGATGGATCACCGATCATTGTGGTGCCGCCGCCAATCAGCGCGATGGGCCGATGACCTGCACGCTGCATATGGGCCATCGCCATCAGCTGTACATAATGCCCCACATGCAGGCTGTCGGCTGTTGGGTCAAACCCGATATAGAACGTGACACTTTCACTCGCAAGCCGTTCTTTTAATCCCTCATGCGTCACCTGCTTGATAAAGCCTCTTTCAAAGAGGACATCGTATGCGTTTGTCATGCTTTTCTCCAATCGTTGTAACGCTGAAAAACAGCGGTTCCTCAGTATTATAACGGCTTGCGGTCATCGTGGCAAGGGCAGCCAAGTATGCGGCTCAAACAAGCAGGTATGAGAAATCTGCAAAGAGTCATGCGGTTTGAGTCTGCATTATTGTCGAAATAGAAGGCTTTTAATCGAATTTGTAGAAATTACAGCATAAAAAGCAGGAAAAACATACACCAATAGCGAATTTTAACAAGCACACTATCGCGACGCGCCAAGGAGGGTTTGCTTATGGATATTACAGATATCCGTATCAGGCGGATAGAAACGATGGGAAAGCTCAAGGCGGTGGTATCTGTCACCTTTGACGACATGTTTGCCATACACGACATGAAGATTATCGAAGGGCAAAACGGCTTTTTTATCGCGATGCCTTCAAGACGAACACCAAACGGAGAATACAAGGACATCGCACACCCGATCAACTCAGAAGCCAGATCGATGCTGCAATCGGCTATTCTAGAGAAGTTTGAGAGCTTACCGGAAGACGAGGGTTATGCCTCTTTCCCAATGTGATCAGTACCTTTTGAAATTGAAGAGAATGGGATTATTCACACCCTAAAATCCCGCGTGCTGCGGGGTTATACACATTCATTCGTTCTATACTATTTCAGTTTCGCGAATATCATACGGCCGGCAGCGGTTTGTATCACGCTGGTGACAACTACGCCGATAGGTTTGTTGGTTTCTTTCTGGCCGCCTTCCACCACGATCATCGTGCCATCATCCAGATAAGCCACACCCTGGCCCGGCTCCTTACCTTCCTTGACCACGGTCACATGCATTTCCTCGCCAGGCAGCACAACGGGCTTGACGGCGTTGGAGAGCTCATTGATGTTGAGTACGCGCACTCCCTTAACGGCAGCCACTTTGTTCAAGTTATAATCATTGGTGACAACCGTACCGTTAAGCTTTTTCGCAAGAAAAAGCAGTTTGGAATCGACATCCGTCGCTTCTTCAATATCCTCATGCACCACCCGAACAGGCAGTTTGAGTTCTGTCTGAATACGCTTGAGCACATCAAGGCCTCTGCGGCCACGGTTGCGCTTTAAGTCGTCCGACGAGTCGGCAATATGGCGCAGCTCGTCCAGCACAAACTCAGGAATCACAAGCGCACCCTCAATGATGCCCGTATTGCAGATATCGAATATGCGCCCGTCTATGATGACGCTGGTATCGAGCAGCTTTGGGCGTGCGGGTGCAAATTCATCGTCTTTTTCATCGCTGTCCTTGCTGCGGCGGAAAAAATCAGAAAAGCTTGAACGGTAACGGATCGATATGGAGATACCCAAATAAGCGCAAACGATGTATATCAACACATTAATCAGACCGGCAATCCAAGGGATCAGTATGATGCTGTTTGTCAAATATGAAATAAAGTAGGCCACAACAAGGCCAAGTATCAGTCCAAAAACGGCTGGTATCACCACTTTGGCGGGCAGTTTGCTCAGCTTCTTATCCGCATCGCCTGCCGATTTGAAGATGAACGCGACAAGAGGCTTGGATAACAAAAAGAATATGAGTCCGGATAATAATGCCGCGCTGATGAAGATCAACAGGTTCAGATACTCGGGGAGCAGCGTATAGGCCTGTGTGTTATACACCTTCGCCAAAAATTCAAGAACCAGAGCCACGATGCCCGGCCCTACAATAAAACCCACCAAAACAATAAAAAAACGCGCAATATTCCTGCCCATTGATCACCTCAGTAAAAACTATAAAAACATTATATCACAATGGCTAAGCATAAAAAGTCAACCGTCAAAAAAACCAAAATTATTTACATTTATAGTGCTTGAATGATCGCTTTTTTGACTTCATCGTCGTTTTTGTCGCTGGCCAAAGCAAGCTCTGATACAAGTATCTGCATGGAAGTGCCCAGCATTTTCTTTTCGCTCGAAGAGAGATTTTTTTGTGTCTCGCGTTTGAGCAGGCTTTTTATCACAGCCGCGATTTCAAACACATCGCCGGATTTCATTTTCTCTAAGTTTTCACGATTGCGTCGGTTCCAGTTGGTGGATTCCTCAGCATCATCGAGCGATTTGAAAGATTCCATCACGCGGTGGCATTCGTCAGGCGATATGATGCAGCGCAGGCCCGCTTTTTCGGCGCTTTCCACAGGAACATGAACTTTAATATCGCCTTCAGAGAAGCGCAGCACATAATACCGCTTCTTTTCGTTCAGAAAAGTGCGTTCCTCTACGGCTTCGATGTAACCGGCGCCGTGCATCGGGTATGATATTTTGTCGCCCTGCTTAAACATGTGTGACACCTCATATCAATATGATATAGCAGTGGCAGTGCTTTGTCAAATTAGCGCCGCCGCGGCAAAGTGTGCCTGTGTACGCAAGACATGCTGAAAAACAAAGATGATAAGGAGAATCCATATGCTTAAAAAACGGTTTTGTCGGGCCGTGGCTGTCATTGAACCTGGCAGCAAAGCGCCGCAGCTTCAGGGTAGAATTGTGTTTGCGGATACGATAATGGGCGTGCGCGTTGACGCGCAGCTGAGCGGGCTGCCACGCAACGAAACGGGCTTTTACGGCTTTCATCTGCACGAGGGCAGCACCTGTGAACAGCCGGGATTCGAAAGTGCGCAAGGGCATTACAATCCGGATGGTGTGCCGCACCCCCTGCATGCCGGCGATTTTCCCATGCTGCTTGCTACGGATGCCATGACGGCGCGGCTTAGTTTTATTACCACACGTTTCTCCGTCTGCGATATCATCGGCAAAACAGCTGTGATCCATATCGACAGGGACGATTACACCTCGCAGCCGACGGGAGATGCAGGCGAGCGTATTGGCTGCGGTATAATCAAAGCGCTCTAGCCGCTTCTTTGATGAGGTCTATATATGTGACACGGCCTGTATACGGACAAGCTGTGTGCATCATGTTTCATATTCAAACTTATGGGTAAACTTTAATAGAAATTATGATACAATAGCAGCATGCGAGGTGCGAAGCAATGGAAGGGGTTTTTCAGGTCACGGCTCTGGCGATGCGTTTTTGGTTTATGATTGTAGCCGCCATTGTGCTGTTGGGCGTTACGGGCATATCAATTAAGGAATACAGAGACAAACGTTATGTGCTGGATGTCGCGCAAAGCAGCATCGGTTATTTGTATATTGTTTCCGGACCCGAGGATGTCATGGAAGAGAACATCACACTTTTGCAGAGCAACACCATTGGACGCGCGCGCAAATGTGATATCGTGCTTGCCGATCGCAGCATTGATAAGGTGCATGCGCAGATAGACAGGGCATTATCCGGCGCGGTGTATCTTTTCCGCACAGGCCAAGGAGAAGTCACGGTTGACGGCAAAAGCGTGGAGAGACGCGCAAGGCTGTATGCCGGTGCGCTTGTCTGCTTTGGCAATGTGGTTGCAGAGGTTTATCTGAAAGAGGAGAGCGAATGATACTGGAAAGAAGGGGTGCAGGTGCACTGCTGGCGCTGATCATGATGTTTGTGCTTTCGGCGTGTGCGCTTTTGAGCATCCGTACAGGCAGCTTTGATATCGGCACAGCGCTTTTCGGTATTGGCGTGGCTTTTGTGATACTTGTGGCGTATAACCTCGCGGCTCTTATCTTCCGTCATGTGGATAGAATCACGCTTGTGATATGCTTTTTTCTCGTCAGCGTCGGCCTTGTCACACTGGTGCGCTTGAATATAGAAACGGCTGTGCGCCAGCTGATCTGGTTAAGCGTTGGCATTGTTGTGCTCTATCTGGCTGTGGCCGTTATCAGACGAGCGCACGATTTTGGTAAGCTAAACTATTTGATGATGGCCGGCGCGCTTGGGCTTGTGGTGTTCACGTTTTTGTTTGCGCGGACAATTGGCGGCGCGCGCAACTGGGTTTTCATCGGTTCGATATCGTTTCAACCAAGCGAAATTGCCAAGGTGATGTTCATCATCGTATCCGCCTACTTTTTCGCAGAGAAACGGGCAACGCCCGCAATCATTATGTATGCGGCGTTTGTGGTGACTTGCGTTTTTGTGCTGGTGCTCTCCACCGACTTGGGTGCCGCGCTGCTGTATGCGGGTACGTTCCTCGTCATGTTTTATGCCGGAACAGGCCGCACAGGGCTGACGCTATTAGGTCTAGGTGTTGGAGGCGTTGGCGCTGTCGCAAGCTATCACATGTTCTCGCATGTGCGCACGCGCGTCGAGATATGGGAGAACCCGTGGATGTATCATCGCACGCAGGGCTATCAGATTGTTCAGGCGCTGATGGCGATAGCGGCCGGAGGGCTGTTTGGCGCAGGGCTTGGGCTGGGATATCCGTACGCGATACCCGTGAATACGAGCGATTTTATTTTCGCGGTGATATGCGAGGAATTCGGTATCATATTCGGCATTGTCACGATACTGATGTACCTTGTTTTCATCATACGCGGGCTGATTATTGCGATGAACGCGGGCACACGGTTTGACGCGCTGCTGGTTTTCGGCGCGACATGCATGCTTTCGCTTCAATCGTTTATTATCATAGGCGGTGTGATCAAGCTGATACCGCTGACCGGCATCACGCTGCCTTTCATCAGCGCGGGCGGCACATCACTGGTCGCGAGCCTCGCGCTTGTGGGTATTATAGAAGGCGTGGCCGTGAAAAACGGTGAGCGCGATGAACACGAAATCAACAAGGCGGGAGGTGCGGTGATATGAAAAACGTGCTGCGGCGTAACATCCGCACACTGCTGATCATCTTTACCGTGATGTTTTGCGGGCTCGTCGTATACCTTGGCTATATGGTCACGATGTACGGTGAACGCTGGTTTGTCTCGCCTTACAATCCGCGCCTGCGCAATATACAAGATTCGGTGGAGCCGGGCGACATACTGGACCGTACCGGAAAGCAGCTGGTTTATACAATCGGCGACAACCGTGTCTACATCAAGGATCGTACCACGCGCAAAGCGGTGGCGCATATCATCGGCGACAGCTACGGCATGACGTATGGCGCGCAGACGATGTTTGCCAAGTATCTGTTCGGATTCGACAAAGGCACCATTGCCCGCATTACCGATCTGATCTCCGGCAAAGACCGCACCGGCAGTGATGTTACGCTGACAATAGACGCGGCGCTGAGCAAGCGCGCATTCGAGGCGCTTGATGGCCATTCGGGGGCCATCGTGGTGATGAACTACAAAACAGGCGAGATACTCACCAGCGTTTCATCGCCCACGTTTGATCCAACCGACATGGATGTGTTTTTAGAGGGCGGCGGCGAGAGCGAGCTTGTCAACCGCGCATTCTCGGGCCTTTATCCGCCCGGCAGTACGTTTAAGCTGGTCACAGCCGCAGCGATGATCGAAAACGGCATGTCAGATTTTGAAGCCACGTGTTCAGGCAGCACGCAGATCGGCACAAAGACGATCAAATGCACGGGTGAGCATGGAAATGAGAATCTTAAGGATGCGATCCGTCATTCATGCAACGTTTATTTCGCGGAAGCCTCCGTATTGCTGGGCGCGCAAAAACTCAATGCGATGGCGAACAAGTTTCTTTTCCATTCCGAATTGCTGTTCAATGATGTGGTGATGAGGCAAAGCGAGTTTGTGGCATCACCGGACGCGGCAGAAAACGCATGGGCAGCCGTCGGTCAGCATCACGATCTGATAAGTCCGCTGCATGCCTGCATGATCGCGGGCGCAATCGCGAACGACGGTGTGATGATGGAACCAAGGCTTTTGCTTGCCGTCACGGACGGGCAGATGCAGAGCTTTGCGCTGACGCCGCGCTTGGCGGCAAAACCGCTTAGTGATACGCAGCAGCTCAAATCCATGATGATCGCGGCGGTGGAAAACGGCACCGGCTCTGCCGCGGCCATCAGTGGTGTGACGGTAGGCGGCAAAACAGGCACAGCCGAAATTGAGGATAAGAATGGCAAAGCCGAGCATGCGTGGTTTATCGGCTTTATAGACGATGATGCGCACCCGCTCTGTATTGCTGTTGTGATGGAGAGGGCCGGCTCGGGCGGCAGGAACGCGGCTCCGGCGGCGCGGCGCGTGCTGCGCAAAGCGATGGAGCTTGGCTATTGATATGAACGAGACAATCAGAGAGAAGCTTAACAATCTGCCCAAAGCACCGGGCGTTTATCTGATGAAAAACAAAGCGGGCCAGGTCATCTATGTTGGCAAGGCGCTCGTGCTGAAAAACCGTGTTTCCAGCTACTTTTCCAATTCGCGAAAAGATGTGAAAACCACGGCATTGGTTGAGCAGATCGATGATTTTGACTACATACTCACCGAGACCGAAATAGAGGCGCTGATACTTGAATGCAACATGATCAAGCGCTACAGCCCGTATTACAATATACTGCTGCGCGATGATAAACACTATCCTTACATCCGAATTGATATGAACGAGAAGTATCCGCGTATCTGCGTGACACGCCGCGTCGAAAACGATGGCGCGACGTATTACGGGCCGTATATTGCCGCGCACATACTGCATGAGATATTGGAAACGGTGACAAAGGTGTTTCCCGTTCGCTTATGCAAAAAGACACTGACCGGAGCCGAGCGGCTGCGTCCGTGCCTGAACTATGAGCTGAATCGATGTCTCGCGCCGTGTGCGGGAAAGGTGAGTGAATACGAATACAAGCGCATGGTATCCGAGGTGGAGGATTTTCTGTCCGGACGCTATAAAGGGCTGCAAAAGCAGCTTGAAGAGGATATGGCGGCCGCATCGCAGAACATGGAGTATGAAAAGGCGGGAGCGATACGCGACCGCATTCGGGCGCTGCATCTTTTGTTTGAGAAGCAAAAGGCCGCGTTTCCGGATCTGAATGACAAGGATGTGTTTGCCGTCTGGCAACAAGGTGATGAAGCGGTGGTGCAGGGGCTGTTTGTGCGCAAGGGGGAGCTCAATCACACCGAGCGCTTTTTTGTCTCCTGCGCGGGTGAAACATCTCAAAAGGTGCTCTCGCAAATGCTTTCGCAGTATTATGCCGGGGTTTCGGGTGTGGCAAAACAGATTTATGTGAACGAAGAGCCCAGCGATAAAGAACTGATCGAGCAATGGCTGACGGAAAAACGCGGCAGCAAGGTGGCGATGCTTGTGCCGCAAAAGGGCGCAAATAAAAAGCTGACGGACATGGCGGTTGCCAACGCGAAGGAAGCACTCACGCGCCGCCTGCTGCGCTTGCAGCGAGAGTATGATACAACGCACGGCGCTTTGGCGCAGCTGGCAGAGGTATTGGGAATCAAGAGAGGTATAGACCGCATAGAATGCTATGATATATCCAACACGCAGGGCACCGATTCGGTCGCTTCTATGGTGGTGTTCCGCGGGGGCAAGCCCGAAAAGAAGTCGTACCGGCGCTTTCGCATCAAGACAGTGACGGGTGCTGATGATTTCGCTTCGATGAACGAGGTTCTCACAAGGCGTTTAAAACGCGCGTTGCAAGGCACCCAAGGGTTCGAAGAGCTGCCGTCGCTGATTGTGGTGGACGGCGGCAAGGGGCAGCTATCCACAGCCTATGACGCGCTTTTGTCGCTTGGCCTTGAAGACAGCGTGCCGCTGATCAGCCTTGCCAAACGCGAGGAAGAGGTTTTTGTCGTGGGGCGCAGTGAGCCGATCGTGCTTGAAAAAAACAGCCATGCTTTGGGGCTGCTCACACGCATCAGAGACGAAGCGCACCGTTTCGCGATCACCTATCATCGCGGTTTGCGTTTAAAGAACGTTGAAGATTCATTGCTGCTCAAAATACCGCATGTGGGCGCGGCGCGCGTGAAGGCGCTGCTGGCGCATTTTGAGACGGTGGGCGATATCAAAGCGGCAAGGTTCGACCAAATCGTCGCGGTACCGGGCATGGATGTGCGCGCAGCGCAGGCTGTTGTTGATTACTTTGAATCGGGTGAGGGCGGTGCCTGATGGGTATTGTGAAACAAAAGGCATTGGTGTAGACTAAAACCATGGGTCAAACGATGATAGAAACTGTATTTAAGGCACTTGGTGAGCGTATCGCGGATGTGCGGCGTGATGAGCCGATGGCGGCGCATACGTCCTTCAAGGTTGGCGGCTGCGCCGATATCATGGCATTGCCCACGACGGAAGAAGAGATACAGCATGTGATCAAAGCGGCGCGTGAATACAGCTGTCCGCTGCTTGTGATGGGACGCGGCACAAATCTGCTCGTCACGAGCAAGGGGCTGCGCGGTATCGTGCTCAAGCTGGCGGATAATTTTTCGGGAATGGATTTTGACGGTGCGTGCGTGAATGTCAAAAGCGGCACGCTGCTGAGTGTGCTGGTACGTGAGGGCATGGCGCGCGGCATTGGCGGCGCGGAATGCTTGGGCGGTATTCCAGGTACCCTCGGCGGTGCTGTTTGCATGAACGCGGGTGCTTATGACGGCGAGATCAAGGACTTTGTCGAGGAAGTGTATCTTTGCACATGGATGGGGCCTATTGCGCTTTCGAACGCGGAGATGGCTTTTCGCTACCGCGGCAGTGTATTGAGCGGATTGCCGCTTGTGGTCACGGGTGCGCGTCTGCGATTGATACCTTGCTGCGGTGAGCAGAGCAAGCAAAAGCTGTGCGCCTTCAACGAAAAAAGGCGTGAGAAGCAGCCGCTTGAATACCCGAGCGCGGGCAGCACATTCAAGCGGCCCAAGGGCGGCTATGCCGGCACATTGATCGAACAAACGGGACTCAAAGGGCTGCGCATCGGCGGGGCAGAGGTCTCAAAGAAGCATGCGGGCTTTGTGATCAACAAAGGCAATGCCACGCCAGAAGACATCATCGCGCTGATTCAGACCGTTCAGCAGCGCGTGAAAGAAGCAACAGGCATTGAGCTTGAGCCCGAGGTTAAAATCGTAGGTGAAAGATGAAGCTTAACGCGGACTACCATACGCATACCGTCTACAGCCACGGCAAAGGCACCGTTGAAGACAATATACGGGCAGCGGCAGAACGCGGGCTCTTCACAGTCGGCATCGCGGATCATTCGGTCTCGCACTTTTTATACGGCGTGAAGCGGCGGCGGCTGGAACAGTATATCGCACACATAGAGCATGCGCGGCGTGCGTATGAAGGGCGCATAGAGGTCAAAGCGGGTATCGAGCTGAACCTGACAGGGCTTGATGGCAGTGTGGATATGCCGCAAGGTTATCGTTTCGATATCGTCATTATGGGTTATCATAAGGCTGTCATACTTCGTGATGCGAAAACATATTGGGCTTTCGCAACGGCGAAGAAGCGTGAGCAGCAAATTACCGAGGCTTACAGGCTGGCTGTGCAGCGTCATCATATCGATATTGTGGCGCATCCGGGCTATGGTGTGCCGATCGATTATGCCAAACTGGCCGGTGCATGCGCCGATTATGGCGTATTGTTTGAGATCAACAACAAGCACACCGAGCTGACGGCAGAGTATGTGCGCTATGCGGCAAGCACAGGCGTGAAGTTTGTGATATCGAGTGATGCGCACAGGCCTGAGCATGTGGGCTTAGCGCCCGCCGCACTGGCTTTGGTGCAAAAAGCAGGTTTATCAGCGGATCGGATTGTCAACGTATCGGAGGATTAGGAATGAAGTTTGTCATCGTCACAGGATTATCGGGCGCGGGGCGCTCCAGAGCGCTGAAAAGGCTGGAGGACCTTGGCTATTTCTGCGTTGACAACCTGCCGCCCAAGCTGATCCCCGACTTTGCGGCCATGTGCCTTGATAACGATGACATCCATAAGGCGGCCACGGTGGTGGACATGCGTATGGGCGATATGTTCGAGGACGTTTATCCGGCCGTCAACTGCTTAAAAGAGATGGATGAAATCGAGCTGTCGATACTTTATCTTGACGCATCAGATGAAATATTGGTGAGACGGTTCAAAGAAACGCGGCGCAACCATCCGCTTTCTCCTGACGGCAATATCACCGGCGGCATCACAAAGGAACGCGCCAAGCTCAAGGGCATCAAGGATATTGCCAACCACATCATCGATACGACGACCTATTCGCTCCACAAGCTTGGTGAGACGATAGACAGGCTGTTCTGCGAGAGTGACGAGCAGGGCATCATGATCGTTGTCACCACCTTTGGCTATAAACGCGGTATACCGATTGATGCCGATATGGTATTTGATATGCGTTTTCTGCCCAATCCGTTCTATCAGGAAAATTTGCGTCCGCATACCGGGCGTGAGCAGGATGTCAAAGAGTATGTGCTCTCGTTCCCGCGCGCACGCATATTCCTCGATAAAATCAACGAATTGGTCAACTATGTGGCGCCGTATTACCTTGAACAGGATAAAAAACAGCTGGTGATAGCGATCGGCTGCACAGGCGGTGTCCACCGCAGCGTGGTGATCGCTGAAGAACTCTTCCGCATACTGAAAGAACAAGGACACCGTGTCACGCTAGAGCATCGTGACATTAAGCTGGAAAGCGGCTGACGGAGGGGCTATGTCATTTTCCTCAATAGCCAAGGCCGAGATATGCCGCACGGCCGCGGTGGGTGAATGCTGTGAGCTAAGCGAGCTGTGCGCACTGATACACACAGCAGGCTCGGTGCGCATCTCAGGCGGGGTTTTCTCTTTGCGCATCGATACAGAAAGCCCGGCAGTGGCACGCCGTGCGTTTTTGCTGATAAAGAATCTGTATGGCGTGCATTCGGTGACGCAGATGCACACCAATCAACTCAAACGCAATCACATCTATTCGCTGACTGTGGACAGAGCGGCCGCGCGTATGGTGGCGATGGACGTGGGCATCATGGGCGATGAGGGCATCGGGTTTGGCGGCGATACGCCGTTTTCGGGCAAACGTTGCTGCAAAATTGCCTTTGCGCGGGGTGCGTTCTTGGGCGGCGGCTCTGTCACAAATCCTGAAAAACGGTACCATCTGGAATTTGTTTGCGGACAAAAGGAATTTGCATCGGTTCTGTTGAATATATTAGGAGAGCTGGGCATACTCGCAAAAATGATACAGCGCAGCAAAAGTCATGTGGTGTACCTAAAAGAGGGAGATGCCATTGTGACGCTGCTGACGATGATCGGCGCGCATACATCGATATTGGGTATCGAAAATATCCGTGTGCTAAAAAGTGTGCGCAACAATGTCAACCGAAAAGTCAACTGCGAAACGGGCAATCTGACGAAAACGGTCAACGCTTCAATAAAGCAGCAGGAATGCATTGCATACATCAGTGCGCATATGGGGCTCGAATGCTTAAGCGCGCCGCTTCGCGAAGCTGCGGAGGCGCGTATTAGCAACCCCGAAGCCACGCTTGAGGAATTAACGGTTATGCTCGGTGCCGCTTCAAAATCGGGCGTCAACCACAGGCTGCGCAAGCTGTGCAGCATTGCCGAACAACTCAAATCGACGAGGGGGGAATAGAATGCAGGCGAAGGAACTGACCATCACCAATGTGGATGGGCTCCGGGCCTCAAAAGCGGCTATGTTCGTACAGGTCGCAGGCGGATTTGCATCGCAGATATTCGTGGAGAAGGGCAATAAGAAGATCAACGCAAAAAGCATCATGGGCGTGCTTTCTCTGGGTGTCAAACAGGGCGAAAAGATTTATGTTTTTGCCAACGGCAAGGATGAGGAAGAAGCCATAGCCGCCATCGAAAAGCTTGTAACGACGGCTTTTTAAGAATACACAGATCAGCCGCAGTGCTTGTCGCTGCGGTTTTTTGGCCTCATTCGCAAATACAAACCAAAGCATAATTTCCATCAACAATCTGGAATAAAAAAGAGCCGCAGGCTCAAAACTGCGGCTCTTTGTCATATCTTCATTTACTTTTTCAGATTGAACCATGCGTTTTTGCCGGCATACTGTGCCTGGTCGCCAAGCTCCTCCTCGATACGCAGCAGCTGATTGTACTTGGCCACACGGTCGGTTCGGCTGGGCGCACCCGTTTTGATTTGTCCCGCGTTTAGCGCCACGGCGATATCGGCGATGGTGACATCCTCGGTCTCGCCGGAACGGTGCGAGATCACCGACGTGTATCCGGCTCGGCTCGCCATTTGTATCGCGTCGAGCGTTTCGGTCAGCGTACCGATCTGATTGACCTTGATCAGTATCGAATTGCACACGCCCATGCGGATGCCCTTTAACAAACGCTCTGTGTTAGTCACAAAAAGATCATCGCCCACAAGCTGAACCCGATCACCCAGTGCGTCAGTCAGCATCTTCCATGCTTCCCAGTCTTCCTCGGCCACACCGTCTTCGAGCGATATCACGGGATACTTGTTGCAAAGGTTTACCCAATAATCAACAAGTTGCTGCTTGGTCATCATCTGATCGGTTTTCCAGAAGTAATAGCTGCCTTCCTGACCCTTGGCCTTGGCCTCCTCATACATTTCGGTGGCGGCAGGGTCCATCGCGATCATGAAATCTTTGCCGGATTCATAGCCTGCTGCGCCAATGGCCTCGACAATCAGCTCAAGCGCCTCTTCATCTGTTTTCAGGTTGGGCGCAAAGCCGCCTTCGTCACCCACGGCTGTTCCATAGCCTTTGCCCTGAAGCACCTTTTTCAGGTTGTGGAACACTTCTGCGCTCATCTGAAGGCATTGTTTGAAGCTCTGTGCACCCACAGGCATGATCATGAATTCCTGTATGTTGACGCTATTGTCGGCGTGCTTGCCGCCGTTTAGTATGTTCATCATCGGAACAGGCAGCGTTTTGGCATTGACGCCCCCCAAGTATTTGTATAACGGCAGATCGGCCATCAGCGCGGCGGCTTTGGCGACAGCCAGTGAAACGCCCAGTATCGCATTCGCGCCCAGCTTGGATTTATTGGGTGTACCGTCCAGAGCCAGCATCGAGGCATCAATCTCTGCCTGATCAATGGCATAAAACCCTTCGATCTCGGGAGCGATCACCTCATTGACATTTTGAACAGCCTGCGACACGCCTTTGCCCAAATAACGCTTTTTATCACCGTCCCGTAATTCCACGGCCTCAAACGCGCCCGTTGACGCACCGGATGGCACGGCTGCCCGGCCAATAGCGCCTCCAGACAA
>OBJA01000234.1_pt1 | contig 52534 bp, 44 predicted proteins | sample 1519751 | NCBI WGS metagenome assembly OBJA01 (sample SAMEA3881238, study PRJEB22517) | soil metagenome | biome: lake sediment; feature: soda lake sediment; material: sediment, water from around vicinity | place: India | collected 2013-12-23 | depth 3 m
ACGCGCACGCGATTTGCGTCAACGCCGCGGCGAGCATGCCGCCTGTACAGCTTTCGGCGCAGGCAACCGTTAAGCGTTTTTTGATCAGCAGCTGAACCACCGCGTTTTGCAGGCTGCCGGTATCCACGCCATAAACCACCTCGCCAAGCTCCTGCATGATGGTATGCACAACAGGATCGATCATTGCGAGCGCAGCGGCTTCGTCGGCGGCTTTGGCGCTCACGCGCACCTTCACCTCGCCCTTTGCCGCATAAGGCGCAACAGTCGGGTTTTGTGACTGCGTCATCATATCGCGGAGTCTGTTCTCCACCTGCGATTCGCCCATACCGAATATATGCAGCGTTTTGGAGCGTATCGTGGAATCAGTCGTCTTCTGCAGAAACGGTGACACATGGTTTTCAAACATCGGACACACCTCAGAAGGCGGGCCGGGCAGCAGTATAACCCATTTGCCCTGACAATCAACGGCGATACCGGGTGCAAATCCCGTATCGTTTGGGAAGACCGTTGCGCCAGCCGGCACAGCAGCCTGAAGCAGATTGTTGGGCGTCATCGGCATGCTGCGTGCCGCATAGAAGGCCGCTATTTTTTGAGCGGCTGCCTCATCTTGCACCATCGCCAGCCCGCACAGATCGGCAACAGTTTTTTTGGTGATGTCATCACATGTAGGGCCAAGCCCGCCCGTGGTGATAACCACATCGGCACGTGAAAGTGCGAGTGTCAGGCTGTGCTTCAAACGCTCTTCGTTATCGCCCACCACCGACTGATGAAAAAGGTTGATGCCCAAAGCGGCAAGTTCGCGCGCCAGATAAGCGCTGTTGGTATTGACAATATCTCCGAGCAGCAGCTCGGTACCGATGCTGATGAGTTCTGCGTCCATAACTTTCCCCGTTCCTTTTTGATGCAAAAGATTATAACACAGTATGGGATATTGCGCCAAACGCGCATTTATTATGCGCTGCCGGATAAACGATACCGCGATTGCTGGCATCAGCGACGATTGTCATCATGCGCATATTTGTTGTATAATGAGGTTCTATTGGCGGCGGATGATTATTAAAGGACAAGTGATGAGAAAAAAGAATTACTACGCAAGAAGACGAATAAGCCAGAGAAGAGCAAGAAAGCGGCTGTTTATTGTGACAGGGCTGCTTGTTGCGGCGTTTGCAGTCGGTGTGTTTTTGATTGTCAAAGCCATCAGTGATAAGCCGGGCGACCCCACGCCCCCCAGTGCTTCTGCGCAAATGCAGCCGCCGGACAACGCTGTTATACTGCCCGATACATATGATGATTTGCAGGGAGGCGTACATGTGCTTTCGGCCGATCTTGTGCCCTATGCCACGCAGAAAACCGATCCGGCCTTGTTTGGTATGAAAACCGATATTATGGTGGACGACGAGATCGTGGACGCCTATATAGCCAGCGAGCCCATTGCGTTTGGCACAGCAGATACGTACAGCACGCTTGAAGGACTGACAACATTTCGGGGCAACCATCACCGAGATATGCCCGCATACGGCACAGCCGACATCACAGAGCAGGCGCTTGAGCTTGTCAGAACCAAAAGCACAGGTGCTATCGGCAAATGGGGCGGAGCCACGTGGACGGGTCAGCCGCTTATTGTCAAATGGCCCGCGAAAACGCGTGAGAACATGACGTCACTTTATCCGCAGTTTGCTGACAAAGACGATTTGACCGAAGTCATTTATGCAACGCTGGACGGATACATACACTTTTTGGATTTGGAAACCGGCGAAGATACGCGGGACCGCATCGCAGTGGGAGCACCCACCACAGGAACCGCCAGCATTGATCCGCGGGGCTATCCCATCATATACGTGGGGCAGGGCTTGCAGGCAAACGGCAACACATCCAACAGCAGGGATATGTATATGCGCGCTTTTAGCCTGATTGACGGCATGCTGTTGATGAAATTTGGTTATGAAACAGCCGATCCCTTTGCGCATCGCAGCTGGCAGGCCTTTAGCTCAAGCCCGCTGATCGATGCCAATTCCAACACGTTGATCGTACCGGGTGAAAACGGCGTGCTCTATGTTTGCGAGCTGGATGCTTTTTATGATGAGGGAGAGGGCGTTGTTGGTATGGCCGAGCAGCCTTCAATGGTTAAATACCGCTATACATCACAGCGCAATGAGCAGGCCAGCACAAGAGGGCGCTGGGGCACGCAGAGCTCAGCCATCGCCTGGCGTGATAATTTGATATTTGCCGACAATGCAGGGCTGTTGCAGTGCATTGATTTGAATACCATGGAGCTGATATACGTCAACGATTTGACGGATGACAGCGATATGACGATGGTTCTGGAAGAGGACGCGAAAAACGACCGCGTTTATCTCTATGCGGGCTGCAACTATGACGAGTTGGTGCGCGATTTGGGCCCGCATGGCCCTGTATACGCGCGCAAGCTTGATGCTCTGACGGGTGAAGTGATCTGGGAGACTGAATTTATTGTCAAATCCGATGACAAAAGCGACGGCGGCATACTGGCGTCTCCTGTGATCGGAAGGCAGGGCACTAGCATGGATGGGCTGGTCTTCTTCAGCATCACGCAGGAGGTTGTGGGCAACGCAGTCACAAGCAGTCTGGTTGCGCTTGACAAGCAGACCGGCGCGGTCGTGTTCAGATACGATATGGAAGTATCGGGATGGTCGCCATCATCACCGGTGCCTGTGTATACGCCTGACGGAACGGGCTACATCATACAATGCGACAGCTCGGGCAATGTGACGCTGCTGCGCGTTGAAGACCGCTCGTTTAAGGTTTCGGATATACTCAATATCGGTGGCGCTATCGAGGCCACGCCCGCCGTTTTCAATGACAGAATTGTTGTTGCAACAAGAAAGTCGCAGATTTTCGTTATCAAAATCAAATAGGTATTAAAAAAGCCTTGAACCGCGTTATTGTGGTACAAGGCTTTGTTTGATAGCCGTTAAAGCGCTTCCATGTATTCTTTGAAATGCGCAAATGCGATGCCGGGCTCCTCCAGCGACAAATCCCAGCGTTTGACCCATTCAAGCGAATAATGGCCTTGGTATCCCGCCTCTTGCAGCAGCATCACCGTTTCCTTTACAGGCAAATCGCCTTCGCCCACCATTTTGTAGCTGATCTTGCTGCCGCTTTGCACGGAATCCTTGATATGAACGTGCTTGATATACGGTGCCAGGTTATCGATGGTGTAAGCCGGCTCCTCGCCAAAGAAGCGATATGGATGATGAATGTCATACAATATGCCCACGTTAGCATCGCCAAAATCCTTAAATATTGCGCCCAGTGTCTTTGTCTTGGCAAAAAAGCCGTTTGTTTCGATCAGCGGCATCACACGCTTGTCCTTGGCGTATTCGGCTATTACCATTAGGTTTTTTATAACCGTTTTGAGACTGACATTTTCAGAAGGTGCCGGGGCCAAATCTCCAAGAAGGCGTATGTAAGGCGCGCCGATGGCGCTGGCGGTATCCACATAGGCTTTGGCATTTTGCAAATCATCCTCAACGTTCAGGTTACAGGCCGAGGTGAGACACGGGATATCAAGCGACAGCCGCGAAAGCAGCGCTAACGTATCGGCAAGATGTGCTTTTTGGAATTGCTCGATGCAAGGTGCGAAAAGCTCTCGCTGAACACCTCTGATTTCGATGCCGTTGTACCCAAGATCGGAAGCAACCGAGACGATTTCCGAGAAAGACCATTCCGGACAGCCCAGCGTGGAAAAGCAGATTTTCATAGACGCCCTCCCTTTCAATATTGCCTTATCCATTATAGCCCAGTTTCGCGCCATATGGAAGGCATAATATCATACTTTCATTAAAGCCTTGAAGTCTTCGAGCGTTGAGCCAAACACCTTCATGGCACCGGCAATGGGTGCGCCGTCCGAAAAATCGACACCCGCATTTTTTAGCAGTGCCAGCGGATAATCGCTGCCGCCGCTTTTGAGCATATCCATATATGCTTCGCGCACGCCGGGACGGCCTTCATATATGCCGGTGGCTAAAATCACAGCGGCAGAAAAGCCAGTCGCGTATTTATAGACGTAAAACGCATTGTAGAAGTGGGGTATGCGTGCCCATTCAAGCGCAATGGTATCACACGTTTTGATTTTGTCGCCGTAATAGTGTGCATTGAGCTCTGCGTATTTCTGCGAGAGCGCTTCGTGCGTCAGCGGCTCGCCTGCCTCGCACATGGCATGCGATAAGCGCTCGAATTCCGCGAACATCGTCTGGCGCAGCACCGTGGTGCGAAACTGGTCAAGATAATGATTCAGCACATATTTTTTAAGCTCGGCATCACCGTGGTCAAGCAGGTATCGCGTCAGCAGCACCTCGTTGACGGTGGAAGCCACCTCCGCGACGAATATTGTATAGGAGGCCAGCGAATAAGGCTGGGCTTCATCGGCATAGTAGGAGTGCAGCGCGTGGCCAAGCTCGTGCGCGATGGTGTACACGCTGTCAAGATCGCTGCGGTGGTTAAGCAGCACGTAAGGATGCGTGCCGTACGCGCCCCACGAATACGCACCGCTGGTTTTGCCCTCGCTTTCAAACACGTCGATCCAGCGCTCGGAATACGCGCGTTTGAGCAGCGCCACATAATCATTGCCAAGCGGGGCCATCGCGTCAAACACAAGCTCCATCGCTTGCTCATAGCTGTACTTTTTCTCTGTCTCCTCTACAAGCGGCACATACACATCATACATCGCAATATCATCAAGCCCAAGTATGCGCCTGCGTGTTTCAATATAATCATACATCACCGGAAGGCTTTCATGAATGCGTGAGATCAGGCCGTCATATAACGAGAGCGGCACGTTGTCGCCAAATAGCGCCTTCTCCAGCGCGCTGCCGTAGCCGCGCACACGCGCGTAATACACGTCTTTCTTGATGCTGGTGGAGAGCGTGGAAGCGATGGTGTTGATGGTGCCGGAAAATGCGCTGTAATAGGTTTCAAAAGCACTCTTGCGCACTTGCCTGTCCTTGCTTTGCATCAGCTCGATAAATTTGGCATGAGAGAGTTCAACGGTGCCGTCCGGCGTCTGTATGCTGCCGAATTTTAAATCCGCGTTGTTGAGCATCGTGAATATATCGCGCGCGCCCGAAGCGAAATCGGCGCTGAGAGAGAGCAGCTTTTCTTCGTTTTCGCTGAGCACATATTGCTTTTGACGGATGATATCGCGTATCATAAAAGCGTACGGCGATAATGCAGGCTCCTCTGTTAAATAGCTCTCCAGCTCATTCGCGCTTTTTTTAAGCAGTGCGGGTGCCACGAACGATGTTTCACCGGATACGGCCACATACAATGACATCGCGCGGTCGGTCATTGCTTGATAGCGCCCGCTTGCGTTGTCCTCATCGCGGCGCATCTTGGCATACACATAAAGCCGCTCGCACAGCAGAGAAACCTCATCGATACGCTGCAAAGCGGCAGCAAGATTCTGCGCGCTGTCCGCAAATCCGTTTTTCAGATCCTTGAGTGTGGGCAATATCGCGCCAAGCTTGGCTATATCCTGCTCCCATTCATCCTCGCTGGCGTAGATATCCTCCAGCCGCCATTTATACATATCATCGATTTCGCTGCGTTTCATGCCATCCTCCAAAGATTATCTTTGTCTATCATTATGCCCCGAATCTGCGGCTAATACCGTACGTCCTTGCCCTTGAAAATGATCTTCTGCGCATGCCGCATATCCATTAGCCGGGAGTGTATGCGGTCGTCATAACGCTGCTTGATTTCATGAAAGCCAAGATTCGTGGCGACGATGGTATGCCGTCCTGCCGCAAGACGCTCGTTGAGAAGGTCGAAAAAGTATTCGACCGTTACGTTTTTGGTCATCGGCTCTGTGCCAAGGTCGTCAATGATCAGAAGCGGCACCTCAAAAAGCGGCTCCAAGTTCACTTCTTCTCCGAGGCGATGGGCGTGGAACATCGAAAAGAGACGGTATGCGGTGTACAGCGCGGCGGTGTATCCGCGCTCGATCACACGGCGCATGATGCATTTCGCGCAGTACGTTTTGCCAAGACCGGCGCTGCCTGCAAACAGCAAAACAGGCGTGCCGGCAGGAAAGCTGTCCGCATATTGCTCGAAGATTTCTTTATACTTTTTCATAAAGTCATACTGTGATTTGCCGTTATCAATGGGTGTTTTATCGAATATATCGAGCGAGAAGTGCTCAAAAGAAACCGACGCATCCGTCAGCCGTGCGGTGTCGAGCTTGTCTTCCAGAAGCTTTCGCTTAAAGCATGCGCAGTGCGCGGCATTGGGCCGTATACCGGTATCATGGCAATCGCTGCAGGTGTAGATGGGCTCAAGGTAATCCGTATTAAACCCCGCATTTTTTTGCATGAGTGCAGCTTGCTCGCGCAGCCTGAGAAGCGTATCCTCATCGGTGTTTTCGCCGGATATGGCCGCGCGCAGCCGCTGTGCCAGCAGTGCGTTGATCTGCATATGCAGTTTTTTAAGCTCGGGAACGCGCGCATACACTTCGTTCCTGCGGCGCTCGTGCTCACGCTCGTTGCGCCGTCTTGTGTGTTCATACGCAGCAATGACATCGGATAAACTCAAGATTTATGCTCCTTCATCCGCAAAAGGGTCAAGCGCAAGGTGATCGTAATTATCGGTAGGGCGGTCAAAATAACCGGCTTTTGCCCGAGCCTGGCCGCTGCCCGCGTTCTTCTTTGTTTCGCGCTGCGCGTCTGCCAGCGTCTTGATGCCAGAGGTATGCCAGTTAGCGAGAATCGAATTCAAATACCTGTATGGATTATCGGAGAGCGTGCTGATTTCGGCGGCGAGCAGTATCGCATCGTGGCCGATGCCCCACGTTTCGTGCCAGCGCGTATAGATTTTTCGGTTGGCATCGGTCGGCGTTTTGGCTATACCGGCCGTTTCAAACACCGCCAAGATGCGCTCATCAAGTGCCTTTTGCTCCGCTATACGGCGCCGCGCGTCGGTGATTGTTTGCACATGGCAGTTGTACCAGTCTGTCAGCACACTGTCCAGCACCGCAAAGGGGTTCTTTCCGCGTGCGCCCGCATGCTTGGCGGCCAGCACGATCATATTCTGATTGTAGCCATAGACGCATGTCCACTTCTGAAACAAGCTTTCCTGCTCGAAAGAAGGCTTTAAGCTTGACTCACCTAAAAGGTGCATCACCTCTTTGATGGCCGCGGCACTGTCCTCTTTTTGCAGATGCGCTTCCGCGATTGTACGCGACGTGACAAGGCCGCGTGCGTATAACCGTTCGAGTATGCGATCCAAATATTTAAAGCTCGGTTCGCGTGCGGCGGTTGTCTGCGCACACGCGGTGAGTATTGCGTCAAGCGTAAAGCCATAGTCGCCTGTCCATTTGTAAAAAAGCGCAGTTTCATCCTGCGTGGGGCCGCGGCTTGTGATGCCAAGCTGCTTTAGAACACGCGTGATGCCGGATGCGGCGGCTTTGCAGGCAGCAATTTTCTCTCGGGCCTTCTCTTCGGTCACGATATGCTTTTCCTCTGCCCAGGCTTGCGCCACCTTGTCAAGATAAGCAAGCGATACACGGCGGCCCTTGAGCATGATGCAGTATTCCACAAGCGCCAGCACCACCTTTTTGCCAAGGCCGAAGGTGTCGGTGTAGTCGTAGATGCGCAGGTAGTCGTGCGGGGAAAGCTGCCGCGTGCCAAAAAGACTTTGCAGCATCTGATTGAATTCGCGCTCCGTATAAAGATCGTCATCTGTATGTGCGGCAGGCGCAAAGTCGCCGAACTCGAAGCACATGCGTGTGCCGTTGATGATGCGCGCCAGCCCTTTTTTCTGCCAGTATTCAAAGGCGTCAAAGCACTCTTCTTTGGATATACCAAGACGCGCACAGAGTATATCGATATCGATCTTGCCGTTTTGCGCAGCGTGTTTGAGAGCGAGCAGATAGGCGGCAATGTGCTTGTCAGGAGCGCCGGAGCAGCAGTCGATAAAACGGTTGGGCACTGTGGTGCTGTTGCAATGGTATTTGAGTTCAAGCTGCATAAAGCGTCTCCCTTCCTGAAAAATAACTGTGTGCGCTGATGAATATGACACCACTGATTCGATGAATGGTCTGATGATAGTATACGACAGCCTTGCGCTTGGGTCAAACAGCAAACAACAAAAATGCGGCAAGTATCACCCAATTTTTTTGTGTTGATACACAAGGGATAACCTGCTATACTCATCATGTTAATGCGCACATCAAAAAGGAAGGTTGCGTGCTTTTTTGCGCACATGAGGACATGAAGGAAAAACTCGTCATCAAGGGCGGCAAGCCGCTGATCGGCAGCGTCAGCGTCAGCGGCGCTAAGAATGCTGCCGTTGCGATACTGCCCGCAGCGATACTCTGTGAAGGCCGTTGTGAGATCGACAATCTACCCAACATCGATGATGTGCGTCTGCTGGCTTATCTGCTAGGCTACATGGGCGCGGATGTGAAGCTCAACTGCACGGCCGTCGCGATTGATACGAGCGGCATCAAAACACATGTGATCGATAACGATGCGGTCAAGCTGATGCGCGCGTCGTATTATTTTATGGGTGCGCTTCTTGGACGTTTTGGCAAGGCCGAGGTGAATCTGCCGGGAGGCTGCGCCATTGGTCTTCGTCCTATCGACCAGCACATCAAAGGCATGGAAGCGATGGGTGCCAAGGTGAAGACCGAATACGGCAAACTGGTGGCCTGTGCGCCAAACGGCCTTGTCGGTACGGATATATTCCTTGATGTGGTGTCTGTTGGAGCCACGATCAACATCATGCTCGCGGCTGTTTTGGCACGAGGCAAAACCAGCATCGTTAACGCCGCGAAGGAGCCGCATGTGGTGGATGTCGCGAATTTCTTAAACCGCATGGGCGCCAAAGTGAAGGGCGCAGGCACCGATATCGTGCGCATCACCGGCGTGGAAAAGCTGCATGGATGCAGCTATTCGATTATACCCGATCAGATCGAAACGGGCACGCTGATGATCGCTGCCGCGGCCACACGGGGGGATCTGACAATAAAGAATGTGATACCCACGCACATGGAGGCATTGTCTGCCAAGCTGATGGAGATGGGCGTGACGGTTGAAGAGGGCGACGACACACTGCGTGTCACGTGCCAAAGACGCCCCAAGCACGTCAGCATCAAAACGCTGCCGTATCCGGGCTTCCCGACAGATCTGCAGCAGCCCACAACCGTGCTGCTGAGCACAGCAGAAGGCGCGAGCATCATCGTGGAGAATATATTTGAATCCCGCTTTAAGCATATCAACGAGATACGGCGCATGGGCGCAAATGTGCAGATAGACGGCCGTGTCTGCGTGGTGGAAGGCGTCGAGCGGCTGACGGGCGCGCCGGTCAGAGCAACCGACCTGCGGGCCGGTGCAGCGCTGATCGTGGCGGGCTTGATGGCCGATGGGGAGACAGAGATCACCGGCGTGCAGTATATTGACCGCGGTTATGATCACATTGAAGATAAGCTCAAAAAGCTTGGTGCCGATATACACCGTGAGCAAATCAAAGAAATAGACGAATTCGATTTCACATTCGGCGCATGACGTTAGAGGCAGCTCTTGCTTATCGCACAGGACTGTCTTCGTTAAAAATGAAAGCGTTTTGCAAACTCTTGCTTAACCTGTTTGTTGTTGTCGAGCAGCATCAGCAGCGCAACGATGGACAGGCAAGGGGCCGCCACAAACCAAGACCAAACAAGATTGACAGCATTACCATTATAAATACCAAGCAGCATCTCGATCAGCACCGTCAGCAATGTGGCAAAAATGAAAAACGCCGCCACGATGCGCAAGCCGTTGAGCTTTTTGCGTTTGATCAAAACAACAGCTGTCAGCCAGAACAACAAGCAGAATAGCGCAATGGGCAAAGCGATGAAAAAAAACCAAGGCCTTTGTGGCAGCAGCAGCTGCATGAAACCAAGCCCAGCCGCTATTGCGGCAAAGTCGGTGAGCATCATTTTGATTGAGCCAAACCGCTTGAAGAAGAATGGTGAGGTGCAGACCACAAACAGCATAAGCACACCGGCCAAAACGATTAATGACCATGAGAGCGCATGGTCAAACAGCAGATTGCACAGCAAGCATATTGCAATGGGCACGCTGGCAATGATCGAATTGAACTTGATCCAAAATAGTCGATTTGGCTTTCTGTATGCGTCTTTTGTTTGCGCGAAGGCCGCTGTCTGCGCGTCATCCTGTTTTGCGGCGGGATTGATGACCACAACGTTGCACAATGGGCACGCTTTGATCTCCTGCGCGAGCTCAACACCGCAATTGACACAGTAAGACATCTTAAACCCCCTTATTGCTTTCCAGCTTGACGTGTATACCCATTTTCACGAGAAAAGTAAAAAACTCTCTTTCGGCCTGTGCTTCAACAAATATGCTTGAAAAACAGATGGTCAGGGCATCCGCATATGCGCAAGCCACGCAATTGATGCCGGTATGTCGCGGCGCGCCCAGCATCGCATCGAACCGTTCGATATGTGCTGCCATCTCTTTGGGGACATCAATCATACCCACGTTGGAGAGCGTGCTTGTGATGCGGCTTTCGCCGGCCATATGGAAGATGAAGCTGATGGCCATATTTTTGATCGGCAGCGGCAGCATACGAACGAAAAGGCTTTTCTCGGACTTGACATTCTTGGACATTTTGGCGGATAAGCTTTTTTGACTCAATTCATGGCGCATATGGTAATGAACCGTGCGCAGCACTTCCTCAAACGTATATTCACCCCAATTGGCGTTTATTTCAGGGTTGGTGTAAGAGGAAAAATTGCGCAGCGTCTTGGTACTGAAAAACTGACGCAGATTGATGGGAACCGAGACCTTGATGGGCTGTATTTTGCGCGGCTGCTGCTTGGTCTGTATCCGATAGAGCGCGTACATAAAAACGCCCACAAGAAACTCCGTCAGCGAGACGTTGTGTTTTTTTGCTACAGCTTTTATTTCGCTGACAGAAACGATGCCGCGTATCACGTTGAGTGCGCCGCCTTTTTCCTTTGCCCCTTTCAAGTGAAAAGCGCGTGTTTCCTTCCACGAGCGCACCGCCTTCTTGTTGTAGTATTTCAGGAAAGCGTCTTCGGCTTCTTCCTCATGCGGCGGCTCGCTGCAGTCTAATACGCCATGCGTGGCAGGTATGGCAAAGCCCTTTAGCTTAAGGTATTGCGCAATCAGTGTCTTCAAAAACGTGATGCCGCCAAAGCCGTCCGAAACTGAGTGAAACACCTCGAGAGAGATGGTGCAGCCATGTGTTCTCAGTCGCCACAGATAACCGTTGCAGTCTTTTGTATAAAGCCGTATACACGGGTTGATGGCATCATCGATCACTGCGGGAAGCTGATTATTGGCATCAAAGTAATACCAGAATACGCCCGCGCGAAGACGGCAGGAGAATATGCCCATGCGCGCCGTTGTTGTTGCAAGCGCGCGCTCAAGCAGCGGCTTGTCAATGGGCGCGGTCAGCTTTGCCGATACGCGGTAAACGGCGGTCCATTTGCGGCTTTTGATGGCAGGATAGAGCTTGGCAGCATTGTCAAGCTTGTACCATGTTTTTGGCTCATGCTTTTGCATCAGTTGCATCATACTCCTAAAACGCTGTTTGCACAATCTATAAAAAGGTATACGGCAGAGCGCAAGTGCAAAAAAATAGGGCGGAACGTAAGTTCCGCCAATAGTAGGGGTATTGGGGACAAATTTGGGGTTACAATGACAAACGCTATCGGGCAAGCTCTATACTGATAGAGACTTTGTCCTTGCTCTCCTGTGCTTGGTAACTAACCTTCACGCCCGATTTTTTAATGCGTGACAGCGCTTTTTTAATCGTATTGAGGTAAATACGGTAATCGCGCATGATGCACACAACGTTCTGGCTGCTCAAATCGGCAGGCACCTCGCCATAAAGCTTGGGCAGCAGTCTTTCCACAATCTCCTCTGTGGCCTTAACAGAAAGATTTTTCTGCGTGATATCACGGATCAGCTTAAGCTGTGCTTCTTCGTTATGGAGCCGCAGCAACGCACGCGCATGGCGTTCGGTCAGCTTGTAGGTAATGATCATATCCTTCACATTACCGGGCAGCTTTAAAATGCGCATCTTGTTGGCGACGGTGCTTTGGTTTTTTCCAAGCCGCCGCGCCAACTCTTCCTGCGTTAGGCCATGTTCTTTCATCAGGCTTAAATAGGCTTCGGCCTCTTCAAAAAAATGCAAATTTTCTCTTTGCAGATTCTCAATAAGCGCGATCATGGCGCTGTCCTCATCAATAGCCGGTTGAACAAATGCCTTGATATGTGTATAGCCCGCTTTGCATACCGCGCGCCAGCGGCGCTCGCCGGCAATAATCTCATAATAGCTGTGAGATGATTTGCGAACGGTGATCGGCTGCAGCAGGCCATATTGTTTGATGGAATGGGCAAGCTCTGTGATGCTTTCCTCAGCAAATACACGCCGGGGCTGATAGGGGTTTGGGCGTATATAATCGACGGGAAGAATCTCAAGTGCATTGTCCGCGCTTTTGTCCATACTAAATTTGTGCACACTTTCAGCGGGCTTTTGAAATCTTAACACTATTAAAACACTCCTTTACAATTGCGCTTTGCGCAAAAACAAATCAGGACAATTCCTGCATTGAAACCGATGCCGTTAAACAGCCGTCCATTTTTAGATTTCTATCACGACAAAGGTTTAATGCACATTTCGGCATTTATAGAAAGAGTCCTTCAAAGGCGGCAATAGTTCTGAAATATCGACATAAATAGTGAGGATAATGCACATTATGCGCGTATTTGTGACATATAGAACACGGCTATTTGTGATAGGTTCGCCCTTCTGCGATCATCAGTGCACGGTAGATTTGCTCGATCAAGACGATGCGAAAAAGCTGATGCGGCATCGTCATCGCGGAGAATGAGACCACAAGCTTTGCGGCATTCTTCACATGCGGTGAAAGCCCGTGTGAGCCTCCGACGACAAAAGACACTGTTCCCGATTCGCGCAATGCTTTGATGTGTTTGGAAAACTGCTCGGATGTGAGTGAAGCGCCTTCTGGCGAGAGGGCAACCACAGAGCCTGTGCATGCGCCAAGAAGCGATTCGCCTTCTTCCAGCAACGCCTGATCAATCTGCCGATCATCCGGGTTCTTTTGCAGCGCCGCTTCTTTTTTTTCAATCACAACCACGCGACCGAATGCGCCAAGCCGCTTTACATATTCCGCTTGTGCCTGCTGCCAGTGGCGTTCTTTGAGTTTACCGATACAGACGATGCGAATCTCGCTCACAACAGCCCTCCGCTATTTGATGTCAAAAACGCCTGTGACGCGGTCACGAAAAGCAAGGCCTAAATTAAACCCGTGCCCGGGTGTGATACCCTTTGAGAGCAGTTTATCCGTGACTGTACGAAAGGCAAGCTGCTCCGAATTGTTCTCGCGGCTCAAATGCCCAAGCAGCACCGATGTGACACCCGCACAGGCCAGCCGCAGCGTCGCGTCGGCAGCATCGTCGTTGGACAGATGCCCCCGCCGGGATTTGATGCGTTCTTTGAGCGCGTACGGATAACGCCCCGTATTGAGCAGCTTTGTATCGTGATTGGCTTCAAGCACCACAAGATCGCACGCATGCAGCTTATGCTCGATGGCTTTGGGAAAATAGCCAAGATCGGTCGCCACAGCGATTTTACGCACGCCGCACGATACACAAAAGCCCACGGGGTCAACGGCATCGTGGGGTATGTCAAACGGCTCGATCAAAAGGTCGTCAATATAAAAACCCGTTTTGGATATGATGCGCATATGCCGGCTTTGAATACTGCCAAGCTTCTCCCCGCCTGCCGCAAAAGTCTCTGCCGTGGCAAACACGGGTATGCTGTGTTTGCGCGAAAGTATGCCCGCTCCTGCGATGTGATCCGTGTGCTCATGCGTTAACAGTATGCCTTTGATATCACGGATATCTTCATCAACACTGCGCAAAGCCTCTTCGATTCGCTTGCCCGAAACGCCCGCATCGATCAATATCCGGGTTAAACCGGAGCTGATGAGTATGGCATTGCCGGACGAGCCGGAAAAAAGAGGCGTTAATGAAAAAGTCATAGGGTAAATCCTTTCTTGCGGCTCATTATATCATAGAATAAATCGCATCTGCTATGGCTGTATATTGATATTGCGCACATTTTTATGGTATGGTGATTATTAGAAAAACACTGATTCATTTGGAACACGGCATAACGGTTGGGTTTTTGTTCCGAAGGTGATTAATTTTTCATAAGAAAGGCGGCGTAAATGGGATCGTGTGTACAGGTTTATACCGGCGACGGAAAGGGCAAAACCACGGCGGCGGTTGGGCTTGCGGTACGTGCGGCAGGACAGGGCCTACAGGTCAAATTTGTTCAGTTTTTAAAAGGATGCGAAGGCGGAGAGCTGCGCATATTGGCTGGCATCCGCAATATCGAGTGCGCTTCTTTTGCCGGCTGCAAAACTTTCTTTCACCTATTAACTGAGGATCAAAAAATTGAGCTATTGGACAACGCGAAACGGGATATCGACCGTATTCAAGGCTGGCTTGGCGCTGCGGATTTGCTGATACTCGATGAGGCGATGGCGGCAATGGCTTGCGGTATACTGTCTATGGAGCAAATGCTGCAAATTATAGACAACAGGGGCAGCACTGAAATTGTGCTGACGGGACGCGATGCACCGGAACAGATTATCGCGCGTGCGCATCTGGTGACACAGATGCAGCCGCTCAAGCATTATTATGAACAAGGGCTTTGTGCGCGCAAGGGAATCGAATACTAAAGATGGCTTCTGTTTTGAGTCACAAAGCGACAAAAAACCATCTTTGACAAAAGGCAAAGGCGTTATATAATAGGAAGCAGATAGAAACGGCGCAAAGAAACGGAGGGGCATTTATGGGCAGTTCAATCAATGATATCTTGTTGGAGGATTTTCAAAACGTTGTCGGCGAAATGCTGATGAGAAACAGAAGCGTGCTCGATATTCTAAGCAAAATGCAAACGAGTATGGGCCGCGTTAACCGTGCCGTTGTCAAAGCCGTGACGCATTGCGGCTGTATCGAAATTGAAGGAAAAAAGCAGGCGTTTCCCGGTGAAGTGAGCATAAAGAATTTAAACGGTCTTGTATCCACGCAAACCAAGGGCGAGCTTTGCGACGAGTGCCGCCGCACCATTGAAAAGGAAATTGGCGGAGAGCTTTTCTACATCGCGTCGCTGTGCAACACATTCGGCATCAGCTTGTACGATGTTATACTGAGCGAAAAAGAAACGCTTGGTACGCTTGGCAGCTATAGTTTGAGATAACAGCATCAAAAAACGGCAGCATATGGCAGTATTGCAACGAGCGAATACAGCCATCAAAAATGCGATTCGATCGGCTTGTTTTGACGATGCGGTTCTTTGCACGCTAATTAACAATCGCTCCCGCAAATGCGGCGGAATATTTACCAAATGTTCATGACAAATCACAGCTTTTTATATTGACAGCCCATATGCATTGTAGTAATATGTTATATTGCATTAACGTGCTTAAAAAATGGGGGAGTCTTTATTTTTCACCGTCAAAGAGTGCGGTTTTTCATGGGTATTAAAAAAATCTGCTGAAGATAATTGGGGCTGATTTTTTGCTGGTCATGTGTGAAAAACGCAGTATAACACAAACTCTTTTGGGGAATAATCAGCGGGTGCCTTCATCTGAAAAATCGTCTATTTAGCATTTTATATAACAGGAGAGTGGATTAAAAGCTTATGGTGCATGAAGTCAAGATCGGGAAACGCAACAGGATGAGCTTCTCTAAGATTGAAGAAGTGCTGGAGATGCCGGATCTGATCGAGATCCAAAAGAACTCTTATGATCATTTTTTAGAGGTTGGCTTGAGGGAAGTGCTCAGTGATATATCGCCAATCACCGACTACTCAGAAAACCTGATACTCGAATTCGTGGACTATCACATTGAGAATGAGCCCAAATACAGCGTCGAGGAATGTAAGGAAAGAGACGTGAATTTTGCGGCGCCTTTAAAAGTGGTGGTACGCCTTATCAATAAGGAAACCGGCGAGATGAAGGAGCAGGAAGTGTTCATGGGCGATTTTCCGCTGATGACCGAAAAAGGCACCTTTATCATCAATGGCGCCGAGCGCGTCATCGTCAGCCAGCTTGTGCGCTCACCCGGCGTGTATTTTGATGTGGCGATAGACAAATCTGGCAAAAAGCTTTTTTCCGCAACCGTGATACCCAACCGCGGTGCGTGGCTGGAATATGAGACGGACTCAAACGACTGTTATTGGGTACGCGTGGACAGAACACGCAAGCTGCCCATGACCGTACTGATGCGGGCGATGGGCTGCGGCACCAACAGAGAAATCACCGAGCTTTTTGGTGATGAGGATTTCTTGCAGGCCACATTCAAAAAGGACAGCGGACAGAGTGTGGAAGAGGGCTTGATCGAGATATACCGGCGTTTGCGTCCGGGCGAGCCGCCCACGGTCGAAAGTGCGCGCATGCTGATAGACTCATTGTTTTTTGATCAGCGCCGTTATGACTTGGCGCGGGTGGGACGCTATAAGTTTAATAAGAAGCTATCGGTCGCAGAACGCATCGAAGGGCATAAAAGCGCGCAAAATATCGTGACGCAAGACGGTGAGCTGCTGGTGCAAAAGGGTGATGTGATCACCCGTGAGGCTGCTCAGCAGATTGAGGCAGCGGGAATCAACAGCGTGACACTGCTGATCGGTGAGACAGAGGTCAAGGTGCTCGGCAACAATTTTGTGCGCATAGACGGCTATTTGTCGTTTGACCCAAAAAGCGTCGGTATCAACGAAAAGGTGCATTTCCCAACCTTTCAGGCGATTGTGGCCGCATGCGGAAAAGACAAAGAAGAGCTTAAAAAGCAGCTTAAGAGCAGTATTGATAAATTGATACCCAAGCATGTCATTGTGGACGATATCATGGCTTCGATGAGCTATCAAATCGGCCTTAAATACGGCCTTGGCAGAACCGACGATATCGACCATCTTGGCAACAGACGGCTGCGTAGTGTGGGTGAACTGCTGCAAAACCAGATACGCGTTGGGCTGTCCCGGCTTGAGCGTGTGGTGCGTGAGCGCATGTCCGTTCAGGATATGGATGTGGCGACACCCTCCAACTTAATCAACATACGTCCGGTTACGGCCGCGATTAAAGAATTCTTTGGCTCGTCTCAGCTTTCTCAGTTTATGGACCAGACCAATCCGCTGGCAGAGCTGACGCATAAGCGCCGTTTGTCCGCACTGGGCCCCGGCGGCTTGAACCGCGATCGCGCTTCATTTGATGTGCGTGACGTGCACCATACGCATTATGGACGCATGTGCCCCATCGAGACGCCTGAAGGCCCAAACATCGGCCTTATCGGCTCGCTTTCCACGTATGCGCGCATCAATCAATATGGTTTTATCGAATCGCCTTACCGCGTCATCGATAAAAAGAAGAAGATTATCTCGAGTGAAATCGTCTACTTAACGGCGGATGAAGAGGATAAATACGTGGTTGCACAGGCAAACGAGCCCATCGCATCAAACGGCTTCTTTGCGCGCGAGCGCGTTATGTCGCGCCGCCATGAAGAGATCGTTGAAGTGTCGCGCGACGAAGTGGATCTGATGGACGTTTCACCAAAGCAGCTTGTATCCGTTGCAACGGCGCTGATACCGTTCCTTGAGAACGATGATGCCAACCGTGCTTTGATGGGTTCAAACATGCAGCGTCAGGCTGTTCCGCTCGTCGTGACGGAGGCACCCATCGTGGGCACAGGCATGGAGCACAAAGCCGCGCAGGATTCGGGCGCTGTTGTGCTGGCTGCTGGCGACGGTGTTGTCAAAAGCGTATCGGCCGACAGAATACTCGTATCCGAAGGCAAGCAGATGCGTGAATACAAGCTGATTAAGTTTGCGCGCTCGAATCAGGGCACGTGCGTGAATCAGTACCCGATCGTCAAAACGGGAGAAAAAATCAAAAAGGGTGAAATCATCGCTGATGGCCCGTCTACCGAAACGGGTGAGCTGGCGCTGGGCCGCAATGTGCTCGTCGGCTTTATGACATGGGAAGGCTACAACTACGAGGACGCGATTTTAATCAGCGAGCGGCTTGTGCGCGATGATGTGTTCACATCGATACATATTGAAGGCTACGAATCGGAAGCGCGTGATACCAAGCTTGGACCGGAAGAAATCACGCGTGATATACCCAATGTGGGTGAGGAAGCGCTCAAAAACCTTGATGAGCGAGGCATTATACGCATCGGCGCAGAGGTGCGTGCGGGCGATATACTGGTCGGAAAGGTTACACCCAAGGGCGAGACGGAACTGACCGCGGAAGAACGCTTGCTGCGGGCCATATTTGGTGAGAAGGCCAGAGAGGTGCGTGACACATCGCTGCGCGTGCCTCATGGTGAAGAAGGCATCGTGGTGGATATCAAGGTTTTCACCAGAGAAAACAAGGATGAGCTGACCGCCGGTGTCAATAAGCTTGTTCGCTGCTACATTGCGCAAAAGCGTAAAATATCGGTGGGTGACAAGATCGCCGGCCGCCACGGCAACAAGGGCGTTATCTCGCGTATACTGCCTGTGGAGGATATGCCGTTTTTACCGGATGGAACGCCGCTTGACATCGTGCTCAATCCGCTGGGTGTGCCGTCGCGTATGAATATCGGGCAGGTGCTCGAAGTGCATTTGGGATACGTGGCCAGAATGCTTGGCTGGCGCATCGCGTCGCCTGTTTTCGACGGGGCATCTGAGGAAGATATCATGGCGCTGTTTGAGGATCATGGTCTTGATTCGGACGGCAAAATGGTGCTTTATGACGGCCGCAGCGGTGAAGCGTTTGAAAACCGTGTGACTGTGGGCAACATGTATATTTTGAAGCTGCACCATCTGGTCGATGACAAAATTCATGCCCGCTCAACCGGCCCTTACTCGCTGGTTACGCAGCAGCCTTTGGGCGGCAAAGCGCAGTTTGGCGGACAGCGTTTCGGCGAAATGGAAGTGTGGGCGCTTGAAGCCTATGGTGCTGCCAACACGCTGCAGGAGATATTGACCGTCAAATCGGACGATGTGGTGGGGCGTGTCAAAACATATGAAGCCATCGTTAAGGGCGAGAATATACCCGAACCCGGTGTGCCCGAATCGTTCAAGGTACTGATTAAAGAGATGCAGTCTTTGGCGCTTGATGTGAAGGTGCTGGGTGATGTGGGCGAAGAGATCGCCTTAAGAGAGAGCGTTGACGACGATATCGCAGGGCTTGAAGTCAATATCGAAGGCGCAGAGATCGACATCGCCGATAAGAGGTCTGAAAAGGCGCGTGACGACGACTTCTCGGATATCAGTTTTGACGAGCTTGATATGCCGGATATCGACGGGCTTGACGACAGCGAAGACGATGACGACGACGATGATGACGATATTTTTTCGGATGATACATTGGATCTTGACGACAACGATGATGACGACGAGCTCGATGATGACGATGACGTCAAGGACGATGAGTATGAAGATGATATTGATTCAAAAAGCTATTCCGATGACGATATCGAGATCGAGTCGCTTGAAGGGCTGATCGAAAAGGACGATCTTTTCGACGATGATTTCGATGATAAAGACTGATATCGAATTTTTTGATATATGAGAGGAGAGGACTTATTTGTTTGATGTAGGCAACTTTGATTCCATTCAGATTGGCTTGGCATCCCCCGAAAAAATCAGGGAATGGTCCAGAGGCGAGGTAAAAAAGCCGGAGACAATCAACTACCGAACCTTAAAGCCCGAAAAAGACGGCCTTTTCTGTGAGCGTATTTTTGGCCCGACAAAGGATTGGGAATGCCATTGCGGGCGCTACAAACGTGTGCGCTATAAGGGGATCATCTGTGATAAATGCGGCGTTGAAGTCACGCGAGCCAAGGTGCGGCGCGAGCGTATGGGCCATATTGAGCTTGCCGCGCCTGTTTCGCATATCTGGTATTTTAAGGGCATTCCGTCAAGAATGGGGCTGCTTCTCGACATGTCTCCAAGAGATCTTGAGAAGGTGCTTTATTTCGCGTCTTTCGTGGTCATCGATTCGGGCAACACACCGCTTGAATACAAGCAGCTGCTGAACGATAAAGAGCTGCGTGAAGCACAGGAAAAGTACGGTGAGGATGCGTTTGTCGCTAAAATGGGCGCTGAGGGTATCAAGGAGCTGCTGCGGCGTATTGACCTTGTCAAATCGTCCCGCGAGCTAAAAAAGGATCTGCGCAGCTGCACAGGCCAAAAGCGCATACGCGCAATCAAGCGCCTTGAGGTCATCGAAGCGTTTCGTGTCTCGGGCAATAAACCAGAGTGGATCATACTCGACTGCATACCGATTATACCGCCGGAGCTTCGGCCAATGGTTCAGCTTGACGGCGGAAGGTTTGCGACGAGTGATTTAAACGACTTATACCGCCGCGTGATCAACCGCAACAACCGCTTGAACAGACTGCTTGCACTGCGCGCGCCGGATATTATCGTGCGCAATGAAAAGCGCATGCTGCAGGAAGCCGTTGACGCGCTGATCGACAACGGCCGCCGCGGGCGTCCGGTAACGGGCCCGGGCAACAGACCGCTCAAGTCTCTTTCGGATATGCTGCGCGGTAAGCAGGGCCGCTTCCGTCAGAATCTATTGGGCAAACGTGTGGATTATTCGGGCCGAAGCGTTATCGTGGTGGGGCCGGATCTGAAAATGTATCAGTGCGGCCTGCCCAAAGAGATGGCGCTTGAGCTTTTCAAGCCGTTTGTAATGAAAAAGCTGGTGGAAGACGGTATGGCGCACAATATCAAAAGCGCCAAGCGCATGGTGGAGCGCGTACGTCCCGAGGTTTGGGGTGTGCTCGAAACGGTGATTAAGGATCATCCAGTGCTGTTGAACCGCGCGCCCACGCTGCATCGCCTTGGCATTCAGGCTTTCGAGCCGGTGCTTGTGGAGGGCAAAGCCTTAAAGCTGCATCCGCTTGTCTGTACGGCTTATAATGCCGACTTTGACGGCGACCAGATGGCTGTGCACGTGCCGTTGTCTGTTGAGGCGCAGGCTGAGTGCCGCTTTTTGATGCTGGCAGCGAACAACATATTGAAGCCCCAGGACGGCAAGCCGGTTGTCAGCCCCACGCAGGATATGGTTATCGGCAGCTATTACCTGACGATACATAAAGAGGGTGAGAAGGGCGAGGAGTCTTATTTCTCAAGCCCCGAAGAAGCGGTGATCGCCTACCAGACGGGTCATGTGGGTCTGCAGGCGATGGTCAATGTGCGTGTCACCAAAATGATAAACGGGCAGAAGCGCAGCCGTGTGCTCAAAACAACGCCCGGCCGCATACTTTTCAACGAGGCCGTGCCGCAGGATCTTGGTTTTGTGGACAGAACACAGCCGGACAGCGAATTTCTATATGAGATCGATTTTCTTGTTGGCAAAAAGCAGCTGGGCAAGATCGTGGATTTCTGTTACAGAAAATATGGCGAAACCAAAACGGCAGAGGTGCTTGACGACATCAAGCGGCTTGGTTTCCATTACTCCACCGTTGGCGCCATCACCATCAGCGTCAGCGACATTGTGATACCCAAGCAAAAGGCAGAGTATATTCAGAGGGCCGAAGAAAAGGTCGTGGAAATTGAAAAGAAATTCAAACGCGGCTATTTAACTAATAAGGAAAGAAAAGAAAACGTCATTAAGGTATGGGCCGATACGACGAACCTTGTGACGGACGCGTTGATGGAAGGATTAAGCGCTTTCAACCCAGTCTATATGATGGCGAACTCGGGCGCGAGAGGATCGACCAACCAGATCAGACAGCTGGCGGGCATGCGCGGACTGATGGCTGACCCATCGGGCGAGATCATTGAGATTCCGATACGTGCCAACTTCCGTGAGGGCTTAACGGTGCTCGAATTCTTTATATCCACGCATGGCGCAAGAAAAGGCCTTGCGGATACGGCGCTGCGTACAGCCGACTCGGGCTATTTGACGCGTCGTCTTGTTGATGTCAGTCAGGACGTTATCGTCAGAGAGCTTGATTGCTTGCACGAAGGCGATACGGTGCGCGGTGTCTTTGTGCAGGATATCGTGGACGGGAAAGAGATTATCGAGCCGTTTATCGACAGAATCGGAGGCCGTTATGCGGCCGAAGACATTGTCAACCCGAAAACAGGCGAGATCATCGTGCGCTGTGATGAAATGATAGGCTATGATCAGTGCCGCAAGATTGAAGAAGCGGGTATCAAGGGCGCGCATATACGTGCGGTACTCACATGCAAAACGCAGCACGGCGTTTGCGCAAAATGCTATGGTGCCGATATGTCCTCGGGCAAGCTGGTCAGCATCGGCGAAGCGGTGGGCATTATCGCGGCGCAGTCCATCGGCGAGCCGGGCACGCAGCTGACAATGCGTACGTTCCATACGGGCGGCGTTGCGGGTGAGGATATCACGCACGGTCTGCCCCGTGTTGAAGAGCTGTTTGAAGCGAGAAAGCCCAAAGGCTTGGCTGTCATCAGCGAAATTGCGGGCACCGTTTCCATCGGCGATAGCCGCAAGAAGCAGGAAGTGACAGTCACTTCTGAAGACGGCGTGGCCGAGGTTTATACGATACCTTTCGGCTCTCGTCTTAAGGTTAAGGACGGCGATGTGATTGAAGCGGGTGATGAGATCACCGAAGGCTCGATTAACCCGAACGATATACTCAAAATCAAAGGCGCAAAAGGCGTGCAGGCCTATCTGCTAAAAGAAGTGCAGATGGTGTATCGGCTGCAGGGTGTTGAAATATCGGATAAGCATATTGAAGTCATTATCCGGCAAATGCTCAAAAAGTGTAAGATTGATGATGCGGGCGATACCGATTTGCTCGCGGGCTCACTCGTTGACATCTACCAGTTCGACGCGGAAAATGAACGGATAATCAGTGAAGGCAAAAAGCCGGCGACTGCCAAACGCGTGCTGTTGGGCATCACCAAAGCCTCTTTGGCAACGGATTCGTTCCTCTCAGCCGCTTCGTTCCAAGAGACCACGCGTGTGCTTACAGAGGCGGCCATCAAGGGCAAGACTGATCCGCTGCTGGGTCTGAAGGAGAATGTGATTATCGGCAAGCTGATACCGGCCGGTACTGGCATGAAGCGTTACAGAAATATCGATGTTATCAAGAACATTCTCAACGAAGAAATTGTTCCGCAGATGGAAAAGGAGAGCCCACGGTATCTGGATGGCTTTTTGGATGAATATGATGAGAGCTTGAACGCGGAGCTGCTGTAGCCTTGACGGGGGAGACATGATGCCCAAAAATGAAAAGTGTGTGGTCACCGATACAACCGTATGCAAGTTTATTGATAAGGACTGCAAGGATTGCTTTATCAACAATATGAAGGATGAGCAGTCTGCGCAAAAAACACTGGAAGATTTTGAGGTGACGCTTTCGCTTCTGCCGGATGATATTGATGAGCTGCAGGGCGATGAATGCTGTTTTTGCATCAGCAAAAAACAAAAACGGGCCAAATATGCCATTGTGGATATTGGACACAGTGAGCCGGAAACCACGCGAGGCGCTATTTTTGGGTTTGGCAAAAAGGTGCGGCAGCGCATCGGTTCGCTTTTGCCGCTGTCGATATCGATATGCAAAAAATGCAGAGGCGCGTTTTGGATGCTCGATATCATCAAATGGGCATCACTGCTGTTTTTTGGGAGTGTAGCGATTGGCATTTGCTTTATTCCGGCTGTCAACGAAAACCCCGTTTTGCCTTATGGCGTTGTGATGATTGGCATTGTGATCGGCTATATAATGGGCAAGGTGCTCAGCACATTGTACTTAAAAGCGAAAGGCCGGCAAACAAGGTTTAACGTGTTTGATATCCCTGTTTGTGCGAAAATGAAGGAAAACGGATGGTTTACCATACAGGACAACAGCGAGGTGACGCATTTTCTGTTTTCCAGAAAACCGATGCTCAGACGGATAAGCGATGTCAGAGAATGCACGAGCGCAGACAGGGACTAAACACAAGCGGATGCGGAGGATATAATCATTGACAACGTATTTTTCTGGTGTTAAAATGGCTCTGCTGTGCGCTTTTTTAAGCGTTATCATGGAGGTTTTGTCTATTGAGTCTCGTGCATGAACTCTCTTGTCCAAAGGAGCGGGTTGCCGGCTTAAAACAAGTGCTGCGCTGCGTCAAGCTGTCGATGCTCGAAAAGGTCTATATAGCAAAAGACGCAGACGAGGAGATCATTAACAGGATTTCTGCAGAGTGCAGTAAGCATCGTATTCCCTGCGATCAGTCGCTGACGATGCATCAGATCGGCAGTGCATGCGGTATCGATGTCGGCAGTGCGTGCGCAGGCGTTATCAAGAAGAACGTATAGGCGTTTTATCCCCTTACTTGGGTTGCGAGGGGTTATAAATAGAAGTAAATTCTTTATCAAGGAGGTGAAAAGCAAGGTATGCCAACAATCAATCAACTGGTTAAGCAAGGCAGGAAAACCGCACAGACAAAAAGCGATTCTCCGATATTAAAGCAGTGCCCGCAAAAAAGAGGTGTCTGCTTAACAGTCAGAACAATGACGCCGAAAAAGCCTAACTCAGCGCTGCGCAAAATTGCGAGAGTTCGTCTGGTGAATGGTATGGAAGGTACTGCGTATATTCCCGGTATCGGTCATAATCTTCAGGAGCACTCTGTGGTGCTAATCAGAGGCGGCAGGGTCAAGGATCTGCCGGGCGTGAGATATCATATAGTCAGAGGCGCGCTTGACAGCGCGGGCGTGGCCAACAGAAAGCAGGCGCGTTCCAAATACGGTGCCAAACGGCCTAAGAAGTAACAAAGAGGAGGACTGACAATGCCAAGACGCGGAAGCGCACCGAAGCATGAAGTTCTGCCTGATCCCATATATAAATCGACCGTGGTCACCAAGCTGATCAATCAGGTGATGCAGGACGGAAAAAGAGGGACGGCGCAGAAGATTTGCTACGATGCGTTCGATATCATTAAAGAAAAGCTTGGCCTTGAACCGATTGAGGTTTTTGAGAAGGCGATGGAAAACATCATGCCTGTTCTTGAAGTCAAGGCAAGAAGAGTGGGTGGCGCTACCTATCAGGTTCCCATTGAAGTGCGTCCGGAAAGACGTCAAACACTGGGTATCAGGTGGCTTATCACCAATACGATTAAAAGAAATGAACGCACGATGCGTCAAAAGCTGGCGGCCGAGATTATGGACGCATACAACAGCACCGGCGGCAGCGTGAAGAAGCGCGAAGATACGCACAAAATGGCCGAGGCCAACAGAGCATTTGCGCATTACAGGTGGTAGGATGAAGGAGAATAATTGTGCCCAGAAAATATCCGCTTGACAAAACAAGAAATATTGGCATCATGGCGCATATTGACGCGGGCAAAACCACGACGACAGAGCGCGTGCTTTACTATACCGGAAGGACGTATAAACTCGGTGAGGTGCATGACGGCGATGCTGTGATGGACTGGATGGAGCAGGAACAAGAGCGCGGGATAACGATTACATCGGCGGCGACGACGACGGAATGGCGCGGCCATGGTATCAATATCATCGACACACCCGGCCACGTTGACTTTACAGTTGAGGTCGAACGCTCTTTGCGCGTGCTTGACGGCGCGGTCGCTGTTTTCTGCGCCAAGGGCGGCGTTGAGCCGCAGTCCGAGACGGTATGGCGTCAGGCGACCAAATACCATGTGCCCCGCATTGCCTATGTCAACAAGATGGACATCATGGGTGCGGACTTTTTGAACGTGGTTGACATGATGCGAGAGAGACTTAAGACCAATCCTGTGCCCATACAGCTGCCTATAGGCAGGGAAGAGAATTTTCGGGGCATAATCGATTTGATTGATATGGATGCCACCATATTTGAGGATGATCTTGGGGCTAAGCCGCAGCAAGTGCCCATTCCGGATGAATTAAAAGCGCTTGCAGATGAATACCGCGAAAAGCTGATTGAATCGGTTGCGGAGCATAATGATAAGCTTTTGGAGAAATACTTCGAAGGCGAGGATATTGCCCGCAGTGAATTGATCGAAGCGATTCGTATGGCAACGATAGCGCTTGATATCGTGCCGGTGACGTGCGGTTCGTCATACCGCAACAAAGGCGTGCAGCCGCTGCTGGATTGCATCGTCGATTTTATGCCGTCTCCGCTCGATATTCCGCCGATGTCCGGCAAGAATTCCAAGGATGAGGAAGAGACCAGAGAAGCAAGTGATACAGCGCCGTTTTCGGCACTGGCATTTAAAATCATGGCTGATCCGTTTGTCGGTAAGCTCGCGTTTATGCGTGTTTATTCCGGCACACTCAAGACGGGCAGTCAGGTGTACAACTCCACAAAGGGCAAGAAAGAGAGAATTGGGCGTTTGCTCAAGATGCATGCCAATTCGCGTGAAGAGATTGAAGAAGTGTACGCGGGTGATATAGCGGCAGTCGTTGGTTTTAAGCAGATTACAACAGGCGATACGCTGTGCGACGACAAGCATCCCATCATGCTCGAAACCATGGAGTTTCCCGAACCGGTTATCGAGGTGGCCATAGAGCCAAAAACAAAAGCCGGTCAGGATAAGATGTCAATGGCGCTTGCGCGTCTGGCAGAAGAAGACCCGACATTTAGAACCTATACCGATCATGAGACCGGTCAGACGATTATTGCCGGCATGGGTGAGCTGCATCTTGAAATCATCGTGGATCGTATGATGCGCGAATACAAGGTGGAGGCCAAGGTTGGTAAGCCGCAGGTTTCCTACAGAGAGACGATACGCAAGTCTGTATCGGCGACCGGGCTTTACAAAAAGCAGACCGGCGGCAGAGGTCAGTTTGGCCATGTTGTGATCGAGCTTGAACCACTTCCCGCAGGCAGCGGCTACGAGTTTGTTGATAAAATCGTGGGCGGTGTTGTGCCGCGCGAATATATACCTGCTGTCAACGCGGGTATCGAGGAAGCGGCCAAAAACGGTGTGCTTGCCGGTTTTGAGGTCATGGATTTTCGCGCAACGCTCAAAGATGGATCGTATCACGAAGTCGATTCATCCGAAATCGCGTTTAAGGTTGCCGGTTCTATGGCTTTTAAAGAAGCGATGAAAAAGGCGTCGCCCGTGCTGCTTGAGCCTGTGATGGCAGTTGAAGTGGTGGTGCCGGATGATTATCTTGGCGACGTTATGGGTAATCTGAACTCAAGGCGCGGCCAGATAGAAGGCACTGAGCTTCGAGGCGGTGCGCAGGTGATACGCGCAGCCACGCCGCTTTCCGAAATGTTTGGCTATGCAACCGATTTGCGCAGCCGCACGCAGGGGCGCGGAACGTTTACAATGCAGTTTTCGCACTACAATGAGGTGCCAAAGAGCATTGCAGAAAAGGTGACAGGCAGCCTTTAAGTATCTTCGTTTAACGGCGGCAAAGCGCCAAAGCGCGACAAGCTTTCCGTTTGAAATGTAAATAGAACAAAGAATGATTAGGAGGAGAAATCAATGGCAAAATCTAAATTTGAAAGAACCAAGCCTCATGTAAACATAGGCACGATCGGTCACGTTGACCACGGCAAAACCACACTGACAGCGGCCATCACAATGGCGCTGGCGCAGAGCGGCCAAGCAAAGGTGATGAAATACGACGAAATCGATAAGGCGCCTGAGGAAAAGGAAAGAGGCATCACCATCAACACAGCGCACGTTGAGTACGAGACGGAAAACCGTCACTACGCACACGTGGACTGCCCGGGCCATGCTGACTATGTCAAGAACATGATCACCGGTGCGGCACAGATGGACGGTGCGATCATCGTTGTTTCGGCTGCTGACGGTCCGATGCCTCAGACGAGAGAGCATATCGTGCTCGCGCGTCAGGTTAACGTGCCTTACATCGTTGTTTTCATGAACAAGACCGATCAGGTTGACGATCCGGAGCTGCTTGAGCTGGTTGAAATGGAAGTCAGAGACCTTCTGTCTACATACGAGTTCCCGGGCGATGATATCCCTGTTATCAAGGGCAGCGCGCTTCAGGCGATGAATGCGCTGATCGAAGGGAAAAATGCCAAGGAAGATCCGGCATGCGCATGCATATTCGAGCTGATGGATGCTGTTGACAGCTATATCCCCACACCCGAGAGAGATGCAGACAAGCCCTTCCTGATGCCAGTTGAAGATGTTTTCTCGATCACAGGCCGTGGTACGGTTGCCACAGGCAGAGTTGATAGAGGCACGATCAAAGTACAGGATACGGTTGAAATCGTTGGCATGACCGATGAAACACGCGAAGTTGTGGTTACCGGCGTTGAGATGTTCAGAAAACTGCTCGATCAGGCGATCGCTGGCGACAACGTGGGTCTGCTGCTGCGCGGTGTGCAGAGAACCGAAATCGAGCGCGGTCAGGTGCTTGCCAAGAAGGGCTCCATCAAGCCTCATACACACTTCAATGGCCAGGTTTACGTGCTGAAGAAGGAAGAAGGCGGCCGTCATACGCCGTTCTTCAATGGCTACCGTCCGCAGTTCTACTTCAGAACAACAGACGTGACGGGCAGCATCAAGCTTCCTGAGGGAACTGAAATGGTGATGCCTGGCGACAACATCATGATGGAGATCAAACTGATCACACCCATCGCGATCGAGGAAGGCCTCCGCTTCGCTATCCGTGAAGGCGGCAGAACGGTTGGCTCCGGCGTTGTGACAAGCGTTATCGAATAATCAGCTTATCAAAAAGGCCGATGCCGCTTTGGCGGTGTCGGCTTTTTGTGTTGCCAGAATGCGCGTGATTCACGCACCACAACACCGCTTAAACACAGTATACAGATCAGATTGGGTATAGCCATCATCACATTGGCGATGTCGGCGATACCCCAGACGACGCGCAGCGGCACAAGCGCGCCAATCAGTATACAGACACAGTAAATCGTGCGGTACAACCAAGTGGCACGGCCCGTCAAGTATGCCAGTGCACGCTCGCCATAGAACGACCAGCCGAGTATGCTCGTTACCGCAAACAGTATCAGTGCGATCGCAACCACATACTGGCCCACGCCCGGCAGTCCTAACTCGAAAGCCGCAAGCGTCATTGATGCACCGCCCGATGCGTCGGGTTGCTGCCAAACGCCCGTGCTTGCGATCACAAGCGCGGTTATGGTACAAACCACGAGCGTGTCAAAAAAAGGCGCTGTCATCAGCACAAGCCCCTGACGCACAGGTTGGTCTGTTTTTGCGGCGGCGGCTGCTATTGATGCGCTGCCAAGGCCGGTTTCGTTGGAAAATATGCCGCGTGAAGCACCGTATCGCATGGCGGCGAGTACTGAAGCGCCTGCGAAGCCGCCTGCTGCGGCCTGACCGGTGAAGGCGGCTGATATGATATTTGCAATACCGCTGCCCAAGCGGTCGATATGCAGCAAAATCACAACGATACCGCCGATGATGTAGAACAAGCCCATAAACGGCACAAGCCGTGAAGAAAACTTGGCAATTGAACGGATACCACCCAGCATCACGGCTGCGCACACAGCCGTCATCAGCAAGCCTGCTGCCATCGGGTTTAGGCCAAAGGCGGCTTTGGCGGCTTCTGAAACGGCGTTGGCCTGTACCATGCTGCCGCCGCCCAGTGCCGATAATATCGCGCACAAAGAGAATACCAGCGCAAGTGCGCGTCCGAGCCGCTTGTTTTTAAGACCGCGTTCCAACGCATACATCGGGCCGCCGCGCATCGTTCCGTCTGATTCGCGTATGCGGTATTTGATGGCGAGTATACCTTCCGCATAGCCGGTTGAAATGCCGACAGCCGCTGTTACCCACATCCAAAACACGGCGCCGGGCCCGCCAAAAGCAAACGCAGTAGCCACGCCTGCAATATTGCCCGTGCCGATTGTTGCGCCGAGCGATGTCATCAGAGCCGAAAAAGGCGATATATCACCGCTGCCGCTGCTGCGCGCAAACACGGTGCGTATGCCATAAAGCAGCTTTCTTTGCGGCAAAAACGCAAGCCTTACCGACAAAAAAAGCCCTGTGCCGATAAGAAGCAAAAGCATGGGAGGTCCCCATGCCGCAGCGCTGATGGTATCGATTGTCGTCAATACACTCCCCCAAAACCATCTGTTTGGCTCATGTTTATGCGATGGGAGAGGCAATCATTCGTCGTTGCGGAATACGTCCTTGTGGTGCCGTGCGTAGTGAAACAGATATTGCTGCGCGATACCGGCAAATGGGCCGAATTTGGTATCCACAAAGCGACGCATCTGGGCATCTGTTGTGCCCGTATAGCCGTATATAGATTTGAGCACACGGCGTATCCAGACGTCGTAGGGGAACGCCTGCATAAAGCCAAGCCCATAGAGTGCCACACAGTCTGCAACCTTTAGCCCAACGCCCGGCAGCGCCGTGAGCGCCATTCTCGCCGCCTCGTAGGGCATGTGGGCAAGTGCGTCAAGGCAAAATCCGTCCGCAACCATCGATGCGGCGCCCTTGATGTAGGCTGCGCGGTAGCCGGCACCGCAATGCTTAAGCGCGTCCTCGCTCGCGGATGCGAGTGCCTGCGGAGACGGAAAATCAAACCCACCTTCAAGCGGCATGCCAAAGCAGGCGCACAACGCATCCACAATACGCGTGATGCGCCCCACATTGTTGTTAGCGGAAATAATGAAAGTGATCAGCGTCTCAAAAGGCGGCTGTGCAAGAACGCGCAAGCCGCTGGCATATGCGATGCCTTCCCGTAAAAAGCGGTCTGTCGCGTATGCTTTCTGAAGTGAGGCATAGTCACGCTCCAAATCGAAATAGCGTATGAATGCGGCTTGGGATTCTTCACCCACACCATGGATTGTGAGCGTATCTGCGCATTGCTTCGCATACACTGCTTGTCCAAGCGCAATGCCGAAAAAGCCGCCGTCCCGCGGCTGCCAGCGGAACGCCTGACCACAGCACAAACATTGCTCTAGCGAGAAGCAGTTGATGCCATATAGTTTTAAACGGCCGTTTTGGTAATCATGCTGCATGAATCTATTCAAGAGGTTATACGCTCTCGGCGATGCTGTATATCAGCTTCTCTGTATCATCCCACCCAAGGCAGGCGTCAGTGATCGATTTGCCATAGATATGCTCGTCTATGCCCTGTCTGCCCTCAAACAGATAACTTTCTATCATAAAGCCCTTCACAAGGTCGTGAAGCATATGATCATATTTGCGGCTGTGCATCACTTCTCTGACGATACGCGGCTGCTCGTAATAAAGCTTCATCGAGTTGGCATGGTTGGTATCGATGATGATCGCGGGGTTTTTCAATTGCTGTGCGAGATAGTCTTTTGAAAAATGCACAAGGTCTTCGTAATGGTAGTTGGGTATGCTGCGCCCGCTCGCATCAACGGCGCCGCGCAGTATCGCATGCGCGTATGGATTGCCCGATGTTTCCACCTCATAGCCCGTATAGATAAACGTATGGCACATCTGCGCCGCCTTGATGGAATTGAGCATCACCGATAAATCACCGCTGGTCGGATTTTTCATGCCCACAGGCGTATTCACGCCGCTTGCCGTTAAGCGATGCTGTTGATTTTCCACCGAACGCGCGCCTATGGCGTTGTATGCGAGCACATCAGCCAAATACAGATAATTCTCCGGATAAAGCATTTCATCGGCGGCAGGCATATGGTACTCGCTCAAAGCCTTGATATGCAGCCTGCGTATGGCTTTAATACCCTCATACAGATCGGTTTCCTTCTCGGGATCGGGCTGGTGCACCATGCCCTTATAGCCCTCACAGGTGGTCCTTGGCTTGTTGGTATATATTCTTGGAATAATCAGTATTTGATCCTTGACCTCTTGCTCAATTGCAGCCAGTTTGCCGATATAATCGCAAACAGAAGCTTCATTGTCAGCACTGCATGGGCCGATAATCAGCAGCAAGTGTGAATCTTTGCCTTCAAATATGCGCCGTATCTGCTGATCGCGCTCCTGCTTGAGCTTGGCAAGATGCGCAGGAAAGGGTATCTGCTCGATGAGCTCCTGTGCTGTCGGTATGCGCTTGATACGCTTGATGTTCATTCGATGACTCCGCCTTTGCTATTTTAAGATGCATTCTTGCACATTATACCACGGACATTTGAAAGCGAAAAGCAAAAAGAGGCGTGCCGTATTCATGCTCACAGAACAAAAAACAGGCCTATGCTGCCGCATAAGCCTGCCTGTGTGCTGATTTTTCAGGCGGGATAAACGCTGACCTGCTTTTTATCGCGCCCTTTGCGCTCGAACTTCACATTGCCGTCAACGAGGGAGAACAGCGTATCGTCTCCGCCGATGCCGACGTTGCTGCCGGGATGAAATTTGGTTCCCCGCTGGCGCACGAGTATATTACCGGCAAGCACAAACTGCCCGTCGCCGCGCTTGACGCCCAGCCGTTTGCTTTCGCTGTCTCTGCCGTTTCTGGAACTGCCTACACCTTTTTTATGTGCCATCTATGCTGCACCTCGCTTTCTATCACGTAGTTTCTTATTCAGCTGCCGCTTCTTTTTCCTTCGCTGTTGCGATGCTGGTGATCTTAATCTTTGTAAACGGCTGTCTGTGTCCCTGCTTTTTGCGGTATTTTCTCTTCGGCTTGTATTTGAAGATCACAACTTTCTTTTCTTTGCCGTGCTCCAATACCTTGGCCTTCACCTTAACGCCCTTGACGATGGGAGTACCGATTTGCACCTTGTCGCCGTCAGACACCACCAACGCATCAAAGCTGACTGCTTTGCCGGGTTCTAAATCAAGCTTTTCGATAAAAACCACATCACCTTTGGCTGCCTTGTACTGCTTGCCGCCTGTCTCAAAAATCGCATACATAGTCTGCTTACCTCCTCTTCCCAGTCTCGCCGTTATGGTATTCGTAAACGAATTTTATAAAACCATTTCCGCGCGGCTCAATTCAAAATAATATCACAATCACAATGGCCTGTCAACAAAACACGCGTGCTTTGGCAAGCAGCTTTTCGCGCTCTTTTTGCGAGGTGATTTCCATCACCTTGTAGTCGGCAATGTGCATGGCTTCGTTGGCCATCACATAAAGTTTCACGCCCTCGATTCTTGGCAGTATCGGCGTTTGCGCTGTGTCTTTATGCTCGATGTATTTTGCGACATGCGGACTGACCTCAATCATGTATTCTTTGATATCCGAAACAGAAGTCTGGCGCAGTATCAGACGCCTTATATTCATCGCTGTCGTTTCCTCACTGTCAACAAGACCGCTGCCGCCGCAATACGGGCAGGTGCGTTTGACAAGACCTGAGAGCTTCTTGCGCACCTTTTTGCGCGTCATCTCGACGAGCCCAAGGCCGGTGATGCCAAATACATTGGTTTTTGTCCTGTCCTTTGAAAGCGCTTCCTCTAGCGCATCGATCACTTTTTGTTTGTTGCCCTCAACCTCCATGTCAATAAAATCAATAATGATGATACCGCTGATATCACGCAGCCGAAGCTGACGCGCAATCTCTTTGGCGGCCTCAATATTGACTTCGAGTATCGTATCCTGAAGGTTGCTGTCTCCCACGAACTTGCCTGTGTTCACATCGATAACGGTCAGCGCCTCGGTTTCATCGATGATGATGTAAGCGCCGTTTTTCATCCACACCTTTTTTTCAAGCGCTTTGTCGATCCGGGCCTGAATGCCAAAGTCATCAAATATGTTTGGGCCGCCTTTATACATCTGTACGCGGTCTTGAAGCTGCGGCGCGATGATGCCGGCGACGGCGACGACTTTATCGTAATACTCGCGCTCATTGATGACAAACTCGCTCACATCGGCTGTGAACATATCACGCACGGTGCGAAACACGAGAGACTCTTCGGCGTGCAGCAGCCTTGGCGCGCGCAAATAGGCGCTGCGGCTGACGATACGTTCCCAAAGCCTTGAGAGAAAGCGCACCTCGCCTTCAAATTCTTCCGCCGATTTGCCCACAGCCGCTGTGCGCACGATCAGCCCCATGTCAGAGGGTTTGAGGCTCTCCATCATTTCTTTCAAGCGACCGCGTTCTTTTTCGTCCTCTATGCGGCGGGAAACGCCGATGTGGTTGACGGTTGGCATCAGCACCATCATGCGCCCGGGCAGCGTGACATGCGTGGTGATGCGGGCGCCCTTGGTACCGCCTGGCTGCTTGAGCACCTGCACGACAATCTCCTGTCCCTCTTTGACCATGTCTTCAATACGGCCGCCGCGCAAATTCGGTGCTTCGGCCTTTTGCTGGCCAAACTCGAAATCCGATGTGTCCGCGAGTATATCACCGGCATAGAGAAAGGCGTTTTTATCAAGGCCGATATCGACAAAAGCAGCCTGCATGCCCGGCAGCACATTGGCAACACGCCCTTTGTATATGTTGCCCACAAGCCGTTCCTTGCCGCGCCGTTCCACATGAATCTCAACCAGCTTGCCATCTTCAAGCAAGGCAATTCTGGCCTCCAGCGAATTGATATCCGCAACAATCTTCTTGGTCATGTATAACTCCCAAAATATAAAATATTACAGCGAACGAATGGCCCGCGTGTTTACCGGATAAAGGCCGTCAGCAGCGGCACAGGTTTTTCATTCTCCAGCGCATAAAGCGCAGTTCGATTCAGCCGCGCAAACAGATACGAGGCCCTGTTCTGTATGGCTTGCAGCAAAAGGTCGGGGCGCAAAGTCGCCTGCTGCGAAGCACAAAGCCGCATATTGATCATCTGGCCGTTGACAGACAAAGAGATGATCATATCGCGTATATTGATGCTTTTGCTCTCCTCGCGCTTTTTCTTCTCAACAATAACACGGTCGCTGTTTAAAATGTCCAATACCGCGGCGTTGATCGCATCCATATCGCCCATTATGATATGGGCCGTGTAATCAGCCTGCTGCAGGGCCGCCATCAGCTTTGGTGCATCGTCACGCAAAGCCACGGCACGCTTCGCTTCAATACCGGGCGGCAATGCCCGTGCGATTCTGAGCAGAAAATCATCCGGCGGCAGTGTTTGCGTCAGCACCATTTCGACGCATTCACACGCGCTTTCGATACCGACCGAGAGCGCTGAAGCAAAAGATACGGTATAGTGCGGATTAAAACCTGCGGAGAGCTTAACGGGCAATCCGCTGCGCCGCAATGCTCTTGAGAATGAACGCTGTAAATCAAGATGCGAAATATACTTTGCTGCGCCAGTTTTGGCGAACTCAAGTGCCATTCTCATAAGCACAGCCCCGCTTGCTTTTGTCCGCAGCCGCTGCATACAGCGCGGCAGTCGGGCGTTGTCTCGCTGCTGTTGGCACGCTGTTTCTCGCGCCAAAGGTGAGCCTTCAAAATGCCTGTATCTATTATATCCCAAGGAAGCGTTTCGTCAAAGCTTCGTTCGCGCGATGCATAAAAAGCTGGGTCGATACCCGCTTTATCAAACGCAGCCTGCCATTTGCCATAATCAAAATGCTCTTTCCAGCTGTCGAAACGGCAGCCCAAACGATAAGCGTTGTGCAGCGCGCCGCCAAGCCGCCTATCACCGCGTGAGAACGCCGCCTCAAGAAAGCTCAGCTTTGCGTCATGCCAGTTGTACTTGACGCCCCTGATTGGGCGCAGCGCGTTTTTAAGCAGCTGCTGCTTGTGTTCAAAGGATACGATGCTATCCTGCCCATCCCATTGAAATGGTGTGTGCGGCTTGGGCACAAAGCAGGATACGCTGACAGTTAGACGGAACCCACCGCCGCGATTCTCCTTCGGCACTTGGTAATAGATTTCTCTGATGCGCGCTGCCAATTCTGCGATGCCAAGCACATCTTCAATCGTCTCATCAGGCAGACCGATCATGAAATACAGCTTAACACCGTTGGTGCCCGATTCGAATGCTTCTTTGACAGTGCCAAGTATCATATCCTCGGTCAGGTTTTTGTTGATGATGTCGCGAAGACGCTGCGTACCCGCCTCGGGCGCAAATGTCAGCCCTGTGTTGCGCACCTGCTTTAAGCGCTGCGCGTATTCACCTTCATAAGAATCAACGCGCAGAGAGGGTATCGCCAGTGATACACCCTGACTGGATAGCGTATCCGAAAGCGTGCACACAAGCTGTGCCACATTGGAATAATCGCCTGTTGACAAAGAGCACAGGGAGACCTCTTCGTGGCCTGTTTGGGTGATGCATGCCTGCGCTTGCGTTATAAGCCTTTCTTGGCTTCGCTCCCGAAGCGGCCTGTAGACAAAGCCCGCCTGACAAAAGCGGCAGCCGCGGGTACAGCCGCGCATCAGCTCAAGCGAGATGCGATCGTGCACAATGCCAAGATACGGCACAATAGGAGCCAGCGGGAAAAAGCTCTTATCAAAATCTTTTACGATGCGTTTTTTGATTTTGCTTGGCGCGCCTGCTTGAGGCGACACGTACTTGATCGTTGCGTCATCGTTGTAGACAATATCATAAAGCGCGGGTACATAAAGCCCTTCAATCGTTGCGGCTTTTTGCAAAAACACGCTGCGGCTGCCGCACTGTTGATACAAAGAAATCAGCTCTGGCAGCACCTCTTCGCCTTCGCCGATCACAAAAACATCGATAAAATCGGCAATCGGCTCGGGGTTGTAAACACAGCCGCCGCCGGCTATCACCAAAGGCGTCTGATCATTTCTGTCTTTAGAGAGAAGCGGTATGTCGCCAAGATCGAGCATGCACAGTATATTGGTATAGCCCATTTCGTAGCCGAGCGAAAAGCCAACGATATCAAAGCGGCTCAGCGGCGTGCGCGTTTCCAGCGAAAAGAGAGGAAGATCCTCCTCGCGCAGTGCCTGTTCCATATCCGGCCATGGCGCAAAGCAGCGCTCCGCAAAAACGTTGTCCAAACTGTTTATGAGCTGGTAGAGTATGCTTGAGCCAAGATGGGACATGCCCACTTCATAGACATCGGGGAAGCATAGTGCCAGCCGCGTTATTCCATCGCCTGTTTGCTTATGTATTTCGTTTAATTCACCGCCCGTATAGCGTGCAGGCTTGCTCACCCGTGCGAGAATGCGCTCCAATTTCATCGAGTCAGTCATGCTGTTGTCCTTTAGCAATAATAAAAACCAATCTTTATTATACCATGAATTTGTGATCAAGGGCAAAAAAGAGGCGGTATTTATGTTCTGCAAATGGTTTTGCTTTTACTCTGAGAGCCAAAAAACGTTTTTTATCACAGCAGCTTTTCTCCGTATTTGCTTACAGGCAGCACAATCGAAGCGCTGGTTTTCATTTTCTCACTGTAGGCCAGTGTATCGGTAAAGTCAACAAAATGTATCGGTATCAGATGCTTTGGCCTGATCATTTTGATAAACAAATCTGCGCCAGAGTCAAAATCGCTGCCCATCCGCTTATCGACAGGGAAGAACGCGTAGTCGATGGACTCGGCCTGCTTTTGGATGTATCGGAGCTCTCGCTCAAATAAGCGGCTCATCACGCGCGAATAGCGCACATTGCCGTCGTCTTTCCAGTGCCAGTCGTTCAAATCGCCTGCATGGAAAAAGCTTGTCCCGCCGCATGTCACAAAATAGCTGCTGCCGATGTCCGTTGAACCAAATGCACGCACAAGCAGACGATCGTCTTGAAACACTTCGCCGCGATGCATAAGGACAACGTTCTGAGGCATTTTGCTGAGTATGACTGTATCGTCCAAAATAAAGCGGACGTGGTCGTATGCCCAATCAAAAATACACCGATTAAAGTGATCCGGATGTGAATGGGATACAAAGAAATAAACGTGCTTGGCACCAAGTATATCGCTGTTGCTTATAAAGCCGCTTTTAATAGAGCCGCCGTGTTTGTGCTTAAAGTAATCAAAGATCAGCAGCGTATCATCAAGCTTGATGCAAATGGCGCTGTGTCTCAGGAAATAAATGTGCACTGACTTATCCATTTGATTATTTTAGCATAGGCAGGACGTGATCACAATGCACAACGGATGGCTTTTGAAGACAGACTGCCAAGCGTCACCTGTGTACCGTGCTGCAGCATACCGTCGAGCACCTGCTGTTCGCTTAGCTCACAGAGCACGCCCATGTCTTTATTCAGTACAGTGACGATATTGTACTTTCCGGCCTCGAATTCGCGCATGATATCGCCAAGCGTTTGTGTATGCATGGCGGCAAATCGGTTGATATGCAGCGTTTTGCGTTTATCGATGCAAGAGCGCTTGCCAGAGAAATCGCGAATCAGCGTATAGGGTGCGCTTTTGAGCTCCTTTAAAGCAGCCAAACACAGAAAGAACGCCATAATAAAAAAGCTGGGGTTAAACAAATCCAAGAATACGGACCAAATGCCCATTATCAAAATAACTGACGCAAAGAATATGCCCGCTATTGCCGTTATCCTTGTTGCGCGCTTATATCCCATAAAAGACGCAAACAGCGCACGCGTGATGCGTCCGCCATCAAGAGGCAGCGCCGGCAGCATATTGATGGCAGCAAGCGTCAGATTGGCCGCGATCAGTTTATCCGCCACGCTGATAGGGTGAGCATATCGGTCAATAAAAAAGACAGCGCTGGCCGCAATCATATTGGCGGCAGGCCCTGCTGCTGCAACGATGATCTCCTTGGATCTGGATACAGCAAAGCATTGCAGACGCGCCGCGCAGCCAAAAGGAAGCAGCTCCATTTGTGTGATCATCATGCCGAGTGCGGCGGCGGTAATGATATGGGCCCATTCATGCAGTATCAAGGCCGGTATGAAGCACAGCAGCGTATCGCCCATGCCAAGGGCCACAAGCAGTATAATGGCGGGTATGATCAGCAGGTTGATATTCAGCCTGCCGCATTTGATCGACGGCATGCTTTATTGCACCGCCATCACCGCGCGTTGCTTGATATATTCGAGCGGGTCGATATATTCTTCTCCCTGCCGCATTTCAAAATAAAGATACTTGCCCGAGAGCGTGCCCAATGATTGACCGGGCATCACGATATCATTCACCTTGACTTCAGGCACCACGTTATAAAATGCGACGGTTTCGCCTGAATCTAGCATAATCGTGACATAACCCGCATCGTTGATGGTTCCCACAGCGGTCACGGTGCCTTTGGCAATGCAGAGTATGCTCTCTGTCTGCGCTGTCATGCGCACACCCACAGAGCCGCCCTGACCAAACCGCGTGACCACCTCACCGTCTGCGGGATAAACCATGGATGCATCGGGACGAGCGGAAAATACGCTTTGCACCTCGTCATCAAGAGACTGAACGAATTTGAGCCGTCCAATATCCTCGTCGATATCAAATTCATGATTCACCGTTTGACTGATTGTCTGTGTGATATTGTTTGCGGATGGCGTTTCAAGGCTGCTGATAACGAGAATCGCAATCGCAATGGCTGCGCAAATGCCTGTTTTAACGAGCAGCCTTTTGTAGCTGATATCCATTTCATCATCGTCTGCAAGCACAGCACTTTTTTTTGTCGCGGTGGGTTTATCAGTGGTGTTGCGTATAAGCTGCGATGCAGGCCTTCTGCTTGGCTGATCGCTGGTTACAAAGCCGTCTGTTTCAAGCTTGCGCAACTCATGATTTCTCATATTGTCCGCCTCCTTTATGTCCTGTCATATATGTATATGGCGAAAAAGAAGACAACATGCGGATATAGGCATAACCCATACGCATGTAAAAAGATAATCCAATTATGATACCTGCTCATGACGCAGCACGATAAGATTTTATTCGAAAGATAGGTGGGCTTACATGAAATTGAAAGGTGCAAAATCAAGGTTTTCGACAATCTAAAGGGCTGCCTGCAGTGCAGACAGCCCTTTGGTGTGTATTATTTAAATTTCTGCCAGTCTCTTGTAGTGTGCATAGCGCTCCTTGGCTTCGCTTTCCGCCATTTCGAACAGTTGCTCGGCCGCTTCCGGGAACTGCTTTTGCAGTGATTTGTATCGGATCTCACTGTTGATGAAATCCTGATAGCTACCGGCCGGTTCCTTGCTGTCCAGAGTAAACGGATTTTTGCCCTGCTCTTTGAGCATCGGGTTATAGCGATACAGATGCCAGTATCCCGCATCCACGGCGAACTTCATTTGGGCCTGCGTTTTGCCCATGTTGATGCCGTGGTTGATACAGGGCGCGTAAGCGATGATCAATGACGGGCCGTCGTATTGCTCAGCTTCAATCATAGCTTTAAGCAGCTGATTGTGGTTGGCACCCATGCAAACCTGAGCCACATACACATAGCCGTATGTCATCGTGATAGCGCCGAGATCCTTCTTCTTTGTGCGTTTACCGGCTGCCGCGAACTTGGCAACGGAGCCCGTCGGTGTCGCTTTGCTGGCCTGTCCGCCGGTGTTGGAGTAAACCTCGGTATCCATAACCAGCACGTTGACATCTTCGCCCATAGCCAGAACATGATCCAAGCCGCCATAACCAATGTCATAAGCCCAGCCATCGCCGCCGATGATCCAAATTGATTTTTTGATCAGCAGGTCTGCGTTGGCTTCAATGTATGTGAGCAATTCTTTTTGCTCTCCCGATGCGCCCGCTATTGCGGCAGGAAGAGCGGCTTTTACGGCAGCGGCGGTCTCTTTCGACTTTTCACCGTCGTTTGCGCTTTCAAGCCAGGCAGCAAGCGCGTCCTTGATTTCTCCGTTAACCGTCTCCAGCGCTTGCGCAGCCGTTTCCTTCAATTTTGTGCGGCGCTGCACTGTCGCCAGATTCATGCCGAAACCAAATTCGGCATTGTCTTCAAACAGCGAATTGGCCCATGCCGGTCCATAACCGTCTTTGTTTTTGGTATAGGGGCAGGTGGGCGTGTTGCCGCCGTATATCGACGAGCAGCCTGTGGCATTGGCGATCAGCATACGGTCGCCGAAAAGCTGAGTTAGCAGCTTAAGATAAGGTGTTTCGCCGCAGCCGCCGCATGCGCCCGAGAATTCGAACAGCGGACGCAGATACTGAGAACCGATAACGGTACCCTTGTTAACCTGCACATCCGGCTGATCAAGCTTGATCGCAAACTCCCAGTTTTCATTTTCTGTCTCCAGTATCTGTGGCAGCGGCGTCATCACAAGCGCCTTCTCCTTCGCCGGGCAGATATCGGCACAGTTGCCGCAGCCAGTGCAATCAAGCGGAGAGAGCTGGATTTTGTATTTGTATCCGGCAACATCCTTGCCGCGCGCGTCTTTGGTGACAAAACTATCCGGCGCGTTTGCAAGGTCCTCTTCTTTAGCAAGGAAAGGCCTGATTGTCGCATGCGGACAGACGAACGAGCACTGGTTGCACATGATGCAATTTTCGGGTATCCACTTGGGAACGTTAACCGCGATACCGCGTTTTTCGAATTGCGTTGTGCCGGTGGGGAAGAAGCCGCGCGGATCAAATGCGGATACAGGAAGTGTATCGCCCTTCTGCTCGATGATGGGGTAAAGCACATTCTTGAAAAAATCACCAGCCTCAGGAGGCGCAGCTGCAACCGGCGCACCTTCGGTGGTATCGGCCCAGCTTGTCGGGTATTGTATTTCCACAAGCCCTGCAGCACCCATATCGATGGCATCATTGTTCATATTGACGATTTTATCGCCTTTTTTGCCGTAGGTCTTTTTCACGGCCTGCTTCATGTAGTCGATAGCGTCCGCTTCCGGAATGATGCCCGCAACCTTGAAGAAGGCTGCCTGCATCACGGTGTTGATGCGTCCGCCCATACCGGCTTTTTCAGCGATATGGATGGCGTCGATGTTAAAGAAACGGATCTTTTTGCGCGCAATGGTGTTCTTGACCTGCGCTGGCAGCTCTTTTTCCATCTCCTCAAGACTCCAGGAAGAGTTAAGCAGGAAAACACCGCCTTCTTTGACGTCGGAAAGCATATCGTAACGCGTGACATAAGACGGATTGTGGCACGCGCTTAAATCCGCAGCATCGATCAGATATGTCGATTTTATCGGGCTTTTGCCAAAGCGCAGATGAGAAACTGTCAAGCCGCCTGACTTCTTGGAATCGTAGTAGAAGAAGCCTTGTGCGTACATATCGGTATGATCGCCGATGATTTTAATTGAGTTTTTGTTGGCACCGACTGTTCCGTCGCTGCCAAGGCCATAGAATTTGCAGCGGTATGTGCCCTCGGGAGCGGCATCAATGGTATCCGAATAATCAAGACTCAAATGCGTCACATCATCATTGATACCCACCGTAAAGTGATTTTTCATTTCTCCGGCCAAATTGACGAACACGGCCTTGATCATCGATGGCGTGAATTCCTTCGAGGAGAGACCATAGCGTCCGCCGATGACCTTCAGATTTTTTCCGGCTTCGGCGAGAACCGTTACGATATCCTGATACAACGGTTCGCCCAAAGCGCCCGGCTCTTTTGTCCTGTCAAGCACAGCGATTCTCTGTACGCTGTCCGGAAGAACGGATAAGAAGTGCTTTGCTGAGAATGGTCTGAACAAACGCACTTTGATGGCGCCAAGCTTCGCGCCGCGCGCATTTAAGTAATTGATGGTTTCCTCGGCGGCTTCTGCACCGCTGCCCATCAGCACAAGAATATCTGTGGCATCGGGTGCGCCGATGTAATCAAACAAGCCGTACTTTCTGCCAAAAGTTGTGTAGAATTCATCCATCACCTGCTCAACGATGGCGGGCGTGGCATCGTAATACTTATTCGCCGCTTCTCTGTTCTGGAAATAAATATCCGGATTTTGAGCGGTACCCTGCAGATGCGGGCGCTCGGGGTTCATGGCACGCTTTCTGAAATCGGCAATGGCTTCTTTATCGGCTAAGCTTGCCAGCGTCTCATAATCGAGCAGCTCGATTTTCTGCACTTCGTGCGATGTGCGAAAGCCGTCAAAGAAATGCAGGAAAGGCACCTTGGCTTTGAGTGTGGCCAGATGCGCTATCGCAGCCAAATCCATAACTTCCTGAACGCTGCCGGATGCCAGCTGTGCAAAGCCAGTCTGACGCGCCGACATCACGTCGCTGTGATCGCCGAAAATCGAGAGCGCATGTGCTGCAAGGCTTCTGGCCGAAACATGAAACACACAGGGCAACAGTTCGCCCGATATTTTAAACATGTTGGGGATCATCAGAAGCAGGCCCTGAGAGGCTGTGAATGTGGATGTGAAGGCACCGGCTACCAAGGAGCCGTGTACAGCACCTGCCGCGCCGCCTTCGGACTGCATTTCACAAATGCGCATTTTTTGTCCGAAAATGTTCTTTCTATCATGAGCCGACCATTCATCACAGATTTCTGCCATGGCCGATGATGGTGTGATGGGGTAAATTGCGCCGACGTCCGAAAACGCGTATGCCACATGAGCAGCGGCGGTGTTGCCATCAATCGTGTGTTTGTTTGCCATATATATCCTCCTAAATAATGATCCATAATAGTTAGTTTGTTCACAATTTAAATTATTATATATTTTTTCGATGATGGGGTCAACTTAAAAAGGGCTTACATTGTGTCTATTGTGTAAAGGATAGAGTTAAGCCGCAGTTTTCAAATGATAATGGGTTTATACTTGAACAAAAACAGGTTATCATATATAGAGAATAAAAAACCGATGCTGCGCGGCCGCAAGCGCTAAGCCGCGCAAATAATTATTGAATGGGCTGCGTGGTCAGCTCTCTTTCTGGCGAGATGGACATCATGCTCTCCATTGCAAGCCCCGCGCCAATGGCAACAGCATCAAGCGGATGCTCAGCGCGACGCACAGGCATACCGGTCATCTTGGCAACAAGACGGTTGAAACCATGAAGCATGGCACCTCCGCCCGTTAAAACGATGCCTTCATTGATGATATCCGCAGAGAGCTCGGGCGGTGTTTGTTCAAGAACATTTCTTATGGCATCGAGTATGCTTTGCACGGGTTTTTGCAGCGCTCCGCGTACACCGCCGGACTCAACGATGATCGATTTGGGCAATCCGGAGGTTAAATCGCGTCCGCGTACCTCCATGGTCTTCTCTTTGCCTATATCCACAACACTGCCTAACGTTATCTTAATATGCTCTGCTGTGCTTTCGCCAATAATCATGCCGTGCTGCTGTTTGATAAATTTCAATATCGCTTCATCCATGTGGTGCCCGCCTATGCGCAATGAGCGCGATGTGACAATGCCGCCAAGCGATATCACCGCCACCTCGCTGGTGCCGCCGCCAATATCCACAACCATACAGCCTCTCGCCTGATTGACATCAAGGCCGGCACCGATCGCTGCTGCCATCGGCTCGTCAAGCAGCACCACCTCTCTGGCACCTGCGGCCTTTCCCGCTTCCTCGACTGCGCGCTTTTCCACTTCTGTGATGCCGCAGGGTACACAAATAACAAGATGCGGATACCGTTTTATGAAGCTTTGTGGCATGGCTTTGCGTATAAAATATTTAAGCATGATCTCAGTTGTGTTAAAATCGGCAATAACGCCGTCTTTAAGCGGGCGCACCGCAATAATGCCCCCGGGCGTGCGGCCGATCATTTTTCTGGCGTCTTCACCAACAGCGAGTATATCGCGTTTGTTGTTTCTCATCGCAACAACAGAAGGCTCGCGCAGAATTATGCCCTTGCCCTTTAAATAGACAAGCGTATTTGCCGTTCCAAGATCGATTCCAAGGCACGGCGCAAAAAATGAAAACATAAGCAACCTCCAACAATGCGTTATGGCAATCATTCTTTCTATATGAGTAGATTTTTATACATGCATTTTTTCAAATAAAAAAGCAAAATACGCGATTTGCAGCACGTTAATCGCCTTTCTTAAGCTTGCTGCGTGAATTGACATATATTTATCTCTTGCCACAGCAGTACGAATGTGTATAATAGCTTATGTGTTAAATGACATCATGGGAGGCGGAAAGATAAACAATGTTGGATAAACAACAAGAGCTGGCTTTAAAAAAACTCGTTGAAATAGAAAAGAAATTACCTGATGGCGTATCACTCACATTTGCAGTTGATAATCTGGTTGAAACGATGGAGAATAATGAGTCCAAGGAATTTTTAAAAGCGATCAATCAGCTGTTGTCTCAGCAGTATTTGGCCAGTCACACGGATAAAGCGACAAAGAACTGTATTCCGTATTGGCTGGAGTTGACGAATCAGGGCAGAGACTATTACAGACGTATCAATCAGGCGGGATAAAAACGCGCGTCACACAACACAACACAAAACAACAAAAGCGCACACACATAACAAAAAAGTACAAAAGCGAACAAGAATGTGCACGTTCGCTTGCGAATAGATGTCGTTAAGGATACTCTATGAACCCGAATCAGGCCAACGAGTACATCGCGCGGGTTAATACCGTTTGCGATTATATCGAGAAGCATCTTGGGGACGACATGACGCTGAACGAGCTTGCCGATGTGGCAGGCTTTTCGGTTTACCATTTTCACAGAATATTCGCCGCCATGACGGGCGAAACGCTGTTTTGCTTTATTTTGCGTCTTCGGTTAGAACACGCCGCAACACTGCTTTGCATCAATCCCGCAAAAAGCATCACACAAATTGCATCCGATTGCGGTTTTTCATCCTCTGCAGTTTTCTCGCGTCAATTCCGCAGCCGGTTTTTATGCACACCCTCGCAGTTTCGGCAGCGCAACAGCGGTCAAACACAAAGCAACTTAAGTCAATTGCTGCGCAACAGCGGGAAAGAATTAACAGCACAAAACGGGTACAATGGCAACAAAAACGGGAGGTTAGCCATGAATCCGGAAATAAAAATTGAGAAGATGAACGATACGCGCGTTGCGTATCTGCGGTATGTGGGCCCATATGCGGGCGATACCGCGTTGTTTGAAGGGCTTTATCAGCGGCTGCATGCCTGGGCCTTGCCGCGCGGCATCGATGTGTCCACAACGTTTATCATGTACCATGATGATCCCGCCATCACCGAAGAGCAGAAGCTGAGAGTGAGCGTTTGCGTGCCCATAGCGGGCGATGTTGCTGTGTCGGGCGAGATGTGCGAGATGACGATCGCGGGCGGCGACTATGCAGTGGGGCGGTCCTCGTTGCGCGGCGACGAATTTGGTGAGGCGTGGAAGCAAATGTGCGAGTGGTTTTCAAAAAGCGGCTATATGCCTGCGGCACAGCCATCGTTCGAACGTTGCACCGCTGAATGCTACGATCAAGAAGGGCGGATGCAAGTCGATATCTGCATGCCTGTCGAGCCAATGAAATAATGCAATCAATAAAAGCGGCGGGGATTACCTCGCCGCTTTTGCTATGTGCCAGATAGGTGGATGTGAGAAAATGTTCGTATTTGTAACATAACGAGAAATTTAAAATTTCTTCAAGAGCTTGTATAAAAGATTAAGAGGCAGCCCCACCACATTGAAATAGCAGCCTTTTATCCATTCAATATGCTTGGAAAAAACGCCCTGTATGCCGTATGCGCCGGCCTTGTCCATCGGCTCACCTGTGCGCACATAGGCGGCGATTTCGTCCCTGGTCAATGGCGCAAAACGCACACGCGTGCATGCGGCAGCGGTGTGTATCTGATCCGCAAACGCCACACAGACGCCTGTCAATACGCGATGTGTGCGTCCGGCAAGCAAACCAAGCATTCGCATGGCATCTGCCTCGCTGGCAGGCTTGCCCAGCGGTTTCCCGCGCAAAAAAACAAGCGTATCCGCTCCGATGACCAGCGCGTCACGATGCATTGCGGCGATTTGACAGGCCTTATCCTCAGCCAGCTTCATGACCTGCCGCAAGGGTGTGCCATAGGCCACCTCATCAATCGTGCTTGGTATCACATCAAAATCCGGTATGACATGGGCAAGCAGCTCTTTGCGGCGCGGGGAAGCGGATGCGAGTATCACGCGCCTGCCATGCACATTATTCATGCTATGCCACCGGATCCTTGCAGGAAATTTGAGACCGATCAGCCACCTCAATGGTGTTCTTGGGGCAAATGTCGGCGCATATGCCGCAGCCGGAGCATTTGTCGTAATCGATCACAGGCAGATTGTCCTGTATGGTAATCGCGTTTTCGGGGCACTTTTTGGCACAAAGAGAGCAGCCAATGCAGCCCGCCTTGCATACCGATGCCACAGCCTTGCCCTTTTGATTGGTGCGGCAGCTGACATACACATTGCGGCTTTGCGGCATGATGACGATGCCGTTTTTGGGGCACGCCTCGGCACATTTTCCGCAGCCGGTGCATTTGTCCTCGTTGATGGCGGCAAGCCCTTTCTCATTCAGATAAATCGCATCAAACGGGCACACATGCGCGCAAGTGAGCAGGCCGACGCAGCCGTAAGGGCAGCCGGAGGGCCCGCCGGCGAGCATCGACGCCGCGCGGCAGTCAGAAATGCCGGAATATTTGTACTGTGTCATACAGTTTTCCGAATCGCCCTTGCAGAGCACGCGTGCCACCATTTTCTCGCTTGGTTTGGCATCCACGCCCAGTATCGTTGCGATCGCGGACAGATTGTCACACGATAACGGGCTGCACTGCGAAACGTCACATTCGCCAGCGGCCAGCGCCTTGGCAAAACCGTCGCAGCCGGGATAGCCGCAGCCGCCGCAGTTGGCGCCCGGCAGCAGCTCGCGTATCTTTTCAATATTCGGGTCAGTTTTCACTGCCAGCAGCTTGGAAGCGACGGCAAGCCCGAGCCCTAGTAAAAGCCCCAGCCCGCCTAATGCGGCAACCGGCCATATGATTTCATTCAGCATAAAAGTTCTCCTTCTCTAAACAAGGCCCGCAAAGCCGATAAACGCAATCGCCATCAAGCCCGCTGATATCAGCGCGATGGGGAAGCCTTTGAGCGGCTGTGGTATGGCAGCCATCTCAAGCCGCTCACGTATGCCGGCAAAAAGCACGATCGCGAGCATAAACCCGAGCGCCGCACCGATGCCGCCTATCAATGTCTCGATCAGATTGTGGCCGTCTGTGATGTTGAGTATTGCCACACCAAGCACGGCACAGTTGGTGGTGATCAGCGGCAGATAAACGCCGAGAGCCTGATAAAGCGACGGCACCAGCTTTTGCAGCGCCATCTCCACAAGCTGCACGAGCGCCGCTATCACGAGTATGAACGCAATGGTTTGCAGGTATTCAATCTGCAGCGGTACCAGCAGAAAATAATGCACAAGGTACGAGATGACTGATGCGAGCGCCATCACGAATGTGACAGCAAAGCCCATGCCGACAGCGGTCTCTACCTTCTTAGAAACGCCGAGAAACGGGCAAATACCGAGAAATTTGGAGAGCACGAAGTTGTTGACCAGTATCGCACTTAAGAGTATCAGCATTATCCTTTCCATTAGCGTGCTCCCCTCCTTTGCTTACGTACCATCGAGATTTTGTTGATCAGGCCGAGCAGCAGGCCCAGCGTTATAAAGCCGCCCGGTGGTTGTATCATCAGCAGCATGGGTTCAAAACCCTCTCCGAAAAGAGACATATCAAAGAATGTGCCGTTGCCCAGCACCTCGCGCACCGATGCGAGAAGCACCAGCGCAACCGTGAAGCCCAGCCCCATGCCGATGCCGTCGAGCAGCGAAGCGCCCAAACCGTTTTTGCTGGCGAACGCCTCCGCACGCCCCAATATGATGCAGTTGACAACGATCAGCGGTATAAAAAGCCCGAGCGATTCGTCAAGCGCAGGCACATAAGCTTTGAGCAGCAGCTGCACGATGGTGACGAACGAGGCGATGACGACGATGAACGCAGGTATACGCGCTTTGGCGGGTATGAAACCGCGCAGCAGCGATATCACAACATTCGAGCCGACAAGCACAAAGGTGGCGGCAAGCCCCATACCGATGCCGTTGAAAACGCTTGTCGTGACCGCAAGTGCGGGACACATACCAAGAACAAGGCGGAATATGGGGTTCTCGTCAAACAGACCGTTTTTGAGTATCGCCATTGGCTTAGTTTTCATTGCGCACCTCCTGTCATATAAAGATAATAATCCATCGCTGTATTGACAGCCTGTGTGATTGCATTGGATGTGATCGTCGCGCTGGCAATGGCCTGTATATCGTTTTGTCTTGAAGGCGCGGTTTTAACCACTCTTAGCTGTGTATCAATGGGCTTGCCGGTGTACTGGCCCGAGAAGGACGGTTCTGACGCTTTGGCACCAAGCCCCGGGGTTTCCTGATGAGAGCCTAATATCACACCTTTGATGACACCATCCGAACCGATTCCCACCGTTAAGTTCAGCCCGCTGCTGTAAGCTTTGGTGGTAATGGCGGCTGTGATGCCGATTATCTGACCTTGCGCATCAACGGCGTCATGGACTGTATGGATGATCCCATACGCCTCAGGGATTTCGCCCGTTCGCTCCTCAAAGCGGACAGCCTGCGGAAAGGCCGCAAAACGTGCCGCGTTGGCTTTGAGGATTTCCTGCTCGGCTATGGGCTCCTTGGTTACGCTGTACACAACGCCGAGCACAGCGCCCGCGATCAGCGTGATGATGAGCAGCTTGATGGTGATTGTCACAATGGATTTCATTTCGCCGCACCTCCATAAAGCTTGGGGACAAATGCCCTGTCGATCAGCGGCACCGCGAGATTCATCAGCAGTATCGAATACGAAACGCCTTCGGGATAGCCGCCCCAAAGCCGTATGACGCTGGTCAGTATGCCGCAGCCCAGCGCAAAAACACATTTGCCCATGCCCGTCATCGGCGAGGTTGTGTAGTCGGTCGCCATGAATATTGCGCCGATCATCAGGCCGCCGCCGAGAATGTGATAAAGCGCATCACCGGTGAACAGCCCCTGCGGCCCCGCGACAAAAGTGAACAATGCGACCGTGCCGATATAGACGAGCGGGAGCCGCGGGTCGATGACGCGGCGTATCACCAGATAAAGCCCGCCGATGATCAGCGCAAGCGCGCTTGTTTCGCCGATGCAGCCGCCGATGTTGCCAAGAAACATATCAATATGCGGTGTTAACGCTTCGCCTGTCTGCAGCGCTGTGAGCGGCGTTGCAGAAGAAACGGCATCAGCCAGCGTAGCGGAGGCCGCCGCATCCACGATGGTTGCGCTTTCGGGTATCGTCCAAGTTGTCATCGCCACCGGCCACGAAATAACGAGAAAAGCGCGTGCTGCCAGTGCGGGATTGACGAAGTTGTGTCCGATGCCGCCAAAGCACTGCTTGACGATGGCGATGGCGAAAACAGAGCCGATTATCGGTATCCACCACGGTACAGAAGGCGGCAGATTCAAAGCGAGCAGCAGGCCTGTTACGGCAGCGCTGCCGTCTCCCACGGTGACTTTTCGGCGCATCATCAGTTGCAGCAACGCTTCGGCAATCATCGCAGTTGCCACACAAATCAGAACGATAAAAAGTGAATTGATGCCGAATATAATGATGCCCACAGCTGTTGCCGGTAAAAGTGCAATGATGACATCACGCATGATACGCCCTGTTGTCTCAGAAGAACGCACATGAGGCGATGAAGACATGGTCAGTTTATCCATACAAACCTCCGATGGTTTCGTTTGCTTATTTGCAGCCTGCCTTGCGGCGTTTACCCAGAATCTCCGCTTTGGCCAGCCGTATGCCCTGAACAAGATGACGGTTGGCAGGGCAGATATACGAGCAGCAGCCGCATTCGATGCAGTCCGCAACGTGCCATTTTTCCGCGTCATCCGGGCGGTCGAACTCGCCGTAATCGCTGAGCAAATAGGGAAGCAGCCCAATCGGACAGACATAAACGCATTTGCCGCAGCGTATGCAGGCGGACTCTTCGGCTGGGCGTGCCATGCCTTCATCCAGTGCGAGTATGCCGGATGTACCCTTGATGACCGATGCGTCAAGACAATGCTGCGAGATGCCCATCATCGGACCGCCCGCAATCACCTTTTCAATTTTGCCCGAAAAGCCACCCACCTGCGAAATAATATGATGAATCGGTGTACCCAGACGGACAAGCAAATTCGATGGCCTGTTAACGCTGCCCGTTACAGTGACCACACGCTCATAAAGCGGCAAGCCTTTTTTGATCGCAAGAGCAATTTGGTAAGCTGTTCCCGCGTTGATGACGACAACACCGACATCCATAGGCAGACCGCACGAAGGCACCTGTCTTTTGGTAATGGCTTCAATCAGCTGCTTCTCCGCGCCTTGCGGATACTTGACTTTCAGCGCAGCCACGCGGATGGATGGTTCGTCAATCGCCTTTGATATCGCATCCATGGCATCGGTTTTGTTGTTCTCTATGCCGATATAGGCTTTTTTTACATCTAGCGCTTTCATCGCGGCTTTCAGACCAAACACCACCTCTTGTGGATGCTCCAGCATGATGCGGTGGTCTGCGGTTAGGTACGGCTCGCATTCTGCGCCGTTGACTATGACGGTATCGATAGTCTTCTCCGGCGGCGGAGAGAGCTTAACATGCGTCGGAAAAGCCGCGCCGCCCATGCCCACGATACCCGCATCCTTGATGATGTTGATGATATCACAAGAAGAGAGGCTCTCCAAACTGCCCGCGCTATTGATGTTATGCGACAGCCTGTCCTCAAAATCGTTGGTAATCACGATGGACATGCAGGAGCTGCCAAGTATATGCGGCCGCGGCTCGATGGCTTTGACAACTCCCGAAACGCTGGAAAAGCACGGTACGCTCACATAACCGCCTGCCTGCGCGATCAACTGACCAAGGTCAACAACATCACCCACGCAGACAATAGGCTGGGATGGTGCGCCAATATGCTGCGAAAGCGGAAGAACAATTTCTTCGGGCACGCTGCATCGTTCAATTGCGCGCTTGTCTGTCAGCGCTTTGCCGTGATGAATCTTCTGCAGCGGGTGAACGCCGCCTTTGAAAGAAAACATGCATGCATCTCCTTCTGATATATAGGTGTAACTCCAAAAAAATATTATAGCACAACAGCATTGTGATGGGTATCTTAACGAAAAAATAATCTGCCCAAAATGAATGAACATGTATCCGATGTTGTATATTAATGAAATAAAGAACCAAAAACTCAGAATAAAAATGCCTGTGTGTGCAAGAATAAAGTCAGGCCATTGCGCGCGATTATGCTGAATTAAAGCGCAAAAGCCAAGGTTTACAAAAAAGGCCGCCTGTGTTATGATGATTTCTGATTTTAACCGCTTACGTGGTTTGGCGAGTATCCGACGCCTTACTCCGTTGGCGGGGCTTATTAACAGGAGGAGAAAATGGATAAGGAAACCAAGGCGGGCATTATTGAAAAATATGCCTTGAATGTGGGCGACACGGGTTCGCCTGAGGTCCAGATTGCACTGCTGACCGAGCGGATCAACCATCTTATTGAACACTTGAAGATTCATAAGAAGGACCATCATTCGAGAAGAGGACTTTTGAAAATGGTGGGAAAGAGGAGAGGCTTGCTGAACTATCTTAAGAAAAAGGATATCGAGCGGTACAGAGAAGTGCTGAAAAACTTGAACTTGAGAAAGTAACAAACAATAGAGCGGGCAACCGCTCTATATTTGTTATAAAAAAAGCCGTGCGAAACGCATGGGGGCCTCTGTAAGGGTACAGATGTCCGGGTGTTAAGGAGAAGGAGAAATAATGGAACACAAAGTATTTGAAATGGATTTTGCCGGAAGGAAACTGACGGTGGAGACGGGTAAATTTGCCCAGCAGGCGAACGGCTCATGCCTGGTTCCCTCATCTGGCTTATGTTCTTCATGTAG
>OBJA01000235.1_pt1 | contig 52440 bp, 49 predicted proteins | sample 1519751 | NCBI WGS metagenome assembly OBJA01 (sample SAMEA3881238, study PRJEB22517) | soil metagenome | biome: lake sediment; feature: soda lake sediment; material: sediment, water from around vicinity | place: India | collected 2013-12-23 | depth 3 m
GGCCGCCGCCCCCGCCCTTGCCGGGGCCGGCGGCGGGCTGGCAACGGCTCCATTCGCTGCTCTGCCAGATGATGGTCCGGTCGGGTTCGTCGCTGCTGATCACCTCCACCGTCTCCTCCAGGGTGTTGACCTTGGTGACCTTGAAGGTGTGGCCGTCCAGGCTGACCTGCTTGCCGGGCTTGGGCATCCGCCGCCGCAGTTGGCGGTAGGTTTCAAATTCGTAGGTCAGGCAGCAGAGCAGGCGGTTGCAGATCCCGGAGATTTTAGCCGGGTTCAGCGGCAGGCCCTGCTCCTTGGCCATCTTGATGGAAACCGGCTGAAAGTTGCGGATGTAGCTGCTGCAGCACAGCTCCCGGCCGCAACAGCCGATGCCGCCGATCATCTTGGTTTCGTGGCGGACCCCCACCTGGCGGATTTCCACCCTGGTTCGGAACTCCTGAACCAGATCCTTGACCAGCTCCCGGAAATCCACCCGGTTTTCGGCGGTGAAATAAAAAATAATTTTGCCGCCGTTGAAGAATCGCTCCACCCGGATCAGCTTCATGGGCAGCCGATGTCTGGCGATCAGTTCCTGGCAGGTGCTGAAGGCTTCCTGCTCCCGGTGCTGCAGGCTGATAAATTTTTCCTGTTCCTCGCGGTTGGCCCGGCGGATCACCAGGGGCAGGGGCTCGTTATCGTCGCCATTGTCGCCGTTACCTTGGCTGTTGTTGTTCGACCGCCGCTGTTCCCGGTTGTGGTCGGCCGAGCCGCCGCTTTCCGGGTCGCTTTTCGGGCTTGGGGTTGGCGGGGTCGCCGGCTGGGGGGTGGCGGCGAGCTCCGGGTCTGCGGCCGCCGGGCCACAGAGCTGCTGGGTCTGGTGAACCAGGGCCGGCTCCAGGCCGTGGCCGGTCTGAACCATCACCACCTCATGACGCTTAAGGTCGTCCAGGCGGCTTAAAGCACTGTGGGGATGGTGGCCGGGCCTAAAGCAGATGGCACAGCAGCGGGGCAGCTCGATGGGAGCCGCCTCCCGGCCTTGGTCGGCGGCCACGGGGTCGGATGCGGGGGCAATTTGTTCCATAGCCGGACAAAATACCACTAAAGCAGGTCAAAGAAAAGGACTTCGCAGACCAGGCCCCGGTTGCAGTTGCGCTTAAGCTGGGATTGGGCCAGGCCCAGCCGCTTGAGGCGCTCCACCAGTTGGGTGAAATTCCAGCGGCCGGCGGCCTGCTGGAAAAGCTCGGCCAGGTCGGGATTAAGCAGCGGCCTGGTTACCTGGCCGGTGGCCGGGCCGGCGAGAACGGCCAGATCGTGAAAGCAGGCCCGGATCAGATCAAGCAATTCGCCCAGGTCCTCCTTGCGGGCGGCACAACGGTCGGCCAGGTTGAGAAATGCCTCCACCCCTTCGGGCTGGTCGGGGGTGTGGGCAACCAGGGCCTGCATAATTTCGCGGCGCAGGGGCAGCAACTCCTGTTCGTGCAACTGGCGGGCCCGGCCCAGGCTGCCTTCGGCCACCGCGGCCAGGGTGGCGGCGGTGGCCGGCTCCAGTTGCAGCTCGACGGCCAGCCGGGCCGTCAACTCTTCCCCGGCGATGGGGTAGAAGGGCACGATCTGGCAGCGGGAAAGAATGGTGGGCAGGATGGCCCCGGCCTCATCGCCGGTAAGAATAAAGATGGTGGCCGACGGCGGCTCTTCCAGGGTTTTGAGCAGGCTGTTGGCGGCTTCCCGCCGCATGGTCTGCACCTCGGTGAGCAGCACCACCCGGAACTCGGCTTCCAGGGGCGGAAAGGCCAGGGCTTTTCTGATGGCCCGCACCTGCTGGATCTTGATGGCGGCGCCCTCGGGGGCCACCATCATAAAATCGGGATGGTTGCCGGAGGCAAACTTGCGGCAGGAAACACAGCCCCCGCAGGCTTCCAGCTCCCGCCCGGTCTCAGCCTGGCCTGCTGTATTGCTAAACTTTGCCAGGCCGGCGTCGGCGGTTAAGTTGGCTGCTGCGCCCTGCTCCGGGTCGGGCCGCCCGGTGGATTGCTCGCTGGTGCCGGCTCGGCGCTGCCGGGCACAGTTGATGGCGGCGGCCAGGGCGTGAGCGGCCTGTTCCTTGCCCACCCCGGATGGGCCGCGAAAGAGATAGGCATGGGCCAGCTTGCGGCCCGCCACCGCCCGCGCCAGGATGGCCTTGGCCTTTTCCTGGGCGGGGATTTGGGAAAAACGGATCAGCATGGCCTATTCCCAAAGGGCTTTTTGCCGGACGGTGGGCTCGGGCGGCGCGGGGTCCGGTTCGGCTACCGGGGGGGATGGTTGTGGCCGACGGCGGCTGGTGGTTGGGGTTTCGGCCTTCCCGGCGGCGTTGGGAGGCTGAGGCTGGGCGTTGTCTTCCGGGGGCAAGGCCGGTCGGAAGGCGGCGACCGTTTGTGGGCGCGGCGCGGTGGTCGGGCTAGGGGCGGCGGCGTTCGGGCTGGATTCCGGGGTGGGCTCCGCCAGATCGTCGCCGGCCCCCTTGATCAACAGAAAACGCTCCAGGTTGCGTTGGAAATCACTCCACTGGTAACCAGGCTCCCGGGCCTGCTCGCCCAGGCGGGCAAAATAGTTGAGCTTGGCATCAAGGTCGTCGAGGAAGTGGAGGATAAAGGCCTCCTGCATCATCGGCAGGACCGGGGCCCCGAACTCATGGCGGCCGTGGTGGCTTAAGATCAGGTGTTGCAGTTGCTCCAGGCGGGCGGCGGGGAAGCCGGGGATTGTCGCGGCCAGCCGGCCCACGGTTTCGGCGCCCATCACCAGATGGCCCACCAGCCGGCCCCGGTCGCTGTAGCCGAAGGGGTAGCTCTGGTAGGTTAACTCCTCGGTTTTGCCCAGGTCGTGGAGCAGGGCCCCGGCCAGCAGCAGATCGCGATCGACGGCGGGGTAGAGTTGGCTGATGGTCAGGGCCAGCCGGGCCAGGGCCACGGTATGTTCCAGCAGGCCGCCGAGATAAGCGTGGTGCATGGTCTTGGCCGCCGGGGCGGTGGTGAAGCGGCGGCGCAACTCTTGGTCTTTGATGAAGATGGTACTCAGCAGTTGCTGGAGGTGGGGGTCGGTGACCCCGGCGATCAGGCCGTCCAGCTCGGCGGTCAGCCGGACAAGATCAACCGCGCCGCCGGGGATGAAGTCGGCCGGATCGATGGCAGCCGGGTCCGCCGGGCTGATCCGGCTGATCCGCAACTGGGGGCTGCCCTGGTAGCTGTCGCCCTGGCCGCTGATCTGGATATAGCTGCCGGGTTGGCACAGCGGGGCCAGGGCCTCGGCGTCATCCCAGACCGGCCCGCCGATCTCCCCGCTCTTGTCCATCACCTTAAGCCGGAGAAAGGGCTTGCCGGCCCGGGTTTCCCCCCGGTTCAGCTCCTTGACCAGAAAAATCCCCTCCACCGCCTGGCCTTCGGCGATGGCGTTTACGAAAATACCTTTTGCTTCGGCCATTGGTTCCTTATCCCGTTGCTGAACACTTACGGCCCGTTAAATCGGCAGTTTGATGCCCCTGGTGAACGCTTACGGCAGGGGTCCCCAAATCAGAAGTCCAGGGTGGCCTGCCAGCTCTTTTTCAGATCTTCCAGTCTTTCCACCAGCACCGTTTCGCCGTTTAGGCCGCTGATTCGCAGGACCGGCTCGGAGGTTACCGTGCCGATGCGGCTGCAGCCGGCGCCGGCCATGATTTGCTCGAAGGCGTCGGCGTCGGCCGGGGTCACGGTGACCAAGAGGCGGCTGGCGCTTTCCGAGAAAAGTAACACATCATCCCGCAGCACCCCCTCGCTGACCACCAGGCCCAAATCCAGGTCCAGGCCCAGGTTGCCGGCAAAGGCCGTTTCCGCTGCCGCCACCGCCAGACCGCCGTCGGAAAGATCGTGGGCCGAGGCCACCAGGCCCTGTTGGATGGCCTGGTGCAAGGCCCGGTAGCGGCCCAGGGCTTTGTCGGCATCCACCTTTGGTACCCGGTTGCCGACAAAGCCCAGGCGGGCGGCGTATTCCGAGCCGCCCAGCTCGTCGTAGGTGGTGCCCAGCAGGTAAACCAGATCGCCGGGCTTTTTGGCGTCCATGGTCACCGCCTTGCTCACATCCTGGATTTTGGCCACCACCGAGAAGAGCAGGGTGGGGGGGATCGAAATCTTGACCGAGCCCACCATGTAATCGTTTTTCATCGAATCCTTGCCCGAGATGCAGGGCACCCCGAAGGCCAGGGCGTAGGCGGCCAGGGCCTGGTTGGCCCGCACCAGTTGGGCCAGCTTGTAGGGGCCGTCCGGGGTTTTTTCCGAGAGAATGGGGTCGCACCAGCAGAAGTTGTCCAGGCCGGCCATCTGCTCAAGATCGGCCCCCACCGCCACCGCGTTGCGGATGGCTTCATCCATGGCGCAGGCCACCATGTGATAGGTGTCGATATCCGAGTAGCGGGGGCAGATGCCGTGGGCCAGCACCAGCCCCTCCATGGAATCCAGCAGCGGCCGGATCACCGCCGCGTCGGAAGGCCCGTCGTTTTCGGCCCCGGTCAGGGGCTTGACCACGCTGCCGCCCTGGACCTCGTGGTCGTACTGGCGAACCACATATTCCTTGCTGCAGATATTGAGCCGGGCCAGCATCGTGTGCAGTTCGGCGCCAAGGTCGGGCGTGGCCGGCAGCTCGATTTCCCGGTGGACCGGCGGCACCCAGCGGGCGGTCATCTGCATCGGCGGCAGGCCCTGATGAATAAAATCCATGGCCAGGCAGGCCACGGTTTTATTTTCATAGAGGACATGGAAGTTGCCGGAGTCGGTGAAGGTGCCCAGCACCGTGGCCTCCACCTCCATCTGGCGGCACAGCTCCAGAAACCGGTCGATCTTGGCCGGGGGCACGGCCAGGGTCATCCGTTCCTGGGCCTCGGAGATCATGATTTCCCAGGGCTGGAGGCCGGCGTATTTCAGCGGCGCCCGATCCAGGTGCAGCTCAAAGCCGCCGGTGTCCTGGGCCATCTCCCCCACCGAGGAGGAAAGCCCGCCGGCCCCGTTGTCGGTGATGCAGTTGTAGAGTCCCAGGTCGCGGGCCTTGAGCAGGCAGTCGAACATCTTTTTCTGGGTGATGGGGTCGCCGATCTGGACCGCCGTGGCCGGCGAGCCCTCGTGCAGCTCTTCCGAGGAAAAGGTGGCCCCGTGGATGCCGTCCTTGCCGATCCGGCCGCCGGTCATCACGATCAGGTCGCCTTTTTGGGCCAGCTTGTCCTGGGAGGGTTTGCCGCCCACTTCAGCCGGCATGATTCCCACCGTGCCGCAGAAGACCAGGGGCTTGCCGGCGAACCGGGGGTCGAAGACGATGGAGCCGTTGACCGTGGGAATGCCGCTCTTGTTACCGCCGTGCTCCACCCCCAGCCGCACCCCTTCGAAAATCCGCTTGGGATGCAGGAGGCGGGCCGGCAGGGGCTCGTCGTAAAAGGGCGAGGCAAAGCAGAAAACATCGGTGTTGGCGATCAGCTTGGCCCCCATCCCGGTGCCGAAGGGGTCGCGGTTGACCCCGACGATGCCGGTGAGCGCTCCGCCGTACGGGTCCAGGGCCGAGGGGCTGTTGTGGGTTTCCACCTTGAAGGCGATGTTCCAGTCCTGGTTGAAGCGGATGACTCCGGCGTTGTCCTTGAAGACCGAGAGGCACCAGTCGGCGGCCCCCATCCGCCGGCGGATTTCGGCGGTGGGCTGCTTGATGAAGGTGTCGAACAGGCTGTGAAAGACGGTGGCTTGACCGCTGACCGTGTCCTGGTAATGGATGTCGCCGGCAAAAATCTTGTGCTTGCAGTGTTCCGACCAGCTCTGGGCCAGCACCTCCAGCTCGACGTCGGTGATTTTCGCCCCCAGCCCCACCCGGTTGCGGGCGGCGACCACTGCCGGGTCGGCCAGGTGGTCGCGGATGATCTTCATCTCTTCCAGGGTAAGGGCCAGCACCCCGTCCCGGCTGATCCGGATCAGCTCCTGGTCGTCCACCTTGAGGTCGATCTCCTGCACTCGTACCGTCTCGCCGCCCACCACTCGGGGGGCGAAGGCGGCCATCCCGCCCTGGCCGGCGAACTCCGCATGGCTGAGTACGGTGAAGCGCTCGATGAGCTCGTTGGCCAGCAGCCGGGCGGCGATGGTTGCCGCCTCTTCCCTGCTCAGCTTGCCGCTGAGCAGGTACTGGGTGGAGGTGTAAACCGCCTCGTTCTTGTCCAGCTTGCGGCCCAGCAGCAGTTCCAGGGCGGCGGCGGCGGTGCGGCCCTCGTTGTCGGTGACCCCGGGGCGGAAGCCCACCTCGATGCACCAGTCGAAGGGAATTTCCCGGTTTAAGGCCAGGGGGGCGTTGACGGCGAAATCCTGGGTCACCGGGTCGCAGTAGGGCCCGGCGGCGGCGGCCTGGAGCTGTTCGGGGCTGATCTCCGCCTCCACGGTGAAAACCTTGAGGGTCCGCACCTGCTCCACCGCCAGCTTGAGATCGGCGGCGATCCGCTTGCGGGTCGCCTCACCGAAGGAGTCATTGAGCCGGGCTTTCAGGCCAACCTCGATTCGGGCAAGCATTGTTGTTATCCTCCCTTGGCGACTGCTTATAACCATTCCCTGTCGGGGGTCTTATGTTGAGGCCAGATCCTCTTTCGTTTTACGGTAAACGAGACAATATAACCCATTGGATTTTTTTTGCCCGATCCTTTTGTCGAACTCCCGCCCGCCCCTTGACAGCGGCGCAAAAACCTGTATATTCGTCGCCATTGAGGTGCGGTGGGCGGACATAGCTCAGCTGGTAGAGTACAAGCTTCCCAAGCTTGGTGTCGCGGGTTCGAATCCCGTTGTCCGCTCCAGATTCTTTGCCGTGCCTTGATGGCAGAACCGTTCGTGCGCGGGCGGGGTTTGAAAGTGGGCCAAAAGCCCGCTTTTTTTTGTTTCTTTTTTCGTAATATTATACGTTTCCCCGTGGGAATCGTTGAGGATAGTGAGGCGAGGCGTGGCCGTTATCAACCAGGCACTGCACAACCGTTTGCACCAGTTGCTGACCCCGGTGGTGGAGGATCACGGCTTTGAGCTGGCCGATCTCCAGTTTCGGCGGGAGGCCCATGGCTGGGTGCTGCGGCTGGTGGTGGACGGTGACGAGGGTGTCACCCTGGAGGACTGCGCTCGGATCAGCCGGGAGATTTCCCACCTGCTGGAGGTGGAAGATCCCATCGAACGGGCCTATAATCTGGAAGTTTCTTCGCCGGGATTGGACCGGCCCTTGAAAAGAGAGCAGGATTACCGGCGCTGTCGGGGCCGGCTGGCCAAACTGGTCTGCCGGGAGGCCATCGCCGGGCAGACGGTGGTCCAGGGTGAGTTGGGTGAGCTGGTCGACGGGGTGGTCACGGTGAACACCGCCGCCGGCCCGGTGGCGGTGCCCCTGGCCAAGGTCAAACGCGCCCGCCTGGTGGTAGAGTGGTAAGGGGTGGGCCAGGCCTGGTGATTGCCGCCCGTTAAAACAAGTTGAATAAAGCAGATTTGTCGGCCCGTGGTCGGCGGTTGGATGATGTGAGTGGTGGGCCTGATTGCAGGCCCGAACTTAAGAGGAGTTGACGACGATGATATCAGAACTGAAAAGAATCCTTGACCAGATCTGCCGCGATAAGGGGATCAACCGCGATTTGCTGATCGAAGCCATCGAAGAGGCGGTGATGAGCGCGGCCAAGAAGAAGTACGGTCAGCGGCGGGAGATCGAAGCCCGTTACAACGATGAATTGGGCGAGGTCGAGCTTTTTCAGTTCCGCACCGTGGTGGAGGAGGTGGCGGATGAGCAGACCGAGATCTCCTTTGCCGATGCCAAGGCCCTGGACCCGGAAGTGGAGATGGGCGACGAGCTGGGCAGCAAGATGGAGTCGGTGGCCGACCTGGGCCGGATCGCCGCCCAATCCGCCAAGCAGGTGATCATCCAGAAGATGAAGGAAGCGGAAAGCGACGTGGTTTACGAGATGTTCAAGGAGCGCCAGGGCGATATCGTCAACGGCATCGTCCAGCGCTTTGAACGGGGCAACATGATCGTCAACCTGGGCCGGACCGATGCCATCCTGCCTTCCCGCGAGCAGATGCCCCGCAAGTCCTACCGCCAGGGGGACCGGATTCGGGCCTATCTCCTGGAAGTCCGCCAGAGTTCCAAAGACCCTCAGTTGGTTTTAAGCCGGACCTGCAACGATTTTCTGACCAAGCTTTTCGCCCTGGAGGTGCCGGAGATCGCCGAGGGCATCGTCAAGATCATGGGGGTGGCCCGCGAGCCCGGCTCCCGGGCCAAGATCGCGGTTTCCTCCACCGAGACCGACGTCGATCCGGTGGGCGCCTGCGTGGGCATGAAGGGTTCCCGGGTTCAGAATGTGGTCCAGGAGCTACAGGGTGAAAAAATCGACATCGTGCCCTGGAGTCCGGACCCGGCCCGTTTCGTTTCCAACGCCCTCTCCCCGGCCCAGGTTTCCCTGGTGGTGGTGGATGAGGAAAACAAGACCCTGCTGGTGGTGGTGCCCGATGATCAGCTATCTTTAGCCATCGGTCGCCAGGGCCAGAACGTGCGCCTGGCCTCGTCCCTGTTGGGCTGGCGGATCGACGTCAAGAGCGAGACCCGCTACACCCGCTCCATCGAGGAAGGCTTCCAGTCCCTGTTGGATATTGCCGGAATGACCGAGAAACGGGCCGAGCTGCTCTATGATCAGGGCTATGCCTCGGCGACGGAACTGGCCGGAGCCACGGTGGAGGATTTGCAGGAAATTAGCGGCCTGGGGTTGGAGGCTGACGCCATAGCCGAGCTGATCGCCGCTGCCGCTCGGATTGCCGCCGCCGGCCCGGCTGTGGCCGAGGCTGCCGCCGAGCCGGCTCCCAAGGCTGCCCCCCCCGCCGTCGAGCCTGGCGAGACCCCGCCCTCTTCGGCCGAGCCGCCGGGGGAAGATGACAGCCGCCCCGGTTCATGATAGACTACGACGATTTGAATTTAAGCTTTTTTAAGGATGCGAAGAGCTGGCAAAAGTCTTCGGGAGCAGGTGGATGAAAAAAATTCGCGTACACGAGCTGGCCAAAGAGGCCGGTCTGGAAAACAAGGTGCTGGTGGCCCGGCTCCAGGAAGAGGGTTACGAGGTTAAGTCGCACAGCTCCACTGTGGAGGAGAGTGAGGCCCAGGCCATTCGTATCAAGCTGGGCCTGGTGCAGACGGAAACCCAGGAAAAAAGGATCCAGGAAAAGGGCCGGACCACCATTATCCGCCGCCGCAAGGCGGTGGTGGAGGAGCCCCCCCGGGAGGAGCCGGCCGAGGCCGAGGCCGCGCCTGCGGGGGCAGGGGATGAGCCACCTGCAACTCCCGCGCCCGAGGTGGCCGCCGGGCAAGCCCATCCGACTGCCCCGGCTGCGGCGAAGGTCAAGGCCACCGCAGAGGTGGTGGCTGAGCAACCGGCCGTCGCCGCGCCCCCGGCTACTGAAGCCGCCCCCGTTGCCGAGACTGCGGCCCCGGCGGCAACCTCCCCCGTTGCCGAGCCGGCCCCGATTGCCGCCGCTGCCGCGGGCTCCGAGGAAATGGCGGCTCCTGGCGGCGAACAAGCTGCTCCTGCAGCAGAACCGGAAGTCGCGGCTCCCCAGCCGGAGGCCAAGGCCCCCGAACGCAAGGGCCTGGCCCGGGTGATCAAGAAGGCGGCCATCGTCATTACTCCCGGTGACGACAGCCGGTCCGCTCCCCGGCCGCGCAAGCCGGAAAAAGTCAAAAAGCCCGGGGCTCCGGGCGCGGCGGCTCCGGTGGCCGATACCGATGCCGCCGCCAAGAAAAAAGGCAAAAGATTCGTCAAGTTTCATCCCGAGCCCGAGCGGGAGCCCGCCAAAAAGGGCGGCCTGGGCAAGCGCAAGCGCCAGGGCGAAGTGGTGGTGGAAGACTTCGACGAACTGGGTTTGGTACCGGCCGGGGTCCGCCTGGGGCGGGGCGGCGGCCGGGGTGGCGGACGCCGTGGTAAGCAGCAGAGCGTCAAGCCCCAGTTTGCCGCCGAGACCAAGGCCATCAAGAAACGGATTACCGTCCACGAGACCATCACCGTGGGCGATCTGGCCCACCGGATGGGGGCCAAGGCCAATGAGGTTATTGCCAAGCTCATGGGCTTGGGGGTGATGGCCACCGTCAATCAGGCCATGGATATCGACACCGCCACCCTGGTGGCCAACGAGTTCGGCTACGAGGTGGAGCTGGGTAGGACCGAGGAACAGAGCATCGTCACCCTGGAAGAGCAGGAAACCGGCGGTGAGCTGATTTCCCGGCCGCCGGTGGTCACGGTCATGGGCCATGTCGACCACGGCAAGACCTCCATTCTTGACGCCATCCGCAAGACCGACGTGGCTGCCGGCGAGGCCGGCGGGATTACCCAGCATATTGGGGCCCACTATGTGCGCTCGCCCCAGGGTGATGTGGTCTTCCTCGATACCCCCGGCCATGAGGCCTTCACCGAGATGCGCTCCCGTGGCGCCCAGGTCACCGATCTGGTGGTGTTGGTGGTGGCCGCCGACGACGGGGTGATGGATCAGACCAAAGAAGCCATCAACCATGCCCGGGCCGCCGGGGTGCCGATTCTGGTCTGCGTCAACAAGATCGACAAGGAAAACGCCGACACCATGCGGGTCAAGCGCGAGCTCTCCGAGTTCGGTCTGATGCCCGAGGATTGGGGCGGCGATGCCATCTACTGCGAAACTTCGGCCAAAAAGGGCATCGGCATCAGTGAGCTGCTGGACAGCATTCTGCTCCAGGCCGAGGTGCTGGAGCTCAAGGCCGATCCCCAGCGCCGGGCCAAGGGCCATGTAATCGAAGCCCAGCTTCACAAGGGCCGGGGGCCGGTGGCCACCGTCCTGGTCCAGCAGGGCACCCTGCGGGTGGGCGACGCCTTTGTGGCCGGGCTCTACGCCGGCAAGGTCCGAACCCTGCTCAACGACAAGGGCGAGCAGATCAAGGAAGCCGGGCCGGCCATGCCGGTGGAGATCCAGGGCCTGAGCGGGGTTCCCCAGGCCGGTGACGAATTCGTTGTGGTCCGCGACGAGAAGATGGCCAAGAATGTCAGCGCCGAACGCCAGCTCAAGAGCCGGGAGAAGGAGCTGGCCTCCGACAGCAAGATTTCGCTGGACAACCTCTTCGACCGGCTCCAGGAAGGCGAGGTCAAGGAGCTGATGGTGGTGCTGCGGGCCGACGTCCAGGGCACCCTGGAAGCCTTTGCTTCGTCCCTGGAGCAACTTTCCACCGAGGCGGTCAAGCTGCGGGTACTCAACTCCGGCACCGGCACGGTCACCGAGTCCGACGTCCTGCTGGCAGCCGCCTCCGACGCCCTGATCATCGGCTTCAACGTCCGGCCCACCGCCCGCATCCAGGAACTGGCCAAGCGGGAGAAGGTGGACATGCGCTTCTACGATGTCATCTACCACGCCCTGGAGGACATCAAGAAGGCCATGGAGGGGATGCTGGAGCCCGAGTTTGTCGAGGAGGTCATCGGCGGTGCCGAGATTCGCCAGACCTTCAACGTTTCCCGGGTGGGCACCATCGCCGGCTGCCATGTCACCAGCGGCAAGGCCGAACGCAACGCCAAGGTGCGGCTGGTGCGCGACGGGGTGGTGGTCTATACCGGCCAACTCAGCTCCCTCAAGCGTTTCAAGGATGACGCCAAGGAGGTGGCCAGCGGCTACGAATGCGGTCTGACCCTCCACAATTTCAACGACATCAAGGAGGGGGACCAGTTGGAATTCTTCGTGATGAAGGAAATCAAACCGGAGCTTTAGGCGGTAATCATGGTCTTTTCCCGCAGCGACAGAGGCGGCTTAGGGCTGCCGGGGGCGCTGCCCAAGGGCGGCAAGCGGCGGCCCGAGCGGGTGGCCGACGAGATCCGCCACGAGGTGGCCGACCTGCTCTTGCGGAAGGTCAAGGATCCTCGGGTGGATCAGGTCACCATCCTCCGAGCCACCATGAGCCCCGATCTCAGCCAGGCCCGGATCTTCTACAGCGTCCTCGACGAGGAGCGGGCTGTCGATGCGGCCAAGGGGCTGGAGAGCGCCAAGGGCTTTATCCGGGGCCGCTTGGCCAAGAATCTGGCCCTGCGGGTGGTTCCCGGCCTGACTTTTCAACGTGATCGCTCCCTGGTGGAGCAGGAAAAGCTGGAGCGCCTTTTTCAGGAGATTCATCGAGAAGAGGGACGATCCGGGGAGGATGAGGAGGAAGCGCCATGAATAACGGTCAGCCCCTGGAAGCCCTGACCGCGGTGCTGCAAGCCGCCGACAATGTCCTGATCCTGACCCATATTCATCCCGACGGCGATGCCCTGGGCTCCCAATTGGCCCTGGGGGGAATTCTGCGCGGTTTGGGGAAGCGGGTGTATCTTTACGGCGAGGCGCCGGTTTCCCATCTGTACGACTTTCTGCCGGGGGCGGCCGAGATCACGGTGGGTCTGCCCGCCGACCTCAAGGCCTTCGACTGCGCCATTGCTCTGGATTGCGGCGATGCCTACCGGCTGGGCACCGAGATGAACGCCCTGCTCACCGTCAAGCCCTTCCTCACCATTGATCATCATGCCGGGCATCAGGATTTCGGCGACCTGCGCTGGGTGGACTCCGGCCGGGCCTCCACCGGGGAGATGGTTTACGACCTGGCGGTGGCCGTGGGTGCCGAAGTTTCGCCGGCCGCCGCCTACTGTCTTTACGCCGCCATCGTTTCCGATACAGGTTCCTTCAAGTACTCCTCCACTTCGGCCGACACCTTTCGGGTGGCCCGGGAGCTGATTCTCAAGGGGGTCAAGCCGGCGGAGGTGGCTGGCAAGCTGTTTGATAATTTCAGCTTGGCCCGACTCAAGCTTTTCCAGCGGGTATTGGCCTCCCTGGCCCTCCACGGCCGGGAACGCATCGCCCTGATCACCGCCCCCCACCAGGTTTTTGTCGAAACCGGAGCGCTGCCCGAGGATACCGAAGGCTTTATCAACTATCCCCGCTCCTTAAGCTGCGTCAAGGTAGCGGCCTTTCTTAAAGAGGCCAAGGCGGGGATGGTTTCGGTGAGCCTGCGCTCCAAGGGCAAGAGTTGCGATGTGGCCAAGATCGCCAACCGTTTCGGCGGCGGCGGCCACCGTAATGCCGCCGGCTTCAAACGTTTTGATACCACCATTGAGCAACTCACCGGCGAGTTGCTACCGGAGCTGGAAGCCCTGGTGGCCGATGAGTGCTGAACGCTTACGTTCCGTTAAATCGGCAGTTTGGTGCCCCTGGTGAACAGTAATGAACAGCTCGAACCGCTGGTGATTCCGGTGGATAAACCCGTCGGTCCCTCCTCCTTCCGGATGGTGCAACTGGTGCGGCGCGCCCTGGGGATTAAGAAGGTGGGCCACGCCGGCACCCTGGATCCTTTTGCCTCGGGTCTGCTGCTGATTTGCGTCGGTCGGGCCGCTACCCGCCTGGTGGAGCGGTTGATGGCCGGTGACAAGGAATATCTGGCCACCCTGCAACTGGGGGTCGGCACCACCACCTATGATTGCGAAGGAGAGGTGGCGGCGCAAACCCCGGTGGATCCGGAGATTTATTCCCGGCTGGAAACGGTGCTTGATCGTTATCGGGGCGAAATTCTGCAGGTGCCGCCGGCCTTCTCTGCCGTCAAGCATCGGGGCAAGCCCCTCTATCACTACGCCCGTAAGGGGGAAATCATCAGCAAGCCCCCCCGCCGGGTGGAGATCAGGCAACTGCTTGCCTTGGAACTTGACCGCCAGCGGAATTGTCTCAAGCTCCAGGTCCGTTGCAGCAAAGGTACTTACATTCGCACCCTGGCCCACGATCTCGGCCAGTCCCTGGGGTGCGGCGCCCACCTGATCGCTCTGCGCCGGTTGGCCAGCGGCCCTTTCCGGGTGGAGCAGGCGGTGGATGGCAACGCCCTCTTTGAGCGGGAAAATGCTCCGCAACTGCTCCGCGCCGGTGCCCTCGGCCTGGCGGCGGTGGAGAACCTGCTGTCCGCCACCCCGTGATGGAAGGTGCCATGGAAGAAATTTTTCGCACCATTGCCGATAGTGTCGAAGACAGTGTGCTGGTGATCGATTCCTCCGGATTGGTGGCCTGGAACAACCAGGCGTTGGCCAAACGGCTGCGTTGGTCGGAGGCCGAGTTGGCCGGCCGGCGGCTTGCTTCCCTGGTGGCCGCCGACTTCCAGGAACAGATCGTGGTTTTGGCCAAGGCTGCCGGCCGGGATTTTTCCCTGGCGGAGGAAATTGTTTTTCGTACCGGAGACGGCGACTTTGTATCCCTGCCGGTGCGCTTCCTGCGTCGGGGGGAGTATCTCTATCTTTTCAGCAATGCAAAATATGACACATTAAACCAACTGCAGAGTAAGCTGGAGCGGGAAATCGGCAACGCGGTGCGGATTCATCGCCGCACCTTGCCGGAGCGGCTGCCCGTCAGCCCGGCCATCTCTTTTGACGCCCATTATGCCCCGGCCGCCGATCTGGGCGGCGATCTTTACGGGATTTTCAAGGTTGATCATGGCCTGCTGGACGGTTTTTTCGAGCAGTATATCTGTTATCTCACCGACGTTTCCGGCCACGGCCTGGATAGCGCCATGCTCTCGGTGTTTGTTCGGGATACCATTGCCGCCTTCTTCAACTTGCGTTATCAGGTGGGCCAGGTGGTTTCGCCCAAGGAGATCGTCGATTTTTTCGCCGATGAGTATCTGCGGGAAGGGTTTCCCGAAGATTTTTTCGTGGCCATATTTCTGGGCCTTTTTGATCTCCGCCACCGCGAGTTTTTGTACTGCAGCGCCGGTTTTCAGCAGCCGCCCCTGGTGGCGGTGCCCGGTGGGGCAGTGCAAAAGCTGCGTGTCGGCGGATTGCCGATCTCATCGGCCCTGCCGGCCCATCTGATGGCGGTGAGCGAGCACCGTTTGGAGTTGCAGGCGGGGATGAATCTGCTGTTGAGCACCGACGGTCTGGTGGAGCAGCGGGCTGGGGAGCAGATTTACGGCCCCCGCCTGGAGCCGCTGTTTGCCGCCCGGCGGGAGGCTGCTCCGGCGGAGCTGCTGGCGACCATCCGCCAGGATTTTGCCGAATTTACCGCCGTCAGCCAGCCCACCGATGATATTACTCTGGTGGCCGTGCGGATCGAGCAACTGCAAGATAAGCGTTAGGGTAGTCAGGGGGATTGCTAATTGGGGTTCCGGCAATATTTTTCGAAGAGGAGGCAGGGATGCAGGAAATTCTGGCAGGTATTCAGGCGGCCATTGAGGATGAGCGGCGGGCCCAGGAGCATTATCGGATGCTCAGCGAAAAGGCCGAAGATCCTCAGGTAAGTCAGTTTTTTGAGCAGTTGCGCCGGGACGAGGAAAACCACGAAAAGGTTTTGCTCTCCCGCTACACCGCGTTAGCCAAGGGGCTGAGTCAATAACAGTAATAATTTGGGGGCCGGTTCAGCGGCACCGGGAGCAAAGCCCGGCGGTGGTGCCGGCAGCGGCCACCTCACGTTAAACCGGCAATCTGCGATCTTTGAGGGACCGGCGGGCGGCTTCCATGGCCTCCATCACCAGGGAGCCGCCGCGCAGCGGCGGAATATCGGTGCCCATGATCAGGTCGACAATTTCGGTGGGGGCGATGGCGGTAAGGTCGGTTCCCGGTAAGTAGCCGCCGGCCGCCTCCACTTCTCCGGCCCAGCGGAGCAGGCCGGCAGCCACCATGTTTTCCGCCACCTGGTTGATCACCCCCACCGGCTGGTGCAGGGTTTCGGCCACCACTTCCGGCTCGCTGAGCCGGCGGGCCTTGAAGTCGCGTTGCACCAGATCGAGGATGGCAAAGGCCAGGGTCAGCCGGTTTACCGGGGTCAGGCTGTCGTCGTTCATTCGGTAGGTGCGGCGAGCCTGGACGGCGAAGGCCATTTCGGCCCCGGACAGGAAGATGATCCAGCACAGCTGCAGCCAGATCAGAAACAGGGGCAGGGTGGCGAAGGAGCCGTAAATCGCGTTGTAGCGGGCCACCCCGATCTGCAGTTTGAGGTAGAGCCCCTGGACGATAAGCCAGGCCACCGCCCCGAAGAGGCCGCCCAACAGGGCCGGGGTCATTTTGACCCTGGTGTTGGGAAGGAAGCGGTAGAGGATGGTGAATGTCAGGGTCAGCAGGAGCAGCGGCATGAGGCCCAGGAGAAATTCCTGGATGGCGCCGATGGGCAGCAGGAGCTGAAAATAACCGCGCAGGGTTTCGCTTTTGAGGGTGGCTTCGGTGGCGAAGGTCAGGTTGATGGCCAGGGGCAGCAGGATCATCAGGGCCAGATAGTCCATGACCCGCCGGCCCATGGGCCGGTTGATGTTGCTGTGCCAGATGGCGTTCATCGAACGCTCGATGCTGCCCAAAACCACCACCACCGCCACCACCAGGCCGATGACCCCGAAGGCGCCCAGGGTGGTGAAGTCGGTGCGGTCCACGTAGGCGAAAATCTGGTCGATGGCCTGGCGCAGATGGGCGGCGCTGCCGGTGGGCAGGACTTCCGCGGCGGCTTCCGGGTCCGCTTGCTCGGGAGCGCTTTCGTGCCGGGGGTCGCCGATGGCTGGGACGTAATCATCAAGCAGGGCCGTGGCCGATTCCATCTGGTCGATGAAGCGGTGGGCCGCCTGCCGCATCTGATCGTCGGCTCCCAGTCCCTTGAGCACCGCGGTGCCCAGGGCCAGGGTGGGCACCAGGGAGAGCATGATGGTGAAGGTCAGGGCGCTGGCCCGCAGGGGAATGCGATCCCGGTCGAATTCCCGGATGAAGATCAGCAGCACCCGCAGCAGCTCCCGCAGGCGGTTATGCCACCAGGGCTCACCACCAATGGGCTGCTGCCAGATCCACTCTCGCAAGTATTCCATTCGTTGCCGCAGCCACAGCAGCGGCGAACCGGCTACCTCCCAATTAGATGGCATCCGGGCCCCGCTCGTTGGTTCGCACCCGGATCACCTCTTCCACCGGCAGGACGAAGATCTTGCCGTCGCCGATCTTGCCGGTGTTGGCGGCTTCCCGGATACAGTCCACCACCTCCGCCACCTGGGCGGCCTCGACGACGATCTCCAGTTTAATTTTGGGAATGAAGTCCACCACGTATTCCGCGCCTCGGTAAATTTCGGTGTGTCCCCGCTGGCGGCCGTAGCCCTTGACTTCGGAGATGGTCATCCCCTTGAGCCCCAACCTGTTGAGGGCCTCCTTGACTTCGTCCAGGCGGAAAGGCTTGATGATGGCCTCGATTTTTTTCATGGTTGTGTGCCTCTTCGGTTCAGTTGAGCCAGTAGCGGTCAAAGGAAATGGTGTCGATGATCAGTTCGGGGTGATGCTGCTCCAGCCAGAGCCGCAGCTCCTGGAGCATTTCTCCTCGGGCCAGGGAGAAGCGGCGCAGGGTTTCCCGGTCTTTGCTCTGGTAGAAGCGGTAAATACTGTCCCGCAGCACCGGCGCCAGAATGGGGTCCGGCTGTTGGCCCGGCGGCAGTTGCAGGCGCAGGGTCAGATCCACCTGCACATAGGCGGTGGCGCCCTCGACATACTGCCGGTCCAGGGGCACCATAAAGCCGGGCAGGGAGAGGCGATGGGGTTCGGTGGCCGACGGCGGCCCCGTTGGCCGCTCCGGGCCGGGGGCAGTTGCAGCGGCCTCGGGGATGATGGGAATGGGAGGCTGGTCACCGGTCAGAGGGTGGAAATCATCGGCAAAAAGCGGCTCCCCCGGTGCCCGCTCACTGCCGATGCCGAAGGGGTCTTCCGGCAGCACCAGGGCCAGCCGCTCATCGCTGCCCGGCCGGAAGAGCAGGGCCACCGCCAGCACCAGCAGGAGCAGGCAGTTGATGACGATTATTTTGTTGGCCAGGGAGAGGGCGGCGAATTTGCGAGCCAGGCTGCGGGCGGCGGTCGGCAGGGCGGTGAAACGTTCCGGCAGGGAGAGGAGAAGGGCCAGCAGGCCGGCGATGGAAAAGTTTTTGAAAAAGCCGAGCCAGGAGATTTCCGGCCCGTCCTGGGCTGCGGCTTGAGCGGAGCCGTCGCCGCTATCGGCTTCCGCCGCCGGCGAGGCATGGGAGTCGGTGGATTCGTCGGCGAACTCGAACTCTTCTTCGAGCAACGCCTCGTCGTCTTCGCTGTCGGCGGCCTGGAAGGCCGACTCCCAGTCGTCTCCCCAATCCGAGCCCAGCTTGTCAAGCACCTCCCGGGTGGGAGACTGGGAGTCGGCTGGGCGCTTCTCCTCGGCCATGGCGTAAAGGGCTGTTTAACTGCCGAAAATTTTCTGGAGTTTTTCCCCCAGCACTTCGGCGGTGAAGGGTTTGACGATATATTGGCTGACCTTGGCCTTGACTGCTAGAATGATATTGTCCTGCTGGGCCTCGGCGGTGACCATGATAAATGGGGTGTCGGCCATGTTGGGGTCGGCCCGTACCGCCTTGAGCAGGTCCAGGCCGGTCATCTTGGGCATGTTCCAGTCGGAGATGATCAGATCCACCTTTTCGCCCTTGAGCAGGTTGAGGGCGGTGGTGCCGTCATCGGCCTCGACGATGTTTTTGAAACCCAGCTGGGTCAGGATATTTTTGACGATTCGGCGCATGGTCGCGAAATCGTCCACCACCAGAATTTTCATGTTGGGGTTGGCTGCCATATCTCCTCCGGCCGGTGCGTGATTACGCAAGCGGCTGCGGGCTGATCCGCCGCTTGCATCCTTATGAAAACCTTATCTGGTTGACCTGCGTTCGCCTGCCTGCTGTTGACACTTCGTGGTATTGCCCAGGGCGGCTTGAATCCGATCTCGCACGCCTGTGGTGGCCAGCTGTCAGCGCCGGGGCAGGCGCCCAGCAAGTTCCCGCGATTCTCCCTCGGTTGAATAGTCCAATATATTGAGAAGCCCGCTAAACCACAAGAGGGAATATCAGGCATCCAGGTGTTTTTTCAGCTTGGCCCGCAGGCGGAGCATGGCCTTGCTGTGCATTTGCGAGATCCGGCTTTCGGTGTAGCCCAGAACCTCGCCGATTTCCTTCATGGTCAGCTCCTCCTGGTAATAGAGGGCGACGGTGAGTTTTTCCTTCTCCGGCAACTCGTTGATGGCCCGGGCCAGCAGGTTGCGGGTTTCCCCCAAGTTGAGGGCGGTGAAGGGATCGCGGTCGTCCCGGGCGAAGACCTCAGCCACGTCGCCCTCGATTTCGTCGGGGGCCTTCTGGCGCAGATAGTCGATGTCGAGAAAGGTCACCGCCTTGGTTTCGTCCAGCAGGCGGTGGTATTCACCCAAGCCCACCCCCAGGGCCGTGGCCACTTCCTCGTCCTCCGGCGGCCGGCCCAGTTTGGCCTCCAGCTCACCGCAGGCCTTTTCCAGCTCGGTGATCTTGCGCCGCACCGAGCGGGGCACCCAGTCCAGGGCCCGCAGTTCGTCCAGCATGGCCCCTTTGATCCGAAACTCGGCATAGGTTTTGAACTGGACGTTCTTGGCGGGGTCAAACTTGTTGATGGCGTCGATCAGGCCGACGATCCCGCAACTGATCAGGTCGTCCACCGCCACCTGGGGGGGCAGCCGCGAGGCCAGCCGGGAGGCGATATACTTGATCAGGGGGGTATAGGTCAGGATCAAGTCATCACGCCGGGCCTGATCCAAAGGCTCGCTCTGCTTGAAGTAGGCGTGGGTGTAATCCTTGAATTTGCCGGTCATTCTGCTCATCGCCATAATCTCATTTTTTTACAGCGCTTGCTCCGCTTTGCCAAGGTGATTATCGCCCCAGCAGGCCCTGCCAGAAAAATTTTATGTTGCCGTCGTCCTGGGCGGCCCGTTTTTCCCGGGCCAGATTTTCCGCCAGCCGGCCGAAGGTGCGGGCGGCGGGGGCGTCGGGAAAGAGGTCGCTGATCAGTCGCTGGCTGCGCACTGCCTGGGGCAGCTTGCTGTCGTAGGGAATATAGCCCAGATAATCCAGGGAGAGGGCGCCGAGAAAGCGGTCGGTGACCAGGCTCAGTTTCTTGTAAACGGCCAGGGCCTCCTTTTCCGAGCGGGCCTGGTTGATCAGGAAACGGAATCTTTTGATGTCGTGGCGGCTGCTCAGGACTTTGATCAGGGCGTAGGCATCGGTGAGGGAGGTGGGCTCCGGGGTCAGGACCACCACCCGTTCCTGAGCCGCCAGGTTGAAGTAGATCACGTTGTTGTTGATTCCGGCGGCGGTGTCGATGAGCAGGACATCGATTTCCGCTTCCAGGGCTTCCATCTCGCCCAGGAAATAAAGACGCTGACTCTCGCTGAGATCGGCCATTTCCATGATCCCCGAGCTGGCAGGCAGGATTCGGATACCGGCCGGGCCGTCGATCAGGATTTCCTTCAGTTCTTTTTCCCCGGTGAAGACATGGTGGATATTGAACTTGGGGGTCAGGCCCAGCAGAATATCCACGTTGGCCAGGTTGAGGTCGGCGTCCAGGATCAGCACCTTGAGGCCGCGGCGGGCCAGGTTGAAGGCCAGGTTGGTGACGATGTTGCTCTTGCCCACCCCGCCCTTGCCGCTGGTGACCGAAATCACCCGGGGCGGGGTCTTGCTCCGGGAGCCGGCGGTGGGGCGGGCGGTTCTTTGCATCATCTTCTCCAGGGTTTTTGCTTGGGTCGCTTGGTTCATCAGTCAGCTCGCAGCGGATCGTTTTTCGGTTAGATTCAGGTTCAGGCCAGCCAGCCGTCGCGGGCATTGATTTCCTGCTGGCGGTCCATGGCGCTGTCCCAGCCCTCGCCGAACAGGGTCTTGAGAAATTCCTTGGAGGCCGGGAGGAAATCCTCCGGCACCTTCTGGCCGGTGCAGAGGCAGGCGATGGGCAACTCGGCCTTGGCCATCTGCTGGCACAGCGCCGCGTAGGCCCGGGTTTCATCAAGCTTGGTCAGGATCGCCGCCGGCACCCCCAGGGGACGGTAGGTGTTGATAATCTGCTGGATATCTTCCTTTTTGGCGGTGGCGCTTAAGACCAGATAGGGCAGGATATCGCCGTGGGGCGCAAACCAGCGGGTGAGCTCGGGAATGTGTTTTTCATCAAAGGGGCTTTTGCCGGCGGTGTCGATGATGATCAGATCCCGGTCGCGGTGCTTGTGCAGAGCCGCTTGCAGGTCCTGTTCCTTCATGGCGATTTCGCAGGGCAGCCGCATGATCCGGGCGTAGGTCCGTAACTGATCGGTGGCCCCGATCCGGTAGCAATCCATGGAGAGCAGGGCCACCTTGGCGTTTTCGTGGAGGGTGAACCAGGCGGCCAGCTTGGCGGCGGTGGTGGTTTTGCCCACCCCGGTGGGGCCCACCAGGGCGATGATCAGGGGGCCGGCGCCCTGCTGGTCGATGGCCAGGGGCCGGACCGAAAGCTGCTCCAGGATCTGGTTGCGCCAGGAGATGATCTCCTCGGGGCTGGGCCGGCCGTTTTTCTTGGTGCAAGCCGTCGCCCGGGCCGGGTCGGTTACGTTGGCAGCGTGGGCGGCGCGGGCAGCAGAGGCCGAGGGGCGGTTGGCCAAAGGCGCGCTCCCGGTTTTGCCATGGGCCGGTGTCGGAGATTCCGACAGAGGGACGGATTCTTGACGTTTCAGGGGGGGGATGCCGAAGCGCTGCTGGAGCAAACGGGCCTGACGACTGAGGTTGACCCCGGCGGCCGGGCCTTCCGGCTCCTCGATCACGGGAGGTTGATAGGGTGCCGGCCCGGCAGCAGGCCGGTGCCGGGCCCGGCCCGGATCGGCCGGCCGGTCGGAGAGGCCGAGGCCGCCGGTGGGCCGCTTGCCGTTGCGGGGGGCCAGGCTGGCGGTGGCTTCCTCCACTTCGAAGTCCACCGCCGCCACCACCTCCACCCAGGAACGGCGGCCCTGGCCGTGGGCCGGGGCGATGTTGCGGGTGGATAGGATAACCGCCTCATGTCCCAGTTCTTCCTTGACCAGGGCCAGGGCGCTCTTGGTGTCGGGCGCTTCGAAACGTTTTACTTTCATGGCGCGAAACCGTTACCTGCTGATTTTTGTTAGCTGAAAAGCCCACCGGGGCGGTTGGTTGACCGCCGCCTATTTCTTAGGGTTGATCTCAATGGTTCCCAAAGACCTGATCCGGGTCTGGCCGGTCACCTCGTTGTGGGAGAGCACCATGACCTGGGGCAGGAACCTTTCCAGCAGCCGGCGCAGGTGGCGGCGGACCGCCGGCGAGGTCAGAATCACCGGCTGGTAGCCGTCGCCGGCCACCTTGTCGGCTGCCTGCTGTATTTGTTCAAGCAAATGCTGTGCCAGGTTGGGTTCAAGGTTGAGAAAAACTCCCTGGTCGGTTTGTTGCAGGGACTCGCGGACGATGTCTTCGGCCTTGGGGGCCAGGGTCAGCACCGGCAGGGCGCCCTCTTCGTCGACGAAGCCGCCGGTGACGGTGCGGCCCAGTTTCTGGCGGACGAACTCGGTGAGCAGGTCGGGATCCTTGCTGCGGCCGGCATGGTCGGCCAGGGTTTCGCAGATGGTCAGCAGATCGCGGATCGGTACCCGCTCCCGCAGCAGATTCTGTAAAACCTTCTGCATTCCGCCCAGGGGCAGCAGCCCCGGCACCAGCTCCTCCACCACCTTGGGATGGGTCTTGGCCAGGTTGTCCAGCAGTCGTTGGGTGTCCTGGCGGCCCAGCAGTTCGTCGGCGTGCTGACGCAGGATCTCGGTGATGTGGGTGGCGATCACCGTCGAGGGGTCCACCACGGTGTAACCGGCCACCTGGGCCTCTTCCCGCATTTCCTCGCTGATCCAGGTGGCGGGCAGCTGGAAGGCGGGCTCCACGGTGGGAATGCCGTCCAGCTCCCGTTTGGCCGCCCCCGAATCCATGGCCATCAGGTGGCCCATCATCACCTCGCCCCGGGCCACCTCCACCCCCTTGAGCTGGAGTACATACTCGTCGGGCTTGAGCTGGAGGTTGTCCCGGACATGCAGCGGCGGGATCAGCATCCCGATATCGGTGGCGAACTGGCGGCGGATGGCCCGGATCCGTTCCAGCAGATCCCCCTCCTGGTTTTCATCCACCAGGGGAATCAGGCCATAGCCCACTTCCAACTCCAGGATATCCAGGGGCAGCAGGGCTTCCACCGCCTCCGGCGAGCCCGGATCCGGCTCGTCGGGTTTCTTGTCGTCTTCCTTTTCATCCTCGGCCTCCTCGCCGGTCCGGTAGGCCAGCCAGGCCATGCCGCCCATCAGGCAGCCCAGGGCCAGGAAGGGCACGGTGGGCAGGCCCGGCACCAGGCCCAGCATCATGATGATCCCGGAGGAGACCGCCAGGGCCTGGGGCTGCCTGCCGAACTGCTGGGCGAACTCCTTGCCCATGCTGCGATCGGAGGCGGCCCGGCTGACGATGATACCGGTGGAGGTGGAGATTACCAGGGCCGGAATCTGGGCCACCAGGCCGTCGCCGATGGTGAGCAGGGTATAGGTGGTGGCGGCATCCCCGGCGCTCATCTTGTTCATGAAGACCCCGATGAGCAGGCCGCCGATGATGTTGATGGCCATGATCACCAGGCTGGCGATGGCCTCGCCGCGGACAAACTTGCTGGCACCGTCCATGGCCCCGTAAAATTCCGACTGCTGGGAGATTTCCTTGCGCCGGCTCTTGGCCTCCTGCTCGTCTATCAGGCCGGCGTTGAGGTCGGCGTCGATGGCCATCTGCTTGCCGGGCATGGCGTCCAGGGTGAAGCGGGCCGCCACCTCGGCGATCCGGCCGGCGCCCTTGGTGATGACGATGAAGTTGATCAGCACCATGATCAAAAAGATAATGATGCCCACCGCGAAGTTGCCTCCCACCACGAAGTTGCCGAAGGCCTGGATAACCTGGCCCACCGCGCCGGGGCCCTCATGGCCTTGGAGCAGGATCAGCCGGGTGGAGGCGATATTGAGGGAGAGCCGGAAGAGGGTGGTGACCAGCAGCACCGCCGGGAAGGAGGAAAAGTGCAGCGGGTTGTGGTTGTACATGGCGATCAGCAGCACCACCAGCCCGATGGTCAGGTTCAGCGACAGCAGCAAATCGAGAATGATGGTGGGCAGGGGCAGGATCATCACCGCCAGAATGGCGACCACGCCCACCGCCACCATCATACTGGGGGCTTCCATGCTGATACTTTTCAGACTGAGCCCGGCTGCTTTCTCTTCCGCCATGATTTTCCGCTTATAGTTGGGCGACAGGCCAGCTGGCCTGCCCGGTTTGCCAATGGACCAGTAGTTTAAGCATTATTTTTTCAGGTTGTAAACATAGGCCAGAATTTCGGCCACCGCCTGGAAGAGATTTTCCGGGATCGACTCGCCGATCTCCACCTCCCGGTACAGGGCCTGGGCCAACGGCTTGTCCTCCACCACCGGCACCCCGTGTTCCTTGGCGATCTCCTTGATCTTGGCCGCCACCACCCCGGCCCCCTTGGCCAGCACCCGGGGGGCCTTCATGGCCAGGGCGTCGTATTTCAGGGCCACCGCCAGCTGGGTGGGGTTGGTGATCACCACGTCGGCCTTGGGTACCTCGGCCATCATCCGCTTGCGGGCCATCTCCATCTGGATTGAGCGGATCCGCCCCTTGACATGGGGGTCGCCTTCGCTCTGTTTGGACTCGTCCTTGAGATCCTGCTTGGTCATCTTCATCTTCTCGAAGAACTGCCAGCGCTGGAAGGCGTAGTCGGCCAGGGCGATCAGCACGATTACCAGGGCGCACTTCAAAAAAATCCAGAAGGCCGTCTCGGCCATGAAGAGGGTGATGGGATAGGGCGCCTTGTCCATCAGCGGCAGCAGATCCGGCATGGCGCCGCGCACTTCTCTGAAGGCGATATAGCCCACCAGGCCGAGCTTGGCCATGGATTTGAGGAAATTGGCCACCGTCTGCTTGGAAAAGAGGCGGCCCAATCCCTTCAGGGGGTCGATCTTCTCCAACTTGGGAATCATCTTTTCGACGGTGAACAGTACTCCGATCTGGAGATAGTTGGCCGCCAGCGCCACCAGGAAAACGGTGAGCATCAGCGGCCAGAGTACCGCGAAGATCAGCAGCATGGCCTGGCGGGAGATGTTGGGCATATTGCCGGGGGTGATGCTGAGTCCGTCCAGGTTGCCCAGGTAGAACTGCATCATCCCGGTGACCCGGTTGAACATATACTCGCCGGTGAAATAGAGCACGATCACCCCGGCCAGCAGTACCGCCGCCGAAGGCACCTCCATGCTCTTGGCCACATCCCCCTTGTTGCGCGCCTCCTGCAGGCGTCGGGGAGTGGCCTGTTCAGTTTTCTCTTGCCCGGATTGCTCTTCAGCCATCCCTTATCTCACCCCAAATAAAACAAAACCAGCAATGAAGGTAATCGTTGAGCAGTGCCGCAGGTTTCGGCAAGCAGACGGGTGCCGCGTATACTAAAGGTACGCAAGCCTGGCTGATCGCCGAAAGATGTGGTGCTGCTCAACGATTACCCGAGGCCGGCGCCGAGGGCCGGCAGGAGCCGGTGCAGCATCTCAAAACGGCTGATCAGCAGCGGCGCCAGGTAGTTGAGCGACATGCCGGCAAAAAATAATCCCAGGGCGATATTCATCGGCATGCCGACAATCAGAATCGGGATCTGGGGCACGGTCTTGGCGATGATCCCCATGGCCACATGGGAGCAGAACACCGCCACGCTGGTGGGCGCCATCACCATCACCGCCAGCACGAACATCTGAGCCGCCCCGTCCATCATCGCCTCGTAGGTCAGTTGGCTCACCCGGCCCAGTTCCCCCGGCCCCACCCACTGGTAACTCTGGACCATCGCCGCGAAAAAGAGATGGTGGCCGTCGATGGCCAGAAAAATCAGGATGGCGGCGATGTTCCACAGCATCCCCACCGGGGAGACCTGATTGCCGAACTGGGGGTCCATGACCCCGGCCATCCCCATGCCCATCTGCACCCCCACCACCTGGCCGGCGGTTTCCACCGCCGAAAAGACAAAGCGGACAAAGAGGGCCAGGATGGCGGCAAAGGCGATCTCCAGAACGGCGAAAAGGGCGAAGCCCACCGGGGTTTCGGGCAGGTCGGCGGCGTTGACCGGTACCACCGGTGCCAGCACCAGCGAGGTCATCAGCACCAGCAGGATCTTGAACTGGGCCGGCACCCCGCGGGAACCGATAATCGGCATCAGGAACAGCAGCGGGCCCACCCGGACCATGACCATCACCAGCCGCATAAGCTGGTCGATGGTCCAATTGAGCAGGGCGGCGTCGACCATGGCCTTGGGCCTCCTAGTAGCGAACCAGGTCGGGGATGCTGATGATCAGGTTGTGGGTGTAGTCCACCATGGTGGTGATCATCCAGCCCGCCAGGAAGAGAATGGCCAGCAGCACCGCGAAGATTTTGGGCACGAAGGTGAGGGTCATCTCCTGGATCTGGGTCACCGCCTGGAAGAGGGCGATGGTCAGCCCCACCGCCATCCCGACCCCCAGAATCGGCCCGGCCATCAGCAGGGTAATCTTGACTGCGTTCTGGATGAGTACCACCACGTCAGCCGGATTCATCGGTTGCCTCCTGTAACGCCCCTGGTACGGGGCCCAATTTGTCGCCTGACCGGTATGGCCTCCGGCAAGCCGGTGGGCCCCTTAGACGCCGAAGCTGCGCACCAGGGAGCCCACCACCAGGTACCAGCCGTCCACCAGGACAAAGAGTAATATTTTGAAGGGCAGGGCCACCATGATCGGCGGCAGCATCATCATGCCCATGGAGAGCAGGACGCTGGCCACAATCATGTCGATTACCAGAAAGGGAATAAAGAGCACGAAGCCGATGGTGAAGGCGGTCTTCAACTCGCTGATCATAAAGGCCGGGATCAGGACGAAGGTGGGCACGTCATCCTTGTTTTGGGGACGGGGCGAGCGGGAGAGCCCCAAAAAGAGTTCCAGATCCTTTTCCCGGGTTTGTGAGAACATGAATTCGCGGATGGGCTGGGCGGCGGTGCGCAAGGCCTCCTCGGCTCCGATCTGTTCATCCATATAGGGGGTGATCGCCTGTTGGTTGATCTGGGAAAAGACCGGGGCCATGATAAAAAGGGTGAGGAAGAGGGCCAGGCCGACCATCACCTGATTGGGCGGCATCTGCTGGGTGCCGATGGCGTTGCGCAGAAAGGAAAAGACCACGATCAGCCGGGTGAAGCAGGTCATCATCAGCAGAATGGCCGGGGCCATGGAGAGGACGGTGAAGATCAGCAGCAGCTCGATCATCACCGAAACCTGACGGGGGCTGGTGGCCTCCTCGATTCCGATGCTGAAGGTGGGAATGGGAATGGCCTGCTGCTGGGCCAGGGCACCGGCGGCCGGCAGCAGCACCAGGGCCAGGGCGGCGGCGAGGATTACCGGCAGGCGGGACTGTCGGCGGGCTGCCACATTGCTCATCAGGAATGGTGCCGACATGCTTGGCTCTCCATGGTCGGATGCTTGCACTATTATCTCTCGCCGGCGCTGTTGGCGGGCCGGCGCAGGTTGGCCAGGATGGCGGCAAAGCCGGAGTTACCTCCGCCCGGCCCGGCGCTTCGGCTCCGGAGGGCCCGGCCCACTGCTTCCCGGTTTTCCAGACGGCTGACCAGATTGACCTGTTGGTCGCTGACCCCCAGCAGAAAATATTCCCCGGCCGCTTCCACCACCGCCAGGTATTTGCGCGGCCCCAACGGGGCGGTTTCAATGATTTTCAGCAACTCCCCCCGGCCGCCGGGGCCGTGGTGGACCCCCAGCTTACGCAGAACGGTGGCGATCAGCAGGATCAGGCCGATAATCAGCAGCAGCACCCCGGCGGCCTTGAGAAAGGCCAGGCCGGGGGAAAAGAGGGGATCGCCGGTGAGGGCGTCGGGCCGGGGGGGCGTCGTCGGCCCCTGCTCGGCGGCTTCCCTGGGCCGTTCCGGTGTTGCAAGAGGTTCCGGCGTTGAGGCCGAAGCCCGGGCCATCGGCTCGGCCGTCTCCGGTTGGAGGGCGGCGGCAGCGGCCGAAGTTAGGACAAAGGCCAGCAGGGCGATCCCCAAAATAAAAAAAATGCGCGGACCTGGCAAAGTGGTCATCGGGAAGTTGGGGTCAGCCGATACTTTTGATCCGGTCGGCCTGGCTGATAATTTCCGTGACCCGGATCCCGAAACGTTCATTGACCACCACCACCTCGCCCTTGCCCATCAGCTTGCGATTGACGAAGATTTCCACCGGGGCGCCGGCGGCCTTGTCCAGCTCGATCACCGAACCCTGGGAAAGCTGGAGCATCTTGTTGATTATCATCGAGGTCCGGCCCAACTCGACGCTGACCTCCAGGGGCACGTCCAGCAGGAAATCAAGATTCTGGCTGGCGGGGGCTTCGCCGCCTCCGCTTTCCAGTTCCTCGAAGCTCGGAGCGCCATCACCATGTTCCGCCAGGGCCGCTCCCCAGTCGTCGCCGGCGCCGCCCGCGTCCTGGGAGCTTTTTTCTTCGTCAGCCATCTTCCACCTCTCTTGGTTTAGTCCCTTGTCGGGTCCAGCACCTTTTTCTTGATCAGCACGGCGTTGTTTTTGCGGTGGACGCCGGGGGTTGCCATATATTTGCGAACCCCGGCCACGAACACCGGCAACTGTTCGTCGGTGCGGCGTTCCAGCTGGATGGTGTCGCCCACCGCCAGGTTGATGATCTCGGCGGCCGGCACCGTGGCCCGGCCCAGCTCCACCTTGATCTCCGTTTCCAGATTTTTGATGTTCTCAATGATGGTGCGCTGAATGGAGATATCCTCGTCGCTCTGGTCGCGCTGGAAGGTGGTCAACAGCTTGCTCTTCACCGACTCCAGGTTGGCCAGGGGGATGCAGGTGGTGATACTGCCGGCGGCCCGGTCCATGTCCACGTCGTAGCGGTTGATCACCACCACGTCCTCGGGCTGGCAGATTTTGGCGAACTGAGGGTTGATCTCGCTGCGGACATACTGAACCTTCAGGGGTTGCAGCGAGTACCAGGCCTTCTCCATGTCGGTGAGCAGCAGGTTGACCACCCGCCGGATCAGGCGCTGTTCGATGGCGGTGAAGTCGCGGCCCTCGATGCGGACGTTGCGGGTGCCGCTGCCCCCCAGAAAACTCTCCACCAGGGTGAAGACCAGCTTGGGCTCCAGTACGATCAGGGCATGGCCGCGAAAGGGGGCCATCTTGAAGATCTGCAGGCTGCTGGGCACCGGCAGGGTGCGGACGAAGGCCCCGAAACGCTCCAGTTCCATGGGGGCCGAGGTGATGTCGAGAATCCGGCGCAGGGCGGAGGAAAGCGAGTTGCGCACCGTCCGCATGAAGGCGTCGCTGATGGCGTCCATGGCCGGCATCTTGACCTGGACGATCCGTTGCTGGCGGGTGAAGTCGTAGGGGGTGTAACCCAGACTTTCCGCTTCAACGGTTTCTTCAGGCTCCTCGATGTCGCCGCCGGCTATCCCTTTGAGAAGGGCATCGACCTCGTCCTGGCTGAGAATCTGTTCGGCCATGGCTGCCTACTGTACCACGAATTCGGTGAAGTAGATGTTGCGTACCCGGTCGGGTCGCATCACCACGTTGAAACGCTCCAGCAACTCGTCCCGAACCCGGATCTTGCCTTCCGGGGTCATTACCTCTTCAAAGGACATGGCGGTGAGCATCATGATCACCGTGTCCCGCAGTCTGGGGGTGGCCCGCTCGGCGTTTTCCAGCGCCCGCAGATTTTCCAGCTCGATTTCAATCTGAATCTTGAGATAGCGCTTACCGGCCGGGTCGGCCAGGTTGACCACGAAGGGTTCCAGGGCGTAAATTTCGCCGATGGTTTCCCGCTCTTCCTCCTCCGGAGCCAGGAAGATCTGGTAGGCGAAAAAACCACCGCCGGCCAGGAGCAGCAGCGCCGCCCCTATAATGGCGAAAAATATGGTCTTGGACTTTTTTTTCGGGGCTTCTTCTTCGTTTTCCGGCGTTTCTTTCTCTTCGGCCATGATCACTCTTCTCCGGGTTGCCGATCCATGTTTGGTAACTATTCACCAATGGCACTAACCTGCCGATTTAACGGGTCGTAAGCGTTCAGCAGTGCCGCAGATTCGGGCAAGCGGCCAGGCGCCTCGTACCCCGTGTACTCAAGCCTGGCTGATCGCCCGAAGGTGCGGTGCTGCTGAACGCTTACCATGTTTGAGCCGGCGCCGTCAGGGCAGCACGGGCTCTCTGCGGGTACCCGTTCGCCAGGGCGGGCCTGAAATCCTTTGCCGTGGGGAAACCACTGCAAAGGGTGTGCCGGAAGCGACAACGGCCTCTACTCTACCGTTGCTTTTCCCATTATTCAATGATTTCCTGCCGGCAGAAACAAAAAGGTGCCCTCGCCGGCCACCGATAATGGCGGCGGGAGTCGCAACAGGTGGCGGATATTCGGCGGCCGGTCATTTTTTTGACGATAAGGTGCGCGGACGCCTGCAAGTTCGGTGTTGAACCCTTCATTACTGTACATGGCCGACGATTCATGGTAGTTTTCCCTGTTTTAAGATCGGCTGCGGGCGGCGCGGACCTCCGTGCCGGGCCGGCCACCATCTTTATAATTACTCAGCATAGGACAAGGGAGCTTGCAATGGGGCAGACAGTCACCGAAAAAATTCTGGCCGCTCATCTGGTGGAAGGTGAGTTGAAAAAGGGTAGTGAAATCGGGATCAGGATCGACCAGACCCTGACCCAGGACGCCACCGGCACCATGGCCTATCTGGAGTTTGAAGCCATCGGCCTGCCTCGGGTCAAGACCGAGCTGTCGGTTTGCTATGTGGATCACAACCTGATTCAGTCGGATTTCCGTAACGCCGACGATCACCGCTTTCTCCAGTCGGTGGCCCGCCGGTTCGGCCTCTACTTTTCGCCGCCGGGCAACGGGATTTCCCATCAGGTTCACCTGGAGCGCTTCGGCCGGCCGGGCAAGACCCTGCTGGGCTCCGACAGCCATACCCCCACCGGCGGCGGTCTGGGGATGCTGGCCATGGGGGCCGGCGGCCTGGACGTGGCCATGGCCATGGCCGGCAAGCCTTTTTATCTGGTGATGCCCAAAATCTACGGGATCAAGCTCATCGGCAAGCTCTCCCCCTGGGTTTCGGCCCGGGATATTCTGCTGGAGGTGCTGCGGCGGCTTTCGGTCAAGGGCGGGGTTGGTTACGTGATGGAATATTTCGGGCCGGGGGTGGCCGAGCTGTCGGTGACCGACCGGGCCTCCATCACCAACTTTGGAGCCGAGCTGGGGGCCACCACCTCGGTCTTCCCTGCTGATGCCAATACCCGCGAGTTTCTGGCCAGCCAGGGCCGGGAGGAGGGTTTTGACGAGTTGAGTGCCGACCCCGACGCGGTATACGATGAGGTGATGGAGATTGATATGTCCAGCCTGGAGCCCCTGATCGCCTGCCCCTCCTCTCCCGATAACGTGGTGCCGGTGCGGGAGGTGGCGGGCAAGCCGGTGGCTCAGGTCCTGGTGGGCTCCTGCTCCAACTCCTCTTTGCGCGACCTGATGGTGGTGGCCAAGGCCCTGGAGAGCCGCGAGGTCAGCCGCGAGGTCAGCTTCGAGATCAACCCCGGCAGCCGCCAGGTCCTGGAAAATATCACCGCCCAGGGCGATATGCTGACCCTGGTCAAGGCCGGGGCCCGGGTTCATCAGGCCGGCTGCCTGGGCTGTATCGGCATGGGCCAGGCACCGCCCACCGGGGCCATCTCCCTGCGGACCTTCCCCCGCAACTTTCCCGGCCGCAGCGGCACCAAGGATGATCAGGTTTATCTCTGCAGCCCCGAGACGGCGGTGGCGGCAGCGGTCACCGGCAAGATCACCGACCCCCGCGAGCTGGGGGCCTACCCGGCCTTCAGCCTGCCCCGGCGCTACCTGCCCGGCGACGCCCGAATCGAGGCCCCCCTGGTCGAGGCCGAAAGTGGTCGGGTGGAGATTGTGCGCGGCCCCAATATTGCGCCCTTCCCCGCCTTCGGCCCCCTGCCGGCGGACTGGGAGGGCGAAGTGCTGCTCAAGGTGGGCGACAATATCACCACCGACCATATCATGCCGGCCGGGGCCAAGGTGTTGCCGCTGCGGAGCAATGTCCCGGCCATCAGCGAGTTTGTTTACGAGGCGGTGGACCCGGATTTCGTGAAGCGGGCCCGGCAGCGGGGCCCCGGCCTGGTGGTGGGCGGCGACAACTACGGCCAGGGCTCATCGCGGGAACATGCCGCCCTGGCCCCCCGCTTCCTGGGGGTGGAGGTCAAGCTGGTCAAGAGTTTCGCCCGGATTCACAAGGCCAACCTGATCAACTTCGGGATTATTCCCCTGACCTTTGCCGATCCCGCCGATTATGAGCGGATCGAGCCCGGTAGCCGGCTGCGGATCGCCGGCATCCGCGAAAAGATCGCCGCCGGAGCCGAGACCCTGACGGTGACCGGCGAGGGGATCAGCCTCACGGCCCGGCTGGATGTTTCCCCCCGCCACCGGGAGATTCTGCTGGCCGGCGGCCTGCTGAACTGGTAGCCGGCGGGTAGTACCCCTGATCTACGGTTACCATGTTCAGGAATCTTGCTCCCCTGATTCTGGCTTCGGCTTCGCCCCGCCGGCAGGAAATGCTGGCCGGGCTGGGGCTGGAGTTTGCGGTGCGCCCGGCGGCAATTGTTGAAGAGGCTCGGCCCGGCGAAGCGGCGCCGGACTTTGTCGCCCGGCTGGCGGCGGAGAAGGCTCGGGCGGTGGCGGCTGCGGGGCCGGCGCCCGGCACCTGGGTGCTGGCTGCCGACACGGTGGTGGTGCTGGCGGAGGAAATTCTGGGCAAACCGGCCGATTCGGCGGCGGCGGCGGACATGCTGAGCCGCTTGAGCGGCCGGTGGCACACGGTGCTTACCGGCTTCGCGGCTCTATTTAGTGGGCAGTGCCCATCAACTCCTGGAGGTACCGCTGGCGGTGCTGCTGAACGCTTACCCGCTCCTGCTGAACGGTTACGGGAGGTCGACGGAGTGGTGGCCACCGAGGTCCGGTTCGCCGAACTGCCCCCGCAGTTGATTGCCGCCTATGTGGCCGGCGGCGAACCATTGGACAAGGCGGGAGCCTACGGTCTTCAGGGGCTGGGTGGGGCCTTGGTCCGGGAGATCCGGGGCTCCCACAGCAACGTGATCGGCCTGCCCTTACACGAAGTCACTACCTCCCTCCTTAAAGCCGGGGTCATCACCTGGCGCCAGGGCTGAAACTTTCCTATCACCAGTGAGTGATTGAATTTAAAAAGCCCGTCCGGTGCATCTGCACCGGACGGGCTTTTTAATTTTTTCTTACCAGCGGCAGTTTAGCGGACGGTGAAGGTGCCGTCGGCACTGATGCTGATGGTGGCGTTCAGGAATTGCACGCCCTTGGGGTTCTGGTAGTTGCCCCGGGTGGCCAGGGCATGGTAAACGCCTTCGGCCCGAATGCCGGTGACGCAGTGGATCACCACCCGTTTATCGGTGGGAACCTTGCTGACCATGGCGTCGTAATTGGCATGGAACTGGTCGTCGGGCAGGTTGATGGCGCCGGGCAGGTGGCCGGCGGCAAACTCGTCGGCGCTGCGAACATCGACAATGGCGATGTCGGCGGCGGATTCGCTCATCAGCTTGGCGAAGTCGGCGGCGTTGATGGCCCGGTCCAGGGTGCCGGGAGCAACCTTGGGCAGATCCACCGGCGCGGCATCAACCACTCCGCTGGGCTCGTTACCCCACAGGGGCAACCCCTCATCCTTCCACTCGGGCTCGCCGGCGCTGTACACCGATGCCCACTTGTAGCCCATGGCCTTGGCCCGTTTGGCCGAGTTGTGGCTGTGGGGGCAGGCGTGACCGCCACAGTAGAAAATCAGCCGGGTGTTCTTGTCCCGGGGCAGCAGACTCTTTTTCAGATCCCATTGCTGGATGGGAATGGAGAGGGAGCCGGGAATGAAGGACTTGCGGTGAACCTGGGTGGGCCGGGAGTCGATGAGGATGTAGTTCTGCTCGTCGGTTTGGCCCATCATGTGATGAACGTAAGGGGTGGTGGTGATCAGGTAGCCGCCGGCTTCATGCCAGCCGGGGTCGCCTTCGTACCAGACCCGGACGTTGGTCAACCCGTGCTCCATGGCGATCTTAGCCGCCTGGGTGCTCAGGGGGCAGTGAAGGCCGCCGCAGTAGAAAATGATCATCCGGTCGCGGGGCAGCTTGTCAATGTTGGCGGCCACAGCGCCGGGGGGCATGTGGATGGCGCCGGGGACATGACCTTCCTGGTAGCGCCCCAGGGGCCTGGCGTCCACCAGCAGAAAGCGATCATTGGTTTCCAGGGTGGCCTTGATCAGGAAGCGATCGCCGTAAACCTGATCGAAAAGCGCCATGACTTCGGCGGTGGTGATCCGCAGGGCCGGATCCTGAGCAACGTGGGCCGGACCGGCGGCGGGGGTCCGGGCGGCGCTGTCGGCGGCCGTCTGACCCTGCATCCCGGCGCCACAGGCCGAAAGGACGAAGGCGGCCAGGAGCAGCACCCCCAACTGGGTCAACTTGTTTTTGATTGCGTACATCGTTTGCCTCCTCTGCTTTGGTTTTCTTGTCGGAACCTTACGTTCCGGGCCCGGATGGACCTGCCAGCTAAGCCGCCGATGGCGGCATGGTTCCACGGTTGTTGCAAGCTATAAAAAAAGAACGTTCGTTCCGCTGGTTGCGCCAATAAAATAGCCTGATTCCGAGGGCGAAATTAATGTAAATTTATCGCAAACTGTAGATAGTTCAGGCTGGGCTGTCAATAGGAAATCTTAACAGTCCAGGTGCTAAACCTCGAAGGTCTGCCGCATCTCGGGGATTTCCACCCGGGTAAAGCCGAGCTGCTCGTTCAGGGCGGCGCCCAGGGGGGCGGTGGCCTCGGCTTCACCGTGGACCAGGAAGGTTACGGCCGGCTTCCGCTCCATGGCCCCGGCCCAGGCCAGCAGACCTTCGCGGTCGGCGTGGCCGCTGAAACCGGTGAGCACCTCCACCCGGGCCTTCAAGGCAAACTCCTCGCCGAAGATTTTGATGGCTTCTTCCCCTTCCACGATTTTGCGGCCCAGGGTGTTGGGGGCCTGCCAGCCGGTGACCAGAATGGTGTTTCTGGGATCACCGACCCGGTTGCGCAGGTGGTGAAGAATCCGCCCGCCTTCCATCATCCCGCTGGCGCTGATGATAATGGCCGGCTCCCGCAGGAAGTTCAACTCCTTGGATTCTCCCACTGATTGGGTGTAGCGCAGGGTATCGAAGCCGAAGGGGTTGTCGTGATTGCCCTTGAGGATGAACTCGCGAATCTCCCGATCGTAGGACTCGGGGTGGAGGCGGAAGATGTCGGTGACCCGGGTGGCCAGGGGGCTGTCCACGAAGATGGGCAGGTCGGGAATGTCGCGGTTGAGATAAAGCTTGTGCAGGGCGTAAACCAACTGCTGGGTGCGGCCCACGGCAAAGGCCGGAATCAGCAGGCAGCCTCCCCGCCGATAGGTTTCGTTGACGATCCGTTCCAGCTCCCGTTCCGAGTCGGGGTAGGGGGGGTGGCTGCGGTGGCCGTAGGTGCTCTCCATGATCAGCACGTCACAGCCCTGGGTCGGCGGGGCTGGATCCCGGATGATGGGAATTCCCGGTCGGCCGATATCGCCGCTGTAGATCAGGCGCAGGTCGCGGCCGCTCTCCTCCTCGTGGATATCCAGCACCACGTTGGCGCTGCCCAGCATATGGCCGGCCTCGGTGAAGGTCAGGCGCACCCCCGGCAGGATCTCCCGGCTTCGCTTGGGGCTGATTCCCACGAATTGAGCCAGGGAGCGGACCACATCCTCCTTGTCGTAAAGGGGCTCAAAAAGCTGCTGCTTGTTGCGGGCCCGCAGCTTGTTGACGAAGAGCAGATCCTGCTCCTGAATATGGGCGCTGTCCATCAGCATCACCGCGCAGAGATCGCGGGTGGCCTGGGTGCAGAAAATATCACCCTCAAAACCGTTACGCACCAGGCAGGGAATGTTGCCGGAGTGGTCGATATGGGCGTGGGAAAGAATCACCGCGTCCAGCCGGTGGCCGTTACCGTTGCGAAAGCGCTGGCGGTTAAGCTCGAAGGATTCCTTGCGTTTGCCTTGGAACAGTCCGCAGTCCAGCAGGATTTGGTGGCCGTTGACCTCCAGCAGGTGCTGGGAGCCGGTAACGGTACCGGCGGCGCCGAGAAAGGTGATTTTCATGCGATTAAACTCGGTGGTTGTGCTTCCGGCCCCGGGTATCGGTTCGTCAAGACCGGAAGCGGTTATGTTTAACGACAGGGGCGTTGTTTACTTCTGCAGAGCGTACATTTTAGAAAAATCACCCACCCGCCGGAAGAGGGCGGCCACGGCGGTGAGGAGGGCCAGGCGATTGCGGCGCAGCTCGGGCTCTTCGGCCATCACCATTACCTGATCAAAGAAGCGATCCACCGGCTCTTTCATTCCCAGGATCAGCTCCAGGGCCCGGGGATAATCGCCGGCGGTCAGTAGCGGCTCGGCCTTGGCGGCGACGTCGGCCAGGGCTCGGGACAGCTCCTGTTCCGCCGCCTCCCGCAACAGTTCCGGCTCGATCCGCTGATCGCGGTTGTCCTTGATGATATTATTGACTCTTTTGAAGGCCCCGGCCAGCAGGGTGAAGGTTTCCCGGCCGCTCAAGGCCACCAGGGCCTCGATGCGGGCCCGGCAGTCGTTGAGTTCGCTGAAGTCGACGCTGAGCACCGCCTCCACCGCCTCGGCCGCAATCCCCCGGCCGGTGAAGTCGTTGGCGAAACGGCCCCGGATAAACTCCAGCAGCCGGGCGGCGGCGGTTGCCGGCGTTTCCGTCAGCCGGTCGCCGTAAAGGTTGAGAGCCCGGTCGATCCAGATGGCCAACGGCAGGGCGATGTTGCCGCCCAGGAGCAGATGAATCAGGCCCAGGGCCTGGCGCCGCAGGCCGAAGGGGTCGGCGGCGCCGGTTACCTTGAGGCCGATCCCGAAGCAGCCGGCCAGGGTGTCCAGGCGATCGGCCACCGCCAGGATGAGGCCGGCGGGATCGGCGGGCAGTTCGCCCCCGGCCCGCAGCGGCAGGTAGTGGCTGAATATGGCCTGGGCCACCGGGTCCGTTTCTCCCTGCCGGCGGGCGTAGTCCCGGCCGATGCTGCCCTGGAGGGTGGGGAATTCGCCCACCATGCTGGTGAGCAGATCGGCCTTGCAGAGCCGGGCCGCCCGTTCGACGGTTTCCACCTGTTCGGGGGCGAACTCCCGGGCCAGGTCACCGGCCAGCTTGAGCAGGCGGGAGCGTTTGTCGGCCATGGTGCCCAGCTTGGCCTGGAAGATAATGCCGTGGAGTTGGTCGCTCAGATCCTGCAGGGGGCGCTGCTGATCCTCGTTAAAGAAAAAGAGGGCGTCCTCCAGTCGGGCCCGCAGCACCCGCTGGTGGCCTTCAACCCCCACCTGCTCATCCTTGACCGGGGTGTTGTTGACCGCCACGAAGCGGGGCAACAGCCGGCCTTCCTGATCCTCCACCGCAAAATATTTTTGATGCTCCCGCATGGAGGTGATCAATACCTCGCGGGGCAGATCGAGGAAGCGGGGCTCAAAGCCGCCGCAGAGGGCGTGGGGCGACTCCACCAGGTTGCTCACCGTGGTCAGCAGCTCCGGATCGGCGATAATCCGGCCGCCGGCGGCCCGGGCGGCCCGTTCCGCCGCCTCTTGGACCGCCTGGCGGCGGCGCTGGGGATCGGCCTCGACCCCGGCCTGGCGTAATTTTTCCAGGTATTCAGCGAAGGTATTGACGGGGATGGCTTGGGGGGCCAGGAAACGGTGGCCGTAAGTTTGCCGGTCGGCGGCCAGTTGTTCCAGGCTGAAGTTCAGGGGAGTGCCGTCGTAGATCGCCAGCAGCCAGCGCAGGGGGCGGGCGAAGTTGATTTTGCCGGCGCCCCAGCGCATGGATTTGGGAAAGGGCAGGCTGGTGGTCAGCCTGGGCAGCAGCTCATTGAGCAGTTCGGCGGTGGGGCGGCCCCGGCGCTCCATGACCGCCAGCAGATACTCTCCCTTGGGGGTTTGCCGGATTTGCAACTGTTCCACCGCCAGGCCGCAGCCGGCGGCAAAGCCGGTGGCGGCCTTGGTGGGCTGGCCGGCGGCGTCAAAGGCCGCTTTTTTGGGCGGACCCAGTAATTCCTCAACCCGATCGGGCTGTTGAGCGGCCAGCCCGGCAACCGCCACCGCCAGCCGGCGGGGGGTGGCGGCACATTTTACTTCACCGAAGGTCAACTCCTGCTCCCGCAGGCCGCTGAGCAACCCTTCCCGCAAAGCCTCCAGGGCCGGGGCGATATAGCCGGCGGGAATCTCTTCGGCTCCGATCTCAAACAACAACTCTGCCGTGCTCATGGAATATCCTCAGAAGTTCTAGCTGGTTAAAATGGCGAAGGTATTGTAGCCGGCCGCCAGGTTTTCCACCCGCACCGAAAAACTTTCGATATCGGGATGGCGGGCCAGCTCGGCCCCCAGGGTCCGGGCCAGGTTCTCCACCGACAGGTCGCAGGGCTCTCCCCCCTGAGCCGAGCCGCCGCCGGCCGCCGCTTCGCCGCTGCCGGCGGGCCAGCAGAGATCGTGGCTGGTGACCCGGACCACCAGCTCGATGATCTCCTCCAGCCAGACAAAACGCCGGAAACGCAGGCTGATGTCGGCGGTGCCCCAATGGCCCAGCGAGCGCGGCAGACCCGGACAGCCGGGGGCCGGGCGGGGCGGGGCGATGGGAATTTTGATGGCAAGGGAAAGTTGGTCCTGGTCGGTGAGGGCGCCATGCATCCGGCACTGGTAGCGGTTGACCCCGACGCCCTCGACGGGTGCCGCCGAGTCCTCTTGCTCGCCGCCGGCCTTGAGAAAATAGGGAAAATCGATCTCCAGATGGGCCGCCTGGGCCTGAAGCCGCTCCTTCATCTCCAGGAGGATGCGGTGCATGCTGGCCAGGTTGATCTCCCCGTGGAAACGGTTGAGGATCTCAACGAAGCGGCTCATGTGGGTGCCCTTGAAGTGGTGGGGCAGGTTGACGTACATGTTGACCGTGGCCACGGTCCGCTGCAGCCGCCTGGCCCGGTCGAGGACGGTAATGGGATAGGAAATGTTCTTGACCCCCACCTTGCGGATGGCAATGCGGCGGTGGTCCGCCTGGCCCTGTACGTCCTCGCAGCTCAAGGCTCGTAAGCGATCACGGGGCACCCCGGCACGGGATCTTGCCGCGATGCGGGCCGGCTCACGTACCGAAGTACGCTTCACCGTCGGGCTTGCCGCTGTCATCAAATCCAGGGGCGGCACCCCGTGACCGCTTACTGTGGAATGAACCCCGTGATCGGTTGCCAAGGCTCAGCCCAGGTATTTTTTAACTGCGGCCTTGAGCTCGCTGAGATCGGCGGACTTGACGATGTACTCCTCGGAAGCCCAGGAGGCCAGATCCTGCTTGAACTCCTGGTAGGCGGAGCAGAGGATCACCGGGATATTGGGGTTGATCTCCTTGATCCGGCGCAGGGCCTCGATCCCGTTCATCCCCGGCATGTTGATATCCAGGATGATCAGATCAGGGTTGACGATGCCCAGCTTTTCCAGGGCCTCCTCGCCGGTGAGAGCGGATTGCACCGCATAACCCTCCTCTTCCAGTTCCTCGCGATAGAGCAGATGGATGGAGTCTTCATCATCGACCAGCAGAATTTTTTTCATTAGCTCCTACCTCTTGGTTAAGGCTCGTCGATCTCGGCTTCCCGCAGGAACTTGGCCGCCTCTTCCGGGGGCACCGGGTTGATGTAAAATCCCGAGCCCCACTCAAAGCCGGCCACCATGGTGAGCTTGGGGGTGATCTCGAAATGCCAGTGGTAGTGATCCAGAGCCGGGGAACGCAGGGGGGCGGCGTGGAGCACGAAGTTGTAGGGCACGTTGGGCAGGCACTTGTCCAGGCGGCGCAGGCACTCGGAAAAAATTTGGGCCAGGGCCCGGAAGGTGGCGTCATCGGATTTGCAGTAGGAGGAGCTGTGCTTGCGGGGCAGAATCCACATCTCAAAGGGGGAGCGGGGGGCAAAGGGGACGATGGCCAGAAACTTGTCGTTGCTGGTCACCACCCGGACATCCTGGTCCAGCTCCTGGCGAATAATGTCGCAGAAGACACAGCGTTCCTTGTAGCGGTAGTAAGAGAGGCTGCCCTCCAGCTCCGAGGTCACCATCCGGGGCAGGATGGGCAGGGCCACCAACTGGGAGTGGGAATGCTCCAGGGAGGCCCCGGCCGCCGCCCCGTAATTCTTGAAGACCATCACGTAACGGAAGCGCTCGTCCTGGCCCAGGTCCACCAGGCGGTCGCGGTAGGCCCAGAACACCTTGACCATCCGCTCCGGCGGCAGGTAGGTGAAGGACTCGTTGTGATCGGGGGTTTCGATGATGACCTCATGGGCCCCGATCCCGTTCATCCGGTCGTAAAGCCCTTCCCCCTGCTTATTGAGGTCGCCCTCGATCACCAGGGCCGGGTACTTGTTGGGGACCACCCGCAGGGACCAGCCGGGCTGGTTGCGCTGGCGGCCGCCGAGCTCGGAAAAAGCCAGTACCTCGGGAGGGGTGGTGTTCTCGTTGCCGGGGCAGAGTGGGCAGAAGCCGCCCTTGACCTGGTTGCGGTCGATGATAAAGTCGCTGGGGCGCTTGCCCCGTTCGGTGGCGATGATCACCCAGCGGCCGATAATCGGGTCTTTCCGCAGTTCCGGCATGATGTTCTATTTCCCCTGTTGGGCCTTTTCCTTGCTTTCCTGCTTGGTTTTGCAGGTGATGCAAAGGGTGGTGACCGGCCGGGCCTCCAGCCGTTTGAGGGAGATGTCGTCGCCGCAGTCCTCGCAGATCCCGTAAGAGTCCTGGTCGATCCGCTCGATGGCTTCCTTGATCTTGGCCAGCAGCTTGCGCTCCCGATCGCGAATGCGTAACTCGAAGCTGCGGTCGCTCTCGGCGGTGGCCCGGTCGGTGGGGTCGGGATAACTGTCCGAGTGGTCGGTCATCTCGTGGATGGTCTTTTCCGCCTCGCTGAGCAACTGCCGGCTCATCTCTTCGAGTTTCCTGCGAAAGTAGTCAAGATCCTTCTGTTTCATGTTCGCCGCTCCTCAGAGTCTTGCAATCGCCCTTTAGCGGGCGGTTTCGGTCCGCCGGTAGGTGCCGCTCTTGCCGCCACTTTTTTCCAGCAAACGAATTTGGTCGATGGTAATGTCCTTATCCACCGCCTTGCACATATCGTAAATGGTCAGGGCCGCCACGCTGACGGCGGTCAGCGCCTCCATCTCCACGCCGGTTTTGCCCACCAGGGCCACGGTGGCCTCGATCTCCACCCGCCGGTTGGCGTCGTCCAGGCGGAAATCCACCGTGACCTTGCCCAGATTGAGGGGATGGCAGAGGGGGATCAGCTCTCCCGTCTTTTTGGCCGCCATGATGCCGGCAATCCGGGCGATCCCCAGCACATCGCCCTTGGTAGCCCGCCCCTCCTTAAGCAGCAGGTAGGCGGCAGCGGACAGGGTGACGCTGCCGGCCGCCGTGGCCAGGCGGGCGCTGTCCTGCTTGCCGGTGACATCCACCATCCAGGCTTGACCGGCCTGGTCGAAGTGGGTCAGGCGCTTTTCCTGCTCCCGGCTGCTCATGGCATAACCCCTGGTGTTCTTTTCAGCAAGATCTCTAACTTTACAGGCCTGTACGGCCACAACCGTCGCCGGCCGCAACCTGTCTATATAGCCTTGCCTTGACTACAAATGGAAGAATTTTTTTAAAAACCCTTCGCCTTTTTCCTCTCCCGCGCCGGCCTCGTCTTCGCTGGCGGCAAACTGGCGGAGCAGTTCTTTTTGCTTTTTGCTCAACTGTTTGGGTACCACCACCCGGACTTCGCAGACCATATTGCCCCGGCCACCACCGCGCAGCCGGGGAACCCCCATTTCCGCCAGGGTGAAGCTCTGGCCCGGCTGGGTGCCGGCCGGCACCTTCAGCTTGTGGGGGCCGTGGACCGTGGGCACCTCCAGGCTGCAGCCCAAGGCGGCCTGGGTGAAGGAGAGGGGGATGGTGCAGTAAATATCGTGGCCTTCCCGCTGAAAAAACTCATGGGGTTCCACGTGGAGAATCACGTACAGATCGCCGCTTGGCCCGCCCCGGCGACCGCCCTCGCCTTCGCCCCGCAGCCGCATCCGGGCTCCGGAGTCCACCCCGGCCGGAATCTTCAGGGCAACCTTTCTGCTGCGCCGGACCAGGCCTTGGCCCTGGCAGTCCTGGCAGGGCTCGGTGATCACCTGCCCCTGGCCCTGGCAGTGGGGGCAGGTGGTCTGGATTCGGAAGGGGCCCTGGGCGTGGAGCACTTGCCCCATGCCGTTGCAGGTCCGGCAGGGCTGGGGCTGGTGGCCGGGGCGTAAGCCGGTGCCTTCGCAGGTCCAGCAGGTCTCCCCCTTGCTGATCTCCACCTCTTTTTCCACCCCGTGGACGGCCTCCATGAAGCTGATCGCCAGATCATAGCGGAGATCGTTGCCGGGCTGGGGGCCGGTCCGCGTCCGGCGGCCGTTGCCACGGGCCGAACCGAAGCCGAACAGGTCGCCGAAGATATCGCTGAAGCTGGAAAAGATGTCTTCCTGGCCGCCGGGGCCGTTGTAGCCGCTGTCCCGCAGGCCGGCCACCCCGTAGCGGTCGTAGATCTTGCGCTTTTCCAGGTCGCCCAGCACCTCGTAGGCTTCGGTGGCGGTTTTGAACTGCTCTTCGGCCGCTTTGTCGCCGGGATTGCGGTCGGGATGATACTTGAGGGCCTGCTTGCGGTAGGCCTTCTTGATCTCGGCCATCGAGGCGTCGCTGGCCACCCCCAGAATTTTGTAATAATCGCTTTCCATGCCGGTTTCAGATCAAATCAGGCGGCCTGTTGTTCCTCGTCGCCGGTGTCGGCCTCTTCCGCGACATTCGCAAGTTGGGCGGCCCGGGCGCTGGCGGCCAGTTCGCGGACCTGCCGGCTCAACTGGTGGATGTTCTGAAAGGAGACTGCCCCCTGGGCAATTTCCCGGAGGCTGCAGACAATTTCCTTGTTCTTGCAGCGCTCGGGGAAGGGAGCTCCCTCGCGGTGCTGCTTGACCCGTTCCACGGCAAGGTGGATCAGGGCGAAACGATTTTCATTGCCGATCTGTTGCAGGCAATCTTCCACGGTGATGCGCGCCATCGCTTATCCTCCCGGACCGATTTATACGAAATTAAATTTCCAGGCTAAACCGCAAATATATAACTTATCGTCTCGGACAGGTAAAGAGATTCTTTTTCGGGAATGGTGGCATGGAATATGCAAAATAAATCTGCGCGAAGTGCCGGCGGCGGCAGATTTTTCCCAACCGTTCGCCAGTGGTACTAACCTGCGGATTTAACGGGATGTAACCGAACAGTCGTGCCGCAGATTGTCGGCTGTTCGCCGACGATTGACACGGCCAATGTCTTGAAATTGGAGATAAAAAAAGAGTAAGCATGAGGATAACCATGGTACTGAGCATAGGTAAGATTTTGCCGGCCGGCATTGGCCGGTGGTCCGGGCTGACGGGCAAGCCCTGGCGGTTGGTGCTCTGCCTGCTGCTGGCGTTTTTGCTCAGCGGCGGTTGCGCCGCCGGCTTCCACTCTTCCCTGGTGGAGGTGGAGGGGCGGCTGGACTCACCCATGCTGAGTGGTCGGCCGGCCTCAGGCCGCGCCCTGCCCGTGGTTTATCCATCCGGCCGGGCGCCGGGGGGGCAGGCTGACAGCATTGAAAGTTTCGGGCCGGCCTGGCGGGGGCTGGAGCCGGTCTATAAAGACTACAGTTTCAATCCGTTCAACCCCTGAGCAAGGAGTATGCTATGGTCAAAAAAATGACGAGCCGGGCCGGGGCCGGGTGCTGCCGGCGTTATGCGGCATGTTGCCTGATCGCCACCGCTATCCTGCTGGGGGTCGGCGGGCTGCCTGGAGCGATGGCGGCGGATCGGGAGCAACGGCCGGCAACGGGCGGTGTGATCCCCTACAACCATTATCAGTATAATTATCCCCATGAGATTCCGGCCGACTATGTTTTTCGTACCGGTCGGGTCTTTTCCCCGCAGGAGCTGCGGCGTCGGCAGCCGGCAGCGTCGGCGGAGGGCGAAGAGGGCCGGGAGAGCGCCGGCGGCTTGAGCGAGGCTGCGATCCGCTCCCTGGTCCAGCAGTTGCTGCGCGGCGGCCGCGAAGATATCCTTGATACCTACAGCCTGGCGGTAACCCCGCCCGTGAGCCTTCACAACCTTTACGCCACCTCCTCCTTCGGTCGGCTGCTGGGCGAGCGGCTGCTGGGCGAGCTGCAGCGGGCCGGAGCGGAGGTGGTAGATGTCCGCAAGACCCCGGCCCTGCTGATCAGTCAGCGGCACGGCGAATACGGCCTCTCCCGGGATATGGACGAGCTGCCCTTCGTGCTGGACGCCCAGGCGGTGCTGGTGGGCACCTATACCGCCACCGCTGAGCGGGTGCAGGTGGAGTTGCGGATTCTGCGCAATCAGGACGGGCGGGTGCTGACCTCGGCTCGTCATGATTTTGACATGAGTGGCGAGGTCGCCGCCCTGCTGGCCGACGAAGGGGTGCCGCCACGACCGGCCGCCACGGTGAGGGTACAAGGTCATGAATAGGCAAAAGGCAAACATGGCCGAGCGCCGGGGGGGCCGGCCGGCGAAAGCGGTGGCCTTGTTGCTGCTTGTGGCTCTGGCCCCGGGGTTGGCCTTAGGGTTGGGCGGTTGCCTGGGGCGCTCCGGGCAGGTTGCCACCGGGGGCACGGTTTCAGTGGTCACCCCGGATTTTTTCGGGCTGGGTGAAGATTTGGCCCACCAGCTGGTGGGCAATCTCCGGAGCGGCGGCCGGCCGGCCGGCACCCGGCTGATTCTGACCAGCCTGGTGGATCTTGACGATCTGGAGCGCTCCAGCCGTTTTGGCCGGGCCTTGAGCGAAGCCCTGGCCACCCAGCTCTTCCGCCGGGGGTTTGAGGTGGAAGAGCTGCGCAAAACCGACACCGTCATGATTCGAAACCCCACCGGCGAGCTGGCGCTCTCCCGCGATGTTGACCGTTTGGCCCGAGAGCACCGGGCCCATGGTCTGGTCGCCGGCACCTATGCCCTGACGCCGGGCACGGTGATCGTCAACGTGCGCCTGCTGGATGCCGCCTCGCAAAGCGTGCTTTCGGTGGCCGGTATCGAAATACAGCGGAGTGCCGCCATCAACAGCATGCTGACCAGCGGCGGCGGCTTCGGCTTAAGAGACGGAGAGTTGTCCGGTTATGAACGCTGAACGGTTACAGATCGCCAGGTGGTGGCAGCGCGGCTGCTGGTTGTTGATCTTGCTCGGGCCGGCGTTGCTGGCGGCGGCCTGTGCCGGCCCCCAGGCCCGGAGCCAGGCGGGCACCATTTACGTGCCGCCGGTCAAGGGGGCGCCGGTGGTTTACATCCACCCCCGCGATCACGACAGCTACCGCCGGGCCACGGTGGGGGTGCTGCCCTTTCGGGTGCCGGCCAACCACCAGCCGGAACAGGGCACGGCCCTGGCCGCCCTGTTCCGTGATATTCTGCTGGCCAAGGAGATTTTTCCCACCGTGCGCCAGGTGCCTGAGCCTTACGCCAACTTGGAGCAGGCCATTGAACTGGGCCGCCGGGCCGGGGTGGATCTGGTGCTGGCCGGTGATCTGCTCCGGGCTCTGGACGCCACCGAGCTGGGCGGAGCCCGGGCGGCGGTGGCGGTGCGGCTGATCAACGTCCATACCGGCAACACCGTCTGGCATATTGCCCAGGCCATGGACCAGCCGGTGGATCATCACGACGTGGGAGTTTTCAACCGGATTCGGGAGTCGTTTGCGCCGCCGCCGATCAGGCCCTCCCGCGGTGCCCCCCCCCTGCCCAACATGCTGGCGGCCATCGCCGTCGATATCGCCGAAGTGATGGCCGGCGCCAGCACCATTTCCCGGTAAACGTCCAGCAGCACCACATCTTTGGGCGATCGGCCCGGCTTACGTGCCTGGGGCACGCGGCGCCGGTCCGCTTGCCCAAATCTGCGGCACTGCTGAACGTTTACCTGCGGTTGGGGCGCTGGTAGCAGGAAAACTATTTGCTGAAAGGGTTGCGGAGCAGCATGGTTTGTTCGCGGCCGGGGCCCACCGAGAGGATGCAGGTGGGGGTTTCGGTGAACTCCTCGATCCGCTTGACGTAATCCCGGGCCTTGGCCGGCAGGTCGTCGATGCTTCTGGCCTGGCTGATCTCCTCCCTCCAGCCGGCCAGCTTTTCGTAAACCGGCTCCAACTGCCGGTAAAGTTTGGTGTTGTTGGGCATGGCTTCCAGGGTTTGGTTGCCGGACCGGTAGGCGGTGGCCATCTGCAACTCCGGCTGACCGCTTAAGACATCGAGCTTGGTGATGGCCAGATCGGTGATGCCGTTGAGGCGCACCGCCTCGCGGGCGATCACCCCGTCCAGCCAGCCGCAGCGCCGCTTGCGGCCGGTGGTGGCGCCGAATTCCCCGCCCTTTTGCTGCAATTGCTCGCCGGTGGCGTCGAAGAGCTCGGTGGGGAAGGGGCCTTCGCCCACCCGGGTGGTGTAGGCCTTGAGGATGCCGATCACCGCGTCGATGTGGGCCGGGCCGAAACCGCTGCCGGTACAGGCGTTGCCGGCCACGGTGTTGGAGGAGGTGACGAAGGGGTAGGTGCCGTGGTCGATATCGAGCTGGGTGCCCTGGGCTCCTTCAAACAGGATGTGCTTGCCGGCCCGCCGCCCCTGATCCAGAGCCAGCGAAACATTGCCGACAAAGGGGGCCAGCCGCTCGCCCAAGGCCAGGCATTCGCGGTAGACCGCTTCCAGTTGCAGGGGCTCCAGGCCGTAGCGTTTGGTTAAGAGAAAATTTTTCTCCTCCAGAAACTGCTCCAGGCGCTCGCGGAACAGTTGCGGGTCCAGGAGATCGCCCAGCTTGATCCCGTGACGCAGGACCTTGTCGCCGTAGCAGGGGCCGATGCCCCGGCCAGTGGTGCCGATCTTGCGGCCGGCGCTCAGGCGGGCTTCGCTGCCGGCGTCCTGCAGTTTGTGGTAGGGCATGATCAGGTGGGCCCGTTCGCTGATCATCAGGCGCTGGGGGGTCACCGGCAGGCCGTGGCCGGCCAGTTCTTCCATCTCGCTGAGCAGCACCGCCGGGTCGATTACCACCCCGTTGCCGATAAAGCATTTTTTATCTTCGTAGAGGATGCCCGAGGGGATCAGGTGAAAAATATACTGCTTGCCGTCCACCACCAGGGTATGGCCGGCGTTGTTGCCGCCCTGGAAGCGCACCACGTAGTCGGCATGCTCGGTGAGCAGATCGACGATTTTCCCCTTGCCCTCGTCCCCCCACTGGGTTCCCACGATAATTACGTTGGCCATTCCCTGTTCTCACTAATTAATGGTTGCTGTTGAATTGATTTGCGCCAAAAACAGGGCAAGATAGCCTTAGCCCCGCCAAAAGTCAATTAAGTCGGTGGCCGGTTAGTTGGTTGACAGTGCGGCGGGCTTGGCGTAGATTCGATTTTTGCGGCGTCGGTGGCGCCGTTAAATACGTAACCGTATCATCGGGCCATGGGCCTGTTGATTTAGATGAGGTGCGCATGTTTGGAATCGGTTTGCCCGAATTGCTGGTGATTCTGGCCGTGGCCCTGATTGTGGTGGGGCCGGATAAGCTGCCGGAGCTGGCCAAATCCCTGGCCCGCGGAGTACTTGAGTTGAAAAAGGTGGCGGTTGAACTCAAGGATAATGTGGAAAAGGAGGTGGGTGACGAGGAGAGCTGGCGGCGGGAGCTGGAGGCGCCGTTACCAGCCCTGGAGGATGGGGAGCGGCAACGGACCCGGCGGGCCTACGGGGAATCGGACTCCGAGGATGAGGTGGTGGATGCGGAGGAGATCGAGCCGGCCGCCGAAACCGTCGCCCAAACGACCGCCGAGCCCGGCGCAGGTTCCCCCGATGCCCCCGCCCCCGATAATGACCGTGCGCGGCCGCCCGCCGGCTGATTTTGTCCTGGAAACCGCTGACTTGCCCATGCCGCCAAACCGCTTAATTCCTGATGGCTCCCGTATTTGGCTACGTTTAAGCAATGCAAATGCCCAGCCGCATCACACCTGCGGTGAATGTTTGTCAAACAACCGCCAATGAGCGTCCTGGCCGAACATTTCATGCCCCATCTGCGGGAGCTGCGCCGCCGGGTACTGACGGTGATCGCCGCCATCGTCCTGGCCACCGGCGTTACCTACTGGTTTGTCGAGGAGCTGGTGCGGCTGCTCTCCGAGCCCCTGACCCGGATTGATCCCGCCCTGAGTCGCCTGGTCTATACCGGCCTGCCCGAAGCCCTGATCAGCTACCTGAAGCTCTCCCTGTTGGTGGGGGTGATCGTGGCCCTGCCGGTGCTGGTTTATCAGTTTTGGATGTTTGTGGCCCCCGGCCTGGAGCGTCACGAGAAGGTGGTGGCCCTTAAGGTGGCGGGCTGGGGCTTGCTACTGTTCAGCGGCGGCGCCCTGTTCGCCTACCTGGTGGTGATGCCCAACCTGCTGACTTTCCTGCTCTGGTTCGCCACCGAGCAGATCCACCCCCATCTCAAGCTGGCCGCCTATCTCAACTTCATGGTGCGCGGGGTTTTCGCCTTCGGCCTGGCCTTCGAGCTGCCCTTTCTGATGGTGATGGCGGTCCGGCTGGGAGTGGTGGAGCCCGACTATTTCGCCCGCCACCGCACCTACTCCTACATCGGGATGCTGATCATCTCCCTGCTGCTGGTGGCCGGCGATCCGGTGGCCACCTTCATGCTGGCCGTCCCCCTCTGTCTGCTCTACGAGACCGGCAGCCTGATCGGTCGGATCTTCAGCAATAACGAACGCAACACCAACGCCTGACGGCCCACTTACCACCGAACCAACTGCTGCCGGTGCCAATGTCCTGCCGGAGCCCGGTCTTGGTGCCGGCTTGCCGGTCGCCGTTTCAATTGATCCGCTGTTTCAGGCGGTGTGCACCCGGTCGCGGCCTGCGGCCTTGGCCTGGTACATGGCGTCATCGGCCCGTCTGATGGTGTCGTTGTGGTCTTCGCCCTGGCGGTAGGTGGTCAGGCCAAGGCTGGCGGTGATGTGGTGCCGATCCTCGAAGAAGGGCAGGGTGATGGCTGCGATGGCCTGGCGTATCCGTTGGGCAATCTGGGTGGCGGCCTCCGGGTCGGTGCTGGGGAAAATCAGCAAAAATTCCTCGCCGCCCCAGCGGCCGCAGATATCGTACTCCCGCAGCACGGTGGGGATGGTCCGGGCGATTTCGCAGAGCAGTTGATCGCCGGCTTCGTGGCCGTAAGTATCATTGACCCGTTTGAAGTGGTCCACATCCAGCACCGCGATGGAGAAAACTTGACCACAGCGGTTGAAACGCAGGGTTTCGGCCTTGATGTGCTCAAGGAGAAAGCGGCGGTTGCCCAGGCCGGTTAGGGGATCGTGGAGGGCCGCCTTTTGCAGGGATTCGTTGAATTGGCGCATCATTTCCTGATAACGATCGGAGATGCGGGAGAGCTTTTCCAGGCGGCGCAGTTGCCGGTCGTAGCGTTGGTTGAGGGTTCCGACCTGATGGCGCGAAAGGGAATGGTAGCCGTCGGAAATCCGGACCAGGCGTTCCAGGCGTTCACGCTGTCCCCGGCAGAGCTTGAACAGTTCCGCCAGGGGCCGATACAGGGGATCGTCCCGGCGGGAGGAGTCGGCCAGCAGCTTCTCGATCTGCTCCAGCAACAGCTGGTCGCCGGGTTGATGACCGGCGGAATCGCTCACCGTGCGACCTCTTCCGGGGCGATCTGGAAGGGAAAGGTGCAATCCTCCCGGAACTCGTCGGCCAGGGTGACAACCCGCTCGTTGCGGGGGTCGTAATACCAGTCGACCCTGACCTGGCGGCCCTTGAGGTGGGCGGCCTCCAGCAGGTCGAAGATATCGAGCATGGCCCGGACCGAGCTGGTATTCATGTAAACCAGGCGCAACTCCAGGCGCAGGGGCCGCTCCTCCTGTTCCAGAAAGCGTTCAACCCAGGCGATGATCTCGCCGAACATCTCAAAAGAGTTTTCCGGGTAGGAGTCACCGGCCATGCTCAGGACGCCGGCTTGCCAGTCACCATGCACGGTGGGAGTCGACTGGCTGCCGGGGATTTGCAGTTCATTCATAGCTGCCTCTATCTTGCTTTACCGATTTGCAATTTTTGTTGGCTTCGCCAAAAGCCGCGCCTCCGCCGGGCCGCCCTTTGCAACCTGTTGCATGCGCGTTCCCGCTCGCCACGCTTTGCGGTTTTTTGCGAGATTATCAATTTTCAAATGGTGGCCCGCAGGTTGAAAAAACAGCGGTGGTCCCGGGTCGGGGCCAGATCGGCCTGCAGGGGCCTGGCGGATTTTCTGGCGATGTCGATCAGGCCCAGGCCGGCGCCGGTGGCGGCACCCTCGGGCCGTGGTTTGCGCAGTTGCTCCTTGTAGGCGTTTTTGAGGGCGGCCTTATCCAGGCTCGCCAGTTGGCCGACGGTATCCAGCAGCGCTTTGCCGTCGGCCTCTTCCACCAGATTGCCGGCCTGCACCAGATAATGACCCTCGTTGTCGCGGGCCACCACCACGGTGGCCGAGCCGTCCTGTTCGTCGTAGCCGCGCTGACTGGCGTAGTGGCGTATATTCTGGGTCATTTCGATGTAGGCGCCGAAGACATCCATCGCCGCCGACGGGTGGGCCTGGTCGGCCTGCAGGTAATTTTTCAGGGCGTTGCCGATCTCCTCGATCAGGCTGCGGGAGATGGGACCGTTGAAACAGAGCAGGATGCGGCTGCGGTTGAAGTGTTCACGCAGGGCAAAGAGGTCGATGTCTTGCATGTTGCCGTGGTCTCCCCTTTAGGTCAGTTGATCCGGAAGGACAGGATGGTGATATCGTCGCGTTGCGGGTGTTGGCCCCGGTATTTCTCGATGGCCTGGGCCAGGGCGCTGGCCTGCTCGGCCATGGGCCGGCGGGCGTGCTGCCGCAGCAGGGCGGCAAAACGGCTGTTGCCGAACCCGAAGCCCAGCTCACCCCCGGCCTGGTCCAGATAGCCGTCGGTGGCCATATAATAAGTGACCTGGCGGTCAATGGCCAGATCAAAGTCCCGGTAGCTGCCGATCTTGCGGTCGAACAGCGGCCGCCGGTCGCCATGGATCTCCTCCAGGCGCCGGCCGTCGCTCCAGTAGAGGGCGATTTTCGCCCCCGCGTAGCGCAGGGTGCCCTGTCGGCGGTCGACGATGGCCAGGCCGGCATCCATGTTGGTGGCGATGGCGCGGGGCAGCTCGGCATGGTGGAGCATCTCGCGCAGGGTGGCGTCGGCATGGCTGAGCAGGGCGGCCGGTGAGTCCAGGCCGATGCGGTTCATGGCATCGTCGAAGGCGGCTCGGGCCAGCATGGTCATCAGCGCCCCCGGCACCCCGTGGCCGGCGCAGTCGACAATGCCGATCAGGTAACGCTCCCCCTGCTGGCGGAACAGGTAGAAGTCACCGCCCACCACGTCGCGGGGGTGCCACAGGACAAAATGATCCGCCCCCAGGATTTGGCGCAACTGGTGGTCGGGGAGCAGGGCCTTCTGGATCAGGCTGGCATAGGCGATGGAGTCGGAAACCTTCTTTTGGGTGGCGGCCATTTCGTGGTTGGCCTGCTCCAGGGCCCGGGTACGGTCACGGACCTTACCTTCCAGTTCCTCGGTATGGTTTTGAATCTGGCCGGCCATGGTCTCGAAGGCCCGGCTCAAATCCCCCAACTCGTCGCGGCCCGCCTGCGGCAGGCTGACGGCAAAATTGCCTTCAGCCAGAGCGGTGGCGGATTCACGCAGGCGATGGAGCGGTTGCAGCACCAGCCGCTCCACCGCGTAACCGAAGGCCAGAAACAGGACGGTCAGGATGACGATAAAGGCGGTGACCGCCGCCGGCCACCAGCGCCCCTCCACGACCTGCGCGGCCTGGAGATCGACGGCGCTGACCACGTACCATTTGAGTTCCGGGATATAGGTCAGCGCCAATAACTGTTCGCGCTGTTCCAGCAGGGTGTTGAGGGTGAAGACCTGGCCGGGGGCGGCGGCGGCTTGCTCCATGGCCGTTTGCAGCGCCCGGCGATCCTGGTCGCGGCCCAGCAGATCGGCCAGGGTGGTGGTGTGGGCGGTGCCGACGGCGGAGCCGAAGGCGATGAGTCCGGGGTCGGGGTGGGCCTGAATGGCGCCGTCGAGGTTGATCACCATCGGCACAACTCCGGGCTCTCCGGTGTTGATAAATTCGTCAAGGAAGCCGGTCAGGTCGAAGCCGGTGCCGGCCAGGCCGATCTTGCGTTCATCATCCCGGACGATCACATTGAGCCAGACCCGGGTCACCCCCAGTTGCACATCGGGATTAACGTTGATGTTGAAATCCTCGGTGGTGGCCATGGTTCTGAAAAACCAGGAATCATCCGGATTGTCGGCCTCGAGGGTGTAGCGCGGCTGTTCGCTGTACGGGCTGTCGTGGTCGTTGAGATAGTACTTAAGGCTATTTTTGCTGATCAGGAAGTAGTTGCCGTCATGAAAGTCGCGGCGGTACCCTTCCGCCTCGGCAAAAAACAGG
>OBJA01000236.1_pt1 | contig 52283 bp, 36 predicted proteins | sample 1519751 | NCBI WGS metagenome assembly OBJA01 (sample SAMEA3881238, study PRJEB22517) | soil metagenome | biome: lake sediment; feature: soda lake sediment; material: sediment, water from around vicinity | place: India | collected 2013-12-23 | depth 3 m
TTTAAGCGTCTTTTTATCGCTTATAGAACGTTTAAACAACGCTTAAAATTCGCTTAAGATATAATTCGATTTATGCTTGCTAAATTTTGCATGAGAAAAAAGAAGTGGCTGCCACATTTGAGACAGCCTCTTACTTTGATTCTATTTTATGGTTAAACCGTTAATTACCTTTACTGGTGGCAATGTTTAGGTGGTTTTCTTATAAACAATAGCAACAACTGTTCTGTCATCGCCTCCCATGTTGATTGAAAGAGCATAAGGACGATCGGCGGGGATATTAATTTGTGCATCACCTGCCTTACCTGTTAGTTGTTCCCAGATAGTAACTGCCTGATGTACACCTGTAGCACCTGTTGGATGTCCCCACCCAATTAATCCACCGGTAGTATTGATCGGCATTTTACCTGTACGTGCTGTATGACCTTCAAGTATATAATCAGCTCCTTTACCCGGCTCTGCAAGTCCGATTGATTCAATAGTAAGTAGTGCCGCTATTGAGAAGCAATCGTGAGTTTCAATTGTAGCAATCTGATCGAGAGTTATACCTGCATCTTTCAAAGCAATCTTCACTGCTTCCCTGATTGTTGACATGATAGTAGGATCCTCAGGACTGCTGGTAATATCATCAGTAGCATGACCTATTGAAACAACCTCAACAGCATCCTTCAAAGGAATACCTGCACGTTTAAGACCATCTTCTGAAACTATTGCAATTGCAGAAGCTCCATCAGATACTTTCGAGCAATCGGCATAATTAAGATGATCAGTGAAAGCCGATGGTGAAGGTTCGGCTATACCTACTTCATCAAGATCAATGGTTGCATTAGCATACTCCTGAGCTGTCACGCATAAACGGGCATTCTCAATTGCATTACGATACCAACGTGCCATTGCCTGGCGGGTTTTCTCACGGCCATACTTAGCATAATACGCTCCTGCCCTATCGCTGAACTGACCGGGGAAGAAATAAGCATGACCATCTTTTCTTTTCTTGTTCCAGCCTGCAGTTGCCAATATATCAGCACCATATATAGCCTTTACTGTATTCTGAACCTCAACACCTATAGCAAGAACAGTATCGGCTGATTCGGAAAGTACTGACTTAATACCGGTAGCCAAAGCTAAACCTCCTGATGCACATGCTCCTTCAACTCTCAATGATGGTTTATACCTTAAACCTTTATCGATCATTGCCATGAAAGCGCCTAAATGACCCTGATTGTTGAAGCGTGCAGCCATAAAATTACCTATCACACCTTCATCAACATTCTCTGCGCCACCAATTTGCGATAGAGTACCTTGTCCTGCTTCCTTTATATACTCTTCTAATCCGGGGCGTTCTTTCTTCGGATTGAACTCCTTACGGCCGGTACCCATTGAAATGGTATTATAACCGGCAACCATATATATTTTTCTACGTAGTTTCATCTGATGTTGCTTTTTTAATTAACGAATTCATTAACAGGACCGTATGCATGGAAGAAACCGGTGGCAAGTACAGTATTTACATCTTGTGCTGAAGCTGCAACTCCGGTATTAACCAGCTGAAGACCTATCTCCCGTGAGCGACGTGCATGTGCAAGTGCAAGTTCTGCACCTCTGCTGTTCATAGATTTTAGTCTCGAGAAAGCCTCCATTGCAACTGCATCTTTATTTGCCATCCTGATAATGTTTTTCCATGGCATAACCTCTTTAGGAAGTTCACCAAGCCATGAATCGATCTTAGCAGCGAAATCAGCAAATGGTACATAAGCTTGCTTCTCTAAACTATAAACTGCAACCGGACGCCCCTTCTCATATTTCAGGATGCCATCTTTCTGACTACCATCAGCAAACTGACCTCCTTTAATATTCAAGTCGAATAGCTTATCAAGCATATCACTATGTAAATTTTCATCGGTCATGTATGGATCCATTACATTCATAATGAATCGAACAACATCAACACCAACATAATCTATAAGTTGGAAGATTCCCATTGGGCGCATCAGGAAGTCCTGACTCACTTTATTAATAGCATAAATTGCCTCATGAAGTTCCATTTCTGATGCAAGCTTCTCGGCCTGTTCAATGCTATACAATGAATCACGCATAAAGTGACCATTTCCAACAAAACCGGCAATATCGTTTGAAGGAACAATAATTTTCTTCAGGTTCTTTGCAAGTTCCATTGCAAACTCTTTCATACCGACAGGGTTTTCGTTGATTGTAATAAGCTCAACAAGTTTCTGAATTGCCGGCGGATTATAGAAATGGAATCCAAGAACACGACCTTCGATAGCCGACTTTTCATTTAATCCTGAGATAGGTACTGAAGAAGTATTAGTGAAGAACCAGGGTTTATTAGGATTATTAGTATCAATCTGCCTAAAAAGCTTAGTTTTTAGATCAGCGTTTTCACTGACTGCTTCAAAGATAAGTTTGCTATCATAAGCAGCCTCAATGCGAGTGCCCGGACGTACAATACTCATTACATCATTTATATACTCGTTGATGATCTCTGAGTTATCTACTAAATCGGCCCTGTGAGCATAGAGTTTTCTAAGTGCAACTACTTTTTTTTCAGCAGCCTTAAGCACCTGAGACCTGATGTACTTCATAAGACCCGGCAAGGCATCGGAAGTAACATCAATTGCATTCAGCACATAAGAATTGCCCTTGTTTTCTGTTTTCAGACTTTGATCGGCCATTTCAATAGCCATAAGTAACAGTATACCGCTGCCCATTTTACCTGCAGCTCCAAGCACCGCTACATTTGAAATTCTTTCGTTATAGTCCATATTCTCCTTTTTTAATTTCCTCTATAGTTTTAAAACCTGATATTTTTACTAATCCCAGTTTGCTTTTCTCTTTTCAAGGAAAGCTTTCATACCTTCGGTACCTTCAGTGCCAAAAGGATCACCGAAATGCTTGCTTTCCATAAGCTCACCATCTGCATAAGTGCTATTAAATCCGTTTCGGGTAACACTCTTCACGAGTTTTACCGCCATTGGTCCTTTTGAAGATATCATATTTGCAATACGCATTGCTTCGCTCAAAAGGTTGTCATGCTCCACTACTTTCTGCACTAAACGCATTGAGAGAGCAGTATTTGCATCAATAGTATCACCTGTGGTGAGAAGATAAAGAGCATCGCCAAGATTGGTTAAACGCGGTAATCTCTGAGTACCGGCATAACCAGGGATAAGGCCAAGGTTTACCTCAGGTTGTCCGAACTTTGCCTTGTCCGATGCAATTCTGAAATCACATGCCATGGCAAGTTCCATACCTCCACCTAATGCAAATCCATTTACTGCTGCTATCACAGGAAAAGGAACGATGGCTATTTTATTAAACACATCTTGCCCGCGCTTTGAAAAAGCTCTTGCCTCGTCACCATTCTTATTCACCATTTCAGCAATATCAGCACCGGCAACAAAAGCCTTACCTTCACCTGTGATGACCATTGCTTTTATCGAAGAATCCTTTGAAATTTCATCCAGGAAATGGTCCATTTCATCAAAAAAGCGGGTATTTAATGCATTCAGTGCCTGAGGTCTGCTCAAAGTGAGCACAACAATGTTGCCTTCAGTTACCGGTTTCAGTATTTCGTAATTCATACTTGCTTACCATTAAAGTGTTTATACATTTGAGATTTCTTCTTCAAACATACTAAATTTTTGAGTTGCAACTGTAGCTGAATTGCTATAAATAACAAAAGCTGCTAATGAAAGCTGCTAAGCTTTAACTTAAAGGATATGAAGATTATGTAATTAACAACCAAGGCAAAAAAATCACTGTTGCTTAATAAGAAAAAGATATCCCTTTCCTTTTAAAGTAACCAACTCAATAGCTGAATCTTCAGCAAAAAGTGAACGCATTTTTCTCATGTAAACATCGAGGGTACGGGAATTGAAGAATGAGTCATCACCCCACACTTTAATAAGGATATCGCGGCGTGGAACAACTTTATTGGGTGCAGCAATTAAAAGCTGCAAAATCTCCATTTCGCGTGATGAAAGCTTATGCATTGCAGTGGGAGATTGTAATTCATAACGACTTGCAAGCAAAGTGTACTTACCTATGTTGATAATCTCACTGTTATTATTTTGAGTGACACTTCTTAAATTAAGCTGGTTATTTATTCTAACAATAAGTTCTTCGATACTGAAAGGCTTCTTTATATAGTCGGTAGCTCCTGCTTCGAAGCCTTTAACCAGATCGGCGGTTTCACTTTTTGCAGTCAGAAATATTACCGGTAGTGATGGAAAGTAGTCTTTTATCTCTTTACAGACAGAATATCCATCTCTATCGGGCAACATAATATCAAGCACACAGATTTGGGGCATAAAAGTGAAAAGAGTACTTATTACCTTACTGCCATCGTTAAGATGCATAACTTCAAAACCTTGTAGCTGAAGAGTCTCTGATACTATTTTACCCAGAAAGAGCTCATCCTCTATATAGAGAATCTTTGTTTTCATTTAATCACTTATTCGTTTCTGATGTAGGCAAAGTAACAATAAAACGACTTCCACCGCCGGGATTATCTGCATATTTTATTGAACCGCCATGCTGATTAACAACCATTTGCGCATAAGTTAACCCAAGCCCATAACCTTTAATATTATGCACATCGCCTGCAGGCACACGGAAGAATTTATCGAATATCCTGCTCTTGTATGCTTCAGGAATGCCAGGTCCGTGGTCCGATACAATTAGAATTGCCTTATTCTCTTTTGCTTGTAACTCAATATCAATTATAGCAGGCTTCGCACTATATTTTATGCTGTTATCTATAAGGTTCATAATCACTCCATGCAAATGCAATATATCAGCCTCTATTATAACAGAAGTATCAGGAAATATGGCATTAACTGATGCATTCTCTATTTCAATGCGCGGTTTTATTGAGCGCAGGAATTCTGTAATGAATTGCCTTAATTCGACTGATTTTCTCTCAGTTACAACCTTATCACCACCATTTGAAACTGCCATTACCCTGTTTATAAGCCTCTCCAGGCGATTGGTTTCATCCACTGCCATACTAAGATATTCCTCAAGGACCTCAGGCTCATTTCGGCGATTAAAGTTCTTAAGTGCTTCAAGAGCAACCTTTACTGTTGCTACAGGAGTTCTTATCTCATGCGACATATTCCTGACAAAATCATCCCGCTGTTCATTTAATAAAATTTGAGATTTAAGGCTTTTATAACTAAGAATGAATGCAGTTGCTGTAAGAATTACAAGAATGAGTGCAAACAAGGCTTGCGGAAGTATATCCTTAAGGATGAGTGTATAAAAGCCCTCAACTTCAGCATGTAACATATAATTTTTGGTCTCTATAGTAAAGCGTGTTAGTTTTAATAGCTTAGTAGTATCCTCTATAATTTCATTATTCCATTCAACTTTAAGCGAGGGATAAAGTGTTTCAACATTCTTAACAAAGGCTGATTTCAATACAGCAGTATCGGGCGAATGTGTTATGAAAAATGGGCTTGTTGAATCTATTGCTTTATAACGTAAAGTGTGATCTCTGATTCTTTTTTCAATCCACTCTCTTTTATGGATGATACCGGTATTCTGGTTCATCTTTCTAAGTTTACCGGCATTCTTTTGAAACTTAGAGAATTCAGAAAACCTTGCTGAATCTGATACTGATTTGTCATTTGACGAGCGTTCATACTTAACAATCAACATCGAGTCGATCATCTGCCTGTGTGCATCATGCCATGAAAACTCCAGATCTCTTACAGAAATGAGTTCTTTTTCCTGGTATTGCATGTTTATCCAGTGCATGGCTAATGCGGCAAGCAGTATTTGGGCAACTACCATTATTGACGCTATTACCCATAACTTCCTCAAATGATTCATATTACAAAAGTATGTGTTTACTGCTTGGCATGCTCATGGTTAACCTTAATTAACGTTAAGCCTACTATTTTACTAAATTTGCTCCTGTATTATCAACCTATTCTCTCAAAAGCTGTTTATAACCAATATTTCTGAAATGGAAAACAAAATTCATGCCCCTATTACAATCGATCAGATGAATGAATTATCTAAGGGCACAATGGTTGAACATCTTGGCATTAAATACATTGAAGCCGGCAAAGATTATATCATAGGCACAATGCCTGTTGATGCAAGAACTAAGCAACCGGCAGGACTCTTGCATGGAGGCGCATCTGCTGCTTTCGCTGAAACGTTGGGGAGTATGGCCTCATGGTGCCTCATTAATCATGAAACACACGCTATTGTAGGGATTGAAATAAATGCTACGCATGTAAAAAAAGCAACCGAAGGAATTGTTACAGGTAAGGCTTCATTAATATCACGCTCCCGTAAACTCCATGTGTGGGATATTAAGATAACAAACGATAACGGTGATCTTGTATGTGTTTCTCGACTCACAGTAATGGTAATTAATAAACCGGCTGTCAATTAAAATACTGATCTTCAACACAACACAATGAATAACACCGAATTGACCGGTTTTCATAAGGAGTGCATCAATCGATCGGTGCCGTTCATTACTTATAAAACTCCCGGTAGCGAAACTTTCTACACTATTATTTCAGAGGATGTTCATATAGTTAATGATAAAGCAATATTTGATGATGGGAATGGATTTCTTATATCACCATTCGATATTAATAATCACTCCTATTGGCTGAATGCCGATCACATAATTGAAGGAACAACCATCGATAAGGCGATATATGATAAAGTCATAAAAGCCAAAGCCCCGTATCCCAAAGAGGCTATTACATTACCTAAGGGTACTTTAAAAGAGAGTTATATTAAACAAGTTGACGACATTACCAGTAAGATAAAAGAGGGTATTGCCGATAAAGTAGTACTCTCAAGAGTAGTTGAAATAGAGTTCAGCGAGCATAAAGCTCCCGAGCTGTTCATACAGTTAGCATCGAACTTTAACCATGCTTTTACTTATATTTTGTCAACGCCACAAACAGGTATATGGATTGGCGCCTCCCCTGAACTTTTGTTTTCAGCAGAACCCTCATCAAATGATAGCATCTTCATAAAAACAACAGCGCTTGCAGGAACAAGAAAAAGTGGTAGCACAGGAAGCTGGGGAGTAAAAGAGATAAAGGAGCAAGAGTGGGTTTCACTATATATTTCCAATAAACTCCATCGTAACGGCTGTAAGTCTATCACAAAAAGCGATGCCTATACTTCTAAGGCCGGAAATGTGGAGCATATAAGAAATGACTTCACTGCTATTGCAGATAAGCGGGATGCCTACATGATAATCAGCGAACTACACCCAACTCCTGCAGTATGTGGATGGCCTGACGATAAATCATTAGATATTATAAACTCAACTGAAAATCATAAGCGTTCACTCTATACAGGCTATCTCGGTCCTGTAAATATGAACCATAAAACTGAATTATTTGTTAATCTGCGCTGCATGCAAATATCAGGTGAGAGAGCTGTTTTATATGTTGGCGGAGGCCTGACTGCCGATTCAGTAGCAGAAGACGAATGGATGGAAACCACAAATAAAAGTCTTACTTTATTGTCGGAGATAGAAAAATTACAGAACTTAGCGCATTAATGTTACAACTGTTATCAAATGAGCAAACAACATATCAGCAGGCTTGCCTCAATTATGGCAGCCAAAGGAATTAAACAGGTAGTTGTTTCTCCGGGTTCCCGGAATGCTCCGGTAATAATACTCTTCTCTGCAAATAAGGGTCTGCAATTATTGAGTGTTGCCGATGAACGCAGTGCAGGGTTCTTTGCTCTTGGATTGTCATTAAAATCAGGTCATCCCGTTGCATTGTTATGTACCAGTGGCTCTGCAGTATTAAATTACGCACCTGCCATTGCCGAGGCATATTATCAGAAAATACCTTTACTTGTAATTACAGCCGACAGGCCTTCATCACTTATTGATCAGGGAGATAGTCAAACTATCCGTCAGAACAATATATACAGTAACTACATAAGAAAGAGTTTCTTTTTGCCCGAAGTTGTTTATTCACATAATGATAAAAGATATTTCGACAGATTGGTAAATGAGGCGATCGATCGCACCTTATACCCTGCTGCCGGACCTGTACATATTAACCTTCCGCTTGATGAGCCTCTGTATGATATTAGTCACGCAGATAAAGCCGATGAGGGTGATATCATTAAATATCAATATGCCATTGGTGCACTTGATGAATCTTCATTACAGTTTTATGCCAAGCTATGGAATAAAGCTGTTGCAAAGATTATACTGGTCGGACAGCTAAACCCCGATTCTCAATTACTGAAGCTTATAAAACAGTTGTCGTCAGATAGTTCTGTTGTAGTTCTCACTGAATGCACTTCAAATATGAACGATGCAGACTTCATCAATTGCATCGATAGAACACTGGCTTTAATACCCGCTCATGAAAATGACAATTTTAAACCTCAGATACTGCTAACTCTCGGCGGGGCTGTAGTCTCAAAGAAGATAAAAGCCATGTTAAGAGATATGAGTCCCGAACATCACTGGCATATATCTGATGATCCTGAAGAGTTTCATTACGACACATATAAATCCTTAACAGCAACTATCAATTCCTCACCAAAGATATTTCTGGAGCAACTGCTTTCGATGGTAACACCTGACTTAAACAGCCAATATAAGAGCAAATGGAAAGAGGCTGAAGCTATTGCCAGAATAAACCACTGCAGGTATGTAAAATCGCAGCCATTTAGTGATTTAAAAGCCTATGAACACATTTTCAATGAGTTGCCTTCAAATAGTTCTGTTCATCTTGGCAATAGCACTCCTGTTAGATACGCTCAACTCTTTGATCAGCGAAACGATTTACATTTCTACTCTAACAGAGGAACCAGTGGCATTGACGGATGCAGCTCAACTGCTGCAGGGTTTGCATTCAACAACAATAGTATTACTGTGCTCATTACCGGAGATATTGGCTTTCTCTACGACAGTAATGCACTATGGAACGAAAACCTTACAGAACGACTGCGAATTATTCTCATAAATAATGGCGGAGGCAATATATTTAGGATTATTGATGGTCCGGCTGCATATTCTGAACTTGAAACATTCATAGAAACCACACATGATCTCAATGTTAAAGGTATTGCTGAGAACTTTAACATCGCATACTGTAAGGCCTCTGATGAACAGGAGCTAATTGCAAGGTTACCTTTATTCTTTGCTCCAACAACATCAAAACGACCTGCTATACTTGAAATAGTAACTGATAACAAGATCTCTGCAGATATTCTGCGGGAATATTTCTCGACACTTAGAAAAAGCAAAGAAGTAAAACCTAATATTTCGACAGATAATTAAATTAATCACCATAATGATGGAATCAAAAAGACACTGGACTACAATAAAAGAGTATGAAGAGATAAAATTTGAATTCTTCGAAGGAATTGCAAAGATCACTATCAATCGCCCTCGTTACCGTAATGCTTTTACTCCCGATACTGTAAAGGAGATGATTGATGCAATGCACTATTGCAGAGAGGCCGATAATGTTGGTGTTGTTGTTATAACAGGCGAAGGGGATAAAGCCTTTTGCAGCGGTGGTGATCAGAATGTTAAAGGTCATGGTGGTTATGTTGGCAAAGATGGTATCCCGCGATTAAATGTTCTTGACCTCCAGAAACTAATACGCTCACTACCTAAACCTGTTGTTGCAATGGTCAATGGATACGCAATTGGCGGAGGACATGTTTTGCATGTTATTTGCGATTTAAGCATTGCATCTGAAAACGCAATATTTGGTCAAACAGGACCTAAAGTAGGCAGTTTCGATGCAGGATTTGGTTCTTCATATCTGGCCCGCATTGTCGGACAAAAGAAAGCACGTGAAATATGGTTCTTATGCCGTCAGTATTCTGCAGCCGAAGCTTTAGAAATGGGGCTTGTAAATAAGGTTGTTCCCTTCGATCAGCTGGAAGATGAAGTTGTTGATTGGTGTAAGACAATGATGCAACGTAGTCCGCTCGCTTTGCGAATGTTGAAACTTGCTATGAATGCTGAACTTGATGGACAAGCGGGATTGCAGGAATTAGCAGGGAATGCTACTCTACTCTATTACCTAACAGAAGAGGCACAGGAAGGGAAAAGAGCATTTCTCGAAAAAAGAGACCCCGACTTCTCAAAGTTCCCTAAGTTTCCGTAGACATTATCACCTCACCTGCCCTCTTCTCTAACAGCTAACAGCTAACAGCTATGCGCAGAGTGAAACAACATTGAATCCAGCATTATGTGGGAAACTACATTGAAAAATATTGAATCCCGCAACTGCGGCAACCCATATTTAACATTTTGAACCATATTGAATAACCTCTTATGTCTTTGAACGCCTGGATACATGCATCACGCCCCCGAACATTGCCTCTTGCTTTAAGCAGTACTTTGTTAGGAAGTTTTATGGCATTGCATGATCTTCCTTTTAAATTGCCTGTATTTATACTTGCCTTATTAACAACTGTGTTTCTTCAGATACTTTCAAATCTTGCCAATGATTATGGCGATTCTATAAATGGCATGGACAATGAGCATAGGGTTGGTCCGAAAAGAACTGTTCAATCAGGTGCAATAACCCGCAATGCCATGCTCATTGCAATAGTAATTACTTCAGCTTTATCACTTGCATCAGGCATTTTGTTAATCGCCTATGGCTTTAACTTTATGATATCAGCCGAAGTTGCCTTCTTCTTTGTTCTCGGACTTACAGCTCTTGCATCAGCTATTAAGTATACTGTCGGCAAAAATCCTTATGGATATCAGGGTTTTGGTGATCTCTTTGTTTATATATTCTTTGGCCTGACTGGTGTTCTTGGAACCTACTATCTTCATACCGGTAGAATCAGCTGGCTGGAAGTACTGCCTGCTTCGGCAGTTGGCCTTCTAAGTACTGCAGTTTTAAATCTTAATAATATGCGTGATGTGGAAGGCGATGAACGCTCAGGTAAAAGAACTTTAGTAGTTATACTTGGCAGTGCCCGTGCACATACATATCACTTATTCCTGATAGTATCAGCATGGATTTGCTTTGTTGCCTATACAATATTTATATACCGGACTGCTATTCAATTGACTTACCTTATAATGCTTCCGGTATTTATAATTCACCTGAGAAAAGTTTATAATACATCACCACCTGCAGCACTCGATCCGGAATTAAAGAAACTTGCTCTGGCTACCTTTGCCACGGTACTTTTGTTTGGCATAGGAATGTTGTAACCGATTGGCTTTCTGATGTATTCATCTTAATTAGGCTACTTCTGCCGATGCAATCTTACCTTAATCTTAACATAAATACCTAATTGGGCTAAGGCCTTTGACTTACAAAGGAATATTACCGTGTTTGCGGTATGGATTTGTTTTCCTTTTATTGCTGCACATATCAAGTGCCTCAATGATCTTTGGCCTGGTGTTCTTAGGGTAAATTATCTCATCAACATATCCCAACTCGGCAGCTTTATAAGGATTGGCAAATACTTCGCGGTACTCTTTAACCTGTTGTGCCTTATCGGCATCAGTAAGCTTATCACGGAAAATTATATTAACCGCTCCTTCGGCACCCATAACTGCTATTTCGGCAGTAGGCCACGCGAGATTTACATCAGCACCAATATGTTTGCTCGACATCACATCATAAGCGCCGCCATAAGCTTTACGGGTTATAATAGTGATCTTTGGCACTGTTGCTTCAGCGAAAGCGTATAATAGCTTGGCACCATGGCGAATAATTCCGCCAAATTCCTGAGTAGTTCCCGGTAAAAAGCCTGGTACATCAACAAAAGTAACCAGCGGAATATTGAATGCATCACAGAATCTTACAAAGCGTGCTGCCTTTATGCTACTGTTAATATCAAGTACTCCCGCAAGAACTGCAGGCTGATTTGCTACAACACCCACAGGTTTGCCGCCAAATCGTGCGAAACCAGTTAATATATTACCTGCAAAATGAGGCATTATTTCGAAGAAGTTACCATCATCAACAACCTTTGTGATGATATCTTTCATATCATAAGGTTTATTGGGATCGAGTGGAACTATATCCTGTAACTTTTCTTCAATCCTGTTCGGGCTATCATTGGTTGGCATTATTGGTGGCTCTTCCATGTTGTTTGATGGTAAAAACCCGAGCAACTCTCTTATCATCATCATTGCCTGATCTTCTTCAGTTGCCATAAGATGAGCTACCCCACTCTTCGAATTATGAGTAAAGGCGCCACCAAGATCTTCTTTTGTAACCTCCTCATGTGTTACTGCTTTTATCACATCAGGTCCGGTTACAAACATATAGCTTGATTCCTTAACCATCACAATAAAGTCGGTTATTGCAGGAGAATAAACTGCCCCGCCAGCACATGCTCCAAGTATTGCGGATATCTGAGGAATGACCCCCGAACTCATTACATTACGATAAAATATATCGGCATAACCTGCCAAGCTTTCAACACCTTCCTGAATTCTTGCTCCACCTGAGTCATTTAATCCTATAACCGGCGCTCCCATCTTCATGGCAAGGTCCATGATCTTTATGACCTTATCGGCATTGGCACGACTCAATGTACCGCCAAAAACTGTAAAGTCCTGAGCAAATACATAAACCAAACGACCATCAATTTTACCATAACCACTTACAACACCATCGCCTGGAATAAGAGTCTTTTCCATGTTAAAGTCTCTGGCTCGGTGAACTACAAAACGATCAAGTTCTGTAAAAGTGCCCGGATCAAGCAACATATCTATTCTTTCACGCGCAGTCTTTCGTCCGGTACTATGAAGTTTTTCAATACGTTCAATACCACCGCCAAGTTTTGCCTTTTGGTTTTTTTCTTCAAGTTTTTGATACAATCCGGAAATTTCGCTCATTGGCTTTATGTTATTATTATTGTTCAGATTACTATTTACAATCAGAATATCAGTTACAGAATTCTCCACTTTTTTCTTTTTATATAGAAGGACTTATTGTTATCAGTTCCTTGTTGGCATCGATTGTATCTCCTTCATTTACAGTAATGCTTGATACAATACCACCAATTCTTGCTTTGAACTCACTCTCCATTTTCATTGCCGATATAACTATAAGTGTTTGTCCGGCCTCAACTGTATCTCCTTCGGCAACAAGCAATTTAACTACCTTACCGGGCATTGGCGATATAATGCTGTTGCCCAGTTCTGCATGAGTACCTTTTTCTCTACTCATTTTATAGCGGGTCATTGCATCTATCACCTCAACATTGTATGTATTATACCATGAATTAACAGTATAATGTCTGGGAGTGGCACCTGCTATCATCTCAATATTATAAGATCTGCCTTTATAGATTATTGAATAGATGCCTTCGGCAACTTTCAATGCATCAACTTCATATACTTCGCCATCAACCATCATCTTAATGATATTGCCTTCGCGACTGATCTGTTTAACTGTAGAGGTACGTCCTTCTATTGTGATTTCCATTTCTTCTGTTGTTTATGAAGCACTCTTAACTTACATGTTTCCACCTGCTAACAGGCTTATTTATATTACCGTTTGATTTCACTTTACTAAGTCGTTCGGTGTAATCAAGATATGCAGCTATAAGTGCAATGTCTTCACATTGACCATCACATTCAGGCTCTGCCATCAGGAAATCATGATTCTTTTCAATAAAATTAGTATTGTACTTGCCCGATTTAAAATCACTACTTTCCATTATACGCGCCAGAAAACGTATAGATGTTTTCACCCCTGTGATCTTATACTCATGAAGTGCTCTGCCCATGCGGTTTATTGCCTCTTCTCTTGTTTTTGCCCATACTATGAGTTTCGAAATCATTGGGTCATAGTAAATTGGTATCGTGTAACCTTCATAAACATAACCATCATGCCTAACACCTAAACCCAGAGGTTCAGTAATATGCTCAATCTTACCCGGACTTGGCATAAAGTTATTGTCGGGATCTTCAGCATAGATACGGCATTCTATTGCATGACCATTTTGTTTCAGATCTCCTTGTTTATAAGGCAGTTCAAATCCGTTGGCTATCCCGATCATCTCTTTTACAAGATCAACACCCACCACTCTTTCGGTGATTGGATGTTCAACCTGTAAGCGGGTATTCATCTCAAGGAAATAATAGTTCAGGTTGTCATCAACAATAAACTCAATGGTTCCGGCACCATGATAGCCAACAGCCTTTGCAGCAGCAACAGCATCCTCGCCCATTTTATTTCTTATCTCATCATTAAGCAAAGGTGAAGGGGTTTCTTCTATTACTTTCTGATGGCGACGTTGCACCGAGCACTCACGCTCAAAAAGATGGATAGTATTTCCATGTTTATCAGCCAGTATTTGGAACTCAATATGGTGTGGCGATTCAATGTACTTCTCAATGTATACAGAATCATCACCGAATGCATTACGTGCTTCTGATTGTGCCATTCGTAAAGAGCTGATTATATCTTCGGCACGACGCACAAGCCTCATTCCTTTACCACCACCACCGGCAGTAGCTTTAATCATAACAGGAAGTCCAACCTCTTCTATTATCCTTAATGCTTCTTCTTCATTTTTAACAGCATCAACAGTACCGGGAACAACAGGAACACCTGCAGCCATCATTGTTTTACGAGCTGTTATCTTGTCGCCCATCATTCTCATTGCATAGGAGTCGGGACCAATAAATATGATGCCTTCTTCTTTGCATCTGTCACTAAACTCTGCATTTTCAGAAAGAAAGCCATAACCGGGATGTATCGCATCGGCTTTTGATAGCTTGGCAGCTTCAATGATCTTATCGATCTTAAGATAACTTTCTGTTGAAGGTGCCGGACCAATATAATAGGCCTGATCGGCATACCTAACATGCATCGATGCCCTGTCGGCCTCCGAATAGACAGCAACTGTTCTGATCCCCATCTCGCGGCACGACCGCATAATTCTAACCGCTATCTCTCCGCGATTGGCAACTAGTACTTTTTTTATCATATTGTAGCGTCAAAGGCATTGTGTGATGAACAAAATTCCCCTTTAAAAAGATTGGATAATAACAACATACACAAACAATTGTTTAAGCTTATATTAAACACTATACAATAACTGGTAATACCATATACAATAAAGAGAACTAATATTCATTTATACGAGTAACTTAACTCAGTTAAAGGATATCGTTCCGGTTAAAACAATACGATTAAAGTTTTTCTGTTTACAATTTGCTTAATTTTATAGTGCAACTTTTTACTATATGGCGCATCTTATCAACGGTTTGGAACTAACTGGCTTCTGGGTTTAATGGATGAAGTCACTCTGATAAAGGAATGCCTTTCCGGCAACACACGAGCCCAGAAGCTATTGTACGATAAGTATTCCCGTAAAATGTACGGGATATGTATTCGTTATGCTCCTGACCGTAGCATGGCCGATGACTTTCTGCAGGAGGGTTTCATAAGAATATTTATGAAGCTCGACAGCTTTAAATCTCAGGGCTCTCTTGAAGGTTGGATGCGAAGAATTATGGTGAATACTGCACTTGAATTGTTAAGGAAAAAAGATATTCTTCGGCAGAGTATTGAGATTACTAACTCAAATGTCAGTGCATCCGACTTATCACAGCCTTTCAGTCAGGATAGTGAGAGCTATCTGACAGAGATTTATTCTCCTGACGATATATACAATGCCATGCTTCAAATGCCTGTAGGTTTCAGAACAGTCTTTAACCTCTTTGTAGTTGAAGAGTATTCACATAAAACTATTGGTGAAATGCTTGGCATAAGTGAAGGAACATCAAAATCACAATTTTCAAGAGCCAGAGCATGGCTCCAGAAGAAATTAAACGAAAAGAAAACACCTAAAAATGCAAGATAATTTAGATGACGATAAGCTCAATGAGATTGGCAGGTTGCTTCATTCATTTGAAGCAGATCCTCCTTCTGATGCATGGGAGCATATCAACCACCGAATGAAAAAGAGAAAACGAATAGCAATTTTTCGCTACTCGTCAATTGCTGCATCTTTGATTATATTACTTTCTGTTGGAGCATTTCTACTGAATAACAGCGATCAGCTAAGTTCACCTCAAGCCGATTCAACTGCTGTCATTACTGATCGTCCATCATCCGTTAATGATTCAACAGATTCTATTAATACCGGTACCAAAACCGGTGCTTTAACTACAGCCGGCAATGAAATAATTCAAGCCGAAAACAATTCAGGCAATACCGGCCTTGCAAAATCAAAGAATGCCATCGCCGATAATCAGGTCACAAACAAAAGCATTGCAAGCAGATCTAAAAAACAAACAGCCAAAAACAGCAGTCAAAATGAAGATTCACTAAACGAGTCTTCTCTCCTTCCGGGAAAATTAAGCGGGTTGACTCCAACAGAAGAGAGCTCAATAAGCGAGTTATCTCCAATAGAAGATGCAACAATTACAAGTGACCCATCAACCGTTATCACACAGCGAGAGTTCCTGGTAACATTAAACCCTGACTCTTTAAAACTCTACTCTCCTGATGTGGAGTATGCCTTAAATGATAACAAGTATGATAACTGGGCTTTTAGTGCCCGTTATGGATTTCAGTCAGGCACAAATATTCCTGAGTCAGAACAACCAATGAATCCTTCGAGAGGAAGCTATAATTTCGATGAATTCTCAACCAATCTTGCCAATAATACAGGCTATTTCGAAGAGATTAAAAATCTTCGTCACGATGCTCCTATCACTCTTGGATTTACTGTCTCAAGAGATTTTGCTAAAAGATGGGCTCTTGAAACAGGTGTCTTATATACTAAACTTGGTTATAGAGTAAAAACCGATGATTTTAGTCCCTTTTACAGAGAATACAGAAACCAGATCCATTATCTGGGAGTTCCAGCGGGAATAAGGTTTACTTTCCTATCTCACCGTAGGTTTAATCTGTACTCTCTGCAATGGGTAGTTCTTGAAAAAGGAGTTACCGGACGTTCACATATCGACACATATACTAATAATGTTATAACTAACTCTGAGACAGGAAAACATGATATCAGAGGAGTACAATTGTCAACTATAACTGCTTTGGGAGGTGAGGTAAAACTTGCCGGAAGTCTTAATCTCTTCGGGCAGGGCGGCATACAGGCGTTTTATCTTAACAAAACCCAACCATTCAATATTCGTAGCAGCAAGATCGCATGGCCTTCAGTGCAGGCTGGTATTAGATTGAAACTTAAATAATTTACTCTTATGCAACTCTATGCAAATAGTAACATCTTAGTTAAAAATATTAAAAGTACTGCCATGAAAAATAGAATATCATTCATAATCTGGATGCTGCTGTTGTCGGCAGGATTATTTACTGCGTGTGAGGATAAAACATACGAAGAGCTAACCTATAAGGCTAACGTTCCTATTGTAATGGGCTTTGATGAGTTCAGAAGTGCTGTTAAGAAAACCACTCCTCACGCTCTTGTGAATCCAGGAAAGATCTATTTCAAAGATAACTTCATCTTCATCAATGAATTTCAGGAAGGTATTCACGTTATCAATAATTCCGATCCGTCAAATCCTCAGATCATTAACTTCATCGAGATCCCGGGAAATGTTGATATGGCCATCAAAGGTAACGTTCTCTTTGTAGATAGCTTTATTGATCTGGTTGCCATTGATATTAATGACCCTCAGAATCCTGTGGAGATCGACAGAATAGAAAATGCATTTCCAAATGTGCTACCTGCTATTGAAAATATCACTTATCCGGTTTACGGACTTGATTTCACCAAAGGTGTAGTAGTTGGATGGGAAACACAGGAAGTTACTGAAGTCATTAAAAAAGAAAATCCTTCAGGTTTTGGCAGAGTTATGTATGATAGCCGGGGTGTACCATCAATTGGCGCTAACGAAGTAAGCATTAACCCGAGTACAACAGGTATTGGCGGATCTATGGCACGCTTTACCCTTTCAAATGATTATCTGTATGCATTGCATAATAATATTCTGAAGTCATTTAATGTGAATACAACTCCGGGCATAGTTGCCGGTAGTGACGTATATGTAAGTCGTGAAGCCGAAACGCTTTTCCCATATCAGAATAAACTCTTCATGGGAACAACAACAGGAATGATGGTTTATGACTTATCCACCCCATCAAGTCCATCGTTAATCTCAGAGTTCAACCACATGAACTCGTGCGATCCGGTAGTTATTCAGGGTAATTATGCCTATGTTACTTTACGTTCAGGCACTAAATGTCAGGGATTCACAAATCAACTCGATGTTATTGATATTTCATCAATCACCAATCCTTATCTTGTTAAATCTTATCCGCTTTTCAATCCTCATGGGTTAGGTATCGACAATAACATCCTCTTTATTTGTGACGGCGATGCTGGATTAAAGATATATAATGCAAGCGATCCTCTAAATATACTGATGAATCAGATCGCACATTATCCGGATATCAAGACTTATGATGTAATCCCGGTAAATGGTTTGTTGATGTTAATTGGAAAGGACGGATTATTTCAGTATGATTACTCAGATATAAATTCAATTCAATTACTCAGTCACATCGCTGTAGTTAAACAATAGTAGTAATAAGAAATTTAAAATAAGTTTGGATGATTCGTAATACTCTGACTACTTCAACTAAGCTTGCAATTGTATTGGTTTTGACTTTTATTGCAACCGTTTCGCGGGCACAATCCGATGAAACGGTTGCAATTTTTTTAAAAAGCAACGAGATAATTGTAGGCAAGATCGTCACCGCCGATAGCCTTGGTTACTTAAGACTGTCCAATTCAAAAGGAATCTTCATTATCAGGCATGAGGATATTGGCGAGATCATTACCACCGATGGAAGTGTAAAAGTAAAAGGGATCGGACAGAACAAGAGTTTAGAGGCTGAAAAACCTGCAGAACCTGAACTAAAAAGGAAGAAAGGCTATTACAATCTCACATCAGTAGCATTGCTATTAGGCAAAGGTGAGCAAGGGTTCGTGCCGGTTCCTTCACTCACAACAGTAAACGGTTATCAAATTAATTCAAACATTTATACTGGTATAGGCACCGGCTTTGAGTACTACAAATTCGCGGTGCTGCCTATTTTTGCCGAAGCAAAGTATGTATTTGAAGAAGGTAAAATATCATCACTTTTATCTTTTAAGCTGGGATATTCAATACCTATCAGTAAGCCCGATAACAACCAGGATTATTATTCTGATCAAATACTCAAGCACTACGGCGGAATACAGATAAATCCTGAAGCCGGTATAAGAATCATCCTTACTAACAGTAAGCTTTTATTCATCACAATGGGATATCACTTCCAGCAGCTATCATACCGTAAACTATCTCACCGTTATTGGTTCGATCAGTATCAGTATGAATCAACTGTAAAAACCGATTACAACCGAATATCTATGAGAGTTGGGTTCATGTTTTAATATATCTGTAACAATATTTCTCTCCTTATTAAGTTAGTGTTTTAATTTTTAAAATAACACTTACATTTTTTATAAATTTGTCGCTATGGCATGTATGTTTACTGCTTGCATTGAAACATTGCGTTCGTGCCTGATCTTCACTATATAGACAATCTGTTTAATGAGACCATTAAAGTTTATTGCAGTTTCTGCAGGAGTCATTGCACTCTTTTGGCTTATTTTTTCTCTACTCCAGAATGATAAAGTTTACCACAAAACAATGGGCAAAGTATCATCCAACTGGGTTAAAGTAAATAACGAACGACAATTACTCAATATACCTTTCACAAAGCTTACTAATGAGAATTTCGTAAACTGGGATGCTCGTCATTACAGATTAATTTCAAAACATGGATATGATGTCTCAAAAGCAGGTGGAGATTATATTTTTGCCTTCTTCCCATTGTTCCCACTGGTATGGCGAACAACACACCTGCCACCTGTTGGTATTTTGCTGTTAAATTACCTTCTATATGCTGCCGGACTCTATCTAATACTCAAGTTATTCTCTTCTGACGATCTGACATCTTTAATATTGTCATTTTCAATACCCGGACTGGTAATATTCCTTATACCCTATTCAGAAGCTGTATTCTTTATAACAGTTGCAGTTGGTTTCTATGGATTCATTAAAAAAAAGTACACCATCTTCTTCATAGGCTTTTTCCTTGCAGCTATCGACCGTCCGGCATATACAATTCTTGCTCTTGCAATAGTATGCGTTGAGTTTATATCACTCATGCACAAGGGCTATTATAAGAAATTCATCGGCAATTTATCCCTGCGACTTTTACCCCTGATTGCAGGGACTGTGTTTGTTTCACTATACCAATATTTCCAGGGAAGTGGCGATTTCTTCAGATTTATTAAAGTGCAGAAGTATTGGGACAATGTCCTTGCGATACCACATAATATAATCGACTGGTCACACGAAGGTTTTGGAATTAATATAGGGGTTATCACCCTCATATTCCTCCCTCTTCTGGCTTATCTTATCATAACCGTTTACCGCAAGGTAAGTGACTCCTTATCAAGAAATTCAACTGATAGTGAACTAAACAGTCTTTATTATTTAACCTTGTTGTCAACCTTGTATATCATCGGCTCAACACTCTTCATTATCTTTTTCAGAGGTGGAAGCTTGCATTGCCTTTTTCGTTTTACTATATGCACTCCTTTCTTCCCTGTTGTTGTTATTAGTTTCTCTCAAATGCTTCATAAAATAGAACCTCAAATAAGATTCTTTATGCTTGCATGCCTGTTTTTGGCAGGTCTTTTCATACTCGCCATGGTCGACTATTCAACCTACTGGAGTTTTGCCGATTTAGGTTTCTTTATTCTCACTGCAACTATCACCCTGTGGGTATTCAGGAAATATCAGCATAAACTGATTTACAAAACATTCCTTTACCTGAATTTCTTTGTAAACATTATCTGGACATCATTTCTATTCAATGCTTACATTAATGATGCATGGATTTTTGCGTAGAATGTTCTCTTTGAGAACATCTTCTCTGAGAATTCTCCCCATCCTTTCTGGCTCTTCGAACATCGGACTATGGGCTGAATTTTCGAAAAGATAATAGGCTTTATGAGGTGCCTTAATACTGTCATAGAACTCCTTTACAAGTGTTGCCGATGTTGTATAATCATAGGCTCCTGAAAAGAAATAAACAGGAATCTTCACCTCTTTGACCTCCTCAAAAAGGTTTCGATCAACCACTGCCGACCAGAGATTGCAGGTTGTTGAGGCAAAATGTTTTCCACGCCACACATTTACCTTCTCCACGAAAGTATAGTCTCTGCATAACATCACAGGTATAAACACCCCGCTTACAACCGATTGCATTTCATGTGTAGTACCAATCCCAAGCTTATGCATTGGTGTATCACGCATTATATAATACGCGGGAGTATTAATCTCTTCAATAGGGTATTGAGCAAATTTCTTTAGCATCTTTTTATCACCCCGAAGCCTGAACTGCTTAACCATGTACTTGTATGCCAGTTGTTCCGATCTTTTTTGATCGGTAATTTGCGAAACACTTAAATAGGCATGAAATAACTCAGGAGCTTTTAATACCGTCAGTATACCTGTTACCGTACCTCCAGAGTGAGCCATAAGATAAATTTTATCACACCCGAATCGCTTACGCAGATATCTTGTAACAGCAATAGCGTCATCAGTAAACTGATCGAAGTTCATTGTTTCAACCGGAATATTATCAGCAAATGAAATCCCTGCTCCCCTGTGTTCCCACCAACAAACTGTAAAATGTTTCTCAAGCACCAAAGGGTACTGTCTGCTTATCGCGTACTCAGGCATACCGGGTCCGCCATGAATAAACAGCAATACCGGCTTAGTTGAATCCATTCCGCTAATAAACATCCCCTGCCTGTTGCCATTAACAATAGTAAAGCACTTTTCCGAAATGCTACCCGTTATAACCTTTCCTTCATTATCAGCAAACTTAGCAGGCACCCCTTTGCTAATCAGCATTAACACGCCAATTAATACTACTACGGCAATAACAATCAGAAATGTAAAACCCAAAATGGCCGAAAATATCTCTTTCATCATACTTGTCATATTTATTGCAGCAAAATAAAGGCGGGATACCAGATTTTAAAAACCCAACACGACGAAGGTGCAATAAAAGAGGATGAATGTGTATTTTGGTAGTTTGCTCTAATGCTTTTGAACTATTTTAAGTCACACTTGATTGTTGTCAAATTGAATTACCTGAACAAATGTAAACGCATTTACAGATTTACAGGTTTACGGTACAATGTAAATCTTCAAACGTGTAAACGCTTTTACAGGTTTACAGGTTTACTATTTAAGATATTCGCGCACAGTGTAAACGTGTTACAGTTTTACAATCAGCTCTCATTAACATAAATTCGTACGAATTTTTGTAATGAATTACATTTTTTCGTACGAGTTAATGTATTGCATTACATTTTTTAACTAACTTTGTTATAAAGTGATAAATCAATGGAGAGGTTACGCATAAAAAGGATGATTGAATGGAAGAACAGCACTTCCAGAAAACCACTCATCATAAGAGGGGCACGCCAAACAGGCAAAACCTGGTTAATGCAGGAATTTGGCAAGAGGCACTATTCAAATGTGGCCTATCTTAATCTTGAAAAGAATGTTTCTCTGGCATCTGTCTTTGAGCAAGGTTATGACACTAAAAGAATAATTGCTGCAATTGAATTAGCAACCTCTACTCTAATTAACCCTGATAATACTCTTATCATAATAGATGAAATTCAGGCTATCCCCAAAGCACTAACCTCATTAAAGTACTTTTGTGAAGATGCCCCGGAATATCATGTTATTGCCGCCGGATCCCTGCTTGGAGTAGCACTTCATGCTGATGTATCATTTCCTGTGGGGAAAGTCGATTTCATGGATTTATACCCTCTTAATTTCACAGAATTCCTATATGCCTGTGGCGATGAAAGGTATGCTGAAATTATCAGCAAACAGGATTGGGAGTTCATTAGTGCTTTTAAAGACAAGATAATAAACCGACTGAAAGAATACTATTTTACAGGAGGAATGCCCGAAGCAGTAAAAACTTTTATTGAAGGAGGCAACTTTGAGAAAGTAAGAGATGTGCAGAAAAGTATTCTTAATGCCTATGAATTAGATTTTTCGAAACATGCGCCTGCTTTAATAGTGCCGCGCATAAGAATGCTTTGGAATTCTATACTCGGACAACTTGCCAAAGAGAATAAGAAATTTATATATGGTCTTGTAAAAGTAGGTTCAAGAGCAAAAGAATATGAAGGTGCACTCTCCTGGTTAATTGATTGTGGACAAGTTTATAAAATACATCGAGTGAGCAAGCCCGGTATCCCTTTAAAAGCTTATGAAGATTTAAGTGCATTTAAACTGTTCATAGTTGATGTAGGCTTACTCGGAGCAATGGGTACATTAGATCCTCAAACTCTATTATCAGGAAGCAAAATCTTTACTGAGTTTAAAGGAGCATTAACAGAGCAGTTTACTTTACAACAGCTAATTAGCGAAGAGCGCTTTGTTATTAATTACTGGTCATCAGATAATACAAGCGCAGAGATCGATTTCTTGATTCAACACAAAAACGATGTATACCCCCTTGAGGTAAAAGCAGAAGAAAATCTGCATGCCAAGAGTCTGAGAGTTTATTCTGAGAAATTCCAACCAACCATTTCATACCGTACATCATTATCTGACTATCGACAGCATGATTGGTTGATCAATCATCCTTTGTATGCGATAAATACAATACTTAAGCCACTCTAATCTACACCTTTACCGAAATCCTATTCCTATATAAAAGGAATCACTTTCCCCAAATACTTTCATTGTCAATGAACTGAATTATATATTTTTTCTGTTGATAAAAGTTTTTTTATTCCACATAATTAACGTACTATTGCTGTGTAATTATTCACATAACACCAAAACAATTAATCATGAAAAAATTATTATTAGCTTGCTTGATGATGAGCGTATTAGCATTATCAATTAGTTGTAAGAAGGACAAAGACGATGAACCAAAAGCAGGAATCTCTTTTAAAGTTGATGGAAAGGCTTGGCAAAGCACTACAGCACTGGCACAACGCGCTGGTGGTGTTACCCAAATTGCTGCAACAAATGCCGATGGTACTCTTCAATTCTTAGTTGCGATAAATGGAACAGGAACTTTTTCGGCAAATGATGAAATTATGATGACTTACCAAGCAGGCATGAAAACCTATTTTGCTGATGAAGAGCTTGACCCGGATGCTAAGATTATTATCACAAAATATGACACTGCTAACTCTATAATTGAAGGTACTTTCAGCTTTAAAGCTTATGACATGGAAGGTAACTTCGTTAATATCACCGAAGGTAAAATAACTGCACTTTCATTCATTCAACAATAGTTTGTTATAAACTAACATTACTTAACTTTCAACAAAGGCATTCTTTCTACAGGATGCCTTTGTTTATTTCCGGCGGGCTTCAACTCACCAAGCTGGTTTGAATCATAATACAGTTTCGGGTGATTGCCCTTTCTTGTCGATGTCTTTTTGCTTATCCTCGATGACCGATTGCAGCTCTCCCGATAAGATGAACCCTTTGTCAATTGCATGTTTGGTTGCAGCCTCCGAATCCTTTACAAGTATCATCTCAGTTTTAAACATACTGTTCAAATTTTCAGATAGTGTCCTTATACTTGCTATGTTCTCTTCAATACCAATATCTCTTATGTAGATGGCTAGCACCCTTCCGGGGAATTGCTTCACTATCTCAGAATAAATCTCAGGATCCCTTTGTCCGCTATCACCAATCAGTATAAACTTCATTCCCTGATATGTTGTTAAGAGGTACTGAAGTGTTTCAATCTTATGGTTCTTATTCACCTCCTTAAACTTTCTGAAATTCAGAAGGTTTATCTTCATCTCTCGCAAAAACAGAGGACCTTTAGGTATCCTGTTAAACTGAATGAACTCATACAGCAGATCATAGAGATTCCACTCGCTGTTCGACACATAGAAAATAGGGTTATAACCGCTGGCCGATGTACCTGTTTGCAGAGCTCTGTAAAAGGCCGATACCCCTTCAAAAGGCATGCGGGTGTGTGCATTGTTCAGTAGCATCAACCTCAGCTTCATAAACTTTTGTGTAGCGTAAGAGACCAGGATCGTATCATCAATATCAGAAATTACACCAAACTGTGGATTACCCTTCACAAGCATAACTTCAGCTTCAACCGCCCCGGGCACCTTTGGATGATCATCTGATTCAACACAACTTATTAAGGCTTTTCGCCAGATTTCATCATTTTTAACAATACCATCATGAGTAAAGTGACACCTGAAAATACCATGATGATCAGTTACTGCCTCCTGGCTCATTCCCATATATGTTACTGTAACTTTCACACCTTCAAGATCATTCGCGATGTAACGCTTAGCCATAGCCTTCAAATTACTACGCTTTGATTTACCCAATGCAGGTGCCGAAATGCCATAATCTTCAACAACTTCACCCGATATGTAAGCATTGTGCTCATCGCCATACCCTATATATGGTATGATTCTTGGCAAACCTAACCATCCAAGTTGACGTTTAATATATTGAGTCAGAGTTGTTTTCAGACCTTTTTTACTGTCAGCATGCAATCTTTTACTCATCAAAAACCGAATTAATCAGTGACCACCTAAACAGACTTATCATTCCGCTAAACGCATCGGATGAAACGAATGTTTAAAACATCGGCTAACCTTCTATACTATACTAGATTATGAAAGAACTGAAGATACTGTATGTTATAAATAAGAAATCGGGATCAGATGAGAATGAAGATCTCGAGAGCATGCTCCAAAAGGCAATGCAGGATGCTTCGGTTACTTATGAAATCTATCACATAGAGGGCAATAATGTCGAGAAGCACATCAAGAGGAAAATAAAAGAGTTTGCGCCTGATATCGTGGTAGCTGCAGGAGGCGATGGAACTGTGAATCTTGTTGCATCGTTAATCATGGGGACTAAAATCCGCCTTGGAATTATACCCCTTGGCTCGGCCAACGGACTTGCATCAGAGCTTGCCATACCATCAAAACCCGAGGATGCAGTTAAGCTTATAATTGAAGATAAATCCACTCCTATGGATATTGTAAGAATCAATGAAGAGTATATAAGTCTGCACCTCTCTGACGTGGGCATAAATGCACGGATAATCAAAGAGTTTGAGAAAGAAGGCAAACGCGGCTTGAGGGCATACTTCAAACATTTCCTTAAAGAGATCATAAAACCACAACCTGTGTTCAGATGCACTATCGATACAGGCAAAGGCAATATTGCACACAAGGTATACATGGTACTTATTGCCAACTCAAACCGATATGGTACAGGCGCAAACATCAATCCCGGCGGATTAAAAGACGACGGACTGTTTGAAGTAATACTCATAAGACCTTACAAACGCTGGATACTCCGCAGTATCATCGGTGCATTTAGCGGCACCTTTCATCGGCAAAAGCATACCGAGGTATTCAAATGCCGCTCCTTAACCCTAAAAATAAGTCCCGCCCAGGAACTTCAGGTTGATGGAGAACTACTTGGCAAGCACAGCGAAATAAGAGCTGTAATGCAAAAACATGCTGTAAACATAATTGCAGGAAGGGTTTAGTATTAAATTCAATTGCGAATGGTGCTGCAGTACGCAAAACTAATATACAAGGCTCACAAGCAACCCTACCTCTGAATGGAATACCCGCCGGATTATACTATTTGGGCACAGAAAAAGCCAGAGGGACTAAATTAATTGTGAAATAATTGCAAACACCGGAGTGCTGTTTTAAGTAAGATTTCATAATCCTGTTTAAGTTCCATTCGGGATTCATTTTACTCTCGCTCGCTTTAGGTTCGGTTCAGGTTCGTTTTATCTTCTGTTTACCTACGCATATCAGTAGATGCTATAATGTACCTGAACTGAGCCTAAACAGAACCTGAACAGAGCCTGAGTCAAATATGACACAAATGAATCGCAGATAAAGCTGATGTGCACCCGGATTGATTACAGGTGAAATGAAGCTTCATCACAATAATTCAACTTATAATCCGGAAAGGATCATGAGGAGTTAGAAATTATTCAGGATAGTATATTGCAATGTGATGGCCTCAGGCGGGCAGGTTTCAGAGCGACTAATAAAAAGGTGCGACCCCGGCAGGATTCAAACCTGCGACTTTCAGAACCGGAATCTGACGTTCTATTCACTGAACTACGGGGCCGGGAGCTAATTTAATTTTAGCAATGCAAATTTACATCAAAATTCCCTTTGGTCTCACATGTTTTTTTTGCGAAGCGCACTAGAGCCGCGTTTAATCGCGTCTAAAGAACCTATCATTGCCAATGAGATTCCTCAATGCGGTTCTCGACACCGGTATTGCCGGTTAGATAGTTTAGCCTTTCCCTTCAAATTTTAGCCGAGTAGACACAGTCGCGGCCTTTTTTTGGTACTTTTTTGTGGCTGCAGACAAAAAAGTACGAAAAGAAAAAATTGCGTTCCAACGCAAATAATGGCGCATGGTTGAATCATATTGAACTATCTTACTCACAGCTAACAGCTAATAGCCAATAACTACTATCCACTTATGTAATAAATGTTAATTTCCATCATTTATGACTAAATACACGTAGTTTTGTTGTTATCTTTGTAGACAGTTAAATTATTTCAACTAAAATCATAACTGAAATGAGGAAAATTATAGCTTTATGTGCAGCCTTTATGTTAGTTGCATCAGTACATTCACAAAATGTTAGTTTATCAAAGAACATAACTACGGGCATCGACATATTTAATGATTTCGTGCAGGATAGTCCTGATGGTGTTAAGTTTAGAACAATAAACCCTGGCATTAACATTTACGCTATGTACAGCTATCCAATTCCTAAAAGTAATATTTCGCTTGCTATTGGTCTTGGTTTAGGCATGCATAATCTGCATCATAACGCTATGCTGAGCGATTCAGGCACACGTAGTATGTTGACTCCCTTTCCGGCTTCGGCAAACATGAAAAGAAATAAGCTTCAGCTTACTTACCTCGATATACCGGGCGAAATCAGGTACAAGAGTGCAGGAGGATTTCGTTTGGCAGCAGGTATTAAGGCCGGATATCTCATTAGTGCTCATACAAAGTTTGTTGCCGACAATGAAGATGGCCGTCAGGTAAAAATTAAGGAATCAAAACTTCCTAATCTGGCTAAATGGCGTGTTGGTCCTACATTTCAAGTTGGTTACAAATGGGTAAATGTTACCGCATTCTATTCTTTAACAACAGTATTTGAAGAAAATGCAGGCCCTGAATTCTATCCTATCTCAATCGGATTAGCGCTGAGGCCATTCTAAAACAAAAACAGGCTCCCAACAACCACAACGCCAATCAGGTAACCTACATATACCTGGGCGGGTGAATGGGTGTTTGATTTGAGGCGGGCAAAGCCTACCATCCCCGAAAGGAGCAATAGTACAATAATAAGCACGGGTTCATTGATTAATGAACGGTAACTGAGTGCTAAAAATCCTCCTGTTACTCCGCCAATTCCTATCATGTGAATGCTCACCTTCCAGAAGAAGTTAATTGCTGTGGCTATTATTATGGTTGCTAAACCTCCGGCAATAAACATGTAATATAATCGGGGCAGTTCAAGTTTGATCATCAGATAGTAGGTGGATGCATAGAAGATGGCGTAGATGAGAAAAGGCCAGGTGCGCTCTTCGCGGATTGGTATTTGCAAACTGCTGATGATATTGCGCTTTGCCATGATCCATAGTAGTATTGTTGGCAATAAGATGGTATTACCTACAACAAGCAGGATGATCGACCATTTGAAGTTGGTTGGTAATATCCTCACGAAGTATGCATTGAGGTTAAACATAACCAGCATTCCCCATGTGATCATAAACATCGGGTGCATAATTACTGATATAAATTTGGCAATCCGTGATTCCATAGCTTAAGTTGTTTCAATAATGAAACAAATGTAAAGACAATAAGGAAATAAAGATCATTAATCATTTCATAACCCCCGGTGAGGTGTAAGTATTATTGCATTGAAGAATTGAGGTGCAAATAATAACCCCGAAGGGGTGTAAGTATTATAGCATTATAGAATTGAGGTGCAAATAATAACCACCAGGAGGGGTTTAAGTATTATAGAATTATAGAATTGCGGTATAAATAATAACCCCCGGAGGGGGTGAAAGTATTATAGCATTAAAGAATTGAGGTATTAATAATAACCCCGGAGGGGTGTAAGTATAATAGAAATATAGAATTGCGGCATAAATAATAACCCTGGAGGGGGTGAAAGTATTATAACATTGAAGAATGCGATATAAACAATAACCCCCGGGAAGGGGTGTAAGTATTATAGCGTAGCCGGATAAATGCAATCCGGGTTATTTTTGGGGAGGTCCATATTTTTTCCCTTGTGACAACATTTCAATTATCTCCTTCATTCTTTTCTGTCGTGTCTCAGCTCTCTTGGCTGTTTCAAGTTGGTAGTTTATTGCATAAATATTTGTTCTGTTAAGTGTCTTGTAGAACTCTGCAGCTACTTCATTTGCTTGCAGTGCTTCAAGAAAATCTTCAGGGGGAGTCATATTCTTATATGAGCTGTAGGCCTTTTCCCAACGACCATCGGCTTTTGCTTTTTCAATCTCTTTTAAGCCAGGTTCTTTCATCCTGCCTTCAGCAATAAGTCGCTCAACTTTTTCTGTGTTAATCTTCGACCAGATACTTTTTGGTCGTCGGGGTGTAAACTTCTGGATGTAGTAGGTGCTGTCGACAGATTTCGTCTGTCCATCGATCCATCCGTAACACAGTGCAATATCAACAGCTTCGGGGTATGTAACTGTTGTTACACCGGTGTTTTTCTTGGCCAGCTTAAGCCAAATGCCCTCTTGTTGAGTATAGTTTTCTGCAAGCCATTGCTCGAAGTGGCTTGCAGAAGCAAATTCTCTTATCTGTTTTTCTTCAGGTGTTGCCATGTTTAAAGAATATCTTCTGTTCAACAATCTTCTCGTCAAAAATCCTAAAACCCATCTTCTGATAAAACGGCAATGCGGCTTCATGGTCAAGATCGCAGGTATGAAGCCATAGTCGGGTGATATCTCTATCCCATGCATAGTCTATTGCCCAAGCTAGGAAAGGCTTGCCGAGCTTCATGCCAATATACTTTTCGGTTAATCCGAAATAAACAATCTCGGTCTCTCCTATCTTGCTGTAGTCGAATTCTACAAAACCTGCAACATTATCATTGTGTTTAAGCAGAAAAATATCGGTATCCTTGCTTGCTATTAGCTTTTTTACCTTATCGTGCGGAAGCATTAGCCTGTCGCTCCACTTGTATTTGTCGCCAACTAATCGGTATATCCTAAGGTACTCAATAACTCCGGGGTTATTGAAAGGCTGAACTGTAAATCCATCGGGCAAACCGGCATGAGAAGTTGTATTAAGCCGGGGTTTGTCGGTCATCTGAAGATACCAAACTGTCGATTTCACCTTTCCAACTCTTTTAAGAGCTTCGGTATGTGTTAGTGGCTGAACTGTTAGTGATGTTACAAAGTCAACAACAGCCTGCATATCGGTCTTTGCATATTGGCGCAGCGCCCACCCAGCTGCTTTCCTGATAAAGAATTCTGTTTCATGAGCTACTTGTCGTATATAGCTGAAAAGCAATGTTGTATTGGTTTTTCGCTTATACTGTAGTTGAAAAAGGAGTGCCGATCGTCGTAGCCACAAATTATCTGAGTTTATCCAAGAACCAGTAATCTCGGGTATCATGTGCGGGTGTTTTAAAAACCAGTTGCCTGCAATATCCGCGGAGATGAAATCGACTGTATCCCACCATGATGCGTTGGTTATCATATACTCAACAAGATCAATATACCTCTCATCATTCAGATACTCTTTGCGAGATGCTATCTCCTGAGCAACATAATGCAGTTCGCGGTATGGCTGTTGCCAGATAAGCTTCACGAAATCAGCAATATCTCCCTTTGCGGGATAACCATGTTGGCCGGTAAACTTTGATGTAAGTTGCTTGCGTTGTGTTGCCTGTATGCCTAAGAAACTGAACTTGTGCTTCATATATGCCTGCATGGCTTTTGCTTTTGCATTGTCGGCATTACTGCTGAAAAGTGCTACAAGCGATTCGGCGTACTCTGTAATGTTATGTACTTTGGTTTCTGCCACGTCCCGGAAAGATTATTTGATTGTCTATTTGATAACCGCTTTGGCGCTTGCAACTTTTGATTTCTTATCGTACAGGTTAACAAGATATACACCTGGCATAGCTTTGAAGTTTATGGCTTCACTTGAGCTGATCGACTGGGTATGAATATGTCTGCCTGTTGAATCATATATTTTCACTTTAGCACCCTCGTTAATGGTCGTAGAAATGTTAAATGAATCAATCGCCGGGTTCGGATATATCTGCATAAACTTTTGTACAGGCTGTATATTATAACCTACATAAGCTGCATCCCATGCTGCAAGAGTATACTGACCGGGCTTAAGATCAGGAACATAGATGTTACCAATTTGCCAGGCTCCAACACGGTTAAAATTTACAGACTGCCATTGTTTGCCGCTGTTTTCACGATAAAGTATTACCAGCGAATCGGCTGATGTGAAAAGGATATCATTCTCAAACTGCGAACGGTTGTATGAAAAGATTCCTGTAGCATTAAAGCCTTGAGGGAAAATGCCTTCTACAAGCCAATACCTGTTTGTGCTGTATCGCAGTCCGGGCTGCACTTCCTCGGGCTGATCGGGAGCTACCCAATTATGTGTTACTCTGACAAATGCCGAATCGCTTACCTGTTTTACATCAAGTTTACAGTAAGTGTATGTGAAATCAGTTAAGCCAGTGTTCTTCACGGTCTTGAACTGATCGGTAGTAGCATCGCCCGAGCGGTCATACATATCGGCCATAACAGCTACCGGAATAAAACGGCTAGTAATATAGGCAGTGTCGCGCTCTCCGTTCATGAAGATTTGCTGTGTGAAAATATCGCGGTTTTCATCAATAAATGTAAGCTCAACCGGAACATTCCAAGCAAAGTTGTTAGTTCCTCTAAGCTTTTGCCGAAGGTAAACCTCCACCTGATATTGTCCGCATTTAGGTACTGTCACGAATGAATCGACCGAGAAGTGGGTAAAACCCGGATTGAATACATAGAAATCGAAGAAACCGTTAAGGTCAACACCTGCGGATTGATTAAGGACATCTCTCAACTGATATGAGGTGGCGTTTCCGTATGCAAAGGTATTAAGGTAATGCTTTATTCCTCTGAAAAAGAGACTGTCGCCGATAAAACTTCTCAAAGCATGAGTAACCACAGCACCCTTATCATAAACCGTGCTTCCGTAGGTGTATTGCGAAGGCATCGGCGATAGGGCACGATAACCTCCATCAGCAATATGGGTATTCTTTAAAACATTGTGCAGCAATTGCTTGTAATAATCATCGGCTGCAGCCTTTCCATAAAGGAATTCGGTAAAGATAATTTCGCACCAGCGCGCCATACCTTCATTTAACCACATATCGGCATCAGTTGCACATGTAACCTTGTTGCCGAACCACATGTGCGAGAGCTCATGCGCATAAAGCCATTCGCTCGATGAGTTGCCTGTAATAGAGCTATAAGGATATGCTATGTTTTCGGTATGCTCCATAGCACCCAGTTCGGTGGCAGTAATTCCAATTCTGTTAAAAGGATAAGGTCCAAACTGGTTTTCAAATATTGAGGCTATAGCTTTCATGTTCTGAAATGAGCCGTTCACCTTATTGGTATCGGCAGGGCGCACGTAATATGTTATCGGTATTTCACCTTCCATTCCGACGAAAGTATCAGATTTCAAAACATAAGGACCAACTGCTACCGATGCAAGGTATGTTGGTATTGGCTTGAAGGTCTTCCAGTTAAAGGTGCGGGTGCCGTCGTTGTTAGATACAACCGACTGTAGCAAACCTCCGCATACAGCGCTGTTCTGATTTGTTACCCTGATGTGATAATCGTATAATGCCTTATCGGTGAAATCATCAACACAAGGGAACCATGCCTTGCCAAGATTGTGAGGGATTGACTGGAAACCTACACCGAGGTTATAGGCATAATTTCCTGAGAACTGGAAGCCGCCCCACCCTTCGGAAAAGGGAACCCCGTGATACCAGATAGTTACGAGCGATGTGTCGTTGGGCGACATGGTAGCAGGCAAAATAACTGAAAGCCTGTTACCTGAATGGGTATACTCAAGATGTATTCCCTGTAAACTCTTAACTGAATCAACCTGAAGTTGCTTAAGCTCAAGAGTAATCGCATTGACCGAAGGTTGTTTAACTGTAAAAGTGACCTCAGTTTTACCGCTAATGACGCGGGTAGTCATATTAGTAACACTCAGGCTTATATCGTAGTGAACAACATCGAGAGTATCGCCGGGCATCTTTACTCCTGCAAAGAGTGACTGTATTATTAGTGTGAAGTATAGCAGAATCAGATACTTATAAATTTGTCGCATAACACCTTGTTTTGAAAGCGTAAATTTAGCTGATTATTCAGTAAGTTTGCTTTTGTTTAGCTTCAAATAATATATATTGACATGTTGCGTTTAATCCACTTGTAAAGAGGATATAATTGTACGATTGCGAACTTTTATTGAGCGTTTGCGTACATAGCCTGCAAAGTGAGTTTCTTTAGAAAGCGCGATATCAGAGGGTTACAGGTTTGGCACAATAATTAGTATAATATAATCGCTTAATATATTTTCACTCATGAGAAAAGTATTTCTATTTGCACTGCTTATAGCTCTCGTGCCATCACTTAATGCACAAAATCAGGTATGGTCGCTCGAACAGTGTATACAACATGCCCTTAACAACAACCTGCAACTTAAACAGCAGACGCTTCTAATAGAAGCCGCTAAAACCGATGCTTTACAGTCGAAGCTTGATCTTTTACCCGGTGTTACGGCCAATGCATCGCATGCTTATAACTACGGACAAACCATCGACCGATATACAAACCAATTTGCAACCAGCAGGGTACAGTCGAATAACTTTTATCTTCAGGGAGGTATTACCTTGTTTAATGGTTTCCAGAAGATCAACAACATACGCCAGCGTCAGCTCGATCTAATGGCAACACTCGAAGATGCTGATAAATACGCCAACGATCTTTCACTGAATATAGCAACCTTCTATATGCAGGTGCTCTTTTATAAAGAGTTGGTAAACATACGCACAAACCAGTTGGAGATTACCCGCCAGCAAATGGATAGAATGACCCGCTTAGTTGATGCAGGTACAATGGCTGCAGGCGAAGGCTATATAATTGAAGCACAACTTGCAACTGAAGAATCACTACTTATACAGGCACAAAACTCACTCGACATATCACTGCTTACTCTCACCCAACTTCTTGATCTTCCTTCAACACAAGGTTTCGATATACAAGTTCCGGAACTTTCGGTTGAAGATCATCCTGTAATTGCTGAAAACCCCGAAGATATATACCGTTATGCGGTAGCAAACATGCCTGAGATAAAGGCTGCACGATTAAGAGAAGAGTCGAGCATGCGCCAGCTTGCAAGAGCTAGAGGAATGCACAGTCCTTCGCTTTCACTCAGCGGCAGTTGGGGTACAGGATATTCTGGCGCAAGCCAGCTGGCCGAAAGTACTCCTACCATAATGCCTATAGGCTATGCACAGACTATTCAGGGTGATACGCTCACAGTTTTCACTCAAACATTTAATACCACTTTCAGGAACAAACCATGGTCTGATCAGATAAGAGATAACAACAACCAGACTATCGGATTGTACCTCACAATCCCAATATTTAATGGATGGCAAACACGAACAGCCATTAGCAAATCGCGGTTGTCTGTTGAATCATCACGTCTGGATGTAGAACTTCAGAGCCTTCAGCTCCGTAAAACAATCTACACTTCATGGACCGATGCACGTGCTTCACTAAAGAATTACGATGCCGCTATTAAAAAGATCAATGCAACACGCGAGTCATTCCGCTATGCTGAACAAAAGTTCAATGTAGGCATCATGAACTCGGTCGATTACAACAACGCCAAGAAAGAGATGACAAATGCTGAGTCAGAACTACTTCAGAGTAAGTATGACTTCATCTTCAAGAGCACGGTACTTGATTTCTATCTGGGCAAACCATTATCATTAAGGAAGTAAATATTATGAGGCTATGCACAACCTCTGCGAAAAATGTGCATGCCCACAATATATGTTAGCATTTAGTGTTTTGTGTGTGTAAGAGAAACAAGTTATCTAAATAAGGTGACTTGTTTCTTATTTATCGTAAATTCGTGGTGTAAAATCAGGCGTAAAGCCATACTTGACCATAATGGCCAATATATAATAAACTGTTTCAGCATACAATCATCAACAAATGAAACTCAGCAAAAAAACCATCCGCATTGGCGTTGTAATCTTTGTAGTTCTAGTGATAGGTGCAGTAATTGCCCGTAAAAAAGGCTTAATTGGCAGTGAAGAAGGAACAAAGGTTACTGTTGAAAATGTTGTCAGAAAATCATTGACCGAGACTGTTTCGGCCAACGGAAAGATTAAACCCGAAACAGAGGTAAAGATTTCGCCGGATGTTAGCGGCGAAGTTGTTGAGCTCTTTGTGAAAGAAGGCGATCAGGTTAAGGCAGGCGATCTGCTTGCACGGATTGACCCCAAGATATATGCCTCCAACTACGATAGAGTGCTTGCCGGACTAAATACTCAGAAGGCTAATCTGGCAAATGCCCGCGCCCGTGTAGCACAGGTTGAAGCACAGTTTATTAATGCAAAGGCTGTATTCGAAAGAAATGAGCGCCTCTGGAAAGAGAAGGCTATTTCGGCAGCCGAATATGATGCTGCCAAGTCAGCATTCGAAGTTGCACGAGCAGAGGTAATGGCCGGACAAGAAAATGTAAAAGGTGCTGAATATGGGGTTAAAAGTGCCGAAGCTTCACTAAAAGAGGCGAGCGAAAATCTTTACAAAACCTCTATCTACTCACCTGTTGCAGGTACTATCTCTAAATTGAATGTTGAAAAAGGCGAACGTGTTGCAGGAGCTTCACAGTTCTCGAGTGGTACCGAGATACTACGTATTGCAAACCTCCAGATAATGGAAGTGATTGTTAGTGTAAATGAAAACGATATCAACCGAGTATCGCTAAATGATACAGCACTTGTTGAAGTCGATTCATACCTCAACCGTAAGTTCAAAGGTGTTGTAACCCGCATAGCCACATCGGCAAATGTTCTTGGCGTAAGCGCCGATCAGGTAACAAACTTCGATGTGAAGATACGCATGCTCCCCGAATCATACAGCGACCTACTTAATAAAGACAGAGCACCATTCCGTCCTGGCATGTCGGCAAGTGTTGATATCCAGACAATCTCTGCTAATAATGTGTTAACAGTTCCTATCCAGGCAGTAACAACACGAAAAGATTCAGCCGACAAGAAAAAGACTATCGTGATGAGTGATACTGATGCCAGAGTAATTGAAGATGAAGCGAAGCCTAAATCGAACGAGCCGGTACAGGAATATGTTTTCGTGGTAGAAGGAGAAAAAGCAGTTCAGCGAAAAGTAAAAACCGGCATACAGGACAACACATCTATCGAGATAACTGAAGGATTAAAAGAGGGCGAAAAGGTAATAAGCGGACCATTCCGTGCTATCTCCCGCACACTCAAAGATGGTTCACTTATAAAGGTTGTAAGCAAGGAAGAATTGTTTAAATAATTGAATATCCTATCATTAGACGGTTGGATTAATTCAGTAATTTTGCAAAAAGATTATCGATGATCCTTGCAATAGAAACCGCAACTAGAGTATGTAGTGTTGCCCTGTTCCAAAACGACAGGGTTGTGGCACTTCGCGAATCGACTGAAGAGAATGCACATTCACGAATTTTACACCAGCTTATAGACGAACTCCTTAAAGAGTGCAGCATAAACATCAACGATATCAAGGCTGTAGCTGTAAGCAAAGGACCGGGATCATACACAGGCTTGCGAATAGGAGTATCGGCTGCTAAAGGAATGTGTTATGCAAAAGATATACCACTGATCTCAGTAAATACCCTCGAGAGCATGGCCTACGGCATTAAAAACACAGTACCTGCCGAAGAGAATTCAATAATAATACCTATGATTGATGCCCGTCGCATGGAGGTATATACTGCAATATTTGATCACGAGCTTAAGCAGATAAAAGAGACCGCCGCCGAGATTATACAACCCAATACTTTCAAACAATATGGAGAATCGAAGAAGCTATACCTGGGAGGTGACGGAGCAGCCAAATGTAAAGATGTACTTACAGGCAGCAACATAATCATACTTGAAGACTTCAATGCTTCGGCAAGTCACATGCTACTACCAGCAATGGAGGCATACCGCAACAACACATTCGAGAACACAGCCTACTTCGAACCATTCTATCTAAAAGATTTCATTGCCGGAAAGCCGAAAGTTAAAGGGATATAAGCAAGCGCGAAGAGCAGAGCGCGAAGAGCTAAGCGCGAAGAGCTAAGCGCGAAGCGCAGAGAGCAAAAGGCTGTTCTGAGTTCTGGGTTCAACGTGTCCCACGTGTCCTACATGTCCCACAGTATTAGCACTCAGCAGTCAGCAGTCAGTTTTTAACTCAGAACTCAGAACTCAGAACTCATTTTATCGCTTTGCACTCAGTGCTCAGCGCTTAGCAGTCTTTTCACAGTGGCACTGCGAATTATCTTGTGAGTGGGGGTTTCAATAAATCGGGGCATGAAGAAGAATCTGCGTGGTATCTCATGCTTTTTGACTATTGACGATAGAAGCTCCGTTAGAAGCTTTTCCGCATGCTGTTTCTGATCATCCGAAAAGTCGCCTTCAATTACAAGAACCGGTATTTCGCCAAGCTTATCATCGGGCATCGGTGCGATAAAGAAACGCAGTGTTGAATCGGTCGCACTGTTAATTATACCGCCGGTCATCTCACCTATAAACTTCTCAACAACAGGAGCAATTGTCTGCTCAACAACTTCGGGAAAGATCTTGAAACCACCGCTAATGATCACATGATCCTTACGCCCAAGCCATCTGAACTTACCGGGAGCAACAATCTCTACAAGGTCGTTGGTTACAATAAGCTCATCGCCAATAAAAGGAACCTTAACAATAAGATTTCCCTCTTCGCCCGAAGATATTTCAACACCTTCAAGCACCTCGAAATAATCAGATGCATCACTGCCATTAAGTTTACGTAGAGCTATATGACTCATTGTTTCGGTCATGCCGAAAGTAAGCCATACATTACAATTGAGTTCCTTTATCATCTCGCTCAGACGATGACTTACAGGGGCACCTCCAATAATGAGATTTCGTATACACGACAGTCTATTCCTATCGGGTTCATTCACAATGCTGTTATACAATTGGGCAGGCACCATCGCGCAAAAGTCGATTGATGCACTAATAGGCAGACTTTTAAGCGGGCGACCATCAGGTGGAACAGGAATAAGATTAAGCTGTCGCACGAACGACCTTACCACCATCATCATACCTGCAATATTGCGGGTACTCATACACAGCAGTGCATTCATTCCCGGTTCAAGCTTAAAGAAATCGCAGGTCATTGTGGCCGATTGCATCATAGCCGATTTAGAATGCCTAATTACTTTTGGCAATCCGGTTGACCCTGATGTATTAACCTCTATAAAACCCGTATCGCTGAACCAATTGGTAATAAACTCAGCAAGATGACTCTCCCATTCGGCCAATCCAATTTTCTTACCGGCCCAGGCTCTAAGATCGCTATCCTTCATAATCATAACCTGGTAACATCTTTGCACTCTTCGTTCGACTTACGCGAGAACCACAACTGCCCGTTCTCAATAAACTGATGTGTGGGGAAATTATTTTTGAATAACATACCAGTGCCCAGTCCTTGTTCCAAACCGAATGTTTCGATGCTCGCTGTATATTGAGCAATTGCATTAAGACCTATATTCGATTCAAGCGCCGAGGTTATCCAGTATTTAGTATTGGTTTGATTGCAGATCTTTATCCACTCATTGGTAGCCCCGAAACCACCAATCAATGAAGGCTTAAATACCAGATACTGAGGCTGAATAGCTTCAACCAGGGCACTTCGTTCCTGATTATCATGGTGACCTATAATCTCTTCATCAAGAGCGATGGGGATAGGCGAATTATTACAAATATTCTTCATCGCCGCCGGTTGTCCGGCTTTTATTGGCTGCTCCAAACTATGGATGTCATAGGGAGCAAGCTCATTAAGCTTACCAAGAGCGGTGGTACAAGTAAAAGCACCATTGGCATCAAGGCGTATCTTTATCTTCGATGCATCGTAACTGCTACGTATAATCCGCAATAAATCAAGCTCTTTATCAAAATCTATTCCCCCAATCTTAAGCTTTAAGACCTTATATCCATCAGCAACCTTCTTTTCTATCTGCGAAAGCATGAAATCATAATCGCCCATCCACACGAGTCCGTTGATAGGAATAGGCATTAAACTGCGGGTATATCGAGATTCGAAGATTATTCCTCTGCCCCCATTCTTTAGATCAAGTAAGGCAGTTTCAACACCGAAAATCATCGAAGGCCACTCAACATATCGATTCACGAGCTCATGCAGAGGTAGGTTGATTTGAGAACACAAGCTTTTAAGTACCTGCTCGTACTCTTGTTTATCGTCATAACTTAAACCCGAAAGTATACTACACTCACCAATACCTTTAATTTCGGGGTTTTTGGTATCCCATACCTTTATGAGATAACCACTCTTGTAGCTGAGGCTGCCTCTTGAAGTAACAACAGGAACAACGAACTCCAACTTATACTCTTTATACTCCGCTTGCAGCATCACAACTTATCTTAAATGAAAAAAACCTCAACATGGTTTATTGAGCAAATCAAATGTAATAATTTTAAATTATTTATCAAAATTTATAACATTAAACAAACTAACAATCGGGCCATAAAAAAAATTTATAATATTCGTGTATTGGCTATTAATTATTTTATGGCTTTTCTTACATCCTCATTATTAAACAGTTGCAAGACAGGCAGCATATAAAACCATTCGCCAAATATAAATTAGCATTCTATAACTACGTATTTACCACATAATCCGGCTGAACAATGCATAAAAATACGTGTTTTTACGACTATCTTTTTGCGATTTACGGGATTACCTTTGTACATAATTGTGATTAACAATATAAATGAACTAAGGAAAGCCCTTATTCATTAACTTTTACAAATTTAACTAACACAAAGAGTATATTTTGGGGGCAAAATATACATATTTAGTGCAACCTCCTTATGGAGGTTTAATGCATAACTTATTGACACTGCTGTTAAAAGGCCGAAAAAACGCCGGAACAGTCAGTGTCAATAGGCATTTCCTGATAACCGCCTCAATATTTTTCCTTCTTCTAAATTTAAATGTTACGGTTGCATTGGCGCAGGAACCTGTAAAGGTTATATGGCCATTAACTGCTGATGCCGAATCGGTATACTCCAATGGCATAGCAAATGCATGGTTTAAAGCAGGACCGGGATTAACAGGATTTCACTTCGATTCAATAAACGGGGCTACATCAACAGGCTGGAACAGTAATAATCTAAATCCCAAGGCCTACTATGAATACAACATCACCCCGGAGCGCGATGCTTCAATAAACATCAACGAGATAAAATTCGAAGTCAGCTTAAGTTCAGTAAACATGCGTACAGCGGTTTACTACTCAAAAGACGGCTTCAACAAACAATCAACCCCAATAACCAACAGCTTATACATGGGTCGCAAGAGTTCACGCGACCTCATTTTACAAACAAACATTACAGTAACCTATCCCGAAACATTAACCATAAGACTCTACGGCTGGAGCGCCCCCACTTCAGCCGTGAGTTTCTTTACCAGAGATGTTGAGGTGAGTGGCAGTGTGAGAGGGCCAAGTGCATTACCAATTATTTTTAATGTAACCGGCGGCGGAACATATTGTGCAGGTGGATCAGGTGTTTCAATAGGATTAAGTGATTCGGAATCAGATGCAAGCTACGAACTTTACCTCAATGGCAATCCAACCGGAACCATACAACCAGGAACAGGATCAGCGCTTACATTTTCAAATGTAACTGCACCGGGTACTTACACAATAAGAGCTACTAATACTGAAGGTTCTTCCTGGATGAATGGCACTGCAGTTGTTAATGCGAATACTGTCCCAATTGCAACGGCAACACCTTCATCACAAACAATCTGTTCGGGAACACAAACTTCTATAGCTTTAACAGCAAATGTACCTTCAACTTTTAATTGGACTGTAGTACAGTCAGGAGTTTCAGGTGCATCAGGCGGTACCGGATCAACAATTGCACAAACTCTTACAACAAGCTCAAGCGTTAGCGGAACAGCCACGTATACTATCACTCCTACTTCAGGAGTATGTACAGGATCACCTATTCAGGCAGTCGTTACAGTAAACCCTGTGCCTGATGTTATTGCGCCATTAACTCAGGCAATATGCTCAGGTGAAACAACTAACATTTCACTTAGTAGTTCGGTATCAGGAGCTACATTTTCCTGGACTGTAACACAATCAGGTGCTACAGGCGCTTCGGCAGGAACGGGAAATTCAATTACGCAAACTCTTAATGCTACAGGTTCAACTTCAGGAACAGTAGTGTATACTATTGTACCTTCGGCAGCATCATGTACAGGTGCTTCACGAACTACTACTGTTACTGTGAAACCAGTGCCTACAGTTGTTGCCACACCGGCTTCACAAAACGCTTGTCCGGGTAAAGAAATCCAAGCAATTACAATTACAAACACTAACGGAGTAACAGGAACAACTTATAGCTGGACACGAAATGCTGTGGCTGGGTTATCAGGGCTTGAATCAGGAACAGGAACACCAATTTCAGGCACAATTAACAGCACTACACCTGCAACATTGCTCACTACAACATTTACTATATCTGCAACTGCTGATGGCTGCACATCATCAACAACAGCAAGTGTAACCGTAGGTGATAATGTAAACCCAACAATAGCGTGTCCGGTGAGCGGTACTCAAAATGTAAATACAACAACAGGTTGTACTTACGTACATACATCTAACTCATGGAATGCAACAGCAAATGATAATTGCGAATTAGCAAATCTGGTTTATACATTATCCGGAGTAACTTCAGGAACAGGAACTTCATTAAATGGCGTTTCTTTCAATCAGGGCATTACTACAGTTACCTGGACTGCAACCGATGAATCGGGGAACACTGCATCCTGCAGTTTCAGTGTTAATGTGACTGATGATGATAATCCTGTAATAACCTGTACATCAAACCAAAGTGTAAATACAACAACAGGCCTCTGTGCATATAATCATACAGGTACTGCCTGGGATGCAACAGCAACCGACAACTGTTCGGTCATTTCATCTATAACCTACTCTTTATCCGGAGTAACTACAGGCACAGGCACATCACTCAATGGTGTATCGTTCAATATGGGGGTTACAACTGTCACATGGACTGCTACTGATGCTGCTGGCAACAATGCTTCATGCAGTTTCACTGTAACAGTAACTGATAATCAACCACCAACTATTTCTTGTATTGGAAATCAAACCAGAAGCGCGAATAATGGCGGTTGTACTTACCTTGTAGCAGGTACAGAGTTCGATCCTTTATCATATTCTGATAATTGTCCTGGCAGTACAATAACTAATAACTACAATGGTTCCACCTCACTTGCAGGATATGCTTTTACTCAGGGAGTTCATACAGTAACCTGGACAATAACTTCACCAAACACTACACCGTCGGTTTCGTGTTCATTTCAGTTGATAGTAAATGATAATCAGGCACCTGTTTTCAGTAATTGTCCTGCCAATATCACTGTGTATACAGGTCCCGGAAGCACAACCTGTAATCAAACAGCTACATGGACACCTCCAACAGCAACTGATAATTGTAATCCAACAGTTAACATAACATCAACACATAATCCGGGAGCAACATTCCCACTTGGTACAACTACAGTTACTTACACGGCAACTGACGGATCCGGGAACAGTGCAACATGTTCGTTCACAGTTACAGTTATTGACAACACACCACCAACTTTTACACCACCTGCAAACAGAACTATAGCCCTTGATGCAAGTTGTAATTATAATGGATTGCCTTCAAATACAGGTACACCAACAGTTTTATTTGACAATTGTACAACAGGCCTTACAGCAACTTATACCGATCAGCCCTGGGTACCGGGAGCATGTCCTAATACAGGTTCTTTTACAAGAAACTGGTCGGTTACCGATGCAAGTGGTAATACTACAACTTTGCCTCAACTTATAACTGTTATTGACAACACTCCTCCGGTATTTTCTTCATTTCCTTCAAATGTTAACATCAATTGTGGTAATAGCACACTACCTGCTAATACAGGTACACCGGTAGCAACTGATAATTGTACAGGTACAGATCAAATAACATTGACCCATAATGATGTACAATCAGGAACTTCTTGCTCAAGAACAATAACAAGAACCTGGCGGGCAACTGATTGTAGCGGCAACTTTGCTGAGAGGGTGCAAATAATAACAGTTGTTGATGTAACTCCACCTGTTGTATCAAGTACTGGTAGTACATCTGTACTATGTCCAAGGAATATTCCTCCGTTAAGCACCTCTGTAATTGTAGCAACCGATAACTGCAACTCTGTTATAGTAGAATTTATTGACGAGATACCTTATGGCTTAGAAAATCAACCCGGTTATTGCCCTTATAGAGTTGACAGAATATTTAGAGTATCTGATGGTTGCGGAAATTCAGTTAATGCAACACAACGAATAGACATTACAGGAACAAACTGCGGATGCTCTCCTTGTGCTACTGATGAATCTTTCCATTTAGTAGATCTTGATGGGCAACCTAATGGTTCAATCACAATTTATAATGTTGATAGAAAAGATAAGTGTTGTGACGCTAAAAAAGAAGATTGTGCATCATTTAATGTGCGAATTGATGATGATGCTGTTGGTGTTATCATTACTATAGATGGAGCAAGTCCTTCGCCTCAGGATTGGCGTATTGACTGTTCAAGTGTTACCCTTCATGGTAATATAGTTTGTATTCCGGGTGGAAGGTTCTATTTATTCACATATTGTAAACCCGGAGGCAATTTAAATAACTTTACATTCACTTCTATTTCAGGAGTTGTTGTAACTTCAGAAGTTAATGCTCGCGTTAGCTGTAACACTCAAATTTTTATTGAGGACTCTACATTAGTTAATCCTACATGGACAAGTGTGTTTCCTTTGCCGGTGGGCGCATACGATCATTATCTTTCTTGTACACAATGTTACAGCCCATTCTTTACACCAGATGAAAACGCTCCTCCGGTTATTAAATATAAGATTTGTGGTCAGTTGCAAAATAATCCTTGTACAACCCAATTAGGACTGGCTTGCGATACAGTTACAATTTTCATAAAAGATGAAATAAACGTTCAGTTTAATGTCGATCCGGGTGCTTATTGTCAAGGTAATATTCCCCAGATAACGGCTACTGTTACACCACTTGGAAGTAACTATGTGCTTAATTGGTATAATGCATATGATGCAGGTGGCACACTTATGTATACGGGTTATAATTTCACACCTCCATATCCAGGGCCTTATTCATTACAGGTGATTGACATGGAAAATGATGTGCCTTGTAGTACATACATCTATAATTTCGATGTTGCACCCGATAATAATCCGCCTGTAGTTACAGCACCACCCGACTTGATTTTAGAGTGCGGTGGGGCAAACAACACACAACTCATAGAGAATTGGCTTCTAAGTGCCACTGCTATCGATGACCACACTCTTAATCTTATCATTTCTAATAATTATACAGGTATAACTGAAGGCTGTAATGCTAGTGTTCAAGTAACATTCAGTACAAAGGATGAGTGCGATAACATTGGTACTGCTACTTCATTCATAAGAATTAACGATTCTCAGGCACCAACATGGGCAACAGGTGCTGGGTTATTAAATGCGACTGTTGAGTGTTCAAATCTTGCAGCACTTACTGCCGCTCAGGCACTCCAACCAAATGCAACTGATATTTGCGATAACGATCTTACTATTACTAAGACATCAGGCGTGCTTGTACCAAATCCGTCTTGCCCTCAAGGTGGTACAATCACAAATACTTTCGTAGCTACTGACGATTGTGGAAATGTGAGCAGTACATATACTCAGGTTATCACTATTACCGACAGTAACATACCTACATGGACAACAATTGCAGGTTCTTTGAACCGTACTGTTGATTGTGCCGACCTTACAGGATTAGCAGCAGCACAAGCTGAAATGCCGGTTGCAACTGACCTCTGTGATCCATCAGTTACTATTATTAAAACCTCTGGTGCTCCTGTTAATGGCGTTTGCCCGATATTATACACATACACAAACACATTCATCGCAACCGACCATTGTGGTAATCAGAGTTTGCCATTTGTTCAGGTAATTACAGTTACTGATGTTACACTTCCTGTATTAACTACTCCTGCTGCAAACTTAACAGTTGAGTGCGATGGAGCAGGTAATCTTACACAGTTAAATACATGGCTGAGTAATAATGGCGGTGCTGTTGCTACAGATAACTGCAGCACAATTACATGGACTAATAACTTTACTCAGTTATCTGACCTTTGCGGGCAAACAGGATCAGCAACAGTAACTTTTACAGGAAGAGATGCCTGTAATAATGCCGTTACAACAACAGCAACTTTTACAATAATCGACACACAAGGTCCTGTTATTACTTGCCCTGCCAATGTAATCTCTCAGGTTGATCCAACAAATTGCGTTGCTTCATCAGTGGTCTTGGGTACCCCAACAGTATCTGATGCATGCTCTGCAATCGGTGAAATATCAGTAACCAACAATGCCCCTGCTTCTTTCCCTGCCGGGGTAACCATAGTAACATGGACAGCAACCGACGCCTGTGGAAATTCATCAACATGCGAGCAAACTGTTACTGTTGTTGATAATGTTCCTCCTACAGTTGAGTGCCCTGCTAATGTAACTGTAAATGCCGATGCAGGCTTATGCTCTGCTAATGTTACTGTTCCTGCACCTGTGGTAACTGATCCTTGTCCTTACACAATGACTAATAGCTATACCGGTACATCAAATGCAAATGGAGTTTATCCGGTAGGCACTACCATCGTAACATGGACAATCACAGGTATTTCAGGAAATGTAACCACTTGTGAACAATCAGTTACTGTAACAGATAATCAGGCACCAACAATTTTATGCCCTGCTGATGTTGTTGCTACTGCACCTCCCCCAGCATGTACTTTACAGGTAGTAACAATCGGTCTGCCAACATTAAGCGACAATTGCGACATTAATGATCTTATACTTACCTGGACAAAATCAGGTGCCACAACAGGATCAGGAACAGGCAATGTTAATAACACAATCTTTAATGTCGGAGTAACTACTGTTGAATATACTGTGACAGATGCAGCTGGCAATTTTGCAAGATGTACATTCACAGTTACTGTAAACGATGAAGTTCCTCCAACAATTGTAAACTGTCCTGCTGATATATCTGTAAACGCCGATGCAGGTGCATGTTATGCATCAATTACCATCCCTCCATTAAATGTTACAGACCCTTGTGGAGAGATTGTATCAATAATTAACAGCTTCAATGGGACTAACAATGCCAGCGGACAATATCCAATAGGAATCACAACTGTTACTTGGACAGTTACAGATGCTTCGGGAAATGTCACAACATGTGTTCATACTGTTACTGTAACTGATAATCAGTTCCCAACTATAACATGTCCTGATAATGCAATCTATGAGATAACAAATGGTGGTTGTACACTAGTTCCCGCGGAATTAGGCTTGCCTCAAATTAATGACAACTGTCCTGCCGGATTAGTGCTTACATGGGAAATGGTAGGTGCAACAACTGGAATCAGTCCGGCTACCGGCATCAACTATGTTAACACTCAACCATTTAATGTTGGTATAACAACAGTAACTTACACCCTTAAAGATGCAAGCGGTAATACTGTCAGTTGTTCATTTACAGTGTGGATTAAAAATCTTGATGCCCCTCAATTTAATGTAAGCTGTCCGTTAACTCCCGTGTTATCTGATGCTTCACCTTCATGCAGTACTTATGTTACAGTACCTGCACCGGGTATAAATAATCCATGTGATGAACTTTATACAGTCACAAATACATCACCTTATAAAACCAGCGATGCTGATGCAAGCGGTACTTATCCGGTTGGAACAACCAGTTTTACATGGACAATCACCGATGCTTCGGGCCATGTAACTACTTGTCCACAGACTGTAGTTGTAACAGATAACACACCTCCAACACTTTTATGCCCACCGGATGCAATAGACCTCATAACCAATAACGGATGTACAATGATTCCGGCAACAATTGGCCTCCCAACATACAGTGACAATTGCGGAGTAGTAACATTAACATGGGAAATGACAGGAGCAACTACAGGTGCAAGTCCATTAACAGGCATCAATACTGTAAACGGACAAGTATTTAATGTAGGTCAGACTTTTGTAACATATACTGCTTATGATGCTGCTGGAAATCATGTAAGTTGCAACTTTATGGTTTGGGTTAAAAACTTACAGGCACCACAGTTTACTGTAACCTGTCCGTTAGCTCCTGTTTTAGCTGATGCTTCACCTTCATGCAGTACTTATGTTACAGTTCCTGCACCGGGTATTAATAACCCATGTAATGAGCTTTATACTATCACAAATACATCGCCTTACAAAACCAGTGATGCTGATGCAAGCGGCACATATCCGGTTGGAACAACCAGTTTTACGTGGACAATTACCGATGCATCAGGCAATGTAACTACTTGTCCACAGACTGTAGTTGTATCTGATAACACACCTCCAACACTCTTATGCCCACCGGATGCAATAGACCTCATAACCAATAACGGATGTACAATGATTCCGGCAACTATTGGCTTCCCAACTTACAATGATAATTGCGGTGTTGTAGCATTAACATGGGTCATGACCGGTGCAACAACAGGTGCAAGTCCGTTAACAGGCATTAATACAGTAAACGGACAAACCTTCAATATAGGTGAAACCTATGTAACGTATACAGCGTATGACCAGGCAGGTAATAATGTTAGTTGTACTTTTAAAGTCTGGGTTAAAAACCTTAACGCTCCTCCGCTCACTGTAGATTGTCCGGAAAATGTTACAGCTCCAAGCGAAACAACTGTTTGTGGTGCAACTGTAACTGTACCTTCACCTATTATCACAAATCCTTGTGATGAAGCTTATACGGTTACCAACGATTCACCTTATGCTGATGACAATGCCAGTGGATTTTATCCGGTAGGTGTAACAACCATTAACTGGATAATCACCGATGCTTCAGGAAACGTAACCCCTTGCACTCAAACCGTTACAATTACTGATCTTCTTCCTGAAATAAGTTGTCCGTCAAGTCAGGTACTCGATGCCGATTTTAATCAACCCTATGCTTCTGGAGTAACATTAGGCGTCCCAACCTACTCAGATAATTGCGGTATTGCTTCATTAACGTGGGTAAGCTCGGCACCAACACCTGGAAGTGGAACAGGTATAAATACAACAACTGTTTTCTATGTTGGAGTAACAACCATAACTTATACAGTTACTGACGTAAACGGTAATACAAACACATGTTCGTTTACAATTACTGTTAATTCTAAACCCGATATTACCTGTCCGACTGACATAACCGCAAACACTGATCCGGGAGAATGTACAGCAACCTTAAATCCCGGCGGACCAACATTAAACAGCGGTGTAGAGCCTATAACCTGGACATACACTATAACTAATCAGTCAGGCACACAAATAGGAAGCGGTACATGTTCAACAGCGACTCTAGCAACTTGTATAGGAAACTTTGAATTCCCTGTAGGCATAAATACTATTTCATGGACTGCAAGCAATATTTCAGGAGTTGACCAATGCGTACAAACTGTCACGGTTACTGATAATCAACCATTAACATTCACAACACCAGCTCCTGTATCATTCTGTGTAGTGGACATCTTCAGCGCTCTTTATAACGGACAACCTGAACCTGATGCAGATATAGTTCCTGAAGCTACATTTTTACCATTATTCCCTGCAGGTTGGACAAGACCCGACTGGTACATAGTAAATGGCAGTAATGAACTTGACCTATTAGGAATTGCAGATAATTGCTGTCCTCTCAATACAATAACAATTGCTTGGCGGATTGATTTCAGCAATGGGTTCCCTTCTATTACAGGAACCGGTCAGCCTTCTACATATGGTGAAATAAAGTTGTGGGGAACAAACAATTATACAGAAGTTTCACATACTATGACATATACATTAACTGATTGTCACGGTAATTCAACCGGACCAATAGTAAGAATAATAAACATAAAACCACGACCAAAAGTAGATAAGATGTAAAGATATGTTCCGGTTGCGGGGTTTAGATTGCCCCCCTAAATCCCCTTCCGGAATTTTTAAAAGAAGTAAAACAAAAAAACATGGCCTATGAAACATACAGTACAGTAAGACCAAAAACAAACTATTAATTAAGCGATTCTTCCCATTTAGTCCAGTCTCATTATGAGACACATTAAACCAAACATTACAAACATTAAGAACAAATTTTAAATTAACAATCAAAATTTAAACACAATGAAAAAGCAAATTTTACTTCTCACGATGTTCACACTGGCGTTAATTTTCTCCGGTATAAAGTCCTATGGACAGTCAACTAATGATATAAATTACTTGAATGTTGGTACAACTTCTTGCCCAGCTCCTGCACTTTTAAATTGCGGTACTGGAACAGCTGGTCCTTTAAACCCAATTCCGGGTGTTAGCTATACCTATACAGTTTCAGTTGCTCCTGCCTTAGGAACAGGTGGTTATATTCAATGGTTTGTTACTGATGATGCCACACTTATAGATGCCACAGGTTTGGTAGCTGGTATAGAGCCTAATACTGGTGCAAGTCCGTATCTTTTAGCTGCAACTCCAACCGCTGCATACAATAGCACTACAAATGCATCTCCAACTATTAATGTATCATGGCAAGCATTTAATGGAACTACAAACAGAGTATTACTTGTAGCGTATGTTAAGGGAAATGGTGGCTGTTCAGATAACATCGAGGTTTGGAGAATTGAACCTACGTTTACATTCAGACTTGAGATTGCTGGTTTAATGCCAGATGGTACAGCTTCTGCAAGTGCTAACGAATGTGTTACACCAGTGCAGTCAGCAACCTATAACGGAACCAATTTAACTATGGACTATGGTGATAACTATGTATTCTTTGTAGTAAGTGCTGCTAGTTTCGTTGATTCATGGCAACCTACATTCACTGTTGCATCTACTGGCACTCCAGTAACACTAGCAAATGTAACTTGGGCTTACCCGGCTCAAGCAATTTTAGCAGCTGGAACTTGGAACAGTATAACTACACCTGTTGAAGCCCAAAACCCATTAAATGCTGTTGATGATAATGGAGAGTGTATAATAGTTCGCGTTCACTTAGATCATGGTAACGTCGAGAACGATGTAACTTCCACAGTAACCCTAGGGGTTGATGGAATTATGCTAGATGCTGCTACTGGCTTATATACAAATCCAGCTTTAGCGGATCTTGATAACGCAACTACACCAGGTGATCCTTGCGTTGTTGGAAGTAATGATAGTGCTGTATACACTCTGAATCCAAGACCAAATATTACAGAAGTTGCTCCAGCAGCTCCATCTTTTGAACCTAAAAACTAACGTTTAGAGTAATAAAGAATTTGCTTTTTCAACCTTAAAACTCCATCCGTCCGGGATCTGTTGGTTCCGGGCGGAAGGAGGGAAAAGGGCGGAGGGCTTTTAAGAGTTCTGAGTTTTGAGTTATGAGTTTAGGGTTTGGAGTTCCAGTTTGTTCTGGGTTCTGAGTTCTGAGTTCGAATAAACGAATAAACGACTATAAAGCCAACAGCTAATAGCTAACAGCTAATTGCCAACCGAAGGTTGAAAAAACAGTAGTACCTCCACACCTGATTGAAGGCCGGCAAGGCCCGATAGATTGGTGATCACATAATTACAAAGCCGTTATGCGGCATTGGTCTTAACTTAAACTTGAAGAACAATGGCATAAGTTGGTAATATGATGCATTATAATCTCCAGGGGAGAATGGACGGTTGCGTAAGCTATCTGCCGGTTGGCGTATGTGCGACAGGCAATGGTGAGAAGCCGGCTTCCTGCAGTATGTCATTAATACTGCTAAGCATCCCTTTTGCGTATGACCTTTATGGGATTACGGGAGATTTGCACTTTGTAAACTATTAGAAAAGAAAGGAGTAACTATTCTTCACCATGGCATATTGCACAAGGTTAGCGTGAGCTTTGCTGATTTCTTCAGTTGGCTAACATAGCACCTGCTGCAATGTATCATCATCCTGTATAAGGTTGAGCCAGTAAGGTGGGATTTATGAAAATTATTGGCTGAGCATTTTGCTTAAGCCTATGTTGTACTAATACAGTAATTTATGTAACCGAATGATATATACTCAACAAAATCACCTGCCTGGATCAGGAACGGTGAAGGGTATGCACATAAGCCGCGGATCACCCGAAAGAGGTGGGAATTCTCCACCCATTGAAGGGTCGTATGTTATCACGACATCTGCAATGTTTAGGTATTTCGGTGACTATCAGCAGGTATACTGTCTTCATAATGGAGAGCGGTATCATCAATCTGATACTCATGATCGACCAGGTTATGTGGAACTGCGACGGCATGGACCCAAACAGCTTTACATTGAGCTGAGGCAATCGCCTCATATCCTGAGCTATATTGTGACGCGAGAGCAATCTCCTCACCAGGGACAATTGTATATCGTGCTGAGGGAGCAATCACCTCATCAGGTACAATTATATATCGAGCTGAGGGAGCAATCGCCTCACCGACCTTCTTATATCCTGCTTTCGCTACTTACAAAGTGGCCACCGAACGATATTGTAGTCAGGCAACCTGTATGGAGTCGCACAGGCCTGCCGGAGAAAATGAACTATTGCACGACTCACCCGCCCGGATTATCCGGTGAAAACGCTGTTTCATGCCGTAATGGAAGGACTTTGTCCTCGAAGAGCGGTTCTGGGTTTTGGGTTCTG